>MTKX01000209.1_pt2 | contig 30761 bp, 22 predicted proteins | sample 1042771 | NCBI WGS metagenome assembly MTKX01 (sample SAMN06212183, study PRJNA360534) | anaerobic digester metagenome | biome: Wastewater treatment plant; material: sludge; isolation source: anaerobic digester fed with sludge from wastewater treatment plant | place: Denmark: WWTP Randers ...
ACAGCATAATCACCGTTGTCATAATATGGTTTCAGAACCGGCTGCGCACGGTAGACAGCGTATGTAACGTTGGGAGCATTCTGCTGCGTATAGGGAGCAATTGTCAGATTGTTGCCAAGCTTAAGGAATGGTGTAAGATTATAGGTATTGTTCAGCTTGAGGGTGATACGGTTGTAATTCGATTTGTCTATTATACCATCCTGGATGAATGCCCCGATACCTACATAATACTGTGTCAGATTAGTGGCCCCGGTCACGGAGAGTTGATGATTGTGAATCGGGGCAGTTGAAAAGACCAGGTCCTGCCAGTCAGTATTGGGAACCAGGTCAACATTATTAAAGGAACCCGCCACAATTTCATTTGAGATTATCGCAAACTCCCTTCCGTCAAGCAGGTCAATCTTCTTCGCAAGATGCTGCAGCCCGAATTCGAAACTGACGTTGAAACTTGCCTTCTCCTGACCGGGAGTACCGGTCTTGGTGGTGATTATTATTACCCCGTTGGCGCCCCTCGACCCGTATATAGCCGTTGCGGAAGCATCCTTCAGCACCTCCATTGAAGCTATGTCTGCAGAGTTGAGGAATGAGATGTCGTCAAGGATAACGCCATCTACCACAAAGATGGGTGAAGAGTTGTTGAATGTTCCCACCCCACGCACTCTGACAGCCGCTCCGGCGCCGGGGGCTCCGCTGGTACTGATCACCTGAACTCCCGTAACCTTTCCCTGCAGCCCCTGCTCGGCATTCAGCGAGGTTACCTTCATAAGATCATCAGTCTTTACAGAGCTTACCGAACCGGTCAGGTCACTTTTCCGGACCGTACCGTATCCAATCACCACCACCTCATCCATAAGGGTTGTCTCCGTTGCCAGGATAACATCTATCCGGGTTTTTGTTCCTACCGGTATCTGCTGAGTGACCATCCCAACCATCGAAAAGACCAGCGTGTCAGTGGGCCGGGCAGAAATTGTGTAGTTTCCCTCTGCATCAGACATCGTCCCCCGGTAGGTGCCCTTGACCAGAACCGATACCCCCGGAAGGGGCAGATTCTGATCATCAACCACCGTTCCCTTTACCGTTGTCTGGGCAGACAAATTGCCCGCACAGGCGAGAAGCAGAAACAGAATCGTGATAATTTCTTTCATGTTGGTCAGATTTTTCTACAATTTATGAAGCGTCTGCCATTAATTAAGCAAACAACCGGGTCGTTTGATTTTCTCATTGCTAAAATAATAAGATAACGGCACCTATACAATACCTCAACAATCATATACAAACCATTGTATATGAATTCATTAAAAAAGCATTTTCGGGAAGTGCCCGTTAAAACCAATTATCCCGTGAAAGCGGTAGCTGTCAGTATCCCAGGGTGAACTCCTTTTCAGTGGCAGGGACTCCGTCCTTCATCCAGACAGGCATGGCCTCACCTTTCAGGTAATGGTTGAAAAACTGAGACATACGTTTCTGGAAGTCTATACGATTAGGCAGTGTCTGTGCCCAGTGCGGTTCGCCGTTGTAGTTGAGAAGCCATGCCGGCTTGCCCAGTCGCCTCATGGCTATGAAGAATTCTATCCCCTGGTACCATGGGACAGCGCCATCCTGATCATTGGCCATTATGAGAATGGGTGTTTCAATCTTATCAATGGCAAAGAGCGGAGAGTTCTCCAGGTAAAGATGCGGAGCCTCCCAGATACTCGCCCCAATACGGCTCTGCTGATGTTCATATTGCATCGAGCGGTTTTGGCCCGACTCCCACCTGATGCCTCCATAGGCACTGTACATGTTAACCACGGGCGCACCTGATTCAATGGCGGCAAAAAGAGTAGTCCGCGTGGCAAGATAAGCCACCTGGTAACCTCCCCAGCTGTGACCCTGGGCACCTATACTCTTCTCGTCTACAAATCCCTTTTCAATGAGTGACATAATTCCGGGCATTACGCAATTGCAGGCACTCTGCCCCGGATATCCGTCAATGTAATATACGTCGGGATTGAAGATGAGATACCCGTTACTCGTATAGTAATGATAATCAATTGTCGACCTGCCGGGCTCGGGAATCCTGTGCCGGTTGAGCTCCGTAGAACTCTTCTCATAGAAATTGACAATCATGGGATACTTTTTCGCCGGGTCAAAGTTCTCCGGTTTGTAAAGGAGCCCCTCCAGCGGCCGCCCGTCAAGCGAGGTCCACTTCACCACTTCCGCCGTTCCCCACAGGTAATCCTTCTGCTGCGGATTGGCATCTGTCAGCCTTGTCTCATTCCTGAACGAAAGGTCAGTGAGCAGGTAGTCAGGGAAAAGAGTGAAGTTCTCCTTCGTGTAGATCAGGCGGTCAGCCTTCCTGGCTTTGACCGGAATGCCAAGGGTATAATCTCCCCCTGCAAGCCTGACAGGCGGATCCTTTTTGCGAATGTCAAGCGAATAGAAGCCTTCTGCCCGGGTAGATTCGTTTACACCAATCAGATACTGCCTTTCCGAAGGATCAATATAATCATTCTCAGGATCGAAGTCGAGAAGCCGGTACCTGATCCCCTCCTGCCTTCCGTTCGAAGTTACATTCCTGGCAGGGGTAGCTGCAGCCGGATCAAGTGACCAGATATCATATCTGTCTGATACCAGTAAAGCCCTGTCATCCTTCAGCCATCCGGCTGCCGGGTATGACCCGGGAATATCAGGCACATCATTCAGCTCATCCCATACCCTGAGGGTTGCAGGGGTTGTCAGCCTTGTCTCCTTCCCTGCCGTGACATCATATGAGTACCATGAGCTGTCAGCACCATGGTACCAGTAGAGATACCTGCCGCCGGGCGAAAAGCGTGGCCGTGCTTTGAGATTCTCCTTTATCTTCACCGCATTGCCGGTCATGATATCCACTGTCCACAGATCGTTTCCGGACCGGCCCTCCCACATCGATTCAAGCTCATAGGGAAGCGATGATATTCCCAGGGCTGTTGCACCATCACCCTTTTCCGGAAGCTGCACCTCCGGCATCTCTGCCGTGGCCAGCTGAACCACCTTCCCGCGGTCAGTATGACAGACGGCTGTATAGGTTCTTTTCATCTCGCGTGCCTTCCTAACAACCTGGGCAGTATGAAGAACACCCTCTGACCAGTGCCATATGTCTACAACTGCACGCTCATCCTCCAGAACGGTGGTGTCCCTGATTTTGTACTCAGGAGATGTGCCGAAAAACAGCCTCGGTGACTTCTCCGCGAAGCTCAGCCTGGCATTCTCGTTGATGATCCACCCTTCAGGCAGGCCTGCAGTTCCCTTCGTAGCCACAGCCGATGCCACTCCCTTGCCGTTCCAGAAACAGAGTGAATATGTGTTTCCGGCTTTGTCCTTTTCGTCGAACGAGATTATGAATGCAGCCCTCTCACCCTTTTTGTCCATTGCCAGCTGTCTGTATTTCGCCTTACCGGTGTAAAGCATACTCTTCTCCCCTCTCTTCAGGTCAATGATTGTCACTCCAGGCTCCATTATGCCATCCTCACCGGTGGTGGCATACATCAGTTTCTCCGCCTCTTCGGCGAAAAGATAGTCGGTGACGAACCTGACCGTATCTGTCAGGCCGCTTGCAAGATTCCTGACATAAAGGGTGTAACCGTTGTCAGCCGACTCACTCTTCGGCTTTTTGCCCTTTCCGTTGTCACCGGCAGCCGTATCAGGCATTGCCGCCGGCTTCTCCTTCAGCGGCTCACATTGCCATGCCAGCCACCCTGACCACCTGTCAGGGGTCTTGTATGACTTCAGCCTGGCGACAGTATCAGTAACTCCCGTTGTAACATTGTATATGCCAAGCTTATCCAGCGGCATATCATCCTTTTTCGTCTTTTTCAGCCGGAGTGCCCTCACCTCCTCCTCAGGCGGTTTTATTGTAAAAAAGAGAAATCTCGAATCAGATGAGACCGTTGCTCCGGTGGCACACCTGAATGTCGCCTTAAGTGAGCCGGTTCCGTCATAAAGGGTGATCACCGGATCTCCCTTCAGGGGCTCCGTCCTGAAAGCGATCAGGGAGCCGTCATCGGAAATAACCCTCTCTGAAATACGGTTCCAGGTGACCAGGTCATCAATTGTCAGCGCCTTTTTGTCCTGTGGATACACCAGCAACGCAACCGGCAGCATCAGGGTGAGCAACATCATTCTTTTCATACTGCGGATAAGATAATTGGTTCAAGACTTAAAAATAACAATTTCCTGATGCCTGAAAAGATGTTTTACAGCCTTCCGACAACAGAGCCGGGGTTGCTTTTATCCCGTCATTTTTAATAAATTTGAGCGGCATTTCTGAATCCCGAACCTGACTTCAGCAACAAAGAGACAAAGGCTGGCGTGGAGGTACAGGGAAGGAGTCCACACCTGATCAACCATTTACAAGACGTAAAGCTGTGAACAGAATAGTTTTGCTTGCCGGGCGGCTCTCCGTGATGATCCTGATCTCATTCGCGGCTCTGCCTGCCTCTGCGCAGGGAACCGTGGTTACCGGTATAATAACCGACCACAGGAATATTCCGATAGTGGGAGTCAGAGCCTGCCAGATCAACAGCACAAACTGCACTGTATCTGACATTAACGGCATATTTCACCTCGTTCTTGATGAAGGTAAGGAAAAAATACTCAATGTCACCTGTCCCGGTTTCAATCCGGCAGAGGCGGTGATAAGTGACACAACAACCTTTCCCGTAAGGATCATCCTCGTTCCAATGTATATCCCGGAGGGGAGCTGGGCAAACGCTGATGACTACCTGGAACCAGGGGAGCAAACAACCATCCGTTCGGCATTGAGCCTCAGCCTGATTTTCAGCGACTTTTCAGAATTCAACGAGCAACTGGGAAGTTATAACACAGATGCAATGGAGTACTTCTCGGTAACCGGCCCTGAAATGGGAGCCTCATTTTCCGGATTCTATGCAGGATTAGGGGTTGGTTTCGGATACCACTACGAAGATGAACATGAGTCTCTTGCCGTTAACCTGAACAATACCATGTACAAGCTGATCACAGGCTATGATATTGTAAACTCCACGAGGATAAGGATGACACCTGCCCTTTCGGTCAACTGGCTGAAGTTCAGGCTGAAGAATTCTCCCAACGAACGGCGTGTACCCCTTGAACAGTACCTGTCAGACAGGGAGATAGATCTCAGGTTTAACCAGGTAGTTGCAATGGCCGGCCTGAACCTCGAATACAAGTTCTACAGCGGTATTAATGAAACGGGTAATTATTGGTCAGTGGGCATTTACGGAGGCTATGCGGTTAAAGTGAACAGGAAGCCATGGATATGGTCAGACGGTAACCGCATCACAACAGACAATGAGATAAGGCTGAAGCCATTCACTGCAGGAATCAGCGTGTCATTCCACGGCAGGTAATAAATGAGAAAACCAGCCAGTACTGGCAAAAATATACGGAAAGATGAACTACAGGAAATTAGGGAAAACAGGATTTGAAGTTTCGGAAATCTCTCTCGGAACATGGCAGGTGGGTGGCAAATGGGGGTCAAAGTTCGATCATACCCTTGCTGAATCAATTATCCGTGAAGCAATTGACAACGGTGTCAATTTCATAGATACTGCAGACATTTACTCCGACGGCGAGAGTGAAAAAGCCGTGGGCAAAACCGTGCGTGAATCGGGCGCTGCGGTACGCATAGCCACGAAATGCGGCAGACAGATCAACCCGCATGTAAACAGGGGGTACACTCCCGAAGTGCTCCGCGGCTTCGTGGAGGAGTCACTGAAGAGGATCGGCACGGATTGCATCGACCTGATCCAGCTCCATTGTCCCCCGACGGAAGTATATTACCGTCCGGAGATATTCGGTGAATTTGAAAAGCTGAAGGAAGAGGGGAAGATCCTCAACCTGGGTGTCAGCGTCGAAAAGATCGAGGAGGCAATCAAGGCAATCGAATACGATAATGTCACCACCGTCCAGTTAGTGTATAACATCTTCCGCCAGCGGCCACGCGAGAAGTTCTTCAGCATGGCTGCCGAAAAGAATATCGGGCTGATCATACGCATCCCGCTGGCAAGCGGCCTGCTGACCGGAAAATTCGGACCTGACACCCGTTTCGCCCCCGGTGATCACCGCTTCTTCAACCGCGGCGGTATGTTCTTCGATAAGGGTGAAACCTTCGCGGGAGTGCCTTATGATGCCGGGCTCAGGGCTGTGTCAAGGCTGAAGGAACTCTTCCCGGAGAGCACCCGGCTGGCCCATGTCGCCCTGAACTGGATACTCATAAACGGGGAGGTCAGCTGCATCATCCCCGGAGCTTCCTCACCCGGACAGGTGAGATCAAACCTGGAAGCACTGACATTCCCCGGCTTTACGGAAGAACAGAAAAGAGCAATCACGGCTATATATGAAGAGGATATAAAGCCGCTGGTACACCATCTCTGGTAACCGGTACCGGCAAAAGCGTCCCGGTCCATCTCTGGTAACCGGTACCGGCAGAAGTGTCCCGGTCCTACTCTGGTAACCGGTACAGGCAGAAGCGCCCCGGTCCGGCTCCGGTGGCTGATCACCGGCTGCGGGATTGGTTGCAGCCTGAAGCATGAATTAAATATTCCCCGCAGAGGATAAAGCAATGTAAAAGAATTATTATTTTGCACTGCCAAACATTCTCCCTTGTTCAAGAAAATCCCCCATACCTACGTCATCGTCTTCAGTATTGTGGTGCTGTGTGCAGTGCTCACATGGATAGTGCCCGGCGGAGCATTTGAGAGGGAGACGGTTAACGTCAACGGTATCGATCGCAGCGTGGTCATACCGGGATCATTTCACTATACCGAAAAGAACCCGCAGACATGGCAGGTCTTCTCAGCCCTGTTCGACGGATTTGTTGACAAGGCTGACATAATTGTATTCATACTCATCATCGGCGGTGCGTTCTGGATCATGAATGAGAGCAAGGCCATAGATGTGGCCATCGGGTCAGTGCTGCGCTTCACGGAAAAGCTGGGGAACAGGGGAGTGATCAGGGCCATAGGTGCTGACAACCTGATCTTCATAGTGATAATGACGATGTTCAGCTTCTTTGGCGCTGTGTTCGGCATGAGCGAGGAGACCATTGCATTCACAATTATCTTCGTACCGCTGGCAGTCTCAATGGGTTATGACTCGATAGTGGGAGTCTCCCTTTGCTTCGTTGCTGCCGCCCTTGGATTTGCCGGTGCCTTCCTTAACCCCTTCACCATTGGAATTGCGCAGGGTTTGTCTGACCTGCCTCTCTTTTCAGGACTTGAGTACCGCCTGGCAATGTGGATCATCATCAGCCTCCTCGGATTTGCCTATATACTGGTTTATGCCCGTAAAATAAAGAGAGAGCCGGAGAAATCACCTGTATATGACGATGACGATTACTGGCGCAAGCTTCATTCAGAGAAACAGTTGAAAATCGATTATCATACACCTCTGTCGGCCTGGATTGTTTATATAATCCTCACGGTAGTAATGATTCTCTTTTCAGTTTTTTATCCGGTCTCCTCACTCTCTTTCGGAGAGAGCCAGCTCAGAGTGCCGGCCATTCCGGTCCTGACAGGAGTGTTTGTTTTTACCGGTTGGCTAACTCTCCGGAAATCAGTTCATTTTTTCATTATTGACCTGCTCCTGTTTACCATCTTCTTTCTGATTACAGGGGTAATGGGTTACGGGTGGTACATAATGGAGATTGCCACACTCTTCTTTGCAATGGGACTGGCGTCAGGAATTGCGATGGGGTATGGTGCCAACAGGATCACGAAACTGTTTCTCGACGGGGTGAAGGATATTCAGTCAGCTGCGCTGATAGTGGGTCTCGCAGGCGGGATCATCATTATCCTCCAGAACGGCAACATTATTGACACCCTGCTGTACAAACTTTCGGAGTCAATCTCCGGTGCGGGGAAAATGGCATCGGTAAGCATGATGTACATCACCCAGACGGTAATCAACCTCTTTATGCCATCCGGCTCAGCCAAAGCCGCCCTTACCATGCCAATGATGTCACAGTTCTCAGACCTGATCGGTCTCTCAAGGCAGGCGACAGTGGTGGCCTTTCAGCTCGGCGACGGATTCACCAACATGATAACACCAACATCAGGTGTGCTCCTCGGAGTGCTGAGCGTTGCAAAAATCCCGTATGAAAAATGGTTCAAATGGGTTCTGCCCCTTATTCTGATACTCTTTTTCCTCGGGTTCCTGTTGCTTATTCCCACAGTATTCATGGAGCTGAAGGGGTTCTGACCGTGTCCGGATCTGTCTGAAAATCAGCCACAATACCACGATTCATAAGCCATAAGGAAAGAGCCCGACAACGGGCACAAGAGGAGCCTTCTGCCCCTGATAGAATCCTTATCCTGTAATTTATCTGGCTGGCTTATAAAAACTATTACCTGAAATTACTTCTGAGCTTCTGCTTCTGCCTCGGCAATCATCTTCTCATTGGCGGTGATCAGGAACTCAACCCTGCGGTTCTGTGCCCTGCCCTCTTCTGTTTCATTGTCATATTCAGGCATTGTTTCACCGAAACCCTTTGTGGTGATTCGCTCAGCGTTAATCTCTTTGGCTATCAGGTATGCTGACACTGCACCGGCTCTCTTCTCGGAGAGGGTCTGGTTGTATGCTTCGCTCCCCTTGCTGTCAGTATGACCCTGAACCTCGATATTGGTATCAGGATAGGTGTTAAGAACCTTAACCAGTTTGTCAAGACTGGTTTTTGCATCTGTAGAAATGTCTGACTGATCGAAACCAAACAAAACAGCGCTGCTGAATTCAACCACAATACCTTCGCCAACGCGTTCAACCTTGGCATCAGGAACGGCCTCCTCAATCTCGGCAGCCTGCTTATCCATTTTATGGCCAATTATAGCCCCCGTGGCGCCGCCAACTGTTGCACCGACAATTGCACCAACAGCAGTGTTGCCTGCAGCCTTGCCTACCACGGCACCCACTGCACCGCCGGCTGCAGTGCCAATTACAGCACCCTTTGTGGCCTTGTTCATTGAAGCACATCCTGCAAGAAGAAGTGATCCGGCCAGAACAATAATTAATCCGAATTTGACCTTTTTCATTTCACTCAATTTAAATTCAACAATTATAATATCTACTCTTCCTTACTTTTTCATTGCCTTGGTAAGTATCCCCATCACTCCGCGGATGAACGTGGCCGAGGTCAGCACCTTTACCACCGGATGGGTTGTGGTCCTCCTCCTGGTTACTGTTCCGGTCCTCCTGCCTGTTGACCGTCTGTAATCCTTTTCATAATCACGCCGCGTTTCCATCTCCTTTCTTCTTTCCTCCGCATCCCTGATTTTCTTCTCAAGCATCTCCGCAGCGCTCTCAGGATCAACCACCCGCGAATACTTCGTCACCAGTTGTGACGAGCGGTTGATTGAGTCTATCTCTTCCGGGGTCAGGATATCCATCCTGCTCATCGGGGCTCGTACCATTGTCACCGCCAGCGGGGTGGGTACACCCTTCTCGTTCAGCGCCGTCACCAGCGCCTCCCCGGTACCCAGCGAGGTAATGGCCTCCTCCGTCCGGTAGTAATCGGAAATCGGGAAGTTTTCAGCAGTAAGCTTGATATCCTTCCTGTCTTTGGCAGTAAAGGCACGAAGCGCATGCTGCACCTTCAGGCCAAGCTGAGCCAGCACCGAAGCCGGCACATCCATCGGGTTCTGGGTGATGAAGTAAACTCCCACGCCCTTGGAACGTATAAGTTTGACTATTGTTTCGATCTGTTCAAGAAGAACCTTGCTTGCCTGACTGAAAATGAGGTGTGCCTCATCAATGAAAATCACCAGTTCCGGCTTTGGAACGTCACCCTTCTCAGGCATGGTATTGTAAACCTCGGCAAGCAGCGAAAGCATGAATGTGGAGAAAAGCTTCGGCTTGTCCTGGATGTCTGTCAGCCGGATGATGTTAATGTATCCGTTCCCGCCGGAGTCTCTCCTCATCAGGTCTGAAGTATCGAATGATTCCTCACCGAAGAACCGTTCGGCACCCTGCTGTTCCAGCTCTATGATCTTTCGCAGGATCACACCTGTGGAGGCAGTTGACATGGCCCCGTATTCCTTTTCAAGCTCATCCTTCCCCTCTCCGGTAAGGTACTGAATCACTTTCCGGATATCCTTAAGGTCTATCAACGCAAGCCGGTTGTCATCACAGTACTTGAATATGACAGACATGATACCGCCCTGAATGTCGTTCAGGTCAAGTATGCGCGAGAAGAGCACAGGCCCAAACTCGGAGACCGTTGCACGTAACCTGACCCCGTTCTGTTCCGAGATTGTCAGCAGCTCAACAGGGAAACCCATTGTCGAGTATGGGAGGTTGATCTTCCCATGCCTGTTTCTGATGAAATCATTTTCCTGCCCTGGTCTGGCCAGGCCGCTGAGGTCACCCTTCACGTCCATAACAAGTGAAGGAATACCCTTCAGCGACAGCTGCTCGGCGAGCACCTGAAGCGTCTTCGTTTTTCCTGTTCCGGTGGCACCGGCAATAAGACCATGACGGTTTAGGGTCTTCAGCGGAATCTTTACATGGGCATCGGCTATTGCCTCTCCGTCAAGCATAGCACCGCCAAGGACTATAAAATCGCCCTTGCACGCGTATCCGGCGTTAATGGACCTGAAAAAATCATCTTTCCTGCTCATTTTCTAAGGGTTAAAGTAAATAAAAGCCGTTGAGACACCTGCCCCAACGGCTCTCTAAATTAATAAAAAATCAGATTACCTGGCATCAAGTATCTCTTTTACCTTTTCTGCAAGTGCATCACCGCGAAGGTTATGTCCTACGATAATACCGTTCTCATCAATCAGGAAGTTTGAGGGTATGGCACTTACTGCATACAGTTTGGCAGGTGCGCAATCCCAGTATTTCACTTCAGAGACATGTGTCCAGGTCAGTTTGTCATCCTGGATACCCTTCAGCCAGTCTTCCCTGCTGCGGTCAAGTGATACGCCAAACACATCAAATCCCTTCTTGTTGTACTCAGTCCATGTCTTGACAACAAAGGGGTTCTCCGCGCGGCAGGGTCCGCACCATGATGCCCAGAAATCAAGCAGTAACAGTTTGGTGTCACCTCCGATTTTGGAGCTGAGTGAGATAGGATTGCCGTCCGGATCATTAAGGGTGAAATCAGGGGCTTTCTGTCCTATGGCAACTGCCTTGAGCTGCACAAGTCTCTCCTTCAGTGTGATGACTGTCTGAACCTTGTTAAGTGTCGTATCGAAGCTGTTAAGAATCCCTTCCATCTCATCCGCTTCAAGATAATATGCAATATCGCTCAGAACCGCGGGAGCAGTGAATGAGGAGGTGTTATTTGCAAGAAATTCCTTCTTTATATTCATCTGCTTTTCATCAACGGCTTCGATCTCTTTTTCCAGCGAAGCGACAAGCTCCTCATTTCCGTCCGTTCTTGCCTGGCGATAGCTGTCGTATAACTTTGTCATCTCGGCATTGGTTTCGTCGAGCAGCGCCTTGTATGAATCATATTCGGCCTGGGTGGCTGAACCGCTCACTGACCCCATATAGAGTGAGTCAGCATGTCCGTGAACAGNNCCGGGAATTCTTTTCTGCAGAACTACTGTTTCATTTCCGGCACCGTCAATGGTACCTGTAAGAGTGAATTTTGGTTCCCTGGCGCAGGCTGCTGCAACAGCAACCACCAGCAAAAGGATAATTGTCTTCTTCATCTGTTGATTTTTAATGGGTAAACACTTTCTTCTTTCGAAGGTTCAAAGATACAAATAATTGACTACTTGCAAGTGTTGCCAAAGTATTTATCCAGCAGCAATGCGGCAGGTTTATATGAGGTTATCTCCCCTTCGCGAAGTTTTCTTTCCAGTTCGGGCAGCATGGCAGTCACATCAGGATTTGTATAGAAAGATTGCTTAAGTGAGTCAATGATTGTTTCGTGCATCCGTGTCACGGCCTGTTCCCTCCTTCTCTCCCAGAACCATCCGTTGCTTTTCGTAACACTGACATAATCACGAATGGCTTCCCAGATATCGGTAATACCGGTTTTCTCAACTGATGAGCATGTCATCACCCTGGGAGCCCATTTCGACGGTGCAGGAGGGAAGAGGTGCAGTGCGTTCTTGTATTGCACCCTCGCCATCTCGGCTTTCTGAATATTATTCCCGTCGGCCTTGGTGATGACGATGGTATCTGCCATCTCCATGATGCCCCGTTTAATTCCCTGAAGTTCATCACCCGCCCCGGCAAGCATAAGCACCAGAAAGAAGTCTACCATTGAATGAGCTACTGTCTCTGACTGTCCCACACCCACCGTCTCCACGATAATGGTATCAAAACCGGCAGCTTCACAGAGAATAATGCTTTCGCGTGTCTTGCGTGCCACGCCGCCCAGCGTGCCGGCAGAAGGTGACGGACGAATGAAAGCATCCGGATCAGTGCTCAGCTGCTCCATCCGTGTCTTGTCTCCCATAATGCTCCCACCGCTTTGCTGGCTGCTCGGGTCAATGGCCAGAACGGCAAGACGCCTGCCATAATGGCGCGTCAGCATTGTTCCGAATGTTTCTATGAATGTGCTTTTCCCGGCACCGGGAACACCCGTAATACCTATCCTGACTGACCTCGAGCTGGTCGGCAGGCACCGTTCCACAACCTCCTGGGCAAGGTCATAATGTTCCGTCAGATTACTCTCAATAAGCGTTATGGCCTGGCTCAGAATAGTGCGGTTACCACGAAGAATGCCGTCTACATAGTCATCGGCACTCAGCATCTTCCGCCTCTTTTTATTCAGGCGGTTCATCATTTCAGGATTGATACTCGGAGGCTGCGGCACTCCCTGCTGTACCGAGAGAGCCCCGGCTGATCTCCTTTCCCTGCTCATTGCGTCTCTGCCTCCATGCTTTCCTGTTTAGCCTTATCCTATTCCACCAGAACCTCTCCCTTGATCATGAGCATCACCTCGGAGTTCTTCGGGTCATTGGTATAAACAAAGATATTCTTGTATATCTGTCCCTTATAGCCTCCCGAGTTGAATTTCGCCTTTATCGATCCCCTTGCTCCCGGCTTAATGACATTATCGGTGGGCATGAGCGCGGTGCACCCGCAACCGGCCTTGACATGCCTTATTATAAGATCACTCTTGCCCTCGTTGGTAAAGAAGTACTCGATATCAGCCGACGAGTTCTGCTTTATCTGTCCAAAGTCCACAGTGTTCATATCAAGCTTGAAGACCGGTGCATTGGCCAGCTGCTGGGCAGTGAGCCCTGAGAAATCCTCCACCAGATTGGCGGAAACATACAGGTATATGTTTGGCTGTGACTGGCCATTGACCTTAAGCCTGACCAGATCATTCACATTACCCCATGCACTGCTGTTGAGCTTTGCGTCATAGGTGCCCTCGATCATCCCTTTCTCTCCGGGTTTCAGCGTGGCAGGCGAGACCTTCAGCTGGAGATGGGCCGGCAGCCCTTCAAACTCAACTGTCGCCGGCTCCTTTGATGTATTGATGAGCGGCATCACCCTGATCTTCTTCTCTGACTTGGTGGTGGTGGTGAACGCCAGGTGATTTGACTGGAACCTCACCGGGCCAACGGCAAAAGTATAAAGCTCTTCAACCGTCTTCTCCCTGGGCGCCACATTCCCCTCAATCACAAGCACGACAACGGCCGGCTTTGCATTCGAATATACGGTAACACTCTTCGCAAAACGGCTGCTGTAACCCTTCGGGTCGAACACGGCTTTTACATATCCCTTCCCTCCGGGAGGAACAGGTGACCTGGTATAGTCAGCTGCCGTACAACCACATGACGACTGAACCTTCGTAAGAACAAGCACCGAGTCTCCGGTATTGGTAAAATTGAAAACAGCTTCCTGCTTCCCGGCCTCTTCCTTTATGGTTCCGTAATTATGACGGGTGTTGGCAAAATTGAGTTTCGGCTGCGCCATCATACCCGCACAAACCAGCATCAAAATCAGAAATGAAATATTCCGCTTCATATGTACTTATGTTTTTAACCTAATCTGCCCGATTCATCATCAAATCAATGCTCTCAACAAAGATCAGGCCAGAAGGGTTTCACCATAATAACAATCAAAATTAACAAAAAAGTATGAGCCATTGTTTTTTTATTTGTTTATAGATTAGTTTTGTCACACGGATGCACCCGTTTGGAACAGATTTTGCTTCGGATACGGTGGCTTGCCGCCATTTTTTATGATACGAAAAGGACTCCACATACCGTTACTGGCACTCTTCTTTCTCCTGGCCATGGCGCCGGCTTCAGGCCAGTTCTATAACGGTATGCAGATGAACTTCGGCAAGAACAGGGTTCAGCACAAGAACTTCTACTGGACCTACTTCAGGTTTGACGAGATTGACTGCTATTACAACGAGTTCGGCAGGGAGGTGGCGGAATATGCCTGCAAGGTGGCTTATGAAAAACTAAATGAGATTGAGGATTATTTTGACTACACCGTCGAAAAGCGACCCATACTCATCGTCTACAACAAGAAGAATGACTTCAGACAGAGCAATATAGGCCTTATATCCGCCGAGGATGACTACAACGTCGGCGGCTACAGCAGGGTGATCAAGAACAAAATAATGCTCTGGTTCAACGGTGACCACGAGGAGTTCAGCAAGCTTATTGCCGCGGCTATTGCCGAAGTGGTGGTCTATGAAATGCTCTACAACGCTGACCTCCGTGACCGGACTACCAGCGGAAACCAGATACAGATCCCTGACTGGTATATCAAAGGACTGATTAACTACGTCGCCTGGGGATGGGACAGCGAGACCGACAATCGAGTCAGGGACGCGTTTGAAAACAACCGCTACAAAAACCTCGACAATCTTGAATACGAGGAAGCCATATTCGCAGGCCATTCATTCTGGAAATACATAGGTGACACCAGTGGTGACGCGATTATCCCCAACATAATCTACCTCTCAAAGATCTACCGGAACGTGGAGGACGGATTCCTCTATGGCCTTGGCAAGAGCATCAAGGATACATACCGCGGCTGGAGGGAATATTACAGCAATTACTATAATACGAAGCCGGGTGAGAACTACCAGGTGCCAAGGGAGATAAAAAAGGCAAAACAATATGAACGGTTCACCGATGTGAAGGTGAGCCCCGACGGCCGGTATGTTGTCTGGGTAGCCAATGACTGGGGCAAGAGAAGGATATGGATGCATGACGTATCTACCGGGAAGAGCAGGAAAATCTTTACTGCAGAGCCTAAATACGAGCAGTCGGTTGACCATACCTACCCTGTGCTTACATGGCACCCCGGCGGTCAGATACTGACATTCGCCAACGAGGAGAAGGGAGGCGTTCAGCTTTACTTCTACCGTACTGCGGAAAAGAAATTTGAACAACGAACAATGCCTTTCTTCGAAAAGGTACTCTCACTCTCCTACTCCCCTGACGGATCACGGCTCCTTGTATCGGCAGTGATCAACGGCATGACCGACATCTTCGTGCATACCATCATCAGCGGCACCAACGAACGGATAACCTATGACATTGCCGATGACCTGAACCCCCTGTTCGTAAAGGGAAGTGACAATGTAATTGTCTTCTCGTCCAACAGGCTCACAGACACACTCTCCAACCGCGGTGACCCGCAGGAGAGAACAGGGCTTACATATAATCTTTTTACATATAACCTGGGGACAGCTGACGGCAAGCTGACCAGGCTTGGAGATGATTCAATGCAGGACCTGACGAAACCCGTGCAGCCGACATCCTCGTCAGCAGGCTTCATAGGAAACGGTAACGGGATAATGAACCACTACACCGGAACCATTGACAGCGCAATTGCATACATTGATACTGCGCTTCATTATACCTACTTCATCACCCCACGCCAGACAACCGACCTTCCGCGAAACCTCGAAGCTTTTGACAGAAGCGGAGGACAGGATGCCGGTGTCATATTCAACCAGGGCCGGTACAGGATCTTTACCGGACCAACTTCCGCCACCCAGGTAGCTGACACTGCTGACATAAAGACAACCACCTGGCGCATGGAGGAGCTTGAAATGCTCAGGGCTGCTGACAGCATCAACCAGATGAGAGACTGGCTTCTCGCCGAAAGGGCTCGGATGAATGACACCCTTAAGAAACCTCTTTACGAATACTATGCCCCTGCCAACGAACCGATAGACTTCCGGAACTACGTCTTCGAAAAGGAAAAGGAAAACTACTATGAACTGCAGTGGCGTAAAGATTACATGGATATCAACCTTGACACATCAAGGCTGAAGATGCCTGATGCACTTGTCTACCGCCCGGCATTCTACAATAACTATACGGCCACCCAGATCGACTTCAACTTCCTGAACAACACCTATCAGGCATATAACGGCGGAGCTCCTTACTTCAACCCGGGACTCAACATGCTCTTTAAAATAGGAACCCTTGATCTCTTCGAGGATTACCGTATAACCGGAGGATTCAGGTTCTCAGGAAACTTTGACAGCAATGAATACCTGGTCAGCCTTGAAGCGCTCAGAGGACGGTTCGACAAGCAGGTCATCTTCCACAAACAGTCGTTTGACAGTTATAATGACACCAGTTACTACAAAATAAAGAGCTACACCACCTACATGTCGCTCAGGAAGCCGCTGAGCGCCGTATTGGCACTGAAGGGGACACTCACCTACCGTTATGACAATTTTGTGGTACAGTCAACTGACCAGGCCAGCCTGATTGCCCCTTCGTTCAATCGCCACTGGGCCGGGCTGAAGGGCGAGGTCATCTATGACAATACGCGCAAACGCACCATCAATATCTATTATGGAACCAGGTTCAAGGTCTTCGGTGAATACTACCGGGAGGTGACCGGAAGGAAGAGTGACATGTTCGTATTTGGTGCTGACATAAGGCATTACCTGAAAATCCACCGCGACCTTATATGGGCAAACCGGTTTGCTGCCAGCACCTCGTTCGGTCCCTCGAGGCTGATCTATTACATGGGAGGCGTGGACAACTGGATGAAGCTTCCGTTCGGCCGATTGCCTCAGTTTGACCAGACAATACCCGTCAACCCAAATGTAAGGTATGGTTTCCAGGCCCTGGCCACGAATATGAGAGGTTTCACCCAGAATATCCGTAACGGCAGCAACTTTGCACTGATCAACAGTGAGATACGCTGGCCGGTGGTGAGGTATTTCGCGGGGCACCCGCTGAGGTCAAATTTTCTGAACAGCCTGCAGCTCGTTGGCTTCTATGATGTTGGCATGGCGTGGTCAGGATGGGATCCCTGGGGTAATGAAAACTACTGGAATGACGAGGTCTACCGGAATGGTCCGGTGGTGGTAACGGTTGATGCCATGCGCGAGCCGCTGGTCATGGGCTTCGGCGGTGGTGCCAGGGCACAGCTGTTCGGATATTTCATAAGAGCAGACCTGGCCTGGGGCGTTGACAACGGTTACCTCCTTCCGAAGATCTTCTATCTCTCGTTCAGTCTCGACTTCTGACACCCCCTCGGCGGAAGCTGTTATTACGGCGTAAACTGCTCCGGTTCAGGTATTGCATATTGCTGCCGGAATGCTGTTTAACATACTACCGGAAAGGGCAAATTTTATTTCTCTGTTTCGTTAGGAAAGAATGAAAATAAGAGATAATTTTACGCCCGTAATCTTTAAAAAAAAGTATAATGGCTTACAAAATTTCAGAAGACTGCACAGCTTGCGGAACCTGTATAGATGAATGTCCGGTTGAGGCTATATCTGAGGGTGACATCTACAAGATTGACCCGGATATATGTACCGAATGTGGGGCCTGCGCCGACGTTTGCCCGGTAGAGGCTATTCATCCGGCATAACCGCATTCCCCATTAAGGAAAATAAAGTGGGCTGCTCCAGATCTAAAGGGGCAGCCTTTCTTTTTGCTTGCAATCTGCTCTCCGGAACCAGGCATCTGCCAGCATGCATGATCTACATGGCGGACATATGTACTCAGGCAAGCGCCCACCGGAACAGGCTGTGGCGCCTGCCACAAAACTTTCCTCTTTAGTTGCCCGATTGCCGCATCATGGAGGGCCAATGACATATACCAACCTGTTTGAAAATTATTTTATTCAATAGCTATTTTGATAATATCTGGTTCGCAAGCATCAAATAAACCTGTTTCATAGAAATAGTTAGCCATGTGCAATGCATCACCCTTTGAATTTTTAATGGCACTCAATGAAAACCAGTTGCTCATAAATCTATCCTGCTCAATTAAGGTGGTATTGGTTTCAGATATTATGTTATTCAAATCAGAGATATTACCTGCATCTTTTACTCTTACATAGAAGATATTACTGTAGGTGTTGACGCAGAGTTTTCCAATAGGCTCCCAGATTAAATTTGAGCAGTCATTTGTTTTGGTTGTATAATGTGTGTAGACAACAATTGGGGCCTGTTTTAAAGAATCCAGAATCCAGGCAATCTCTTCACATGTACACTTTTTAATCAGTTTAGCTATAAGATATTTGTAGGGATAATTAGTGATCTCATTTATTTCATAATTAAAACTATGGTCAAAAAAGTCAATTGATTTTATGAAATCCCGAATTGAGGAGTCATTATTGCTTTGATCACAAGCAATTAAAATGTACTCATCTGACATTTCACCCAGGTAATAGGGTTCATCCCGGTAGTAATAATAATCCAGATAAGTACAAGGCATTTTTTCAAATTGAAGGTTGTCCTCACAACTTATGAGAAGGATTGATGCCAATCCTATGTAAATTAGATATTTCATGATTGTGTCGGTATATTTCCACGCGGCTTCATTATAAATTAATACGAAACCAACTGCCGAAACGCTGCATGAAAAAGAGTTTTTTTCAACAGACCCCGTCGAAGGGCAGATAAACAGACTGCGACGAAAGACAGAAAATTGCTAATTGCTAATTGCACATTGTTAATTGCTAATTGCTAATTGCCAATTGCTAATTGCTCATTTTCGGATTATACTTTGCCCCGGCCAGAATCACCTGGCAGTCAGTCATTGCCATGAGCTCCTCCATGGTCACATCCGGGTTATTGTTCATATACCTCTCAATGATCCTGAATCCTGTCCATACCACTGCCCGGCCCGGCGACTGCTCCGTAAAGTAACTGGTAAACGGAGCCTCACCGGTAAATTTGCGGATCATAAAACCATCGGTAGAAAACAACAGATCCTTGCTCACCAGATACTCCCATATCATAGCTTCACTCTCCTTACAGAACTCCAGTTGTCTCCCCGTAAACCCGAAAAGCACCGTGTCTGCAAGCACAGGCATCATCCGTCTGGTGAAATAGACCAGTTTGGCCTCATGAAGCATGGTGTTCAGAAGGTTCTTCGCACCGTAACCGGCTGAGTTGTAATCCCACTCCGTGGCGGCCCATGCATACATGCAGTCAGAGGCAGTGTAGTCAGGCGTCATCTTCCTGGCCTGGTAATTATAGATGCCTATCGCCGGATAATATGCTGAGCCGGCTCCAAGATACCGGTCAAGGCTTACCATCAGCAGAGAGTCGTCAACAATGATGCTGTTGTTGAATATCGTTAAACATGCAACAACCTGCGGCACAACCCTGTCAGGAAAGTAGTGCTTGTAATGCCTGAACGCGCTCTCAAGCTCCTTCTCAAGTCGTTCCGTGTCAGGCCACACCTTCTTCACCGTATCCCACAGATCGAGGTTGCGGAGATCGGTGGCAAAGAGAACGAAAGCCGAATTCCACCGCTCGTCTGAAGGATCACCCAGCCCGATGACTGTGCTGTAAATATCAAGTACCCTCCCATACTCAATCCTCAGGGAATCAGCTTTGGCTGCCATCTCGTTCGGCGGAGTACCGAAAATCTCGCTCCCCAGGTCTCTTATCCTGAGATCAAGAGCTATCCCTGACACGTTAACCCTGTAAGGATCACGGCGGCATGATGATGAAAACAGGGTTAGCAGCACCAGGGCAGCGGCGGCGATTATTCTGGCATTATGGGTCATGCAGTCTGTAATCTAACGTTGAAAGTACAAAATAAGGACATTTATTTATATTTTTAGCCCGGCAAAGAGTGATAAGATGAAAAGAGCAATCAAACGGACGGTGTCAGGGACAATGATATTTGTACTGATGGCTGCGCTACCCGCCAGAGCCGTCGCGCAGGAGCTTGTGTTCGTGGTCCACGCTGACCCGGTGATCTCATGGATGGGCTCAAACGAGTCAGAATATGTCAGTGAAGGAGCACGGGCAGGATTCGACATAGGACTCAACGTGCTGCATTACTTCGCAGAGAACTACGCCATTTCATCGGGCATCAGCCTCATCTCCGCCGGAGGAAGGCAGAGCTCCACTGAGAGTCATACACTGGTGTTCAATAACCTTACCCCCCCGACCATCCCGCCCGGCGATGAAATGAAGTATAATCTGAGGTACCTGAATATCCCGATTGGAGTCCGGCTTCAGACAAACCCGGTGGGATATCTTACCTATTTCACTGACATCGGGTTCGATGTCAGGCTGCTGATCAAATCTACGATAGACCTTCCCACCCTGCAGATTTTTGCCGAAAATGCCAAAAATGAAGTCTACGGAATGAATGCCGGATGGCATATCGGAGGCGGGATCGAATATGAACTTAATTTCGACGCATCCCTGATTGCAGGCATCTCCTACGCACAGGACTTCTTTGACATCACCAAGGACCTGAAGGATGTGAACCAGCACCCTGACAGATCGGGACTGAGGATGTTCAAAATCAGGCTCGGATTAAAATTCTGACCTGCCAGCTATGAAGGTTGCTCTCGCACAGCTGAGCTATATCCCCGGTGACATAGCATACAACAGCGGTAAGATTCTCACGGCCATCGAAGAGGCACGCCGGCAGGGCGCTGACCTGGTTGTCTTCTCCGAACTGGCGGTGACAGGCTACCCTCCGCTTGACCTGCTGCGGCGCAGTGACATCATTGACTCCTCCATGGCCGCAATCCGTGAGATTGCAACCCACTGCAACGAGATCGCCGCCATTGTGGGCGGACCCTCGCCCAACACCGGTGATTACGGAAAAGAACTCCACAACTCGGCCTTCTTCCTCCATAAAGGAAAGATTAAAGCGGTGGTGAACAAGACATTGCTGCCCAACTATGACATCTTTGATGAAGAGAGGTATTTCAAGGCAGGAGACACATTCCGGCCGGTTGAACTCAACGGTCAGAAGATTGCAGTCACCATTTGTGAAGATATCTGGTACGGGCAGCCATTTGGCGACAAGGGCCCCCGGCGTCTGTACAGTATGGCGCCACTGGATGAGATAATGAAGGAGCATCCCTCGTTCATCATAAACATTGCAGCCAATCCATTTGCACATAACCGGATCAGTGTCAGGGAGGAGGTATTCATCCGCAACACCAGGAAATACATGGTGCCGCTTATCTCCGTCAACCAGACAGGAGGGTATTCCGAGCTCATCTTTGACGGTTCCTCCGTTCTCATTGATTCTGACGGAACCATCATTGACAGACTGGGATTCTGCACCGAGGAGGTCAGGACAGTGGAGATACCGTCACCGGGAACTGACCGGAACAGCCTCTCCTTCCCTGCCCCGCTTCCCGGGGATATGACAGGCCTCATTCACCAGGCGCTGGTTACGGGGCTACGCGATTTCTTCGTGAAAGGCGGGATAAAAAGAGCCATCATCGGACTTTCCGGCGGAATTGACTCAGCGGTGGTAACGGCACTTGCAGCAGAAGCCCTGGGGCCAGAGAACACCCTCGCCCTGCTGATGCCCTCAGTCTACTCATCAGAACACTCGGTGTCAGACTCGGTGAAGATGGCAGATAAGATCGGGATGCCTTACCATATAGTGAGCATAGAGGATGCACGCCAGACAGTGGAAAAAACCCTTCAGCCCTTCTTCGCCGGAAAGGAACCTGGTGTTACCCTGGAAAACATTCAGGCAAGGCTCCGCGCTGTGTTACTAATGGCTTTCGCAAATGAATTCGGATATATGCTTCTCAATACCTCCAACAAGAGCGAAGCTGCTGTAGGTTACGGAACACTGTACGGTGATATGGCAGGAGGCCTCTCTGTAATAGGTGACCTCTACAAGAGCGAAGTGTACCAGCTTGCCAGGGAGATAAACAGCCATGCGGAGATCATACCTCCTGCAATAATATCCAAACCTCCGTCAGCGGAGCTTAAACCTGACCAGCTCGATACCGATTCCCTTCCTCCCTACAGCCTGCTCGATCCGGTCCTGTACCGGCATATTGACCTGGAGTGGTCCGCTGACCGGATTATTGCTGACGGATTTGACAAGGAGCTGGTTGAGGAGATCCTCAGACTCGTCCGCACCAGCGAATTCAAGAGAAAACAAACCCCTCCCGTACTCCGGGTCTCATCAAAAGCCTTCGGCACAGGAAGAAGGATACCAATTATAGCCACACGCCACTGATACTATTACCTGACACTCAACTATCTGAGTAGTAGTGTGTTAAAAAACGTTAATTTTCCCTTTTGAGCACTTTTTTAATATCTTTGTATATGTTGTTAAACATAAGGGGAAATGCTTTATACCAGTCCGTACCTTGAGCAATGCATTGAAGGACCGTTTTCTGTTTTCAGGGATCTTCCTGACAAGGAGAAGGAGTTTCTGTTACAGAATCATTCATGCATTTCGTTGAAAAAGGGGGAAATGATTTTTCACGAGGGTAACAGGGCGGCAGGTGTTTACTGTCTGGCATCAGGTAAGGTCAAGGTGTACAAGGAAGGCATCGGGGGTCGTGAACAGATTATAAGAATGGTAAGGCCGCAGGGTCTGATAGGTTTTGCTGCTTTTATTTCCGGCAACGCCTATTCCGCTTCAGCGGTAGCTATAGAAGAATCGGGTGTCTGCCACTTTGACAAGGAGCCGTTTATGAAGCTGATCAGACGCAATCCTGATCTGTCGATGAAGCTCATGAGAATGATGGCAATTGAACTCTCGTTCTCTAACGGGAGAACCATCTCGCTGACCCAGAAACATATCCGAGGTCGCCTTGCCGAGTCGCTGCTTGTCCTGCGTGATACCTACGGTGTTGAGAATGACGGCCGTACTATCAAGGCCTATGTCTCGCGTGAAGACCTTGCCTGCTTTTCAAACATGACTACCTCTAACGCTATACGGACTCTCTCGATGTTCGCATCCGAATCTGTCATTGCACTGGACGGGAAAAAGATCAGCATTGTTGACCCGGCGAGGCTTGAGAAGATAAGCCAGCTGGGCTGATCACTCATTCACATAAATCCTTTTGACTCTCCGGGGTATTGAGGTGAGAATCTCATACGGTATTGTATTGCAAAGTGAGGCTATCTCCTCAATGGATATATTTGCTCCGAAAATCTCAGCCTCATCTCCGGGTTTGACATCCATTCCCGTGACATCGGCCATGCACATATCCATGCATATACTGCCAACCACCGGGACCCTCCGGCCCTTAATGAAAAGAGCGCCTCTTCCGTCTCCCAGTTGCCGGCGCAGCCCGTCGGCGTAGCCCACCGGTATAACCGCTATCTGCCTCTCATGGTCTGAGACGCCCCTGCAGCCATAGCTGACCGGATCGCCGGCAGGAACCCTCCTTACCTGTGATACGGCAGTCACAAACCTTCCGGTGTTCTGTAGCATTACCCCCTCATGATGACCAATACCGTACAGACCTATTCCAAGCCTGACCATGTCAAACTGGTATTCCGGAAAGCGGACCAGTCCTGAAGTGTTAAGCAGATGGAGGCTGAAGCGGTAGCCAAGAGCTTTCCACAGCCTCTCGGCCGCATCTGTCAGTCGTCTGGCCTGCCGGTGCGTAAATGCGTCATGCTCCGGATCATCACTGGCAGCAAGATGTGAGAAGAGTGAAACAACTTTCAGATGCTGCTGCCCTGCAAGTTGCCTGGTCAGCTCCTCCATATCACTCATGTCAAATCCAAGCCTGTGCATCCCCGTGTCTAGCTTGATATGCACGGGGTAATGGAGAAGGCCGTGTCGTCTGGCAACTTCGGCAAAAGCCGAGTAAAACCCGATACTGTATATCTCAGGCTCGAGGTCATGATGAATTATCAGCTCCATCACGCTTTCATCCGGATTCATGACCATGACAGGCGACGTGATGCCGGCTTCCCTCAGTGCCACACCTTCATCTGCATAGGCAACTGCAAAACGGCTCACCCCGTTGTACTCGAGAAGAGATGCTATCTCGGCCGCTCCGGAGCCGTAGGCAAATGCTTTTACCATCGCAATAATCCCGGTGCCAGGTTTAAGTAAGTGCCTGAATTCATTGAGGTTATGAACCACGGCATTCATATTTATCTCCAGCCGTGTGAGGTGAAGCTGCCTTACAAGAAGCCTGCTGATACGCTCAAGTCCGAAAACACGTGCCCCCTTGATCAGGATTGTCTCGTTCCTGAACTGTTGTCCGGGGATGGCATCTGCAAAATCTGCCGTTGAACTGAAGAAGAGTGATCCCGGCTGAAATGAATCCCTCTGCCGTGACAGAGCCTCGCCAATCCCTATAAACCGGTCAATCCCCGAGTTTCTTACAGCCCTGGCCACACCCGCATAAAGCTGCTTCTCATCTCCTCCTATCTGTCTGAAGTCAGACAGAATGAGGGTAGTCTTTCCCCTTGCACGGGTCTGTAGAAAATCCAGCGCCATTCCAAGGGAGGCAGGATCAGAGTTATAGTAATCTTCTATCAGGGTGCAGCCGTTTATGCCCCGTTTCGTCTCCATGCGCATTGCCACCGCCGGCAGCTCTGCCATCGCCCCGGCTATCAGCTCTGATGGCATTTTTTCAGCCAGGCAGCATGCGATGACTGAGACAGCATTCTCTGCAGAGGCATGATCAGCAAAAGGAATGGCCGCCTCAAATGATTCGTCTGCTGTTTTGCACCGCAGTATCCGGCCGTTGTCAACAGTATCGGCTGCCTCAACTTCAAGGCTGGCAGCATTACCTGCGAGTGACCATGTAAAGAGAGGGACCTCCGGATACTTTGACGCCATCTCATTCCTGATAATCCTGTCATCTGCATTGCATATCAGAAGTTGTGCCCCGGAAGCCAGTCTGAGCTTCTCCGCCGCGATGGCCTCCCGGCCGGAAAAGTTTTCGCCATGGGCGTCACCCACATTTGTAATGATTACAATATCCGGCCTGATGATGCGTGCCAGCCTCTCCATCTCCCCGGGTCTGGAGATCCCGGCTTCGATGACGGCAATCTCGTGGCTCTCATCAAGATTCATCAGCGAGAGTGCCACGCCTACCTGTGAGTTGTAGCTTTTAGGGCTGCGGATAACAGTTCGGGAACTGCTCATCACCCCTGCCAGCCACTCCTTGACTATCGTCTTTCCGGCGCTTCCCGTTACAGCTATGACTCTGCCCCTGAAGCTCTCACGGCGCCACTTTGCTATGCACTGGAGCGCATCCAGGGTATCTGTCACCTTTACAAAAGCTGCACCGGCCATCTCACCGTGTCCGGGGGGAAGAGTGTCAGCAATAAACAGCCTCACACCCCTTGCATAGAGAGGTTCTATGAATTTATGTCCGTCATGATTGGGTCCCCGCAGGGCTATGAAGAGCATGTCAGGGCCAGCGCCCGGCGACCTGCTGTCAGTCATTATGCCGATGACCTTCAGGTTTTCATCACCTGTAAGCGTTCCGCCTGTGATGTGCGCCAGTTCCCGGGCCCCGATTATCACCTGTTTACAGCCTTTACGTAACATGAGCGGCACAGCGGCTCATATATATCCCTTTCGCCCAGCACAACCACCTTATCGCTCTTTATCTTACGATAGGAGTGGTTTGCAAGGTTTCCGCACCTGACACAAATGGCGTGCACCTTGCTCACATACTCGGCAACGGCCATCAGGGCAGGGATGGGCCCGAACGGCCTCCCCGAGAAATCCATGTCGAGGCCTGCCACAATCACACGCGTGCCGCCGTCTGCAAGCATGGTACATACCTCGACGAGGCTGTTGTCAAAGAACTGGGCTTCGTCTATCCCCACCACCTCCACGCCGGAGGCAAGGAGAAGTATAGAGGATGCATTCTCCACAGGGGTAGACATGATTGACTTCTCATCATGTGACACAACCTTGTCCTCAGAGTATCTCATATCTACGGCAGGCTTGAAAATCTCCACCTTCAGCCCGGCAAACATCGCCCTGCGCAATCTCCTTATCAGTTCCTCGGTCTTACCGGAAAACATAGACCCGACAATCACCTCCACCGATCCCCGCTTGCCGGCATGGTCAACCGAATTTTCGAGAAACTCCATACTTCAGTTGTTACCGGGCCGTTCAATACTCAGGATTGAATTATTCAGCCCGAAAAACTATTATTGATTACTTTTGCAAAATAAAGAAAACGGAAATAATTAAAAAACTAAGCGAGATGGATTTCCTGACAGCTGTCAACATTATTGGAAAGGATCTGGAGGAGGCGTTGACTTCGCTGGAACAGCTCTCCGGCATATCAGGATCGGATAAAGCAGAAATAGAGCTTGCCAGGTCACGCATAGGAAGCGCTGCGAGCCTGGTCAGATTGCTGCCTTCACTCAGCGGGGCACCTGATGAAAAGGAGGCTGTGACCGGAACTGCAGAGGCAGCGCCGGCCAGGGAGACCGCTCCAAAGGCCGACCCGGCAAAAGACACAATCCGGAAAGTCGCCTCAGCTGAGAATGCTACCCGAAAGGTCAGTCAGGCTGTGACCGGAGCCGAGGTGACATATCCGGAAGAAGAGGCCACTCAAAAGGTCACTCCGGCTGAAGAGGCCGCTTCAAAGGCAGCGCCGGAAGAAGAGGCCACCCGGAAGGTCACTGCGGTAGTAACCAAAGCTGCTGCGACAGACCCGGCTGAAGAGACCACCCAAAAGGTCAGTCAGGCTGAAGCCAAAACTGCCGTGACAGACCAGGCTGAAGCCGGAACTGCCGCGACAGACCCGTCTGAAGCCCGGGCTACTGAAACGAAGCCGGTGAAGGGAGAGCCAAAGAGTCCGGAGCATTCAAAGGCAATCCTTGCTGACCGCTTCACCTCAGGCGGAGCCCTTGTTGACAAGATGCAGACGGAAAAGAAGGAGGAGGTCATCTCTTCAGTCATGAAAAGCAAGCCTGTCTCCGATATAGCTGCTGCCATAGGCATTAATGACAGGTTCTACTTCATCCGTGAGCTCTTCAGCGGTGATGCGCTGGCATACAATGACACCATCAAACGACTGAACGCGGCAGCGTCACTGGGCGAGGCGATGAGAATACTCGACGAAAGCACCGTCATGGGCAGCGATCCTGCCGCTCAGTCATCATTCGTTGACGTGGTACGCAGAAAATTCAGCCTGCATGTCTAGACTTATCCTGGTGCCCACACCCATCGGCAACCTTGGCGATATAACCATCCGTGCCCTGGAGGTGCTGAGATCGGCCGGCCTTGTCCTTGCCGAAGACACCAGGACCACAAGGATCCTTCTTGACCACTATGGGATAAGTGTCCCGCTCCGTTCGCACCACAAATTCAATGAGCATCGCAGCCTCGAGGCGGTGTGTGACGCCATTGAGGGAGGCACGGTGACAGCTCTTGTCTCTGACGCCGGCACCCCCGGCATCTCCGACCCGGGCTTCCTCCTGGTTCGCAGGTGCCTCGAGAGAGAGATACCCGTGGAGTCACTTCCCGGCCCCACCGCCTTCGTGCCTGCACTGGTATGCTCAGGCCTGCCATCAGACCGCTTCTGTTTCGAGGGATTCCTTCCACAGAAAAAGGGGAGACAGAAAAGAATTTCGGCCCTGGCCGGGGAAGAGCGCACAATGGTTTTCTATGAATCACCCTTCCGTATTGTCAAAACCCTCGAACAGCTTGCCGCTGCCCTTGGTGAAGACCGAAGGGCTTCCGTCTCACGCGAGATAACGAAAAAATTCGAGGAGACCATTCGCGGGACCCTTGCCTCACTGGCAGATCACTTCCGCACAACCGCCCCCAGGGGCGAATTTGTAATTGTGGTGGCCGGCTCCTCACTGAAAGACCATTCCGAAGAATCAGAATAAAGATGCGCGGCAGGAGACAAATCCAGGAGGCACCTTCTTCCTTTCCGAACATTATGAATACCGGCCCTGTTCAGGGTACAGGGATACTGGTCCTTATTGCATTTCTTCTCTTCCCTGCCGTTTCAATCAATGCCCAGGTATTGGGCGGCAGGATAACCGACAGCAGCGGAGCGCCAATGCCTTACGCCTCTGTCTATATCACTGAACTGCGCCAGGGTACCACCTCAAACAACGANNATTCCGGTGACAAAAAGCATAACCATCACCGACGAAGATGTCTCTGCCAGTATAATCCTTGCAGAGCAGCTCTTCGAGATACCGGCGGTGAGGGTCTCGGCATCAGGAAAGGATCCTGCATATTTCATCATGCGCAAGGCAATAGGTATGGCGCCTTATCACCTCAACCAGGTTAAGATGTGGAAAGCCGAGGTCTACATCAGGGGCGGTGGCAGTGTTGACCGGATTCCTGAAATGCTCAAACGGAGGATGAAGATCGACGCAAACGGCGATGACCTGAAGGTGGGCAAATACTACTTCACTGAGTCGGTGAACATGATAACATTCACAGCTCCTGACAAATACGAACACCGGGTTATCTCCGCCAACTCAAGCGAAGATCTGACACAGGGGCAGGTCTCACCGATGGACTTCATCGAAGCCAGTTTCTATCAGCCTGTACTGGTAGAGATGGCAATATCGCCCCTTGCGCCAAATGCATTCTCTCATTATAACTTCAGATTTCTTGGTTCATCATCGCAGGGCAACCATGTGATTGACAAGATCAGCGTTACACCGCGCCGGAAGAGCCAGCAGCTCTTCACCGGAGTGATATACATCGTGGAGGACCTGTGGGCCATTCACTCCCTTGATCTTACCAATGACAACATGGCCGGACGCATAAGGGTACGGCAGCTTTACACACCGGTGGAAGAGGGTATCTGGATGCCCGTCAGCCATGAGTTCAATGTTGACATTTCACTCATGGGAATAAAGGCCAGGGCTGCGTACACCAGCGCAGTCAAATACCTTGATGTGGAGCCTGACAGGATGCTCCGGCGGCCAGCCGTATATGAAACCGCTGTCGCAGCCGGGGCTGAGAAAGAGCCTGCTGAACGGCCTGAAAACTCTGAACGGCCTGAAAACTCTGAACGGCCTGAAACTTCTGCCGATCGTGAGATTGAGGCTCTGCTGGCCAAGGATAACCTTACGGCACGGGAGATGTCACGGCTGGCGCGGCTGAACAGGAAAAATGTCAGCGCCACGCGTGAGAAGCCTCCCCTGGAGATAGAAAACAAAACCACGAAGATAGTTGATGATGATGCCACCAGCCGTGATTCAGCATACTGGGCTGAGGTGCGGCCCATCCCGCTGACCAGGGAAGAGAGCGCCAGCCTGGCAACAGCCCCGGCTGCAAAAGGAAAGCTGGCAGTGCGTGATACCTCAACAGTGACCATCACTATCGGCAGAAGATCACAGCCCGGACCGGCTTCAGCCGTCAACTCCGACTCCGCGGGCATGAAAAAAAACCAGACAAGCCAGGTCATTAGAGACCTGACAGGAGGAAAGAGATGGCAGCTCTCAAAAAACAGTTCCCTTAAATTTGACGGCCTGGCAGACCTGAAGAGATTCTCCTACAATACCGTTGACGGTTTTGTGGCAGGAACGGGAATGAGCCTGTCGGCCAGATCAGGCAAAGCAGGACGCTTCACCATTGCCCCTTCGGCAAGGTATGCATTCAGCAGGGAAAAACTGATGTGGAATGTCACTGCCAGCCTGCTCTATGACCCGATGCACAAAGGGAATATTTACATAAGGGCAGGCAGCCAGTCTGACGAATTCTCTCCGTCAGGTGTTAATTATCTGGTTAATACCGTATCATCCCTTTTCTTCAGGGATAACATCATGCGACTCTACGGAAGCCGGTACATCATAGGCGGACACCGCATAGACGTTGTCAACGGGCTGACGCTTGACATACGGGGGAAGTACGAAAAGCGTGATCTGCTGACAAATAATTCCTCCTTCTCCCTCTTCAGGAGGGAAAAGTCCTGGTCTGAGAACATACCTGACAACCCGTATGCTTCAGCAGCCGGAGGATACGACTATGAGCCGCCGGTGAGTCACAGGCATCTCTCCCTTGAGTCATCCCTGACATGGACACCACGGCAGAAGTATCGTATTTCTGACGGCGCAAAGGTGAGTGCCGGATCTGATTACCCGACCTTTACCCTGATATGGAGACACGGTTACAGCTACAATGACACCCTTTCAGGCAGCTATGACCTATTTGCAGCGGAGATAAACCACACAGACATGTTCGGGGCAATGAATCAGTTTCGCTGGCGGGTCAGGGCCGGTAGCTTCCTCAACAGTGAAAATGTCAGGCTGCAGGACATGCACTTCTTCAATACACAATCGTCACCGGTACTGCTCAATTTCTACGAAGATGCATTTTATCTGAAGCCATGTTATTCCGTCTCTGCAAGGAAGGCATTTGCCGAGGCACATTTAAGGTACACCACCCCCACCCTCCTGCTCAAGCGCCTGCCCGGCCTGAGTCGTACACTCATCAGGGAGAATATAGGAATATCAGCGTTGTGGACACCTGAGGCCGGATATTACTATGAGGCAGGTTACTCCCTCAGCGAGGTGTTTCTTATCGGCACGGTTGGCGTTTATGCCGGATTCACAGGTACAACATTCGAGTCAGCCGGAATCAGGGTGGTATTGAGAGTTGATTAGAACCGGGTTTACAATGGCTGATGGC
>MTKX01000798.1_pt1 | contig 30645 bp, 36 predicted proteins | sample 1042771 | NCBI WGS metagenome assembly MTKX01 (sample SAMN06212183, study PRJNA360534) | anaerobic digester metagenome | biome: Wastewater treatment plant; material: sludge; isolation source: anaerobic digester fed with sludge from wastewater treatment plant | place: Denmark: WWTP Randers ...
CGCCGAGGCAAAAGAGTACGTCCGTTCCTTCTGCGCCGATAATCCCGGCCAGGGGCTGGTGGTCAAGGCGGATGGCCTGGCGGCGGGAAAGGGCTCGGTAGTCTGCGCCGGAGAAGAAGAAGCCCTCTCCACCATAGAGCGGATCATGGAGAGCCCCAAGCTCTTCGGGGCGGCGGGAGAGAGGATCGAGATAGAAAATAAACTGGAGGGGCGGGAGCTGATGTTTTTTGCTCTCAGTGACGGCAGGAGCGTTCTGCCTTTGGAGTCGGCTCTGGATTACAAGCAGGCCTTCTCGACGGAGGAGGCGGTGGCGGTGCGGCTCTTTAACAAGCTCTCCGGCAATCCCAACCTGGACAACAATCCCAATACCGGGGGGATGGGAGGCTTCTCACCCCATCCCTGGCTGGATGAAGAGCTGACAGAGAAGATCATGAAGAAGATCGCCATTCCCACCGTGCGCGGCTTTCGGGAGGCCACGGGGCACAGCTACGTCGGGGTGATCTACTTCGGCTTGATGATCTCCCAGGAGAGGGAGCCGTCGGTTCTGGAGATCAATGTGCGACTGGGCGATCCCGAGGCCCAGGTGATTCTCCCCCGGCTGGAGACGGACTTCTATAGGCTCTCGGAGGCCCTGCTGGACGGGAATCTGGGGGCCGAGCCCTTGCAGTGGTCTAGGGATTACTGCCTGGGGATCTGCGCCATTTCCGGCAGAGCGATTAAGCCTTTGACCTCCGGAGCTGCCGGAGGCGGGGAGCGGCCTGGCTATCCGGGGGAGCATTACACCAATATGCCAATATCCGGATTGGAGAAGGTGGACTCCGATGTCCTGGTCTACCACAACGGCACTGCCTTCGGCCAGGATGCGGCGGGGAAAAGGCGGCTTTTCACCACAGGGGGCCGGGTGCTCACCCTAGTAGGCCGGGGAGAGAGCCTGGCCCAGGCCAGGGCCAAGGCCTATGACAACATAAAACGGATCAGGTTCAACGGCATGCGCTACCGGAAGGACATCGGGGCGGGGTACGTCTAGGATGATCATCTTCGGCCTGGAGGGCACCGCCTGGAACCTGAGCGCTGCCTTAGTGGACGAGCAGGGAGTGCTCTATGAGAAGGCGGCCACCTACACCCCAGCCAAAGGCGGTATCCATCCCCGCGAGGCGGCCCAGCATCACGCCGAGCACATGCCCAAGGTGGTGGGCGATGTGATCGGCTTCGCCCGAAAGGAGGGGCTGAAGATAGACGGCATAGCCTTCTCCCAGGGGCCGGGGCTGGGGCCGTGCCTGCGGACGGTGGCCACGGCGGCGCGGGCCCTCAGCCTGCGCTTTTCGCTGCCGCTCGTGGGCGTCAACCACTGCGTAGCCCACATCGAGGTGGGAAAGTGGCAGTCCGGGGCGAGGGATCCGGCGGTGATCTATGTCAGCGGGGCCAACTCCCAGGTTTTGGCTCTGCGCCAGGGGCGGTATAGGATATTTGGGGAAACCCTGGACATCTCTGTGGGCAACGCCATCGACAAGTTCGCCCGCTCCGTGGGGCTGCCCCATCCGGGCGGGCCCAAGGTGGAGGAGCTGGCGCGCCAGGCGAAAGAGTACATCCCCCTGCCCTATACGGTGAAGGGGATGGACCTCTCATTCTCCGGCCTGTCCACCGCCGCCACCGAGGCGGCAAAGAAGCACGATCTGGCCGATGTCTGCTACAGCTTGCAGGAGACGGCCTTCGCCATGCTGGTGGAGGTGACAGAGCGGGCCATGGCCCATGCGGAGAAGAAGGAGGCCATGCTGGTGGGGGGCGTGGGCGCCAACAAGCGGCTGGGGGAGATGCTGGATATCATGTGCCAGGAGCGGGGGGCTAAGTTCTTCCTCCCGGCGAGAAAGTTCATGGGGGACAACGGCTCCATGATCGCCTATACCGGGCTCATAATGATGAAGAGCGGGGTCGTGACGAGCTTGGTGGAGTCGAAGGTTAGGCCGGGGTATAGGACGGATGATGTGCCGGTGACGTGGGCGTAATCCTGGTAAGGTGGCGGGAAAATGGAGAAAAGTAAAAATTATCCTGAAACTTGCTTCTCACCCGAGGTTATTTGCAGGGCAATGTATATTCTTGCATCCTTCGCCGAAGAGGAAAAGTGCGAGCCAAATGTTAACACACGAAGAATAACCCTTGAAAATGGAGAAAGTTGGTCGCATGACACAGATGAGGAGTTCTTTGCTGATTATAGAAAACCATTTTCGAGAGCCAGTTATGGATTCGGAAACAGTTGGGATAAATTTTGTTTTGACATTCGTGTATCTAATCGGGACACAACAATCGATATCCGTGCACCTGAGAGGCACCAAATTGAGGCCTCATTCGAGGTCTTTGAAGGGAATGCAGAAAGGTGTAAACTCCCACCACTTCCTGAGAAACCTATGCCTAAGCCAATTATATTCATTGGACATGGGGGAAGCGAACAGTGGAGGAATTTAAAAGATCATCTTCATGAAAAGCATGATTATCGAGTTGAGGCTTACGAGATCGGGGCGCGTGCTGGTCATGCAATTAGGGACATATTGGAAGAGATGCTGGGCAAGACCTCATTCGCGATTCTTGTTATGACTGGTGAAGACAAAACGGAAGACGGTGGGATTCGAGCAAGGCAAAATGTAGTCCATGAGCTTGGTTTGTTTCAAGGCAAACTGGGCTTCACCAAAGCGATCGTATTGCTCGAAGATGGCACGGAAGAGTTTTCCAATATCCATGGAATTAATCAAATTAGATATGGAAAAGGAAATATCAAAGAAACCTTTGGAGAAGTGCTAGCCACTTTAAAGAGGGAATTCGGCGGGTAAAATAGTGTGCGGATGATAGCCAACACTTCCCGGGCGGGAGAAATTGAGGTCCGCCCAACCAAGCCGAATGTTTGAAAGCCAAATGGATAAATCAAGACAAAGGATTGAAAAATGACCCGCACCAACCTCAAGCAGATTCAACTTCGCTCCCTGGACGAGATCAAGAATCTCCTGCAGCAGCACAAGCCGGAGCTTTCCGAGAAGTGGAAGGTCAAGTCCCTGGGCATCTTCGGCTCCTATGTCCAGGGCGAGGCCAGGAAGAGCAGTGACCTCGATCTGCTGGTTGAGATCGACGATCCCAAAATGGGGCTGCTGAAGTTCATAGCCCTGGAGAAATATCTCAGCGATCTGCTGGGGGTCAAGGTCGATCTGGTGGAAAAGCAGGCCCTCAAGCCCGCCATAGGCCGTCATATGACCGAAGAGGTGGAAAGCATATGAAGGTCACCCGGAGACATCAAGGGGTCATGGAGACCATTTATATCATGCACTCATCTTGAGTTCAATCTCGCCCGCTGCGATTGGCCTTGCCAGAAGCTTTCCTGCCCGGTACTCCTTCATGACCTGGTCGACCCTCTCAGATACCTCCGGCGTGAGATACGCCTCGCCGCAGCAGCTGCAAACCAGAGCCGGGACGCTCTTGATTACAGCTAGGTTATCCCCCGCCTTCAATACCAGTTCAGTAAGCCCCTCTCGCAGCTTGCCTCCACAAAGGGCGCATATATCTGAATCCGTCATGATCTCCACCTTCATTTCAATGTCCTCTTCTCGGCAATGAGGATCAGCGCTCCTAAACATCGATTGAGCCGAATGCTTAAAGAATTGAATTGGTAAACAGATACAAAGGGATTTGTATGGCTCACAACAGTTCACGGCAGATTCGACCCCGCTCCATAGAAGAGATCAAGAATCTCCTGCAGCAGCATAAGCCAGAGCTCTCCGAGAAGTGGAAGGTCAAGTCCCTGGGCATCTTCGGCTCCTATGTCCGGGGCGAAGCCAAGAAGAGCAGCGACCTCGATCTGCTGGTTGAGATCGATGACCCGAAAATGGGGCTGCTGAGGTTTATAGCCCTGGAGAACTATCTCAGCGATCTGCTGGGGGTCAAGGTCGATCTGGTGGAAAAGCAAGCCCTCAAGCCCGCCATAGGCCGTCATGTGCTGGAAGAGGTGGAAAGCATATGAAGGTCTCCCGCCGGGAGTACAAGGACTATCTTCAAGATATGATCTATGCGGCAGAGAAGGCGGAAAGCTTCATCGAGGGCATGGATTTCGAATCTTTTCAGCAGGACGAAAAGACGGCATGGGCGGTGCTTAAAGCACTGGAGATCATCGGAGAGGCAGCCAAGAATATCCCACAAAGCGTGCGCAAGAGATACCCAGAGGTCCCCTGGCGCGAGGCTGCCGGAATGAGAGACAAGGTCAGCCATGATTACTTTGGAGTGAACATGCTCCGAATCTATGAGACAGTGAAAGAGGATCTACCCTCTCTGCGCCAGGCTCTCGCCCACGCAATCGAAGATTTGAACCAAGACAGATAGAGCCACCCGAAAGCTCCAACTCAATATAGCCGTCTGGAAATGCAAATCGGCTGGGGCGTTCCCTTCCTTTCGGCAGGGTATCGATGGCAGTCCATAAGGACTTTATAAATGACTTTGTCAAGATACCATCTATTCTTCGCACTGATACCTAATTAGGTCCCCCATGTATTCAGATCCCCACTCGCAGAGCTGGTCGAGGATCGGCACAAGGGACTTTCCCATTTCCGTGAGCGAATATTCTACTTTTGGAGGGACCTGAGCGTAAACTTTTCTGGTGATAAGGCCGTCTTCCTCAAGTTGGCGAAGCTGCTTTGTAAGCATCCGCTGGGTGATCCTGGGCCTCAGCTTATCCAGTAACTGGCTAAAACGCAGCGTCTCATCATTTAGCGCATATACGATCAGCGGTTTCCATTTGCCCCCGATCACATCCAGGGTTGCATCGATTGGCCAGTCATATTTGTATTCCTTGGGAGCGGATTCCATTAGTATCAATCCTGTTAGTATATTACAATTTCGTTAGTACATACTATTTATACCTTAGGTCCCTAGTGTATACCATGAGCACCAATAAGCATTCTCTGGATTGTGCCATGTCGGCCTACCATCTGGAACGTCCGAGCAATGCAGGCAGATCAAAGAGGCTGCTGAATAAAGGGGATTAGATATGAGTTTCAATATGTATGTACCTACAAGAATTTTATTTGGGGCAGGCGAATTAAATAATCTGCACTCCCAGAGAATGCCTGGCAGGAAAGCCCTGATCGTAATTTCAAAGGGAAAATCCGCAAGAGAAAACGGTTATCTCGCAAGAACGGAAGAGCAGCTAAAGCTGGCTGGAATAGAGACTGTGGTCTTTGACAAGGTTGAAGCCAATCCACTGAAATCAACCGTCATGGCAGGCGGCGCTTTTGCAAGAGAAAATGGTTGTGATTTCATTGTCGCTCTGGGTGGAGGAAGCTGCATTGATGCGGCAAAGGCAATTGCCGTTATGGCGTCTAATGATGGAGATTATTGGGATTATGTCTCAGGGGGAACAGGAAAAGGGAAGGCGATGGCGCATAAACCAATTCCTGTTGTGGCCATTACAACGACGGCGGGGACAGGTTCCGAAACTGATCCCTGGGCGGTTGTGACACATGAGGTGAATCACGAAAAGATAGGAATCGGGAACGACGACATGTTTCCAGTTCTGGCAGTGGTTGATCCGGAGCTTATGACATCTGTGCCACCGAAATTGACTGCCTATCAGGGATTTGATGCCTTATTTCATAGTGTAGAGGGCTATGTCTCGAAGGGCTTCAACCTCATGAGCGATACGTATGCTCTCACAGCTATAGAAAATATTAGTCGAAATCTTCCAAGAGCGGTGAAGAACGGAAAGGACATTGCGGCACGCGAGAGAGTTGCCTTTGGCAACACGCTTTCAGGTTTGGTCGAAAGTGTGGGGCTGTGCACAAGTCAGCATTCCTTAGAGCATGCAATGTCAGCCTTCCATCAGGAGCTTCCGCATGGTGCAGGTCTGATCATGATCAGCAAAGCGTATTTTACGCACCTAATAGACAAGCATGTTTGTGATGACCGATTTATAAGAATGGCAAAGGCCATGGGAATGGAGGATGCAAAAGAGCCGATGGATTTCATCACAATGCTGGTGAAATTGCAGGAAGATTGCGGAGTTTCCGACATTAAAATGTCCGATTACGGCATCAAGCCCGACGAATTCGAAACCATGGCCAAAAACGCAAAGGACACAATGGGCTTTTTGTTTATGTGTGACAGAAGCGAGATCAGCGTCGAGGAATCTGCCGCGATTTACGAGGAATCTTATAAATAAAAAGGAGGGTCTGAAATGGACTGCCCAGATGATTTGAGTGAAAGTGCAATCTTCCCGAAAGGGCAAAAGATTGCAGATGAGCATTTTATAGGGACGGCATGGGTTGAAACGCTGGTTCCTATGGGCGGAATATTCAATTGCCACGTAGCAAATGTGACTTTTGAGCCCGGAGCAAGAAATAATTGGCATAAGCATCCGGGCGGACAGATACTGCTTGTCACCGGAGGCATTGGATACTACCAGGAAGAGGGCAAACCGGCACGGATGATTCAGGAAGGGGACGTAGTGAGAATCAATCCTGATGTAAAACATTGGCATGGTGCCAGATCCGATAGCTGGCTCGTGCATATTGCGATAATTGCCAATCCCCAAAAGGGGGATGCCGTATGGATGGAACCCGTAACGGATAGAGAATACAACAATTTAAAAATGCAATGACATCATTGGTTGGAAGGGTGAATGAATGGCTAATTCAAAAGAACCTTATTGCTTATTTTTCACGCAAAAGGATAATTATGCGACCGGTAGCGCGGCGTTGCCTTCTTTGATGCTGCTGAAATCTATGGGCCATTCACAAACGAGGAAGCATAGTTCCTTTTTTCACTCCGGAGAATTTCGATGCAAATCAGGTCTTGGTCGATTTGATCAAAAAGTCGTAATAGAGAAGAATGCAACACCGGCCCGAGTTGCGCTCGCATGGCTGCTAGCCTAAAAGCCATGGATTGCTCCTATCTGGGATAAGGAAATTGGAGCGCGTGCTCGATAATTTAGGTGCTTTGGACATCGAACTGACACAGAAGAAATACACGATATAAATTCCGCACTCTCAAAGATCGCTATTGATGGAGATCGCTATCCAAGGGAACTGGAACGACGGAGGGGACGTCAATAGCAAATATTATTAAATTATATAAAAGTTAAATAGCGGAGGCGCACCCTCCCGTAGGGCATCCATTTGAATGTTGCGATAGAATAGAGTTGAGATTGAGCTTACAGCTACAGAGGATCGCGCGAATGAGCAAAAAGGTGTTGATACTGTCCGCCAGTCCTAGGAAAGGCGGAAATTCCGATCTGCTATGCGACCAGTTTATGCTTGGGGCAAAAGAAGCAGGAAATCAGGCCGAAAAGATCTTTTTGAGAGATAAAGAGATTGGCTACTGCATAGGGTGCGGGTCATGTTTTGCCAGCCATGAGTGTGTTCAAACGGATGACATGGACGAGGTTCTAGAAAAAATGATCGCAGCCGAGGTGATCGTGATGGCAACGCCTGTTTATTTTTATTTAATGGCTGCGCAGATGAAAACGCTGATTGACAGAACCTGTCCCCGATACGCCGAAATCAGCAATAAGGAAATATATTTTATTGTGGCTGCCGCTGATAGCAGAAAGCAGGCAATGGAAAGAACTATAGAAGGATTCAGAGGATTTGCCTCCTGCCTTAGCGGAGCAAAAGAAAAGGGTATTATCTATGGAACTGGTGCCTGGAATATGGGAGACATCAAAGAAAGCAGAGCAATGGTTCAGGCATATGAAATGGGAAAAGCAGTATGATTGAAATTTGTTCTACAGGCAGCCCTTGATCGTCCCCATAATGAATGATGCCCAGAGAGTGTAATCATGAATCCCGACCAGAAAAGATCAAGGCCGTCAGGCCCATGGAGATTGAGGAAGAATATCAAAATAAAGAGCGCCGCTCCGCACATTTGAATGCCGGGGATACCTGGACGGAGACTGATTAAGACCTAAGACCAAGAGATTCAAGATGGCTCGCACCAACACCTGGCGGACTCATCCCCGCATTTTGGATAAGATCAAGAAGATCCTGCCACTGCATAAGCCGGAGCTTTCCGACAATTAGGTGGTCAAGTCACCCTCCATCATCGGTTCCTATGCCCCAGGCGAGGCCAGGAAGAGTAGCGACCTCGATCTCCTGGTCGAGATCGATGACCCCAAGATGGGGCTGCTGAAGTTCATAGCTCTGGAAAACTATCTCAGCGATCTGCTGGGGGTCAAGGTCGATTTGGGGGAAAAGCAAGCCCTCAAGCCAGCCATAGGCCGTCATGTGACCGAAGAGGTGGAAAGCATATGAAGGCCTCCCGCCGGGAGTAATCCTAAATCGTTACCCTGCCAGCCTCCCTAGTCAGGCCGTGCGCCGGACGCAAAGCAGAGATGGCCGCCGCCAGCAGAGTGACCGCAAAGCTGGCCAGGAATGCCTCGTGCATTCCCGACTGGAATACATCCAGAGACGCTCCGCTCATGCCTCCACCGTAGAGGAAGACCCGGAACATGACCTCCTCGGGAATGCGGCTGAGCACCAGGGGAAAGACTATGGCTATGCTCAGCATCTGCCCGGTATTCATGAGCATGGAGTTGATCCCTGCTGCAATGCCCCTCTTCTCCGGCGCCACCGAGGACATGATGGCGTTGGTATTGGGCGAGGCAAAGAGTCCCGAGCCGCCTCCCATCAGAGCCTGGTAGAGCGCCAGCAGACGGTAAGGCGAAGGCGACCATAAACTAGACATAGAAAGGAGATTGATGGGCAATCCGAGGAGGAATCACCATATCCAAAAAGATCAAGACCGCGCTGAGGTTTCTGTTAATTGCATTGTTGCCTTTCGTTTTATTCTCCAGCATCGAGGCCGAGACGGGAATCTATCCCGCTTATTACGGCCCCTATGCACCCAATCCCACCGGACAGCAGGAGTACTGCGAGAATATGATGGACCCCGGGACCTATAATGTATTATGGGCTCATGGTCCGCAGCAAAATTGGGATTGGCAGTATCTGGACGAACCTCTGGAAATGGAGGCCAACCTAAAATACATAGTGACTTATGACTCCTTTGGCGATATATCTATCGATGATATAGAGGATTCCAGCCTGGCCGGATTTACAGTGCTATGCTGCAGAAATCAGGGACCGGATGAGCTGGCCCTTAGCCTGGAGCCGTCAGATATGAGTGGCGAGGATTCAGGCACTGATCCATACGACACAATTGCCCAGTAGACGCATCATCTGCTGCCATCTTCATATTACTTTTTCGCCAAGCTTCTCCAGCTCTGCAAGAAAACGATCGTTCTCCTCCCGCCGACCCACTGTGACCCGCAGGCATCTTTGGCTGCAGCCATGAAAGAAGCTGCAGTCCCGGACAATTATCCCCCGGCAGAGCAGCTGCTGGGCTAAGTCCCTTGAATTGCGCCAAGTTTGCAGAAAGAGGAAATTGGCCTGGGAGGGCAGGGCGCAGGGCAGCTTTTCCCTCATCCTCTCTCGCTCAGATATGATTCTTCTTACGCACTCTTTCATCCACTCTAGATCTCCCAGTGCTGCGGTGCCAGCAGCCAGTGATGGACTGCTGATGCTGAACATGGGCGCCACCCGCCGGTACTGCTCAGCGATCCAGGGAGGGGCGATGGCATATCCCAGGCGCATTCCCGCCAGGCCGAAGGCCTTGGAGAGGGTTCTTCCCACCACCAGGTTCTGATACTCCCTCACCAGGCCGGCCAGGCTCTTTCCGGCAAACTCAGCATAGGCCTCATCCAGGAAGACTATGGCATCCGTCTGCTCCAGCACGGACCGGACGCTATCCTCCGAGAGGGCCTCTCCGGTGGGATTGTTGGGCGAGCAGAGAAAGACCATCTTCAAGCCAGGTAGATGCTGGTCCTGAGCAGAGCCGACTATCCTCGTTCGATATTCCGGCCTGGCACCGCAAAGCCCAGCCGCCAGGGCATAGAAGTTGTAGGTAGGGACGGGTATGAGAGCCCTGTCGCCCGGCCCCAGAAAGATGCGGCAGATGGTGCTGATGATCTCATCCATACCCGCCCCCGCAACCAGCCACTGCGGCTCAAAGCCGGTATAGCCGGCCAAAGCTTCCAGGAAGGAGCGAGAGTCGGGGTACCGGTGAAAAGACCCATCCTGCAGAGCCGCGGCTACGGCAGGGCTGGGAACATAGGGATTCTCATTGCGGCTGAGAATAACCATTTCTTGCAGGGGTATGCCCAACTGCTTCGCTGCCTGGAGGGGATCGGGCCCGGCATCATCCTCTTCCAGGTCGGCCAGAAAGGCCAGCACATTCTTGGCGAAATCTGCCTGATCTCTCACAGATGTTTCCCTAGCGGCTATGGTATTTAGCCATTGGCCGGGCAATTGCTGTCCATCAAAATCCTTTTATCGCTTCCGATGCCATCCTCGGACATGTTCAAGATCGGCCTTGTCAAGCTAGGAAATATAGCCACATCCACGGTCATCGATCTGGCCCTGGATGAGATTGCTGAGCGCTCCGACATCGAATTCAAGATCATCAGCTTCGGCCCCAAGATGACCCGGAAAGAGGGGGAGGCCTCAGAGGAGCTGAAGGCCTGGGCTCCAGAGCTGGTGGTAGTCTGCAGCCCCAATGCTGCCACGCCCGGCCCCACCGCAGCGCGGGAGAAGTTCAAAGGGCTGCCCACTATCGTCATCTCCGATGGCCCGGCCAAGAAGGAGGCCCGCGATGCTCTGACCGCAGAGGGCTATGGCTATATCATCCTGCCTATGGATCCCCTCATCGGAGCCAAGCGCGAGTTTCTGGACCCGGCGGAGATGGCCCTCTTCAACTCCGACGCGCTGAAGGTCTTGGCCGCCTGCGGAGCCATACGGCTGGTGCAGGAGGAGCTGGATGCGGCCATGATCGCCATCTCCGCAGGCGAGGCCAAGCTTCCCGCCATTCTGGCCACCCCGGAAAAATGCGCCGGGAGAATGCACTTTTCCAATCCCTACGCCCAAGCCAAAGCCATGGGCGCTCTTTACATGGCCCAGGCGGTTGCCGGCATCGATGCCGCCGCTTGCTTCCGCCTCAAGGAGCTGGAGGCCATCGCTCTGACTGCTGCTGCCGGCCATGAGGTCATGAGAGCTGCGGCCAGGCTGGCAGATGAGGCCAGGGAGATGGAGAAGGCAGGCGACAGCGTCTCCCGCCACCCGCACGCCAGAACTGGCGAGCTGATGAATAAGACCGGGCTATTGGAGAGGCCCGAGAAGATTTAAAGAAAACACTTTCACCCCGCGTGGCTTGATCCTTTATAGGGGCTGGCGCTAAAGGGGATATGTGGCAAGGAAGGCTGCACCGGCCCTACATGCTTCTGGGAAAGAGCGGCCTTCCGATTATCCATATTTCTTGAAAAAGCGCTTCGATCACGTCATGTTTATCTCAGTACAGATCCTAGTATCTGCAATTGTCACTTAATGGAGGCGCCCGCACATTCTCGCCAAAGCCCATGCCATCCTGGAGCTAACAAGAGCCGATCTGGTATTGGGAGCCGGGATATTCGTGGTAGCGGGCGAGCTTCTGGGGCTCTCCAGGCTGCCTCCCATGCCGGAAGCTCTCTTGGGATTTCTCACTGGCCTTTTCATCTCCGGCTCGGCCAATATCTCCAATGACTATTTTGACCGGGATGTGGACCGGATCAACCGGCCTGATCGCCCCCTGCCCTCTGGACGAGTCTCGGTGACAGAGCTGTGGATCCTCTCTCTCCTCTTCGCCGCGGCTGGCCTGGACGCAGCATCTCTGCTCGGATGGCCGGTTCTGACTTTGGCCGCAGCCATCTGGATTGTCGCTTTTCTCTACAATCTAAAGCTCAAGGAGAAGGGGCTCTTGGGGAACCTGTATGTGGCCTTTTGCGTGGGCATGACTATAATTATAGGCGGGACGATTGTGGGATCTGTAAATGGCATTGTACTGACCTTCGCTGCTCTCGCCTTTTTCTTTGATCTGGGAGAAGAGATAGCGTCGGATGCCATGGATGTCAAAGGCGATGAACTGCGATCCTCAAGCAGCATTGCCAAAAGGAAGGGCAAGGTCTATGCTCTTCATCTCTCGGCAGGGATACTGGCAATCTTCATCCTCCTCACCCTGATCCCATTTTTAATGGGCTGGCTGGGATACAGCTATCTGCTGCTCATCCTGGCANNGATCTCTTAATGGCCAGTTTCTCCTACCGGCTCATCCGCAGCAGTACCATAGAAGAGGGAAGGTCTGCCATCCGCCATTTGTACCTGACCTGGGGGATGTTCGTTGCCGCATTCATACTTGCCAATCTAATTTGAGTGAAGAAAGACCCATCTCTAACACCAGAAATAGGGAATATTTTCCATGGGGCTTGCCGCCGATAGATACTGCCCCTCCCGCCGGAATCTCACACCACGCAGGCCAGAAGATCCTTGCTGGTGATTATTCCCACCAGGGCACCATCCTTTAAAACCGGCAGCCTGCGGATGTTATGCTCTCGCATCAGAATGGCAGCCTCGGCAGTGGATGCATCCAGGTCAATGCTGACCAATGGTCCTGGAGTCATGATCTCGCTGACAATCACCTGGGCCGGATCCCGGCCCTCGGCAAAGACTCGCAGAAAGATCTGGCTGGTGGTGACAATGCCCAGGCACTCCTTGAGCAGACAATCCCTGGCCACCAGCACCGATCCTTTCTTCTCTCCTGCCATTCTCTTCACCGCCGTGAGCACTGTGTCTTCCGGACGGACCATGGCAATGGGATAGCTCATCAGATCACGAACTCTCATCAAGGATCACATTCCCCAGGGATCATACCACTGCTCTCCAGTCATGCTTTACTGGATAAGCATAATACCTGCAAGCATATGAATATTCAGGTCCTTGGCCCGCTATCTGGGCAAGGCAGGGATCGGGGAAGGCTGGGAGTATCCTTCTGCTTGGGAAGGTCTGCCTTCTTTAGCCTGTTGCTGATGCCTTTCCCCATCGCCAATCTCCTGGGAAGCCTGGCAGTGTTCTGCGATCTTCTTAAGGATAATGGTTCCGTCTCCCAGATGATCCACGGCGATCAGATCTCCAGGCATAAGGTGCAGGCCATATCTTATGGCAAGAGGAAGCTGAATCCTGCCGTTATCATCAATATTGGTAATCAATTCATCACCAACTGCATTCCTTGATCCCGGTTTATAAAAGGCTTATTTTGAGATGAGGTTCATATGAAATCCGTTTAGCAGTTAAATAGAGGCTGAGATGAAACGCCTGACTGAAACTCCTCCAACAAAAAAGCTCAAGCCAAACTGACTTCGCCCCAAAAGCCTGCCGGATGCAGCCGTCTCTGAAATGCCCTCGCTTCAGCAGTCTATGCCGCTGCATCCGGAGTGCTTCTTCTCTTCCTTAGGGCTTTCATGGAACTTGATCATCTTTTCCACCTCGAACTGGCCGGAGAAGGACTCATGGAGCTTGACGTCCTTGCTGAACATCTTATGCATTCTGGCATCGGTTTGCAAGGTTCCGTTAAACGAATTTCTGGTCTGCATAGCCACGGTGTGTACCGGGCTGGCTTGGAGCATCTCTTCAATCTTCCTGGCATCGGTCATGTAGGAGGCGGGATTGGTGGAGGCGAAGTAGCTGCTGCCTTCCCTCTCCATCTCTGTGACGGAAAAGGTCTCTGCTATCTCCGCACCTATGCCGCCCCAGAAGGCCTTGGAGTGGATATATTTCATGCCCACCATGGGGGTCTTGCCGGAGAAGGTGAGCTTGCTGCTCTCATAGAGGTTCAAGGGCACAGATGAGCCTTTCTCCATACCGGGAAGCTTGGCTGCCCTCTGAGCTTCCACTGTACCGGAGTCAAGCTCCAGATCTCCGTCGCCGTACATGAAGTCAAAGTACTCTAGGGCCAGCTCTTTATCCTTCACCGAGACGCCCACCTCAAAGGTGCCCGTCCCCACAACCTTTAGCTTGTTGCAGAAGTCGCCATCCTGCATCGGCTCGGTGATGGCCGGTGTGCCGGAAGACAGCCCGGCCCAGAGCAGAGTCAGGAGCAACAAGGCAATTGCAATGCCCTTCGTCTTTCTTCCCCTTTGCAGGTTTCTATATATCTCTTCTAGCTAAAAAAGTTATTGTGGGCGGATCTCAATCAGCGGCAAAAGCTTCATCTCATCTCAGGCCATCCCAGACCTTGCATGCGCCGGGATCTTGCCGTGGTCATGGATGTAGCGGGAACCATATTAAAGATGTACCGCGTGGCCAAAGACATTGAAAGCGGAGCCATAATAGAAGGGGTGATCACCTGGAAGCTGATAATAAAGAATAAGGGCAGGGCTCTGGTGGTACCTCAGATGGATCCAGAGGTCATTTCTTCCTTTCCCGCTGAGGATCGCCTGGGAAAAGTGATTGCCGGTCGCGAGGATATGCTGGCTATAAGCTGTTCCAGCAGCCCCGTCTCCAGAGAGGATGCCATAGATATCATCCTTTGTACCCAGGCGCGCATTGGCGATCTCAGGGATGTGCATGCAAAGGTAAAGGCCAGGTGCCCAGGCAATTACCATACAGCAGGAATGATCATCGATGTCCTGCGTCGTGAGGTCATATATGCCATAAGCACGGGAGGCGTCCCCTTTCCAGGAATGAATGAGGTAATCTGTGATTTAAATGGCATGGGAGCAGATATATTCGTAGCCTCGGGAGACAGCATGAGAAGCCTCTCCGGTCTCCAGGATCTGGGCATAAGCCTCTGTCAAGTATATCCTGTCTCCAGCCCCATCAAGAAGAAAGAGATCGTTGAGGATCTCAAGAAAAGATACAGACGGGTCATAATGGTAGGCGACGGCCTTAACGACATTTACGCTCTGCAATCTGCAGACTTGGGGGTATTAACCGTCCAACAGGATACCCATCCCGCCAGAGAATTGCTTTCGTCCGCCGATGAAATAATCAAAGATATAAGGGAATTGCCCGCTGTGGTGAGAATGGATAGTTAAAATATTTAGATATATCAATAATATAAAATCGCTATGCTCAGGATCTTTGATATTTTAGCAGCTCCTCCCAGGGATGGATGCAGTTACAACCTCCGATCGCTAAGACAATTTTAGGAAAAGTATAAATACTTAGATCGGCAACTTATATTTGATAACCTTCTAAATTTGATTTGGAATATGTCATAATGAAACTTGTCAGAGGTAGCTAGGAAATGTTCGAAGAGATATTGGAGATATACAGAGCTAAAGTCGAAGGGATTGAAAAGGAAAAGAAAGAAGCACAATCCATGATCTTGCTGGTTTCAGCCATGGAAAAGATCTCCCAGGAGATGGACTCCAAACAGAGCGATATAGATCTGATTGGCAGGCTCATCGACCAAGTTGATCGTCTGTCAAAAGAGGTATCCGACCTCAAGAGCCAGTTCAGGGCCAGGAAAGGGCGGGCCATGCCGGTGGAAGAAGCCAGCTCTGCCAGCTCCGGAGAGAGAACCGCATTGGACAAACATGCTCGATCGCTCATCGATATAATGATGGAGAGACCGGGAATATTTACCACCAATGAGCTGGTGGATATGCTGGGTTTGAATAAAACCACCGTCATAAATGTCATGAAAAGAGCCTATGAGCTCGATCCAATACACGTCAAGATGAGCCAGGGAAAGAGGCGCAAGCTCTATCTATCCTATGTGTCTGACGACGAGGGGCTGAAATCGGAAGTGTCAGCCAGCTCAGAGGAAACAGACCCGATGAAGATGGAGCTTATGGCTATGACCTAAACGGCCCGCTCGCAGCAAAGGCCATTTGCCGTCCATTGCCCAGGTGAGGGATTGAGGTATTCGTCTCTCATCTGAAGCTGCCCCGAACCTGTGCCCAAGGCAGGCAATGGACACAAAATTTGTTTTTCCTCTCCGATCCAAGTTATCCTCCTTAAGATAACCGATTTTCGTGATGGGCCCTGATGCGTCCGCAAGATTAAGAAATTTTATGACTTTCAAAGCAGTGAAAATAGCCCTGCATTTGATCCGCATGGATTTTAGGGCAATTCAAATTTTCTGGACCGATTTTATGCGAGCTGCTCAAGACAGCAGCTCCATCTTGAATCTTCTCTAGTGCGAAAAAAAGCAATTGGGCCTTCATCCGGCCCTCATCGCCTCCTTTCCCGCTGCCAGAGCTTCCTCCAGCTTCGCCACGTCCGGCCCTCCCCCCTGAGCCAGCTCCGCCTTGCCGCCTCCGCCTCCGCCCAGGGATTTGGCTGCAGCCTTGATGATTGCCCCAGCCTTGAGGCCTCTGGCCAGGCCGGACTTTCCCACGGCAGCTACCAGCTTTCCCGTCTCGCTGCCCAATAGAACAACGCAATCCTGCTCAGCCAGCAGCGCCGCAGATTTGAGAAGCTCGTCCATATCCGCCCCACCCATCCTCTGCACCACAATCTTCAGGCCGTCGGTCTCCTCTGCCTCTGCCGCAAGCCCCCGCAGCCTGGCTCTGGCCAGCTCCTCCTTCAGCCTCTCTATCTCCTTGGCCTGCCCCTTCCATTCCTCGAAGAACCTCTCTGCGGTCCTGGGGAGCTGTTCCGCCGGGACGCGCAAAGTTCCCGCGGCCTGAGCCAATAGGTCATCCCGATCTTGAGAAGCCCGCACCGCCGCTTCCCCGGCGGCAAACTCGATCCTCTCTACTCCGTCCTGAATCCTCTCCGTGCGCAGGATCTTGATCGCCCCGATCATCCCGGTGTTGGTGACATGGGTTCCGGCGCAGGCCTCTATGTCTGTCCCCACCCGGACCACCCGAATACGATTCCCTGGTGGCACGCCCCCCTGGTATAGCTCGAATCCAAAGAGCTTCTCCGCCTCCTCGCGGGGAAGAAATTGGGTGTCCACAGGCGCGATCTCCATCACCCGGCGGTTGGCCTCCAGCTCAATGGCCTTCAGCTCTTTCTCAGTGATGCGCTTGTAATGGGATATGTCCAGCCGGGCCCTCTCCTCGCTCTTCTGGGCGCCCGCCTGCCAGACATGCCGGCCCAGCACCCTTTTCGCCGAATCATGCACCAGATGGGTGGCGGTATGATGCCTGGCGTGGGCCAGGCGGCGGCGCATGTCCACCTTTCCCCTGACCAGGTCACCCTTCTCTAATCCTGCTCTGGCCAACTTGTGCAGGACGGCGTCCCCGGACTTCTGCACATCCACCACCGCGAAGCTCTGACCCGCNNCGGTATGATGCCTGGCGTGGGCCAGGCGGCGGCGCATGTCCACCTTTCCCTTAATCCTATCGCCCTTCTCCAACCCTGGGCTGGCCAGCTTGTGCAGGACGGCATCCCCGGATTTCTGCACATCCACCACTGCGAACTCCTGTCCCGCCAGCTCCAGTGTGCCGTGATCCGCCGGCTGGCCTCCTCCTTCGGGGTAGAGCAGAGTCCTGTCCAGCACCGCCCAGCCGTCGGCAGTCACATCCAGCACCTTAGCCTCAAATTCCTGATCAAAGGGATTCTCATAGAAGAGCAGCTCCGTCTTTCCCGGCACTACGACCTTGGCCTCCTCCTCTGCCTCGGCCTTGATCCGCTTTTTAGCGACGAGGCTGTAGAAGTTGTCCGGCAGCTCTACGCTCGCCCCCATCTCCTCCGCTGAGGCCCTGGCTATCTCCGGGGGAATTCCGTGGGTGTCGTAGAGGGCGATCATCTCCGCCAGGGGCACCGGCTGGCCCAGCTTCTTAAAATGCTCGGCGCTCTTTTTGACCAGCCGCTTGCCCTTCTCCAGGGTCTCGGCATACTTCTGCTCCTCCTGGGTCAGTATCTCTTTGACGGTGACAAATCTCTCCTGCCAGTCGGGATATTCCAGTCGTGAGAAATGCATCTCCACCAGATCGGCTATAGGCAGATCGAGGCCCAGCTCCCTCATCAGCCTTAGAGCCCGGCGAATGACCAGGCGGGCCAGATAGCCGGACTTGACATTGGAGGGGATGATCCCGTCTCCCAGCATATAAGCCAGGCAGCGGGTGTGATCCACCACGGCATAGACCCTCTCCATGGGCTCAATGGTTTTCTCCAGCTTCTCCGGGCTGATGCCGATGCTCCCCGCAATCATGCCCCGCAGATCCTTCATGCTGTACTCATCCAGGTCCACCATTCCCGCCAGGCGGGCGTTCTGGGCGAAGATCTCGGCATACTCCGGATCGGTTAGGTCGTGCTCCACCCCGGCCAGGTCGGCCACCTTCCTGACCAGATGGGGGAATATGGCATCATAGATGGTGGGCGATCCGGTGGAAGCCCAGACAAACCTTTCGAGGCCGTATCCGGTGTCCACGATGTAGTTGTTCATCTTCTCATAGAACTCGTCCTTGATCTGGATAGATCCGCATGCCACTGCTTTTAGGTCCATGAAGACCAGAGTGGCCAGCTCCAGTCCCCCCACCATGACCTCCACGCTGGGCCCGGCATTTCCTCCCCCGGCCCAGGGATTCTCCTTGTAGGTCACAGCCAATGGGTCCATGCCCAGGCCGACCAGAAGCTCATCGCATAGCCGGACCGTCCGGTCCTTCCAGTAGATCTCCCTCTCCCGGGTGTTGAAGACATGATGGGCCATCATCTCGAAGGTGGTCAGATGCCTCCCGCTGCGGCCTACGGAATCCAGGTCGTCCAGACGGATGCAAGGCTGGCTGATGGTGAGGGGATTGGCGGGAGGAGGAACCTGCCCTGAGGTGACAAAGGGCTGAAAATCGGCGATGGAGGCGATGGTGAGATAGATATCATCCCGCCAGCGGGCCACCACAGGATATCTCTGAATGCGGGTGTGTCCGCGAGACTGAAAGAAGCTCAGGTAGTGCTCGCGCATTTCATCCAATGTGTGCTCGCGCTTGAATATGGGAGAGCCTATGAAGGTATAGGGATCGCAGGGAGGGTCCCCGCAGGTCTTCCTCTGGCCGTCTCTGGTCCAGAAGAATTTGCCGCATTTCTCGCACTTCTTGCGCTGGAATCCCTCATCCACGAAGAAGGCCAATCTATACTCATCCTCGGAGAACATAGTACATCAGCTTGTGAGAGGGAGTGATGAGACAGGATTGCTAAAAGGCTTTCCAAAGGCAAGATGAAAAAGAGATCCTGATCTATAAGAGAATTAAAAGAGATGGAAAAAGGAGATGGCAGGCGCTTCCTATCCCGCCATTCCCAAAAACGCTGTGGCTAATTGACCCTCAAGACCTTGAGCAGGGACACCACAGGAACTCCGGCGATCTCATCGGTTCCCTTCTTGTCGATCAGCACGGCGATGGCATTTATCTGGGCCCCATGCTCATCCAGATATTCCACTGCCTCCTCCAGGGTCTTTCCCGATGTCACCACATCATCGACGATGATGCACTCCTTGTCCATAACCGCAGAGAAGTTGGCACTCAGATTGCCCTTGGCCTTGCCGCTCTCCTGGGTCAGCATTTGCTTGCTGGGAGTGTAGACGGCGAGGTCTGCCGCCAGGCTGTTGGCCACCATGCTGGCCAGAGGCAGGCCGGAAAGAGCTATGCCCACAACCACATCCACGCCGCAATCCTTCTCGTCCAGAGTATCATAAATGATGTCCGAGAGGGCTTCGGAGACATGGCTGAGCCGGAAGGCGCTCTTGCCGATCATGGACCAGTCTACGGAGATGTCCTTGGGGCCTGGAGATGTCCCCGCCTTCTCCGCATGAGTCAGCAGCCAGGTTACAGTCTCGCTAGATATATTCAGCTCTTCGGAGATCTGGCCCTCTACCAGGCCTTCCGCCTTCAGTTCCGATGCCTTCTTCATCAAAGTCTCAATATTCTTCATTTATTTGCACCTCTTCATTTTGGGGGCAGGAGTTCCGCAATCAGGACAGGCTTCACCCTCAAACCTGCTGCCGCAGCCCCTGCACCTCTGGATATGCTTTCTTATTCGCTTTATCCTGGGCTGGCCTATGGGCTCGACCTTCAAGCCGAGGTGAAGAGCGACATTTTGCAGGGCATAATCGTCGGTAGCCAGAATGCCCCGGCACTCCAGGGCTTTGGCCAGGACATCCACATCGGCAGTAGAGAGCGCCCGGATGTCGCCAGTCTCTCGCGCCCCCTTTTCCGCCGCCTTTCGGGCCTGGAGAGAAGGGCTTTCCACCCTGACCTCAAAGATGTCAAGCAGGGATCTGGTCCGGATGTCCTTGAGCTCTGCCTCCACCGCCGGGACGGTGATCAGCTCCCCCTCCGGTCTCTTGCCCCAGATAAACACCGAAGCATCGGCTACGACATACACATGCAAAGGCTCTTCTAAGTTATAGTACTTGGACTTTTCCCGGACCAAAACGCTATTATCATATAATGAAGTCCTGAGGAGGGATGGCCAAGAAAGATAAGAAAGCCGGCAATAAGCCGGGCCAGCAGCTTGCTCCTGCCGAGAGCAATAGAGCGGCTGTGGAGCAGACAGCCAAGCAGCCGCCCAAATCCAAGCCCACCAGTGCATCCGAGCGCAGAAAGAATCGAGTTGACGGCATAATCAAGACGGTTTATCCTTCCGTCCTGGGTACAGCGGCAGGCTTTGCCTGCTACCATTCCGGTGATGCCCTGGCCCCATATCCCTGGCATTTCGTGATGCTATCTATTATCCTGGTCACATTTCTGATTCAAAAGCATACTTATAATTTCCTGAATATAGATGCAGACAGCTTCAAGACCAAAGACTGGTTTTATGTGGAGTTCATGGTCGTAGACCTCTGGCTGGTCACCTGGACCCTACTGCTGAACTGAGGGTGGCAGAATGAGGATTGCCATCATCAACCGCGACCGCTGCCAGCCGCGCAAGTGCTCCAAGGAGTGCGAGTATTTCTGCCCGCCTGTGCGCACGGGAGACGAGACCATAGTCTTTGAGGACGGCAAGCCCCTGATCACCGAGAACCTCTGCGTGGGCTGCGGCATATGCGTGCGCAAATGTCCCTTTAAGGCCATCAACATCACTAATCTACCGGAGGAGATGGAGGACCCGGTGCATAGGTATGGTCCGAACGGCTTCGCCCTCTACGGCCTGCCCGTGCCTGTAAACGGGCGAGTCACCGGCCTTTTGGGCCCCAACGGCATAGGCAAGAGCACTGCCGTATCCATACTCTCCGGAGTTCTCCGGCCCAACCTGGGAAAGGATGCCTCCTGGGAGGATGTCTTCCAGAGGTTTTCCGGCAGCGCCCTGGGAGATTATCTGAAGAAGGTGGCGGATAAAGGAGTCAGGACCTCTTACAAGCCCCAGTATGTGGACCGCATCCCCAAGAGCTACTCGGGAAGAGTGAAGGGGCTCCTCGAGAAGACGGACGAGCGTGGGGCTTTATCCCATCTGGTGGCCAGGCTCTCTCTGGAGGGGCTCATGGAGCGAGAGATATCCAGCCTCTCCGGAGGAGAGCTGCAGAGGGTGGCCATAGCCGCAGCAGCAGCACGCGATGCCAGCTTCTATTTCTTTGATGAGATCAGCCCATACCTGGACATCTACCAGCGCATTAATGTGGCCCGCATCCTGCAGGACCTGGCCAAAGACCGTGCGGTGATGGTGGTGGAGCATGACCTGGCTCTGCTCGACCTCCTGGCAGAGAATGTTCATCTCATCTACGGCGTGCCTGGGGCTTATGGCGTCATCACCCGACCCAAAGGGGTGAGGGTGGGGATCAACCAGTACCTGCACGGCAACCTGCCCGAGGAGAATGTGCGCTTCCGGGATACCTCCATCACCTTTGAGGTGCATGCCCCTAGGCTGGAAAAGGAGATTCCAACCCTGATAGCCTATGATGCCTTCTCCGTGCAGTACTCTTCTTTCACCCTCCGGGCCGAGCCAGGCATCATACGCCGGGGTGAGGTGGTGGGCATTCTGGGGCCGAACGGCATAGGCAAGAGCACATACATCAAAGTCCTGGCAGGAGCGGAAAAGCCCACGGCAGGCAGCTTCGAGAGCCAGTTGAAAGTGTCCTACAAGCCCCAGTACCTCAAAGCCGATTCCGAGGTCACAGTGCAGGGACTGCTGCGGGGCGTAACCCACGACTTCGACAGCAGCTACTACCAGACTGAGATATTGCGGCCTATGGGACTGGAGATGCTCATGGACCAGGCCTTGACTGAGCTTTCTGGGGGGGAGCTGCAGAGGGTGGCCATCACCGCCTGTCTCAGCCGTCCTGCCGATATCTATCTCCTGGATGAGCCCTCGGCTCACTTGGATGTAGAGCAGAGAATGATGGCGGCCAAGGTTATGAGGCGCTTTGCCGAGTCCTCGGAGAAGACGGTGCTGGTGGTGGACCATGACATCTACTTGATCGATCTTTTGGCGGAGCGGGTGATGGTCTTTGAGGGCCAGCCGGGATTGCTTGGCATTGCCCACAGCCCCCTGGAGATGAGAGAGGGAATGAACTCCTTTTTGAAAGCCATCAACATCACCTTCCGTCGCGATGAGGAGACCCGTCGGCCCCGAGTCAATAAGCCGGACTCACGCCTGGACCGAAGCCAGAAGGAGCAGGGGGAGTACTACTATCCGGTGGAGGAGAGCTAGTGTGGAGATGACAGGCACTATCCGTATTTTATTCTATCAATGAATTTAGTTTGACCTAAAATTGGCATAGAAAAGAGCGACCCATTTGATACTGCCAGAAAAAAGTGGCTTCAAGATTTATTAGAGCCATTTGATTTTGGTTCTGCTTCCTCCATTGATTCAACTGCTGTATCTTGCGAGTTCTCCTCAGTATTTAATTTTAGCAGATTGATAAAATACCTCTCTGAGAATCCCGAGATAAATGCCACTAATATATAAGAGCCGGAACTCGATACTACAATATTTGCTAAAATTCTCCAGGACATGAGCGTGACTAAAACCAGAGCTGCGAATGCGCCTAATATCGGTCTGAGCTGAAAAAGGAGAACGCTGATCTCATAATCTCCTAGGTCCGTCTTGGATCCTCGCACCTGCAACAGCCCACTTAAAAAACCACCTATTCCTCCAATTACAGCAAAGCTGATAGCAATGGCCCAAGAAGCAAATGGTTGTTGCCCAATGATAGCTATGGGGAATTCCTTCCATGCCACAGGATCATTAATAATTGGAAAAATAAATATCAAAATAGATAATAGGGCAAATCCCCAATATCGGAGAGTTCTTAATCTTTCGATCTGCAGGCCGGTGTTAATTTTTTCTTTCAATGTTTCGGCATTAGCAAATCTGATTATTTCTTCAATGCGTGAACGGTAGTACTCCATCTTAGGCCTGCCAATCCCATTAAAATTCTCTTTATGTTCCTCCAATATTTTTTCACATTCATCCAACATCAACTCATATTTACCTTTATCTTCCTTTGATTCTGCTCTATCTACTCTGGACCTCAAAGCAGGTATTTGGGCAAATGCTAGAGCAGGAGGAGTAATCCATACCACGCATTCTTCAACCTCATAAAGAAGGCTTGATGCTATAAGCATCTGTCTCTTCCCCAATCTTTGAGACTCCAGTATGCCCTTTGCCGCTTTTAGGAGATTCAGTATATATTTTCCAATTTCATCCGCATTCCGCTTCTCCTCGTCATTGGTCATGCCAGAGTATTCTGGAATCAGTGTTCGAAGGTCTCCCTCCAAATCCATATAAGAAGATCTAAGTTGAGCAATTAGATAATCTTCGTACCTTGTGCGTTTACCCAAAATTCTATTTTTGATACCGCTGAATTTCTCTTTTTCCACTACCTCATTATACCATTTGGGAAACTCTAAAACACTGAGATCTTTCCAATTTAGCGTTTGATTGCCTTGAGTTGTTTCGTCCATGATATCATTATCCCACCGATCTAAATTTTATTAACAATTACGTGATCCATCTATATTAAGTTTTCAATATTCGGTACTGTTGCGCGGAGGGGTGTTGGCACCACCTCGTTCGAACGGGGTGGGATGCGATGAGTGACTGCCTAAGGGAGTGTTACTGCGAAGAGATATACAATGAAAATTTTAATAGTGAGTCGGAGGCGCAATCTATATGCACTCAATTGCTGAATGACCAAAGGAATCTAAATGATCAAGCGACGGGAAATCGTATCGATATTCGGATCAGCGGCTGCAATTCTTGTGATATGTTTACCTCTGCATTGGGGGTGGGTCCGGTTGTCTGATCTTGGCTCGATCGTTGCCGCGCTTGTCGTTGCGGGTTCGATTTTGGCGTGGGGGTTTAGAGACCGTATCGAGCGATGGGTCGATCGCCAAAAAGAGCCGCTGCCAAAAGCGTCATCATCATCATCCCATGAAAAACTTGAGCAGGAATTAACCCTGCTAATCAGTCCTTTATATGCCAAACTTAGCAAAAACGACGAAATAATTGATTTCATGACAATGTATAAAATCTCAAGAATCAGTTTCTATAGCGATAGCCAACGAGTTGGTGGTGATGCCCTAGGAAAAGAACTTGAGAAATTAGAGGAAGAAATTAAAGAGATTATGCTGCAATATGGCCATCTGGCAACAGAAAATCTATACAATCTCATAAAAAAAAATTCAGGATTTGGAACCTGACTGGAACCAAGAGAATGGTTTTGAGGCCAAAAAAGTCCTCTGGGAGATCAAGAGGATCGCAAAAGAAAGGCAAGATGAACTTCGAACAATGCTAAAAAATGAGAGTTCTATCTAATACTCTTTTTAAGCAACTCCACCTATTTATTTTCTCCATTGATCCCTATCCCTGCCATCTCAGCAGGCGTTTTGCCCTCTAATCCCTGATGCGGTCGAATAAAATTATAATAAATTTTATTCATTGGAATAATTGGTGTCTGCTCCTCTTTCAATCCTCGCATTACCTTTTCTCTTTCGCGAACCGTTCCATTTAGCCTTTCCAGCGAGTTATTCAGGCTCTCCTTTAGTCCGGCGTCGGCCACATGATGAGAATATCGGGAGTAATCAAAGAACACATCCTTGAATGCTCTCTTATAGGATTGCAGGCCATCAGTAACCATGATACGGGGCCTCTTTCCTGCCACATTCTTGGCTTCCTTGAATACTCTTTTTGCATCCTGGCGTTCTCTGGTCTTGGTTAGAACACCGACAAGCTGAAACCTGGTTTTCTCATCCATGACGTTCCAGAGCCATTGCCATTCGCCGCCAATCTTAACCTTCATTTCGTCGGTATGCCAGATATTGCCAACCTCAGGCTCTAAGGTGCTGATGTAATCGCTCAGGGCTTCATTATACTTGCCTATCCAGCGATAAACCGATGAGTGGTCTATGGGCAGTCCGTAGAACTGCTTAAGGTGGTCTGCTATCTTCCTTAGTGAGCACCCCTTGAAGTACAAATCGAGGGTTGTAGCCACTATACGGGCATCGTACCACATCCCCTCAAAGCCCGTATTAGCTACAAATTTTCTCTCACATGACTTGCACTTATAGACCTGCTTATTGTGAGCCTTCCCGTACTTGATAAAATGATCCGAGCCACAGAACTTGCACACGATCCTATCATCCGGGAGCGCCACGGGCTCACTCTTTGGTTCTTCCTCTAATTTCTTGCTTAGCCGTGTCCAGAGCGAAACTGCATGGATATGTTTGCAGCTTAAGTGCCGATAAGTGAAATCCGGGCAAGTGCAGTTCCATTTATTATAATGCATCGATACGATGTAAATCGCGTCGCTTGTCTGAGAAGGGACCAGATATTGATTTAGCGCGATCTTCTCAGGCTTAATGCCGTCCTCTATCATTTGATGCCCACGCAAAAGGCGTTTATTGTATTCGAAATTGGTTGGGTCAAGCTCGGAGGTGTTTGTCATATTAGCTATATTATAGCTACAAAGTATTTAGGTCTTATGGAAGTTTTGTTTAAGCTTCTTTGTATCTCTGATTAGCCGCAAGATATTTACTCTATAGATACTAAATAGCTTAGATATGGATATAACAATCAAGGATGCTTATCAGGTGGTGGAAAAGGTTGTAAATCCTAGCGGGAATTCAGGAAGAGTCTATGTACCTAAAGACTGGATAGGCAAGAAGGTTAAGATAGTTCTTGTTGAGCCGATAGATGGAGAAAATTAAGTAAGTTGTGTTCTGGTTTTGTTATACTAATTGATATGCAGGAGCAAGATTATGTTACTGACAACCATGAATGAAACACCACAAAAGAACACCCAAGGATGCAACAGTACCCAATATTCTATATATTCGTTCTGTCTTTTGAAGCGGATTTGAAGAGATGAATTAGGGCTTCCAGACAGTACATCCTCCGGGGAAATCTGAAATATCTTAAGCTCCCATATATTATCATGATTCTCGGCATATCCGGCAGTCCCAGGAGGATGGCCACGGAGCATATTCTGGGCGAGGCCCTGAAGATGCTGGAAGAGAGGGGCCTGGAGACAGTATTGTTCACAGTGCGGGGAAAGCAGATGAGCCCCTGCAGGCACTGCGACTACTGTCTCAAGCACAAGGAATGCACAATAAAAGACGATATGCACCAACTCTATCCTCTCTTCAAAGAGGCCACCGGGCTGGTCATGGCCACGCCGATCTATAACGGTGGCCTCAGCGCCCAGACCAAGATAGTGATAGACAGGACCCGTGCCCTTCTGGCAGGAGATCAAAAAGCCCTCACAGCCAAGCCAGGCATGGCCATTGCCGTGGGAGGTGACCGCATGGGCGGCCAGGAGCTGGCAGTGCAGCAGATCCACACCTTTTACATCCTCAACGGCATGATACCGGTGAGCGGAGGATTCTTCGGCGCTAACCTGGGAGCCACCTTCTGGTCGCGCGATAGCCTGGAGGGGGCGATGAATGATGAAGAGGGATTCAGGTCTCTGCGAAAGACAGTCAAGAAGTTCGCTGAGATGACGGAACTCCTCAAGAGCAAAAGAATCCAGTAGGTGAATTAAAGAGGGGAGGAGTGTCCAATTGTCAAGCAATGCAGCCAAGAGAAAGATCGCCTGGGGCATCACCGGCAGCGGCGACCGCATTGAGGAGACGGTCAGAACCATGATAAAATTGCAAAAGCAGTACGAGGATGTGGTGGACGTACGCGTCTTTGTATCCAAGGCCGGAGAGCAGGTGATCAAATATTATAAGCTGTTCAACGATCTGGAGAAGCACTTCGACAAGGTCTGGGTGGAGATCAATGCCAATTCCCCATTTCTGGCCGGGCAGCTTCAGGTCAAGCGCTTTGAGCTACTGCTTTTGGCCCCGGCCACATCCAACACCGTAGCCAAGATCTCTCTGGGCCTGGCAGACTCGCTGCTCACCAATGCCGCCATCATGTCCCAAAAGGCATTCGTTCCCACCTATATTATGCCCTGCGACTATAAACCAGGAATCATTACCACCATCCTCCCCGACGGCAGCGAGATGAGACTGCGCATCCGAAAGGAGGATGCCGAGCATGTGGAAAGGCTGCGACGAATGGAAGATGTATTTGTCATAGAACGCCCAGATGAGATTTCCGGCATCTTTGAGAAGCATTTCTCCTAAGAAGCCTCAATCTGAGCTGTTGATCCTCAGTCTGACCAGATCGGCGAGGCTGCCGGCATAAATTCCAACAATATTCAGGCTCTGGTTCTTCCAGAATAAGGTATCATTAAGGCTCATTATCTCGCTGAGCATCGAACCGGATGGCTCGGAGATCACCAGCCAGACCTTTGCCGTCTGGGCATCAACATCCACGATATGTAAAGTGCTGTTGCCCAGGCTGCAGTTCTCCTGCCCAATCAGGACTATATCCTCGCCTGATCCGGGAATGGCAAATAAGATCAGGAATATAGAAGAGGCCGCCAAAGCTGTAAGCCGTCCGGCAGGTCTCATGTTGATACAGGTCATCAACCGGCGGAAGAGCATCTGTTCTATGCCAGCACCTCACCGGCCTCGAAAGGATTTAGTACTTATGAATCTATCGCCAATTAATACGGGATCAGTCAAATGTAATACTGGTGTTTTCATGAAGGACGTAGGAATACTTGTGCTTGGGCATGGCTCCAGCCTGCCCTATAATAAAGAGCTGGTGGAATCGCTGGCCCAGATGATCGGCAAGAAACATCCTGGCCCGGTGAGGACCGCATATCTCAATATGAATCAGCCCACCATTCCCGAGGGGCTCAACGGCTTTGCTGAGACCGATGTATCCAGGATCGTAGCTCTGCCCCTCTTTCTGGCCCATGGCGTGCATACCCGCCAGGATATCCCCCATGAGATGGGAATAGATCCTGAGAAGCGCAGAGGCCTTTTAAAAATTGGGGGAAGAGATGTGGAGGTCATCTGCGCTGAGCCTCTGGGCGTGGACGAATGCATCGCTCTACTGGCATGCAAGAGGGCAGAAGAGGCTCTCAGGTAGCTGTCCTCGATACCATCCACGGGGCCGCGGTCATTGCCCGGAAGATGGTGGAGAGAGGATGGCAGGCGGAAGCCTTCGAGGTATATCACCATACTCCGGACCTGTCCTCCTTCGACTTGATCGTCTCCCCGGTCCATCTCTCCCCGCGTAATCCTGCCCTGGAGATGGCCCGGAGGGAGGGAAAGGCAGTTATCACCCATCACCAGGCCGTGGGCGATCTTCTGAGGCAGGACGCTGCCGCCCGCGATATCTTTGAAGTGACAGGCACACACAGCAAGACCACAACGGCCCTCTTGCTGGCTGTCATCCTCTCCCATCATAGAAAGGTCCTCTCTCACACCACCCGCGGCCTGGAGATCTGGCAGGATGGCAGGTCCATCATCCTGCAAAAGGGGCTCTCCATTGCTCCGGCCAATATCATCCGGGCGGTGCAGGCAGCAGAGGATGGTGGCGCTACATCTCTGATCTGCGAGGTATCCCTGGGTGGCACCGGCCTCGCGGACTATGGCATTCTGACCAGCCTTTCCGGAGACTATCTGATCGCATCCGGCAGCAAATGGGCCAGCACGGCCAAGCTGCAGATGCTCTCACTGACCAAGAGCGGGATGAGGTTCATAGCCAATAGAGATACTAGGATATCTTCCGATCTATCCTTCGGCCCAGGCAGCGGCATTTATGCCTGCCCGGACCGGCTGGTCTTGGGGAAGGAGGATGCTAAACTGGATCTTGGGTCGGATCTGGACTTCCCGGGATACCAAACGGCGATATCTGCCGCAGCCGCCGCCGCTCAAGCTGCAGGCCTCGGGTGCAGGGATATTGCTGAGGCTCTATCTGGCTTCGATGGCTTTCCCGGCCGGATGAAAATACACCGGCTGGGTCATCAGACCATATTCGACAGCTCCAACTCCGGTCTCAAGGTAAGAGATGTGCAGCGGGCCTTGGATAGAGCACGTGGTTCCGACCTGGTGGCAGTGGTGGGAGAGGACTCCAAGACCGTTTGCGAGGGAATGGACATCCCCGCCCTATCTGACCTGCTGCGCCGAAGAAAAGGCGAGCTGGCCAGGCTGATCCTGGTAGGCGAGAGGCTACAGCCCCTGGCGGAGGAGTTGGGGGCGGAGGCCGCTGCGGACCTGGAAGAGGGGCTGGAGAAAGCCCAAAAAAGCAGCCCGAAGAGGCTGCTCTCATCTGTGAAATGCTTTAGGTGACTGAAAAATGGCAAGCAATGTGCAAAACTTGACTGTGCTTCATCCCCGGCCCAGCTCCATTGTGGCTGCGCTGTACACTCTGCGCGACCTCGGAGCCGAGGTGGTCATACTGCACGGCCCGAGCGGATGCTGCTTCAAGCACGCCCGACTTCTGGAAGAGGACGGGGTGAGGGTTCTGACCACTGCTCTGGACGAGGCAGGATTCGTCTTTGGAGGGCAGAGGCCGCTCACAGCTCTCCTAAGAAAGGCCCAGGAGCTCTTTCATCCCAAGCTCATGGCCATCTCCGGGACCTGCAGCAGCATGATCATAGGAGACGATCTGCATCAGGCAGTGCTCAATGCCGAGCTGGACATTCCTGTTCTGGAGGTTGAGGTTCATGCCGGCTATAGAGACAATACCCAAGGAGTGATACTGACTCTGGAGGCAGCCAGGGATAAGGGCATCATCGACCAGGCTGAGCTGGACCGACAGAAGAAGCTTCTGGAGAAGGCCACCCTGGTGGAGAAGCTCTATGGGGCGGCCAGCAGCGAGTATCTTCCTCCGGAGAGAGGAGACATAAAGTATGAGGCAGCATCCAGGCTCCTGGAGTTGATCCGAGAGGGCAAGAAGGGTCTCAACATCCTCAATGCCAAGAAGGAGACGGCCTATATGTTTGCAGATATCGCCGCCGCCGTAGCCGAGATAGCCGGGAGCCAGGTGGACAGCCTGGCCAATCTGGACGATGGAGTGGGCCTGCCCAAGGTGAGAAGGGATGCCCGGAACATTGGCCGCGACCTGGAAGAGAAGAAAATCAAATATGATCTCATCGGCGGTCTGGACGAGTACCCGATTACCGGCGAAGCAGTGCAAGAGAGGGCTGCTCTTAAGCATTATGATTTTGCAGTTGTCTCCGGAGTGCCCCATGCCATTCCCGCCTCGGCTTTAAAAGGAATGGAGATATTCTCCATAACCAATGGCCCCCGACAGGTCAAGCCGCTCCGGGACCTGGGCCACCAGCATGTAGTGGTGGAGCTTGATCTGCATCCCAAGACCATGGGCGTGACTCATCTGGTGGAGTCGGAGTTCGGGGCCACATTAAGAGCCCTGAATAAAGACAAGGCTAGAGCAGGCTGAAAGAGAAGAAAAAGGATTAACGGCTTAGCTCTATTTTTTTAATTCTTATTTTAATTTTAAATGGCCTTGGGCAGCTCTGTCAGCAGGGCATAAATGACGAAGCCCAATGTGCCTATGATGC
>MTKX01000066.1_pt22 | contig 30587 bp, 34 predicted proteins | sample 1042771 | NCBI WGS metagenome assembly MTKX01 (sample SAMN06212183, study PRJNA360534) | anaerobic digester metagenome | biome: Wastewater treatment plant; material: sludge; isolation source: anaerobic digester fed with sludge from wastewater treatment plant | place: Denmark: WWTP Randers ...
TCCACGGTCAGGACGGGGGCCTCGGCCTGGTCGGGCTTGCCGAAGTTGATGAAGACGCGCTCGATGGCGGTCAGGATGACGAACAGGTCGACCTTGACCTCGCGGGCCAGCAGGCTGGCCGCGTAGTCCTTGTCGATGACGGCCTCGACGCCCTCGAACAGGCCGTTGGCGTTGAGGACGACGGGGATGCCGCCGCCGCCGGCCGCGATGACGATGCGGCCGGCCTCGACGAGCTCCCGGATGATGCCGTTGTTGACGACGTCGATGGGCTTGGGCGAGGGCACGACCTTGCGGTAGCCCCGCCCGGCGTCCTCGACCATCGTCCACTTCTTCTCCCGGGCCAGCTGCTGGCCCCGGAACTTCGAGTAGAACGGGCCGACCGGCTTGGTCGGCTTGAGGAAGGCCGGGTCGTCCTTGTCGACGACGACCTGGGTCACGAGCGAGGCGACCTCCTTGTCGATGGAGCGCCGCCTGAGCTCGTTGACGATCGCCCTCTCCAGCATGAAGCCCATGCTGCCCTCGGTCATGGCGTCGCAGACGTCGAGCGTGTAGGGCGGGATCTTGTTGGCCGCCTCCTCCATCTGGATGAGGAGGTTCCCGACCTGCGGCCCGTTGCCGTGGACGATGATGAGCTCGTAGCCCTTGCGGACGATGTGGACCATGAGCTCGGCCGCCCGCTGGGCGTTCCGCATCTGCTCGGTCTGCAGACCTCTCTGGTCCTCGGGCAGCATGGCGTTGCCGCCGAAGGCGACGAGGGCGATCTTCGGTCTCATCGGCCTCAGAACTTCTTCAGGACGTCCTTGAGGGTGGGCGTGCCGATCTCCTCGAGCTCGTAGCCGACGCGCAGGATGGGCTTGGAGACCTTGATGACCCGGGTGATGTCGATGGGCGTGGCGCTGACGACGAGGTCGCAGTCGATGGCCTCGATGGTCTTGGCCAGCTCGCGGGTCTGCTTGTCGCCGTAGCCCATGGCCGGCAGGACGTCGGCGAGGTGGTTGTACTTCTCGAAGGTCTTCTTGATCGAGCCGACGGCGAAGGGCCGGGGGTCGATGATCGAGGCCGCGCCGTACTTCTTGGCCGCGACGATGCCGGCGCCGTAGGTCATGCCGCCGTGGGTCAGGGTCGGGCCGTCCTCGATGACCAGGACCCGCTTGCCGCGGATGCGCCCGCCGTCCTCGACGATGGTCGGGGAGTTGGCCCGGATGATCGTGGCCTTGGGATTGACCTTCTTGGCCGAGGCCAGGACGGTCTCGATGCCCTGCGGCGTGGCCGTGTCCATCTTGTTGATGACGATGACCTTGGCCCGGCGGAAGTTGGTCTCGCCGGGGTAGAAGGACAGCTCGTGCCCGGCCCGGTGGGGGTCGGCCACGACGATCTCGAGGTCGGACTTGTAGAAGGGGAAGTCGTTGTTGCCGCCGTCCCAGAGGATGACGTCGGCCTCCTTCTCGGCCTGGCGGAGGATGGCGCCGTAGTCGACGCCGGCGTAGACGATGATGCCCTTGTCGATGTGGGGCTCGTACTCCTCGCGCTCCTCGATCGTGCACTCGTGCTTGTCGAGGTCGGCGTAGCTGGCGAAGCGCTGGACCTTCTGCTTGACCAGGTCGCCGTAGGGCATGGGGTGCCGGATGGCGGCGACCTTGCGGCCCTTGGCCTGGAGGATCTGGGCCACGCGGCGGCTGGTCTGGCTCTTGCCCGAGCCGGTGCGGACGGCGCACACGGAGACGACGGGCTTGCGGCTCTTGATCATGGTCGCGTTGGGCCCGAGGAGGACGAAGTTGGCCCCGGCCGCCTGGACCTGGGAGGCCTTGTTCATGACGTACGTGTGGGGCAGGTCGCTGTAGGCCAGGTGGACGTCGTCGACCTTGAGCTCGGCGATGAGCCGGTCGAGCTCGGACTCGGCCTCGATGGGGATGCCCTTGGGGTAGAGCTTGCCGGCCAGCGCGGCGGGGTACTTGCGCCCCTCGATGTCCGGGATCTGGGTGGCCGTGAAAGCGACCACCCGGTAATCCGGATTGTCCCGGAAATAGGTGTTGAAATTGTGGAAGTCGCGCCCGGCGGCGCCCATGATGAGGACCCTCTTCATCGTCTGACTCCTTTCAAGAATAGAAAAACTTCTCCATCTAAAAATGCGCGAACTCTTCAATTGTGCCGAAACGAACGTAAAGTATAGCCCAATAATGGCTTTAAATCAATAAGGAGGCGGGGAGGCTATTTGGGCTTGGGCGGCGGGGCGATCTTGCGGCCGGGGGCCCGCTTGGCCAGGCCTCCCTGGAACTTGGGCGGGGCCGGCGGCCGGCGGGCCTGCTTCCAGCCCGGCATCTGGCGGCGGTTGACGGGGTGGGTCACGGAGAACCTCCTTATAGGGTCACGATCTCGGCGGTCCGGGCGTCCGGGTCCAGGAGGGCCGCGGTCGCCCGGCCCCGGAGCCAACCCGAGGCCTCCCCGGGATTGACCAGGAGGACGCCGTCCCTGAGCTCGACCAGGGGGCGGTGGGTGTGGCCCGAGACGATGACGTCGCAGGACTTGGCCACGAAGAACGGGGCGGCCAGGCCTTCGAGGTGGCAGACGACGAAGCGGAGGCCGCCGTGGACGAAGGGGAACGGCTCCTCCCGGATCTCGCCCAGGCCCCGGAAGGCCCGGGCCAGGCCGGCCCTCTCCCCGTCGCAGTTCCCGAAGACCGCCTTGACGGGGGCCCGGAGGTTGCGGAGCTCGTCGGCCGTGAACGGGGCCACGAAGTCCCCGGCGTGGACGACCAGGTCGCAGCCGGCGTCGTTGAACAGGCGGACGGCCGCCCGGACCCGGTCCAGGTTGTCGTGGGTGTCGGACAGGAGGCCGATCATGGTCTGCCGCTTATTATAATCCAAACAACGGGTTGCGCCAACGGAAACCAGCCCGGGCCGAGCGGGCCCGGATCCCCGTTCCCTTCCGGAAGCGCCGTATTGACTATTCGGGGCGATTTGCTTAATATAGAACGGCTTTTGATAGAGAACGTTAGGCGCGTAGCTCAGTGGGAGAGCGCTTCCCTGACACGGAAGAGGCCGTGGGTTCAATCCCCTCCGCGCCTACCACTTTCGACTCAAGCGGTCAGAATTCAAGGGGCCGTCGTCCCGGCCGGATTGGATCTCCCGCCTTTGGCAACGGCAAAAGAGCATGAGCGACGATAAGCATACGCCGATCGACGTCCTGAGACACAGCGCGGCCCATCTCCTGGCGCACGCCGTCCTCGATCTCTACCCGGGCACCAAGACCGGCGTCGGCCCGGCCGTCGAGACCGGCTTCTACTACGACTTCCTCCGCGACGAGCCTTTCACCCCCGAGGACCTCGAACGCATCGAAGCCCGGATGAAGGAGATCGCCGCCGCGGACGTCCCGATCGAGCGCCTGGTCCTCGCCAAGGACGAGGCCGTCCGGATGTTCGAGGACATGGGCCAGCCCCTCAAGGTCGAGCTCATCAGGGAGAAGGGCGAGGCCACCGTCACCGTCTACCGCCAGGGGGCCTTCGCCGACTTCTGCCTCGGCCCCCACGTCCCCTCGACCGGGCTCCTCCGGAACGTCAAGCTCCTGTCGGTCTCGGGCGCCTACTGGAAGGGCGACGAGCGCGGCGCCCAGATGCAGCGCATCTACGGGGCCGTCTTCCCGACCGCCCAGGAGCTCGCCGACCACCTCCGCCTCCTCGAGGAGGCCAAGAAGCGCGACCACCGGCGCCTCGGCGTCGACCTCGACCTGTTCAGCTCCAACGACGAGCTCGGCGGCGGCCTCATCCTCTGGCACCCCAAGGGGGCCCGGGTCCGCTCGGTCATCGAGCAGCACTGGCGCGAGCGCCACCGGGCCGGCGGCTACGAGATCCTCTACACGCCCCACATCGGGCGGGCCAACCTGTGGCAGACCTCGGGTCACCTCGGCTTCTACAAGGACAGCATGTACTCGCCGATGGACATCGACGAGCAGCCGTACTATCTGAAGCCGATGAACTGCCCCTTCCACATCCAGATCTACAAGTCGCGGATGCGGTCCTACCGCGACCTGCCCCTGCGCTGGGCCGAGCTCGGCACCGTCTACCGCTACGAGCGCAGCGGCACCCTGCACGGCCTGCTCCGCGTCCGCGGCTTCACCCAGGACGACGCCCACATCTTCTGCACGCCCGAGCAGATCGACGGCGAGATCCTGCGGGTCCTCGACTTCTCGGTCTCGCTCCTGGCCGACTTCGGCTTCACCGACAACAAGATCGAGCTGTCGGTCCGCGACCCGAAGAACGCGGCCAAGTACTGCGGCGCCGACGAACGCTGGTGCCAAGCCGAGGCCTCCCTGGTCAAGGCCCTGGAGACCCGGGGCTACCCCTACGAGCGGATGGAGGGCGAGGCCGTCTTCTACGGGCCCAAGATCGACATCAAGATCAAGGATGCCATCGGCCGCCACTGGCAGTGCACGACCATCCAGTTCGACTTCAACATGTCGGAGCGCTTCGACATGACCTTCGTCGGCGAGGACGGTAAAGAGCACCGGCCGTACATGGTCCACCGGGCCCTGCTGGGCTCGCTCGAGCGCTTCTTCGGGGTCCTCGTCGAGCACTACAACGGCGCCTTCCCGCTCTGGCTGGCCCCGGTCCAGGCCCTGGTCCTGCCCATCGCCGAGAGGCACGAGGACTACGCCAAGACCCTCGTCGCCCGCCTGGAGGCGGCCGGCTTGAGGGCCGAGGCCGACCTCAGCCGGGAGAAGGTCGGCAAGAAGATCCGCGGGGCCGAGCTCCAGAAGGTCCCGCTCATCCTGGTCGTCGGCGACAAGGAGGTCGAGCGCGGCTCGGCCGCCCTGCGCGTCCACGGCCAGGGCGACAAGGGCGAGATCGCGCTCGACCGGCTCCTCGAGCGGGCCGTCGAGCTCGTCAAGACGAAGAGTCTCTCAGTCTCATTCTAGAGGAGGACCGACCATTTTCAAGAGACACGGTTACTATCCTGCGGTCGCCAAGGCCAAGCCCCACCGGATCAACGAGATGATCTCGTCGCGGGAGGTCCGGGTCATCGACGAGGAGCGGAACGCCCTCGGCGTCATGCCCACCGCCCAGGCCGTCCAGCTGGCCCGGGACCGGGGCCTCGACCTGGTCGAGATCGCGGCCACGGCCGACCCCCCGGTCTGCAAGATCACGGACTACGGCAAGTTCCTGTACGAGCAGCACAAGAAGGACCACGAGGCCAAGAAGCACCAGAAGCAGATCCAGATCAAGGAGATCAAGTTCCGGCCCAAGATCAGCATCCACGACTACGACTTCAAGATGAAGCACGTCAAGCGCTTCCTCGGCGAAGGCAACAAGGTCAAGATCACGGTCATGCTGCGCGGCCGCGAGAAGCAGAAGCCGGAGCTCGGCTACCAGGTCCTCGACCGGGTCCTCGGCGACGTCAAGGAGCTGGCGACCCAGGACGGGTCGGCCCGCAAGCAGGATTGGGCCGTGTCGGCCCTGTTGGTCCCCACCAAGACAGGAGGAAAAGATGCCAAAGTTAAAAACCCACAAGGGAGCGCAAAAGAGGTTCAAGGTCACGGCCAAGAAAAAGCTCCTTCACAAGAAGGCCAATAAGGGCCACATCCTGACCAAGAAGACGTCCAAGCGCAAGCGCCAGCTCGGGCAGGGCGGCGAAGCCAGCCCGGCCGACCGCAAAGTGCTGAAGACGATGCTCCCGTACGACATGTGACCGGCGCCCCGCGCCCATAGGAGACGACCATGCCACGCGTAAAACGCAGCACCAAGAGACGCGACCGGCGGAGGAAGGTCCTCACGCTGGCCAAGGGATACTTCGGCGCCAAGAGCCGCAACTACCGCACGGCCAAGGAGGCCGTCGAGAAGTCGCTGCTCTACGCCTACCGGGACCGCCGGGCCAAAAAGCGGGACTTCCGCAGCCTGTGGATCGTCCGCATCAAGGCCGGGGCCGTCGCCAACGGGACGTCCTACAGCCGCTTCATCAGCGGCCTCAAGGCCCTCCACGTCGAGCTCGACCGCAAGATCCTGGCCGACCTGGCCGCGAACGCCCCGGAGACCTTCGCCCACCTCGTCCGGATGACCCAGACCCCGGCGGCTTAGCTCCCGCCATGGCCAGCCTGAAGGACCGGGTCGAAGGTCTCAGGAAGGCGTTCGAGGAGGAGCTCCCCAAGGCCGGCGACGCCCGGTCCCTCGAGGAGCTCCGGACGGCTTACCTGAGCCGCAAGAAGGGCCACGTCACCCTTCTGTTCGAGGACTTGAAGTCCGCCCCGGCCGAGGACCGGCGCGAGGCCGGGCGCCTGATCAACGAGCTCAAATCCCTCGTCCAGGACGGCCTGGACGCCGCCGACGCCCGCCTCCGCGAGGCGGGCGCGAACGCCGCCAAGTCCGCCGCCCGGCCCGACCTGACCCTGCCGGGCCGCAAGCGTTACGTCGGGACGCCCCACCCCCTGACCCAGTTCCAGGAGCGCATCGAGGCCGTCTTCACGGGCATGGGCTTCAGCGTCGAGGAGGGGCCGGAGATCGAGACCGACTACTACAACTTCGAGGCCCTCAACTTCCCGCCCCACCACCCGGCCCGCGACAAGTGGGACACCCTGTTCATCAAGGGCGACCTGCTCCTCCGGACGCACACCTCGCCGGTCCAGGTCCGGGTCATGGAGCGGTCCAAGCCGCCCATCCGCATCATCTGCCCCGGCCGGGTCTTCCGCCACGAGACGCCGGACCCGACCCACCTGCCGATGTTCCTGCAGGTCGAGGGCCTGGTCGTCGACGAGGGCGTCACCTTCGCCCACCTCAAGGGCACGCTCGAGCACTTCATCCGGGCCCTGCTCGGCGAGAAGCTCAAGGTCCGCTTCCGGCCGAGCTTCTTCCCCTTCACCGAGCCCTCCGCCGAGGTCGACGTCGAATGCCTCGTCTGCGGCGGCCGGGACGCCGCCTGCCGCGTCTGCGGCGGCACGGGCTGGAAGGAGATCCTGGGCTCGGGCATGGTCCACCCCCAGGTCCTCAAGAACGTCAACATCGACCCGGAGAAGTACTCCGGCTGGGCCTTCGGCCTCGGCATCGACCGCACGGCCATGCTGGCCCTCGGCATCCCCGAGATGCGCCACTTCTACGAGAACGACCTGAGGTTCCTCAGGCAATTCGGGGCCGCATGAAGATCTCCCTGGACTGGCTCAAGGACTACGTCGACACCGGCCTCGGCCGCGACGAGACGGCCGAGCGCCTGACCATGATCGGCCTCGTGCCCGAGACCGTCGAGGACCGGGACGGCGACGCCGTGCTCGACCTCGAGACCTACGCCAACCGGCCCGACACGCTCGGCCACCTCGGCGTGGCCCGGGAGCTGGCGGCCCTGCTCGCGAAGCCCCTGCTCTCGCCGGACTGGCCGCTCGTCGAGCTCCCCGAGGCCACGGCCGACGTCGCCGACGTCCAGATCGCGGCCGAGGCCCTCTGCCCCCGGTACTGCGGCCTGGTCGTCCGGGGCGTCCCCGTCGGCCCGTCGCCCGACTGGCTGCGACGCCGCCTCGAGGCCATGGGCCTCAAACCCATCAACACGGTCGTCGACGTCTCCAATTACGTCCTCTTCGCCACGGCCCAGCCCATCCACACCTTCGACCTCGGGCGCCTCGGCGGCGGCCGCATCGTCGTCCGCAAGGCCAAGCGGGGCGAGACGCTCGTCGACCTCGACGGGCGGACCCTCGAGCTCAAGCCCGACATGCTCGTCATCGCCGACGAGTCCCGGCCGGTGGCCCTGGCCGGGGTCATCGGCGGCCAGGCCTCCGGCATCACGGCGGCGACCCGCGACGTCTTCATCGAGAGCGCCCACTTCGACCCCGTCTCCATCCGGCGGACGGCCAAGGCCCTCGGCCTCTCGACAGACGCCTCCTACCGGTTCGAGCGCGGCAGCGACGTCTCCTTCGCCCCCGAGGCCGCCCGGATGGCCGCTTCGCTCCTCTGCCGCCTGGGCGGCAGGGCCACCCGCGGCCTCATCGACCGCTATCCCCGGCCGCCCAAGCCCGTCACCGTCCGCCTGCGGCCGCGCCGCGTGGCCGAGCTCCTCGGCGTCGACGTGCCCGAGGACTTCGTGGCCGGCCTGCTCGGCCGCCTGGGCTTCCGGACCGACATGGCCCACCGGGGCGCCTGGCGCGTCCAGGTCCCGACCTTCCGCGTCGACGTGGCCGGCGAGGCCGACCTCATCGAGGAGATCGCCCGCTTCTACGGCTACGACCGCATCCCCTCGGCCCTGACCCCGGTCGACACCTTCCCGCCGCCCGTCGACCGGCGGCGGGACCGCCGCGTCCGGGTCCGCGAGACCCTGCTCGGCCAGGGCTTCGACGAGGCCATCAACGAGAGCTTCGCCGACCCCGAGCGCGAGGCGGCCGCCCGCAGCGGACGGACGCCCGTCGGCATCCAGAACCCCATCTCCGTCCGGCACTCCGTCCTGCGGACGACGCTCATCCCCGGGCTCCTCGCGAACGCCGCCTGGAACCTCAACCGCGGCCTCGAGGGCGTCCACCTCTTCGAGCTGGGCCACGTCTATTATTGGGAGGACGAGGACAGGCACCGCGAGGGCTGCCACCTCGGCCTCGTCTCGACCGGCCTGGTGCCCGGGGCCGGCTGGGCCGCCCCGGCGGCGGAGACGGATTTCTACGTCCTCAAGGGCGCCGTCGAGGCCCTCTGCGAGGCCCTGCGGGTCGAGCCCGTGGCCTTCGCCGAGACCTCCGGCGGCCCCGATTACTTCGAGCCCGGCCGGGCCCTGGACGTGCTCTACAAAGGCCAGGCCGTCGGCCGCCTGGGCGCCCTGCGCCGCGACCTGGCCGCCTCGGCCTCGATCGAGCGGCCGGTCTACGCCGCCGAGATCGACCTCGAAGCCCTGTTCGGCAAGACGCAGCGGCCGTTCCAGTTCGTGCCCGTGCCCAAGCTGCCGGGCGTCGTCCGCGACCTGTCCGTCGTCGTCGACGCCGGCGTCCCGTACGCCGAGGTCGCCCGCGTCCTCGGCCGGCTCAACCAGCCCCTGCTCGAGAGCTTCGAGCTCGTCGACCGCTTCGCCGGCGGGTCGCTCGCGGAGGGCCGGGTCAGCCTGACCGTGCGCTTCCGCTACCGCCACCCCCAGCGGACGCTGGTGGCCGAGGAAGTCGACCGCGTCGAGCAGGAGATCGTCGGCCAGCTCCGGGCCGCGCTCAACATCCAACTCCGGGAGGGAAAGAATTGACATCGGAACTCGAGCGCATTAAGATTCTCGAAGGGAAGATCGGGCAGGTCGTCGACCACATCCACAAGCTGACGGCCGAGAACGAGAAGCTGCGTCAGCAGCTCAAGGAATCGAAGACCGAGAAGAAGGAGCTCGAGGACGGCGCCCGCAAGCTCGCCAAGATGGACGAGGACATGAAGCGGTACGAGGGCGAGCGCGAGGTCCTCAAGGGCAAGATCGAGGCCATCATCGGCGAGATCGACAAGCTGGGGTTATGACCGAAAAAATCCTCGAGATCGAGATCTTCGGACAGCGGTACAAGATCCGCGTCAAAGGAGAAGAGGATGAGCGATATATCGGCCACTTGACCTCGCTCGTTGACCAGAAGATGCACGAAGTGGCAGTGAAATCGAAGTCCGCGGACACGACCAAGATCGCCGTCCTGGCGGCCTTGAACATCGCGGACGAGCTGTTTCTCAGCCAGAAGAAGCTGGATCAACTGAACGAGGCCCTGGGCCACATGGAGACGGAGATCGAAAGCCTGGAGGTCCACCTGTTCTCAGATGAGCATACATACACGGACGCCGATAAATCCCCGTCGTGACGGGCCGCCGCCCCGCGGGCGGCTCGCCGGCCGGGCCGCTCCCGGCCCCACGGGCATCTGACGCCTCCGGACCTGTTCTCGCGTCTCCTCATTCCATATAGATGAGGAGGTTCGTCATGCAAGGGGTTCTCAGCTACGCCGGGCTGGCGCTCAGCGCCGTCCTGGCCGTCATCGTCGTCGTCCTCCTGCTCAAGCGCCAGGAGGGCACCCGCAAGGCCGCCGAGGCCGAGGAACAAGCCAAGGCCATCCTCGAGAGGGCCCGCGAGGACGGCGAGAAGATCAAGAGGGAAGCGGACATCGCGGCCCGCGAGAAGGACCTGGCCCGCCAGAACGAGCTGGAGGCCCAGAACCGCGAGAAGCAGCGCAAGATCAACGAGACCGAGCGGCGCCTCCTCAGCAAGGAGGAGAACCTCGAGCGCCGCTTCCAGTCCATGGAGCGCAAGGAGCGCGACTTCGCCCAGAAGGAGCGCAAGATCTCCCAGAAGGAGAAGGACCTCGAGGTCGAGGAGGCCAAGATCGTCGAGGCCATCCAGAAGGGCCTGCAGGAGCTCGAGCGCATTTCCGGCCTGACCCAGGAAGAGGCCAAGGCCATGCTCATCAAGAAGATCGAGGAGGAGGCCAAGCTCGAGGCCATCGGCACGGTCCGGCGGATCGAGGAGGAGGCCCGCGAAAAGGCCGTCCAATCGGCCCGCGAGATCATGTCCAACGCCATCCAGCGGACGGCCGCCGAGCACGTCGTCGAGACGACNNCGCAACATCCGGGCCCTGGAGATGGCCACGGGCGTCGACATCATCGTCGACGACACGCCCGAGGCCGTCATCCTGTCGAGCTTCGACCCCATCCGCCGGGAGCTGGCCCGCCTGTCCATCCAGAAGCTCGTCACCGACGGGCGCATCCACCCGGCCCGCATCGAGGACATCGTCGAATCGGTCAAGAACGACCTCGAGCAGAAGATCAAGCAGGAGGGCGAGTCGGTCGTCCTGGAGCTCAAGGTCCGCGACATCCATCCCGAGCTCATCAAGCTCCTGGGCAAGCTCAAGTACCGGACGAGCTACGGCCAGAACGTCCTCCAGCACACCAAAGAGGTGGCCATGCTGGCGGCCATGATGGCCCGCGAGATCGGACTCGACACCCACGTCGCCCTGCGGGCCGGACTGCTCCACGACATCGGCAAGGCCGTCGACCGGGACACCGAGGGGACGCACACCGAGCTCGGCGTCGAGCTGGCCAAGAAGTACGGCGAGTCGGAGAAGGTCTGCCAGGCCATCGCCTCGCACCATCGCGACATCGACTTCCCGTCCATTGAGGCCGTCCTCGTCCAGGCCGCCGACACCCTGTCGGCCGCCCGGCCCGGGGCCCGGCGCGAGCTGCTGGAGACCTACATCCAGCGGCTGGAGAAGCTCGAGGAGATCGCCGCTTCCTTCGAGGGCGTCTCCAAGGCCTTCGCCCTGCAGGCCGGCCGCGAGATCCGCATCATCGTCGAGGCCCTCAAGGTCACCGACGACCGGGCTGCCCTCCTGGCCAAGGAGACGGCGACGAAGATCAAGAACGAGCTGGACTACCCCGGCCAGATCAAGGTCACGGTCATCCGGGAGATGAGGGCGGTCGAATATGCCCGCTGAGTTCGGCATCCTGTTCCTCGGCGACATCGTCGGCCGGACCGGCCGGCGGGCCCTGGACAAGTTCCTGCCGGGCCTGATCAAGAAGCACGCCCCGTCCCTGATCGTGGCCAACGGGGAGAACGCCGCCGGGGGCAGCGGCGTCACCGAGGACATCGGCAAGGACCTGTTCCTGCACGTCGACGTCCTGACCTCGGGCAACCACATCTGGGACAAGAAGGAGTCGTTGCCCTACCTCGAGCGGGAGCCCCGGCTGCTGCGCCCGGCCAACTACCCGGCCGTCAACCCGGGCCGGTCGTCCTACGTCTTCCAGGCCGCCGACGGCGTCAAGGCGGCCGTCCTCAACCTCCAGGGGCGGGTGTTCATGGAGCCCCTGGACTGCCCCTTCCTGCGGGCCGACCAGGAGGTCGAGCGCCTGCGGGCCGAGACCCCCATCATCCTGGTCGACGTCCACGCCGAGGCGACCTCGGAGAAACAGGCCCTCGGCTGGTATCTCGACGGGCGGGTCTCGGCCGTCGTCGGGACGCACACCCACGTTCCGACGGCCGACGAGCGGGTCCTGCCCAAGGGCACGGCCTACATCACCGACGCCGGCATGGCCGGCGGCCGGGACGCCGTCATCGGCATCGCCCGCGAGCAGGCCCTGCAGCGCTTCCTGACCTCGCGGCCGCAGCGGTTCGAGCCGTCGCGCGAGGGGCTGTTCCTCTCGGGCGTGTTCATCAAGGTCGACGCCGGGACCGGCAAGGCCCTGTCCATCGTGAGAGAGGTCCTGGCGGAGGATGGTCGCCACGAAGACTGAAGGGCTGGTGATCAAGGACCGGGTCTACGCGGTCTCCGAGGTCACCGAGATCGTCAAGACGGCCCTCGAGGTCGCCCTGCCCCAGGTCTGGGTCGAAGGCGAGGTCTCCGGCTACAAGAAGGCCGCCTCCGGGCACGTCTTCTTCAGCCTCAAGGACGAGAAGAGCGTCATCAAGGCCGTCCTGTGGCAGTCGGCCGCCCGCAAGGTCGCCTTCGACCTCAAAGACGGCCTCAAGGTCGTCTGCCGGGGCAAGGTCAGCGTCTACGAGCCCCGCGGCGACTACCAGCTCTACGTCGACCAGGTCGAGCCCAAGGGCAAGGGCGCCCTCCAGCTGCGCTTCGAGCAGCTCAAGGAGAAGCTCCGGGCCGAGGGCCTGTTCGACGAGGCCCGCAAGCGCCCGCTGCCGCTCCGGCCGCGGACGATCGGCGTCGTGACCTCGCCGACGGGGGCGGCCGTCCGCGACATCCTGCGCGTCCTCGAGCGCCGCTACGCCCGCCTCCACGTCGTCATCTACCCGGCCCGGGTCCAGGGCGAGGGCGCGGCGGCCGAGATCGTCGAGGGCATCGAGGCCCTGGGCCGCCGGCCCGGCATCGAGGTCCTCATCGTCGGCCGCGGCGGCGGCTCCATCGAGGACCTGTGGGCCTTCAACGAGGAGCCCGTGGCCCGGGCCATCGCCCGCTCGCCCGTGCCGGTCATCTCGGCCGTCGGCCACGAGGTCGACTTCACCATCGCCGACTTCGTCGCCGACCTCCGGGCCCCGACGCCGTCGGCCGCGGCCGAGATGGTCATCGCCACCGAGGAGGCCTTCGTCGAGAGGATCGACGGCGCGACCCGGCGCCTGGCCGACCTCCTCCGGTACGGCCTCCGGGACCGCCGCGGCGAGGTCGACGGCCTGGCCCGGAACCGCATTTTCCAGAATTTCCAGGTCCGCCTGGCCAATCTGGCCCGCCGCGTCGACGACCTCGAGACGCGCGGCCGGAACGTCCTGCGGGCCGAGCGCCAGGCCCTGGCCGAGCAGAAGGGCGCCGCCCGCCTGGCCGCCGAGCGCCTGGCCAACGTCCTCGTCCGGACGGTCGGCGAGGGGCGCTCCGCCTGGGAGCGCCTGACGGCCTCGCTGAACGCCCTGAGCCCGCTCGGCGTCGTCAAGAAGGGCTACGCCATCGTTTGGAAGGAAGGCGGCCTGCGCCTGGCCGGGCGCATCGAGGACGTCGAGCCGGGCGAGACGGTCACGGTGTCCTACTTCAAGGGCGAGTTCGGCGCCCGGGTGGAGACCGTCGACCGCAAGAAGCGCCTGGAATCCCGATTCCTGAAGGAGGGACCATGACCAACCTGACCTTCGAGAAGGCCCTGGCCGAGCTGGAGCAGATCGTGGCCAAGCTCGAGAAGGGCGGCATCTCCCTCAACGAGTCCCTGGCCCTGTTCGAGAAGGGCGTCAAGATGTCGCGCTTCCTCCGGACGGAGCTCGACAAGGCCGAGCGCAAGGTCGAGATCCTGCTCAAGGACGAGAAGGGCGGCCTCAAGGCCGAGGACTTCGAGGCCGGACCCGAGGGGGCCGGAGGCGAGGGCGGCGACGCCTGAGACGGGAGGAGGGACCATGGCCGACATCCTCGACCGCATCCACGGGCCGGCCGACCTGCGGAAGCTCACCGAGGACGAGCTGACGACCCTGGCCGCGGAGGTCCGCGGCCTCATCCTCGAGACCGTGGCCAGGAACGGCGGCCACCTCGCCTCGAACCTGGGCGTCGTCGAGCTGACCCTGGCCCTGCACCTGGCCTTCGACTCGCCGCGCGACAGGATCGTCTGGGACGTCGGCCACCAGTGCTACACCCACAAGATCCTGACCGGCCGGCGGGACCGCTTCGCCGGCCTGCGCCGCTGCGGCGGCCTCGTCGGCTTCCCCTGCCGCGAGGAGAGCGAGCACGACGCCTTCAACACCGGCCACGCCTCGACGGCCCTGTCGGCCGCCCTGGGCATGGCCGTGGCCCGCGACAAGGCCGGGGAGACCCACCACGTCGTCGCCGTCGTCGGCGACGGCAGCCTGACGGGCGGCGTGGCCCTCGAGGCCCTCAACCAGATCGGCCACCTCCGCCGGCGCCTCATCATCGTCCTCAACTTCAACGAGATGTCCATCTCCATCAACGTCGGGGCCTGGTCGAAGTACTTCTCCTACCTCGTCTCGGGCCAGCGCTACATCCGCATGAAGGACCAGGCCAAGTCCATCCTGCGCAAGGTCCGCCCCCTCGGCGATGTCGTCATCAAGGCCGGCCGGGCCATGGAGGAGACGGCCAAGAAGGTCCTCTTCCCCGGCCTCGTCTTCAAGGAGCTGGGCATCCGCTACATCGGGCCCGTCCACGGCCACAACGTCCGCTCCCTCGTCGAGGCCTTCGAGACGGCCAAGACCTACGACGGCCCCGTCCTCATCCAGTGCGTCACCCAGAAGGGCAAGGGCTACCAGCCGGCCCGGTCCCACCCCGAGAAGTTCCACGGCGCCGGCCCGTTCAAGGTCGAGACCGGCGAGCCGCTCAGCAAGGAGTGGGGCCCGTCGTACTCGGCCGTCTTCGGCCAGGCCATGATCGAGATCGCCGGCAAGGACCCCAAGGTCCTGGCCATCACCGCGGCCATGGGCGAGGGCACGGGGCTCAAGGAATTCTCCGAGAGGCTCCCCGACCGCTTCTTCGACGTCGGCATCGCCGAGCAGCACGCCGTGACCTTCGCCGCCGGCCTGGCCGCGTCCGGCTGGAAGCCCGTCGTGGCCATCTACTCGACCTTCCTGCAGCGGGCCTACGACCAGGTCTACCACGACGTCTGCCTGATGGGCCTGCCCGTCGTCTTCGTCCTCGACCGGGCCGGGGTCGTCCCCGACGACGGCCCGACCCACCAGGGCGTCAACGACATGGCCTTCCTGCGGACGATGCCGGGCATGGTCGTCATGGCCCCCAAGGACGAGAACGAGCTCCGGCACATGCTCTGGTCGGCCCTGGCCTACGGCCGGCCGGCCTCGGTCCGCTTCCCCAAGGCCAAGGGCCTGGGCGTCCCGCTGGACAAGGACCTCGCGGTCCTGCCGCTCGGCAAGGCCGAGGTCCTCCGCGAGGGCCGGGACGTCCTGTTCGCCTTCGGCCACATGGTCCGGCCGGCCCTCGAGGCCGCCGAGGCCCTGGAGAAGGAGGGCCTGTCCTTCGCCGTAGTCAACGCCCGCTTCGTCAAGCCGCTCGACCGCGACGCGGTCCTGCGTTTCGCCGGCGACGGCCGGATCTTCGTCACCCTCGAGGAGGGCGTCGCCGACGGCGGGGCCGGGAGCGCCGTGCGCGAGCTCCTCGACCGCGAGGGCCGCTTCGGGGTCCGCTTCCTGGCCATCGCCCTGCCGGACACGATCTACCCCCTCGGCAAGTCCGACGAGATCCGGGCCGCGCTGGGCATCGACGTTCCCGGCCTGGTGCGCCGGATCCGGGACTTCCACCGGACGCCCCGCGCCTGAGGCGGCCATGAAGGAGCGCGCCGACAAGCTCCTGGCCGGCCGGGGCCTGGCCCCCAGCCGGGAGAAGGCCCAGGCCCTGATCATGGCCGGCCTGGTCTCGAGCGGCCCGCGGCGGGTCGAGAAGCCGGGCGAACTCCTCGACGCCGAGGCCCCCCTCGCGGTCGCCCGCCCGCTTCCCTTCGTCAGCCGCGGCGGGCTCAAGCTCGAGGAGGCCCTGGAGCGCTTCGCCATCGACGTCCGCGGCCTGGTCGGCTTGGACGTCGGGGCCTCCACGGGCGGCTTCGTCGACTGCCTGCTCCAGCGCGGCGCGGTCCGCGTGTATGCCGTCGACGTGGACACCAAGCAGCTCGACTGGACGCTCACGAAGGACCCCCGGGTCGTCCCGATCGGGAAGAACGCCCGCGAACTCGCCGCGGCCGACGTCCCCGAGGCGCCCGGCATCGTCACCATGGACGTCTCGTTCATCTCCGTGCTGAAGATCCTGCCGGCGCTCCGGACCCTGCCCGGGGACTGGACCCTCGTCGCGCTCGTCAAGCCCCAGTTCGAGGCCGGGCCCAAGGACGTCGGCAAGAAGGGCGTCGTCCGCGACCCGGCCGTCCACGCCGCGGTCCTGGAGCGGGTCCTGGCGGGGGCCCGGGCCCTCGGCTTCGGCTGCCGGGGCCTCGTCCGCTGCTCGACGCACGGCCAGAAGGGCAACGTCGAGTTCTTCGCCCGCTGGGTCAAGGGGGCGCCGGACCTCGACTCCGGGCGCTTCCCCGCATGGATCAAGGAGGCCGTCAGCCATGACTAACGTGCGCCGGGCCGGCATCGTCATCAAGCCCCACGCGCCCTCGGTCGAGGGCATCCTCAAGATGGTCGTCGAATCCCTCGAGGGCCGGGGCATCGCCTGCATCCTGGAGGAGGCCGCGGCCCTCAAGCTCGGCCGCCCCGACGGGACGGCCCGGGAGGCCGTCGCGGCGGCCTCGGACCTCGTCGTCGTCCTCGGCGGCGACGGGACGCTCCTCAGCGTCGCCCACCACGCCGCCCGGGCCGGCGTCCCCGTGATGGGCGTCAACCTGGGCCGTCTGGGCTTCCTCACGGAGATCCCGGTCAGCGAGGCCCTGTCGACGCTCGACCGCTTCCTGGCGGACGGCGGCCCCCTGGTCAGCCCCCGCTGGCTGGTCGAGGCCCGGACCGGGGACGAGACCGCCTACTGCCTGAACGACGTCGTCGTGACCAAGGGCGCCAAGTCGCGGATGATCGAACTGGCCATCTTCGTCGACGGGCGGGACGTGGCCGACCTCAAGGCCGACGGCCTGATCGTCTCGACCCCGACCGGCTCGACCGCCTATTCGCTCTCGGCCGGCGGGCCCATCCTCCATCCCAAGGTCCCGGCCATCCTGCTGACGCCCATCTGCCCGCACACGCTCTCGTTCCGGCCCATGGCCGTCCCGGCGACCTCGACGGTCGGCGTCCGCCTGCTGACGGGCGGGGAGGAGGTCCACATGACCCTCGACGGCCAGCGCGGCGGGGCCATGGCCGCGGGCGACCTGGTCGAGGTGCGCAAGGCCCCCTTCGAGCTCCAGCTCGTGGCCTCGCCGCGGCGGTCCTACTACGACCTGGTCAAGGAGAAGCTCGGCTGGGCCGAATAGAGCCGTGTTGACAAAGTGCCGATGGATCGATAAAATACTACTAAAATACTAGTAATTGGAGATCACGCCATGTCCGACGCCATTCTCAACGGCACAGACGCCGCCTTCGACGCCGACGTCCTCAAGTCCGACCTGCCCGTCCTGGTGGATTTCTGGGCCCCCTGGTGCGGGCCCTGCCAGATGATCGCCCCGCTCGTCGAGGAGATCGCCGAGGCCCACAAGGGCAAGCTCAAGGTCGTCAAGATGAACGTCGACGACAACGGCCGGACGCCCCAGGCCTACGGGGTCATGGCCATCCCGACCCTCATCCTCTACAAGGGCGGCGAGGTCAAGGAGAAGGTCGTCGGCTTCCTGCCCAAGCCCAAGCTCGTCGAGCTCATCGCCAAGCACCTCTGATCCGGCCATGGGCGAGCCCCGGGACGTCCTCATCGTCGGGGCCGGACCGGCCGGCCTGGCCGCCGCCATCTACACGGGGCGGGCCCGGCTCGCCACGACGGTCCTCGAGATGGCCATGCCCGGCGGCCAGATCCTGCTGACCGACTGGGTCGAGAACTACCCCGGCTTCCCGACGGGCGTCACGCCCGCGGAGCTCATGGCCGGCTTCCGCCGTCAGGCCGAGACCTTCGGCGCCCGCGTCGAGGCCGACGAGGCCCTGTCGATCGCGCGGTCGGGGAGCGGGTTCACGGTCGCGGGCCACGCCGGCGCCTATGAGGCGAGGTCGGTAATCGTGGCCACCGGCTCGTCGCACCGCCGCCTGGGCGTCCCGGGCGAGGAGCGCCTGACGGGCGCGGGCGTCTCCTATTGCGCCGTCTGCGACGGCGCCTTCTTCAAGGACCGGGCCATCGCCGTCGTCGGCGGCGGGGACCACGCCCTCAAGGAAGCCCTCTACCTGACCCGGTTCGCCCGCTCGGTGACCCTCGTCCACCGCCGCGACAAGTTCCGCGGCGAGAGGATCTACCAGGAGCGGCTGGCCGCCAACGCCAAGGTCCGCGTCCTCCTGGACACGGTCGTCTACGCCGTCGAGGGGGACAGGGCGGTCGAGTCCGTGACGGTCCGCGACCTCAAGCGGGACGCCTCCTCGAGCCTGCCGGTCGAGGGCCTGTTCGTCTCCATCGGCACGGCCCCCCGGACCGGCTTCGTGACGGGGTTCCTCGAGCTCAACGAATGGGGCCAGATCAAGGTCGACGCCCGCATGCAATCCTCGGTCCCCGGCGTCTTCGCCGCCGGCGACGTCTCGGACGCCTGTCCCAAGCAGGTCGCCACGGCCGTGGGCACGGGCGTCCACGCCGCCCTATCCGCGCAGGATCACCTCGAGCGCCTCACCTGACGGCCGCCGCGGCCCGGGCCGCGGCCCCGGCCTCGTACTTCTCGTTCAGCACGGCGGCCAGCTCAGCCCCCCAGAGCATGATGACCAGCGAGGACGTGATCCACAGCAGGAAGAACAGGACCGAGGTCAGCGTGCCCTGGAGGATCTTGCTGAGGACGATGCCGACGGCCGAGAAGTGGACGACGTAGAAGGCGAAGGCCCGTTTGAAGACCTCGAAGAGCAGGGCCGCCACGGCCGCCGGGACGAGGGCGGCCCGGGTGTGGACTTTGGTCTCGGGGATGTACTTGTAGAGCACGAAGAACATCAGCAGGCCCAGGGCGTAGGGAATGACGTACTTGAGGAAGACGTTGTTGACCAGGGACACGATCTCGGGGTTGAGGGTGGTCCGGACGAGCTCGCTCGACTCGAGCGTCCGGCCCAGGGCCGTCCAGATGGCCGTCATGGCCAGCGAGAAGAACATGAACACGCCGACGACGAGCATGAGCACGAGCTCGATGAGCCGGTTGTAGACGAAGGAACGGTGGTAGTTCGTCCGGAAGATCTGGTTGACCGTGGCGATGAGGGTCGAGAAGAGGAAGGAGGCCGAGACGAGCGAGCCGACGATGCCGAACAGGCCCAGGTCGCCGATGCCGCCCGAGAGGTCGGCCAGCCCCTTGAAGAAGCCCGGGTCGAGCCGGGCGAAGAACTCGTCGGTGAACAGGTTCAGGCTCCGCAGGGCCATCTCCGTGTCGCCCAGGAAACGGGCCGCGACGCTGAACAGGAGGGCGACCAGAGGGACGCTGCAGAGCAGGGCGAAATAGGAGATGACGATGGCCGAGGTCCAGCACTTGTCCCCGTTGAACCGCCGGAAGGACGCGGCGACGAGCGACAGCGGGGAAGGCGCCATCGGCTCCGGGATCTCGGCGGGACCTCGGCCCCCGGGCCTCGGCCTCAGACGTACTTCCCCCACTGGACCATCAGGATGATGATGGTGATGAGCAGGGCGTAGATGACCAGGGTCTCGATGAGGACCAGGCCGAGGACAAGCAGGCCGCGGATGGCCGGCGCGCCGGCCGGGTTGCGCGAGATGCCTTCGCAGGCCGAGCAGATGGCCCGGGACTGGCAAAAGGCGCCGGCGATGACGGCCAGGCTGATGACGGCGCCGCCGACGATGAGGGACAGCTTGAACAGGTCGGCCCGGGGCTTGGCCAGCTCGCCGGCCACGCCGCCTTCCTGGGCCAGGGCGGGCAGGGTCATGAGGGCGACGCCGAAGGCCATCAGGCACAGCGCTTTGAGTCTCTTGGACATGGGGGGAACTCCTTTACTTTGAGTGCTCTTCTTCATGGGCGACGGCGCCCGCGATGTAGACGCAGGACAGCAGGACGAAGACGTAGGCCTGGATGGCCGAGGTGAAGATGGACAGGGCCATGAACGGCAGGGGCAGCAGGAAGGGGATGATCGAGGCCATGATCAGGATGAGCAGCTCCTCGGCGAAGATGTTGCAGAACAGCCGCATGGACAGGGAGATCGGCCGGGAGAAGTGGCTGATGAGCTCGATCGGCAGCATGAGCGGGGCCAGGGCCGGGATCTCGCCGATGAAGTGCTTGAAGTACTTGAGCCCCTGGGCCCGGACGCCCATGGCATGGTAGTAGAAGAAGACGACCAGGGCGCAGCCGACGGTGACGTTGAGCTTGCTCGTCGGCGACATCATCCCGGGGATGAGCCCGATCATGTTGCTGGCGAAGACGAAGATGCCGACCGTGCCGACGACCGGGACGTACTTGCGGCCGGCCGGGCCGACGGCGTCGGTGACGACGCTCTCGAACATGCGGACGACGGTCTCGGCTACCGTCTGGCGACGGGTCGGGACGAGGGCCGGCTTGCGGGCGGCCAGCTTGAGCAGGACCGGGACCAGGACGGCCACGAAGAAGACCATGACCAGGTAGTCGGGGACGGTGTGGAGAGGGTCGGCGACCCGGATACCGAACAGGCCGAGGAGGCCGGCGAGGGGCGGGCCGAAGACGCGGTTGAACGCGTCGACGATCCAGAGGCTGTGCTCTAAGCCTTCCATAGTCTCAGCTGAAGGAGCCCGCGGACCGCTTCGGCCAGGGCCACGGGGACGATCGCGGAGAAGCCCGCCCCGAAGGCGAGGACCTTCTTCGGATAGAGGAGGATTATAAGCGCAAAGACGCCGCAAATCAACACCAGCCGGAGGGCGTAGAGGAGGACCCCGGAGCGCCGCGCGCCCCGGGCACCCTTGGCCAGGAAGCGGGTCAGGGACTGCCTCAGCCAGACGAAGCCGAGGGCCGAGAGGAGCCCTCCGGCGAGGAGGAACAGGCCCGTGGCCGGGTCGAAGAGGACCGCCGCCGCCAGGGCCAGGACGGCCGCGAGGACGGCGATCTCGACCGGGATCCGCCTCAACAGACGGTCCTCGTAAGCGCCCAGGGTCTCGGCGGCCATAGCCCCCCGATTATAGCACTTCCCGACGGAGGCCGCTAAGCTCCGTATAAGGGAGTGGGCGCCGGCGGCCGCCTTGACTTCGTCCCGGCCCTCCCCGAGAATAGGGCCGGGAGCGGCGCCGCGCCCGGGAGGGAAACAGCCCATGTCCACAGCGTTCCTGGTCGAGTTGGCCGGGCTCTTTCTGGGCGTCACGGCCCGGACCGTCCTGCCCTGGCTGCGCAAGGTCCGGGAGGGCAAGGTCCGGCGCTTCGACCGCCGCTATCTCCGCACGGCCCTGGCCTCGCTGGCCCTGGGCCTCATCTTCACGCTGGTCCTCTTCCCGAGGTTCGAGGGCGCCGCCGAGGGGCGGACGTTCGAGGCCTTCTTCCGGCTCTTCGCCCTGGCCTTCGGCTTCGGGTTCGGTGGAAACGCCCTGGTCAACGAGGGAGGCGCCTGGGCGGCGCCGCCCGCGGCGGCCGGCGAAGCGGGGCCCGGGGGGGGAGGTCCGGTCCGATGAGCCGCAGGTCCTTCCGGTCCGAGATCGCCCGCATGGCCGAGCTCAGCTCGACGGCCCTCATCCTGCCCTCGTCGATCGCCGTGGGCCTGTTCTTCGGGTATTTCCTCGACCGCAAGTTGGGCACGGCGCCCTGGCTCCTGCTCGTCTTCACCCTGCTCGGCGTCGCTTCCGGCCTCCTCAGCCTGTTCCGGGCCGTCCGTAGGCAGATGAAGGACGACGAGGCCCCGCCCCCGGAAGAGTGACCGTCCGGGCCGCCGCGCCCGTCCCGTCCCGGTTTGCTTCCCCCCGTCCGCTGTGCTACAAATCGGGGCGATGGAGTCCCGTCCCTTCCGGCCTGCCATTCGGGCTTTCGCCCTGGCCCTCTGCCTGGCCGTATTCGGCGCAGCCCTTCTGGCGGCTCAGTCCGGCGGACCGGTCCAGGTCCGCATCCTGGCCCGGACCCAGGAGCGCGCGGGCGGCCGGGTCTTCGCGGCGGGCGACGTCGAGGTCCGCTTCGGCGAGGTCCTGCTCCTGGCCGACCGGGTCGAGTACGACCCGGAGACCAAGGACTGCCGGGCCGAGGGCAATGTCGTCATCCAGTCCGGCCGCGAGGTCATCCGCGGCGAGCGCGTCCTCTACAACCTCGACACCGGCCGCGGCGCGATCGAGGCGGCCTCCGGCCTCGTCGGTCCGAACATCTTTTTCGAGGCCGCCCGCGTCGAGCGCCGGCAGGCGGACGTCTACGCCCTGACCCGGGGTTTCTTGACAATCTGCGCCCAGCCCAACCCGCGCTGGAGCTTCGGCCTGTCGCGGGCCGAGGTCCGGACGGGCGACCGGCTCGAGCTCTGGGACGCCGTCGTCCGGGTCAAGGGACTGCCCGTGCTCTATCTGCCCTACCTCAGCTATCCCCTCCGGGAGCGGGCCACCGGTTTCCTCATGCCGAAGGTCGGCTTCGGCGGCTCGAAGGGCTTCTCGTTCTCCCAGAGCTTTTTCTGGGCCCTCGCGCCGAACATGGACGCCACGGCCGGCATCGACCTCTACGCCGCCCGCGGCCTGGGCGCCGGGCTCGAGTACCGCTATCTCTTCTCCGGCGGGACCAAGGGCGCCCTCAATGTCTATCATTTCTTCCCCAAGCGGCAGGCCGACGGCTCGCGCCCCGGCGGCTCTTCCATCGTCCGGCTCGACCACACCCAGGCCCTGCCGTTCGGCTTCAGCCTGGTCGCCAACGTCGACCACCAGACCTCCTACGGCTTCCTGCGGGACTACGACAACGATTTCCGGCGGGCCCTGTCGTTCAACCGGACCTGGCAGGTCTACCTGTCGCGGTCCTGGAGCCGTTTCAACGTCAGCGCCCGGGCCTCCCGCTTCGAGACCTATTTCTCCGAGCTCGACGACGCCAACGTGGCGACGTCCCTGCCCCAGATCAACGTCAACGTCTTCAAGACCCGCCTCTTCGCCCCCGTCTACTTCTCGCTGGCGGCCTCGCTCGACCGCTGGCAGTACGGCTGGAAGTCGGACTATGCCGCCGGGACCGAGAGGCGCTCGACCCGGCTCTCGGCCAGCCCGACCCTGAGCGTGCCGTTCACGTCGGTCCCCTGGCTGACGGCCACGGCCTCGGTCACGGCCAACCTCAATTGGTACGCCCAGAGCCTCGACCCGGGGACCGGGGCCGTCGTCGACGCGCCCCTGTTCACGAGGAACCTCCTGGCCGCGGTCGAGATCGTCGGCCCCGTCCTCTACCGGACCTTTTCCGGGCGCGACGGCCGGGCCCGGCTCAAGAACGTCGTCGAGCCCTACGTCCGCTATTCCTACGACAGCCCGACCCGCGGCTCCGACAGGGTCGTGACCAACTTCGGCTTCTTCCGCTACCACCAGATGAGCTACGGCCTGACCAGCCGCTTCCTGTTCAGGGACGGCGAGCGGACCTTCGAGGTCTTCTCGCTCGGCCTCGGCCAGACCTATTACTTCTCGCCTGCCGACGGCCCGCTGTCGCGCTTCCCCGTCGACGGCGTCGCGCCGCGCTTCTCGGAGGTCACCGGCACGCTCCGGTTCTATCCCCGGGCCCGGTTCAGCGTCGACGCCTCGGCGGCCTACAACCCCTACTACGACCGCCTCTCGAGCCTGCGGCTGGGCGCCACGGTCGGGTCCCGGGCCGGCGGCGACTTCCTGACGGTCAACTGGCTGACCGGCCGGAACTCCTGGATCACCGGCGTCGACCCCGCCCTCATCGCCGTCTACCAGCGCGACCAGGTCGGGGCCTTGGCCGGCGTGCGCCTGCCGCGCCTGGCCGTCGACCTCGAGGTCGAGGCCGACTACAACATCGAGACCCGGGAGCTCCTCTACGCGGGCGGGCGGCTGACCTACCACTATCAGTGCCTCGACTTCCTGGTCGACGTGCGCTCCTATTATTACCGCGACCCGCCCGACGTCCAGGTCCGCTTCTCGCTGGGCCTGGGGACGATCGGCCGGACGCTCGACATGCTCGGGGTGGGCGGATTCTGAACCGGGGGAGAACGACCATGAGCACGGAGCGGACCCTCGAGGGCAAGACGGTCCTGGTCACGGGCGGAGCCGGCTTCATCGGCAGCCACTTCGTCCGCTGGCTCCTGCGGCGCCATGCCCGGACGCGCGTCGTCGACCTGGACAAGCTGACCTACGCCGGCGACCTCGCCAACCTCGGCGAGGCGCGGGAGGACCCCCGCCACGAGTTCGTGGCCGGCGACATCCGGGACAAGGCCCTGGTCCGGTCCCTGGCCGCCCGGGTCCAGGGCATCGTCCACTTCGCCGCCGAAACCCACGTCGACCGCTCCATCTACGACGCCGGCGAGTTCGTCCTGACCAACGTCCACGGCACCTACACCCTGCTCGACGCCGCGCGGTCCTCGCCCCACCTGGAGTTCTTCGTCCACATCTCGAGCGACGAGGTCTACGGCAGCCGTCCGGGCCGGGCCGCCCGGGAGAGCGACCCGCTGGCCCCGTCGTCGCCCTACGCGGCCAGCAAGGCGGCCGGCGACCACCTGGCCAGGGCCTACCACGTGACCTACAGCTTGCCGGTCCTCGTCCTGCGGCCGTCGAACACGTACGGCCCGAACCAGTACCCGGAGAAGCTCATCCCGCGCTTCCTGACCCACGCCCTGGAGGGCAAGCCCCTGCCGGTCTTCGGCGACGGCATGAACGTGAGGGAATGGCTCCACGTCGACGACCACTGTCTGGCCGTCGAGGCGGCCGTCCTGAGGGGCCGGGCCGGGGCCGTCTACAACGTCGGCGGCGGGGTCGAGCGGACCAACCTCGACGTCGCCCGACTCCTCCTGGACGCCGTGGGGGCGTCCCGCGACCTCGTCCAATTCGAGCCCGACCGCCCCGGGCACGACCGCCGCTACGCCATGGAATCGGGGCTCATCCGGGCCCTCGGCTGGGAGCCCAAGGTGCCGTTCGCCGAGGGGATCGAGCGTACGGCGCGTTGGTACGCGGCCAACCGCAGCTGGTGGCGGCGGCTCAAGACCCGTCCGCTCTGACCGCCTTTGTTGGTGCTGGCTTTTCCAGGACACTTAAATGCCCTCTCTTCGTTTTGGCTCAGGGTATCACCTCTAGCTCCCCGGCCCCGGGGAACGGGGAGCGAACTCCGGTGAGCGGACCAGGCAGGATCGGGACGGAGTACCCGGAGTCCCGACCCTGCGAAATATCGGGAAAGATCCCTCTCTTACGATATCTCCCAGCAACGCCCCTACGAGTCACTCCGGGGCATTGCTGATGGTCGCTCCGTAAGCTCCGCTCCCTGCCGGTCCCCCCTCCACCACGGGGATCTGCGAGGCGACACCCATCGCCATCTCGAGAGGGCATTCCAAGTTGAGGAAAAGCCTATTTGTCCATAAGGCGGGGGGCCTTGATGCGGCCGTCGATGAGCAGGTGGGTGGGACGGCCGTCGGGGCCCTTGAAGAAGACGACGGTCGTTTCCTCGACGAGCTCGAAGAAGCGGGTCTCGGACTCCGGATAGAGCTCGATGCGCTGGTCGCCGTCGCGGGCGACGAGCGTCCGGCCCTCGAGGGCCACGGCGATGACGTGCCCGGGCGACATCTCGTAGCGTCCTTCGAGCGCGGCCAGCGAAGCCGGCGGCACTTCGACCGGCGTCTTCACCTGGGGCTTCTGGCTCGGCCAATCGTATTCCTGGGCCACGGCCCTGAGGACCTCCGAAGCGATCCGCAAGCCCCCGTCGGCGTTGGTCATGACCACGGCTCCACGGCCGTTGGCGATATAGGCCGTCATGAGGCACTTGAAGCCCTCGTTCGAGCCGCCGTGGCCGAAGCTCGCGGCCGGGCCGAGGCGCTGGAGCTGCAGGCCCAATCCGTAGCCTTCCTTGACCACGGTCGTCATGAGCTTGGCCGTCGCGGCCGAAAGGACCGACGACCGCCCGGCGACGGCCCTTTGGATCTCGATGAGGAAGCGGGCCAGGTCCGACGGCGTCGTCCATAGCCCGGCCGCGGCCATCTCGGGATAGGTGTGATACCGGCCGGTGATGGGCTTGCCGTCGGGACCGTGGGCGGTCGCCGCCGCGGCCCGCCGGGCCGCCGGCAGGGGCTGCTCGTACGTGCTGGCCGTCATCCCGAGCGGCTTCAGGACGAGCTCGGCCATGAGCTCGGGGAAGGGCCTCCCCGTCGCTTCCGTCATCAGGAGTTGCATGACCGTGAAACCGCCGCCCGAATAGCTCCACCGGCTGCCCGGGACGGCCTCGACCCGGACGGCGGCGCTGTTGGCCGGCTTGACGCCGTCGAGGACCTGGACGACCGTGGGCACGGCCACGCCCGCGGCGTAGCCGCCGAAGCCGGACACCGTCAGGCCGGCCGTGTGGCTGAGGAGGCGGCGCAGGGTGACCTTCTCCGTCTTGGTGAGCTCGTTCTCCGGGACTTTCCAGGACACGAGCCGGGCGTTGACGTCCTCGTCGAGCGACAGGACGCCCCGTTCGACGAGCCGCAGGGCGGCCAGGGCGGCCACGGACTTGCTGATGGAAGCGGCCTGGAATAGGGTCTCGGGCGTGACCGGCGCCGCCGAGCCGGCCTCGAGCGCGCCGTAGCCCTTGGCCCAGGCGACCTCTCCGCCGTCGATGACGGCGACCGAGACGCCGGGGACGCGGAACGAGGCCATGCGGGCGGCGATCGGGGCCGCGGGGGACGGGCGGCCGGAGATGACGATGCCGGGCAGAAGGCCGTTCTCGACGCGGGCGATCCGCGTTCCCGCGGGATCGCTTTGGGCCGGAGCCGGGTCCTGGGTCCGGGCGGGGGCGGCGACGCTCGCGGCGGTCGCGAGGGCCAGGAGGGCGAGGACGGCGGCGGGCTTTTTCATGGCGCTCCTCGGAGAACGGAAAATGGGGAGAGGCGACGGCCTCCCACTGGTTTATACTCGATGTGACCGGGAAAGGTTCCGCCGGCGTCAGACGTTGAGCTCGAGCTGGCCGTCCTGGGTCCGCTTGCGGTCGGACTCGATGTCCTCGAGCAGGTCCGGGGTGATGTCGCCGGTCGGGTAGATGCCGTCGAAGCAGGCGGCGCAGAAGTTCTTGATCCTGGGGTTCTCCTGCTGGACCGCTTTCTTGAGCGCCGCCAGGGATTGATAGATGACCTTGTCGGCGCCGATCTTCTTGGCCACGGCGGCCTCGTCGGCGTCCTGGGCGACGAACTCGGTCTTGGTCTGCATGTCGATGCCGTAGACGCAGGGGTGGCGCAGCGGCGGCGAGTAGGAGGCGAAATAGACCTTTTTGGCCCCGGCCTCGCGGAGCATTTCGACGATGGCCCGGGAGGTGTTGCCGCGGACGATGCTGTCGTCGACGAGAAGGACCTTCTTGCCCTTGATCTCCGAGGCGATGGGGTTGAGCTTCTGGCGGACCGAGGTCTTGCGCTGGCCGTCGGCGGGCATGATGAAGGTCCGGCCGATGTAGCGGTTCTTGACCAGGGCTTCGCTGTACTTGAGGCCGAGCTTGCGGGCGATCTCGATGGCCGCGTCGCGGGCCGAGTCGGGCACGGGCACGACGACGTCGATGTCCAGCTTGCGGCGGCGGATGTCGGCGGCCAGGGACCGGCCCAGGTTGACCCGGCACTTGTAGACGTTGGCCTTGTCGATGAAGGTGTCGGGCCGGGCGAAGTAGACCCATTCGAACAGGCACGGCGAGGGGCAGCCCTTGCGGACCTTCTTGCGGTGCAGGGTCCGGGACCGGTCGATGAAGACGACCTCGCCGGCCTCGACGTCCCGGATCTCGCCGAAGTTCATGATGTTCAGGCTGACCGTCTCCGAGGCGAAGGCGTGGGAGGGCAGCAGCCCGTCGCGCCGGACGCCGTGGACGAGGGGCTTGATGCCGAAGGGGTCGCGGAAGGCGACCATGCCCTGGCCGGCGATGTAGGCGACGACGGAATAGGCGCCGCGGACCTTCTTGTAGACGGCCTCGACGGCCCGGAAGATGTGCTCGGGGGCCAGGTCCTTGGTCCTTTCCCGGGCCAGGGACTCGGCGAACAGGTTGAGGATGATCTCGACGTCGCAGTCCGAGTTGAGGAGGCGGTGGCTCGTCCCGTAGAGCTCGTCGCGGAGCTCCCGGTAGTTGGCCACGTTGCCGTTGTGGGCCATGATGATGCCGAAGGGCGAGTTGAGCTGGAAGGGCTGGGCGTCCTCGTCGCCGCCGCCGCCGATCGTCGGGTAGCGGGTGTGGCCGATGCCGACCGGGCCGCGCAGGCCCTCGACGGCCTCGGGGGTGAAGATGTCGTGGACGAGGCCGTTGCCCTTCTTGGTGTGGAAGCGGCCGTCGAAGGTGATGACCCCGGCCGAGTCCTGGCCGCGGTGCTGGATGGCCAAGAGGCCCTGGTAGAGGTCGCGGATGACGGGGCCGTTGCCCCAGAGGCCGATGACGCCGCACATGGTCAGGTTTTGACGGCCCGGCCGGGCTCGACGACGGCTTCGTCGACGATCATGACCGGGATGTCGTCCTTGACGGGGTAGACGCGGTGGCAGGCGACGCACTTCAGGCCCTTCTCGTCGGCCGTGAGCTTGACGTCGCCCTTGCACCGCGGGCAGGCCAGAATGGCCAGCAGGGAAGGGCTGATCGGCATGGGCTACTCCGCCACCAGGATAGCCGCCCGAGGCCCCCCCGTCAAGCCGGAGGCCGGAGGGGGTCCCGCGGCCTCCGTCAGAAGCGGAAACGGACGCCCGCGCGCGCGGCCGTCCCCGACAGGTTGACCACGGCGGGGCGGGCGTCGACGACGTCGTCCGGCGCGCCGGAGGAGACGTAGAGCAGGGGGTAGTCCTGGCCGTCGGTCGCCGTCCGGTGGATATAGTACAGCGTGCCGGCCTCCGAGGAGGAGGCGCCCGTCAGGTCCGTGGAGGTGTTCGTCCCGGTCAGGCCGTCGAAACGGGCCAGGCGGAAGCCGGCTTCGGCGAAGAAGACCGTCCGGGGGCCGATCTCCCACTCGCCGCCGAGCGCGGCCTCGCCCCCGAAACCGCTCCCCGTCGCCGCGCCCTTCATCTGGACCGTCCCGGCGGCGCCCGGGCGCTCGTTCCGGTACAGGTAGGAGGCCTTGACGGCGTAGACGCCCAGGGCGCCCCGGACGTAGAAGCCGGCCCCGGGGTAGTAGCGCACCAGGGCCTTGAAGGGCACGGCCCGGGCGGCCGGCTGCGTGACGAGCGTCGCCGTCAAAGCCGGGTCCTCGAACGCGATACGGTCCCGGTTGACGGCCCTCAGATAGTCGGCGCCGAGTCCGAAAGCCAGCCGGGGCGAGAGCCGGTAGCAAAGCTCGAAGCCGGCCAGGTAGCCCAGGCGCAGGACCCCGGGCTTTTCAGGCGCGGCGACCCCGCTCTGGGCGGCGGTCCAGGCGACGAAGCCCCGGGCGGCGTCGTTGAGGTGCCCCGGCCCGACCGAGGCCAGGCCGGCGGAGACCGAGAATTCCAAGGGGAAGTCGCCCGTGCGCAGCTCGGGCATGCGGATCCGGCCGATGCGGATCGGCCGGGCCTTCCGCTCGGCCGGGGCCTTCGCCGTCGCCCGCTCCGGGGCTCCGGCCCGCTCGCCGGCCTCGGCCCCGACTTCCACGACCAGGCTCTCGTGGATCCAACCGCCGAGGACGCCGCCGTCCTCGAGGACGTAGCGGACGAAGTACCACTCGCCCTCCTTGCGGTCGGCTTCGAGGACGGTCCCTTCCGGGACCTGCTGGACGATGGAGCTGCCGATGTCCGGTTTCTCGCGCAGGTTGGCCTGTTCGGCCGTGATCCTGACCTTGACCGGCCGGACCGGGCCGGCGGCCGCCGCGGCCAGGAGCCCGGCGCCGAGAGCCATCAGGGCCAGGACGGAGAGGACGGTTCGGATCATGCGCATGGCGGGTTCACCCTGTCAGGATTATAGACGACAGGGCCGGGCCGGACAAGGGCCGCCCCGCGGGGGGACGCCGGGCGTCCGGCGTCCCCTCGCTGCCGTCCGTCTCGCCGCGACCGTCAGAAGCGGTAGCCGAGGGCGAGGCCGATCAGGTTGTACTGGAAGATCTCGTGGGTGTCCGTTAGGAGATAGGCCGTGACGTTGACGTGGCGTCCTCTGTAGCCGAGGTTGATCTTCGGCAGGAGGTCGCCCGAGTCCACGTGGCCGTCGCCGATGCCGACCGGCAGGACGATGCCGGCCCCGGCGAAGAAACCGCCCTTGGCCGTGTAGTTCAGGATGACGCCGGGGTAGAGCAGGACCGGATCGAAGCTGAAGTGCTTGTCCATGATCAGCATGATCTCGGGGCTGATCATGAACCCCTTCGTGACATGGATGTCGAGCTGGGGCGCGAACGTGAACAGCACGTCGCTGAACGAGCCGCCCTCCCCGAGGTCCGTCATCGCGCCCGCGTTCAGGCTGAACTCGATCTTCTTGTCCTGGGCGAGCGCCGGCCCGGCCAGGAGCCCGGCGGCCAGCAGGACCGCCACGACCGTCACCGTGACCCTTTTCATGGTCTCCCTCCTTTGATGGGAATGTGCGCCCGGCTCGGCCGGGCAGTGTCATGATGGGGCGGCGGGGCGGCCGGTTTGTCAGGGAAATGTCAAAAAGCGGTCAAGGACCT
>MTKX01001123.1_pt7 | contig 30579 bp, 30 predicted proteins | sample 1042771 | NCBI WGS metagenome assembly MTKX01 (sample SAMN06212183, study PRJNA360534) | anaerobic digester metagenome | biome: Wastewater treatment plant; material: sludge; isolation source: anaerobic digester fed with sludge from wastewater treatment plant | place: Denmark: WWTP Randers ...
GTCCTGGTCGTGGTCCAGAAGAACGTCATGCACAGCGTCCTCTACCTGGCCTTCGCCGTCCTGGCCACGGCCGGGGTCTTCTTCAGCCTGCAGGCCGAGTACCTGGGGGCCATCCAGATCCTCGTCTACGCCGGCGGCATCGTCGTCCTGTACATCTTCGTCATCGTCATCGTCAACCTCAAGGAGGTCGTCCCGGAGCGCCGGCCGCTCCTGGCCAAGATCGTCCTGGTCGCCGTGCCCGTGGCCACGGGCGTCGAGATCGCCTGGCTCCTCGTCGCCGGCGGCTTCCCCGCGGCCGCCCCGGCGGGGGAGGGCCGGGGCTTCCGGGCCGTGGCCGAGACGCTCTTCGCCTCCTACCTCTTCCCCTTCGAGCTGGCCTCGGTCCTGCTGCTGGCCGTGCTCGTCGGGGCCATCATCGTCGCCCGGAGGAAGCTCGTCCATGATCCCGACTGAAGCCGTCATCGTCCTCGGCCTGCTCCTGTTCGCCGTCGGCTTCGTCGGCGTCGTCGTCCGCAAGAACCTCGTCGTCATGCTGATGTCCCTCGAGCTCCTTCTCAACGGGGCCAACGTCATCCTGGTCGGCCTCGGGCGGGCCCTGGACTCGCCGCGCGGCCAGATCTTCGCCCTGTTCGTCGTGATCATGGCCGTGTCGGAGGCGGCCGTCGGCTTCGCCCTGGTCCTGGCCTATGTTCGGCAGAAGAAGAGCTACGACGTCGACGCCCTCGACGAGCTCAAAGGATAACGGCCCGATGTTCGCGCTCATCCCCCTCTTCCCGCTCCTCGGGGCGGCCGTCAACGGCCTCGCCGGCATCCGCTTCTTCGGGCGCCGGGCCGTCGGCGCCGTCGCCGTCGGGGCGGCCGGCCTGAGCTTCGCCGCGGCCCTGGCCTCGTTCGCCGGGCTCGTCCGGGGCGGCGAGCCCGTCGTCGTCAAGACGCTCTTCAGCTGGTTGCCCGGGAGCCTGGTCAGGCTGTCGTCGGGCGGCCTGGCCTCGCTGCGGATCGACCTGGCCTTCCGCTACGACTCCCTGGCCGCGGTCATGACCCTGGTCGTCACCGGGGTCGGCCTGCTCATCCACATCTACTCGCTCGGCTACATGGCCAAGGACGGGAGCTACGCCCGGTTTTTCGCCTACCTGAACCTGTTCACCTTCGCCATGCTCGTCCTCGTCCTGGGGGCCAACCTGGCCGTCATGTTCATCGGCTGGGAGGGCGTCGGCCTCTGTTCCTACCTCCTCATCGGCTTCTGGTTCACCAAGGACTCGGCCGCGAGCGCCGGCAAGAAGGCCTTCCTGACCAACCGCGTCGGCGACTTCGGCTTCCTCCTCGGCACGGGCCTGCTCGTCTACGCGCTGGGCACGGTCGACATCGCCGGCATCGCCGCGGCCGTCGGGTCGGGCGCCCTGGCCAAGGGCACGGCCACCGCCGCGGCCCTGCTGCTGTTCCTCGGGGCGACGGGCAAATCGGCCCAGATCCCCCTCTACACCTGGCTCCCCGACGCCATGGAGGGCCCGACCCCCGTCTCGGCCCTCATCCACGCCGCGACCATGGTCACGGCCGGCGTCTACATGGTCGCCCGCCTCCACGACCTGTTCAGCTTCTCCGGGACGGCCCTCGTCGTCGTGGCCCTAACCGGGGCCCTGACGGCCGTCTACGCCGCGACCATGGCCCTGGTCCAGACCGACATCAAGCGCGTCCTGGCCTACTCGACGATCTCCCAGATCGGCTATATGTTCATCGGCCTCGGCGCCGGCGCCTACGCGGCCGGCGTCTTCCACCTCATGACCCATGCCTTCTTCAAGGGCCTGCTCTTCCTGGCCGCCGGCAGCGTCATCCACGCCCTGTCCGGCGAGCAGGACATGCGCCGCATGGGCGGCCTGCGGGCCCGGGTGCCGCGGACCTACCGCGTCTTCCTCGTCGGCGCCCTGGCCATCGCCGGCGTCCCCGGCCTGTCCGGATTCTTCTCCAAGGACGAGATCCTGGCCGCGGCCTTCGCCTCGGGGAATTATGTGGCCTGGGGCCTGGGCCTGGCGGGGGCGGGCCTGACCGCTTTCTACATCTTCCGGCTCATCTTCCTGACCTTCTCCGGCGAGCCGCGCTTCTCCGCCGAAACGGCCGCCCATGTCCACGAATCGCCGCGGGTCATGCTCGTGCCGCTCGAGATCCTGGCCGTCCTGGCCGCCGTGGGTGGCTTCGTCGGCCTGCCTCCTATCCTCGGCGGCGGGGCCTGGTTCGGCCGCTTTCTGGAGAGCTCGACCGGTCCTCACGAGATCCACCTGGCGGCCTCGGCCGAGCTCCTGCTCATGGCCCTGTCGGCGGCGGTCGCCCTGGCCGGCGTCTTCGCGGCCAGGGCCGTCTACGTGACGCGCCGGGGCGAGCCCGCCCGCCGCGCGGCCGAGCGGTTCAAAGGCCTCTACCGCGTCGTCTCCAACAAATATTTCGTCGACGAGTTCTACGGCAAGGTCTTCGTCGGCGGCGTCCTGGCGCTCGGCCGCGTCGCCGATTGGCTCGACCGGCGCATCGTCGACGGGCTGGTCGACGGCGTGGCCGCGGCCGCCCGCCGCGTCTCGCGAACGGCCATCGCCGTCGACGAGACCGCCGTCGACGGCGCGGTCGACGGCCTCGGCCGGGCCCATCTGGCGGCGTCGGCCGGCCTGCGCCGGCTCCAGACCGGCCGCATCTACAACTACGCCCTGGCCGTCGTGCTGGGGGTGGTCCTGGTCGTCACCGTCGCCGTGGCGGTTTTCCGGAGGTAAGGGAGGAGCGGACATCATGAACGTCTTGGGCATACCCATCCTGACCCTGGTCACCTTCCTCCCGGCCGCCGGGATGGCGGTCGTCCTGGCCCTGCCGGGCTCGCGGCCGCGGCTGCTGAAGACGGCCGCCGTCGTCCTGGCCGGCCTGGAATTCCTGGCGACGCTCCTCCTGCTCGCGCGCTTCGACGCCTCGTCCGGCGAGATGCAGTTCGTCGAGCGCCTGCCCTGGATCAAGGCCATCGGCGCGCAATACCTGCTCGGCGTCGACGGCATCTCGCTCCTCCTGGTCCTGCTGACCTCGCTGCTGACCTTCGTGGCCGCGCTCTCGTCGTGGGGCGCGGTCAAGAGCCGGCTCAAGGAGTACTACGCCTTCCTGCTCCTGCTCGAGACGGGCATGATCGGGGTCTTCCTGGCCCTCGACCTCGTCCTGTTCTACGTCTTCTGGGAGGTCGTCCTCGTCCCCATGTACTTCCTCATCGGCGTCTGGGGCGGGGAGCGGCGCCTCTACGCGGCCATCAAGTTCTTCCTCTACACCCTGTTCGGCTCGGTGGCCATGCTGGTCGGCATCCTGGTCCTCGGCGGACAGCACAGGAGCTTCGACTGGACAGCCATGATCGCCGCGAGCGGCGCCGTCCCGGCCGCCCTCCAGGGCTGGATCTTCCTGGCCTTCTTCCTCGGCTTCGCCATCAAGGTGCCCATGGTCCCGTTCCACACCTGGCTGCCGGCGGCCCACGTCGAGGCACCGACGGCCGGCTCCGTCCTCCTGGCCGGTATCCTCCTCAAGATGGGCGCCTACGGCTTCCTGCGCTTCTCCCTGCCGCTCCTGCCGGACGCGGCCCGCCGCTACGCCCCGGCCCTGGCCGTGCTGGCCCTGGTGGCCATCGTCTACGGCGCCCTGGTCTCGCTCATGCAGAAGGACATGAAGAAGCTCATCGCCTACTCGTCGGTCTCGCACATGGGCTTCGTCATGCTGGGCCTGGCCGCCCTGACGCCGCTGGCGGTCAAGGGCGCGGTCCTGCAGATGGTCAACCACGGCCTGTCGACGGGGGCCCTGTTCCTCGTCGTCGGCGTCCTCTACGAGCGGCGGCACACCCGGCTCATCGCCGATTTCGGAGGGCTGTCGGCGCGGATGCCGCTCTACGCCGCCGTGTTCCTGGTCATGGTCCTGTCGTCCATCGGCCTGCCCGGGCTGAACGGTTTCGTCGGCGAGTTCACCATCCTCATGGGGGTCTTCCCCGTCAGCTGGATCTGGACCGCCGTGGCCGCGACGGGCATCGTCCTCGGCGCCGGCTACATGCTCTGGCTTTACCAGCGGGTCATGTTCGGCCGCGTCGTCCACCCGGAGAACGAGTCGCTCAAGGACCTGACGGTCCGCGAGTTCGCGACCTTCCTGCCTCTCATCGTCCTGGTCTTCTGGATCGGCATCTTCCCCAAGCCGTTCCTCGACCTCATCGACAAGCCCGTCGAGAAGATCGTCCGCATCGTCCAGCCCGCTCACTACGAGGCGCCGCGATGACCGTGCCCCCCGGCTACGGCCTGCGTCCGGTCGGGCCCGAGCTCGTCCTGCTCGCGGCGGCCGTGGCCGCTCTGGCCGTCCACCTCTTCGCCGGCCGCCGCGGCCGCCGGCCGGCCGGTTGGGTGGCCCTGGCGGGGATCGCCGCTTCGGGCGCGGTCCTGGCCCTGACGCCCGGATCGGCCGAGGCGCTCTTCGGCGGCCATTTCATTGCCGATCCCTTCTCCCTGTTCGCCAAGGGCGTCATCCTCGCCGCGGCGGCCCTGTCGATCGTCCTCGCCTTCCGATTCTTCGACGTCGAGGGCGGCGAGCCGGGCGAGGCCTACGCCCTCGTCCTCCTGGCCACGGTCGGGATGATGGCCGCCGTCTCGGCGGTCGACATCGTCACGACCTACGTCGCCTTCGAGCTTTTCGCCAACACCTCCTACATCCTGGCCGGTATCTTCAAGAAGGACCGGCGCTCGGCCGAGGCCGGCATCAAGTATTTCTTCCTCGGCACACTGAGCTCGGCCGTCATGCTCCTCGGCCTGGCCCTGGTCTTCGGGCTGTCCGGATCGACGGCCTACGCCGCGGCGGGACCGGCCCTGGCCGCGTCCGCCGGCCGGGCCGCGCTGGCGGCCATGGCCCTGGCCTTCACGGGCCTGTTCTTCAAGGCCGCCTTCGTCCCCTTCCACATGTGGGCGCCGGACGTCTACGAGGGCGCCGCGACCCCGCTCGCCGTGTTCCTGTCGACGGCCCCCAAGGCCGCGGTCGTGGCCGTGCTGGCCCGGGCCCTGACGTCGCTCTTCGGGGGCCAGGCCCAAGCCTGGGGCGTCGTCCTCCAGGTCGTGGCCGCGGCCACCATGTTCTGGGGCAACATCGCCGCCATGACCCAGAAGAGCCTCAAGAGGATGCTGGCCTATTCGGCCGTGGCCCAGGCCGGCTACGTGGCCATCGGCCTGGCGGCCTGGGGAGAGACGGGCCGCATGGCCGTCCTCTTCTACGTCGCGATCTACGTCGTCATGAACGCCGCGGCCTTCGCGCTCATCCTGCTCACGGCCCGGGGAGGCGGCTTCGACGAGTCGGTCGACGGCCTGCGCGGACTCGTCCGGCGGGCGCCCTTGGCCGCCGCTTCCGCCCTGGTCGTCCTGCTGGCCCTGACCGGCCTGCCCCCGACGGCCGGCTTCATGGGCAAGTACTTCCTGTTCACCGCCGCCGTCGGGAAGGGGATGGTCTTCCTGGCGGCCGCCGGCGCCCTCAACTCCGTCCTGTCCCTCTTCTATTACTTCCGGATCGGCCGGGCCATGTTCCTCGAGGAGGCCCCCGACGCCGCGGGGACCGAGCCGCCGTCCCGGGCCGTTACGACCGTCCTGGCCTTCGCCGCGGCCGTCCTGCTCCTCCTCGGCCTCCTGCCCGGGCTCCTGACGGCGCCCGCCCTCCGGGCCGTCCTGGGCGGCTGAGCGCCGTCCTTCAGGATCCCCTTCGCCGCCTCGAGAGGGATTTTGGGAAAAGCGAGGTCGTTCAAAAAAAGGCTTGACATAAAGATACTTAGTTAGTATCATTATGGCCGGTGAGACGATGAAGCTGATCAACAAGGACGCCGATTACGCCATCAAGGCCCTGGTCGAGCTGGCCGGCCGCGGCGGCCGGACGGCCGACGTCACCGGCCTGGCCGGCCCTCTGGGCCTGCCTCGGCCGTACCTGCGGAAGATCATGCAGGCCCTCGGCCGCGGCGGCCTGGTTCTGTCCACGCGGGGCAAGGGCGGCGGCTTCGTCCTGGCCCGCCCGGCCGCGGCCATCCGTCTCACCGACGTCATCCGGGTCTTCCAGGGCCCGGTCAAGATCCACGACTGCATCTTCAAGGCCCGGATCTGCCCCGACGTCCGCACCTGCCCGCTGCGAAAGACCCTCGACCGTCTCGAGGCCGAACTCGTGGCCGGGCTCGAGGGCGTGACCGTCGCGACCCTCGCCGCCGAGAGGTCCGGCCGGAGCGCGGGCCGAAAACGAGGAGGAAAACCATGAGACCGACCGCCGAGCTCAGCCACGAACACCAGGCCATCCTGGTCATGATCCGCGTCCTGGGCCGAATGTCCGACCGCCTCGAGGCGGGCGCCCCCGTCGACCCGGCCGACCTCGACGCCGCCGTCGATTTCATCCGCGTCTTCGCCGACAAGTGCCACCATGCCAAGGAGGAGGGCCACCTNNATGCTGGCCGACCACGCCGAAGGCCGCCGGCACGTCGCGGCCATGGCCGGGGCCATCCCCGGCATCCGCGAGGGGAACGGCGAGTCCGGGGCGGCCTTCGCCGCCGCCGCCCGCGCCTACGGCGAGCTCCTGAGCGGGCACATCTTCAAGGAGGACCACGTCCTCTACCCGATGGCCGACGCCCGGCTCACGGCCGACCAGCAGGAGTCCCTGGAGCACTGCTTCGCCGACGTCGAGAAGACCATCGTCGGCGAAGGGAAGCACGAGGAGTACCACCGCCTCCTCGAGCGCCTCGAGACGGCCTATCCCGGCTGAAGCCGCCGTTCCCCGGCCTTGGCCGAGGGGCTTTCGCCCCGCCGGTCCGATTTGATATGATGGCGGGCCGGAAGGCCATGGACCGCAGCGGGGACCCTCTCTACGACGTCGCCGTCATCGGCGGGGGCGTCGTCGGCTGCGCCGTGCTCCGGGAGCTCTCGCGTTACGACCTGCGGCTCGTCCTGCTCGAACGGGAGTCCGACCTCTGCGAGGGCGTCAGCAAGGGCAACAGCGGCGTCATCCACGCCGGCTTCAACGTCCCGCCGCGCTCGCTCAAGGCCCGGACCAACGTCGCCGGCCTGAAGCTCGTCTACGAACTGGCCGGGACGCTCGGTGTCCCCCACCGCAAGACCGGCAAGCTCGTCGTGGCCCTGACCGACGAGGACCGGCCGCGGCTCGAGGAGCTCAAAGCCCAGGGCGACAAGAGCGGCGTCCCCGGCCTCGAGATCGTCGACGAGGCGTCCATCCGCCGTCTCGAGCCCCTGGCCCGCGGCCGCTGGGCCCTCTGGTCGCCCCACACGGGCATCATCTCGCCCTACGGGTTCACCGTCGCCCTGGCCGAGTGCGCCGCCCGGAACGGGGCCGAGGTCCGGNNTCGCGGCCCGCGCGGTGGTCAATTGCGCCGGGCTGTTCTCCGACGAGGTCGCCCGTCTCGCCGGGATCGACGACTACGCGATCTTCCCCTACCGGGGCGAGTACCTCATCACCGACAAGGACTCCGGGCCGCGCCTCGGCCGGCCCCTCTATCCCGTGCCGCCGAGGGACCATCCCGGATTGGGCATCCACCTCACGCCGACCCTCGAAGGCCACATCCTGCTCGGGCCGAGCGCCGAGGCCGTCGACGACAAGCGGGACCCGGCCACGACGCGGGCGGTCCAGGACACGCTCAAGGCCGAGGCGGCCCGGCTCATGCCCGAGCTGGCCCGGGCCCCCTTCATCCACGCGTACGCCGGCATCCGGCCCAAGCTCGTCGACCCGTCCGGCCGGGGCCGGTTCGAGGACTTCATCTGCGAAGAGAGCGGGACGAGGCCCGGCTGGATCTCGCTCGTGGGCATCGAATCGCCGGGACTGACCGCCGCGCCGGCCCTGGCCGAGATGGTCGTGGCCATGCTGGGCGTGCGGCGGGACCTGCGGCTGAAGCCGGATTTCCGGCCGGACCTGCCGGCCGGGGCGCGCTTCGCCGACCTCGACGACGGCGCCCGGGCCGCCCGCGTCGCGGCCAACCCCGACGCGGGCGAGATGGTCTGCCGCTGCGAGCACGTCACCCGGGCCGAGGTCGTCGTCGCCCTGCGCAACCCCTTCGGGGCCCGGACCCTGGACGCCGTCAAGCGCCGCACGCGCTGCGGCATGGGCCGCTGCCAGGGCGGCTTCTGCACGCCCCGCCTGGTCGATATCCTCGAGGAGGAGGGCGTGCCGCCCGACCGCGTCACCAAGCGCGGCGGCGGCTCGCGGCTCTTCTACGGACGGCTGAAGGACTGACCGATGCCCGAGACGCCCCGGACCCGCGACGTCGACGTGGCCGTCATCGGCGGCGGCCCGGCCGGGCTGGCCGCGGCCTTGGGCGCGAAGCGGGCGGGAGCGGCGACGGTCCTCGTCCTCGAGCGCGACCGGTCCCTCGGCGGCATCCTCAACCAGTGCGTCCACGACGGCTTCGGCCTCTTCCTTTACAAGGAGACCCTCAGCGGTCCCGAGTACGCCGAACGGCTGGCCGAGGACGCCCTCCGGGAGGGCGTGGCCGTCGAGACCGGGGCCATGGTCCTCGACCTCGGGCCGGACCGGCTCCTTCGGGTCAANNTGCCGCGAGCGGACCCGGGACATGATCGGCATCCCCGGAACGAGGCCGGCGGGGATCTACACGGCCGGCTCGGCCCAACACCTGGTCAACCTCCGGAACCTGCGGGTCGGGAACGAAGCCGTCATCCTGGGCTCGGGCGACATCGGTCTGATCATGGCCCGTCGCCTGACCCTCGAGGGCGTCCGGGTCAAAGGCGTCTTCGAGCTCATGCCTTGGGCGGGCGGCCTCGAACGCAACGTCCGGCAGTGCCTCATGGACTTCGGCATCCCCCTGCGGCTGCGGTCCACGGTCGTCGACGTCCGCGGCCGGGACCGGGTCGAGAGCGTCGTCGTGGCCGAGGTCGACGACCGGCTGGCCCCCGTCGCCGGGACCGAGACCGTCGTCCCCTGCGACACGCTCCTCCTATCGGTGGGGCTCATCCCCGAGAACGAGCTCTCGAAGCGGGCCGGGGTCGAGCTCTCGCCGCTCACGGGCGGAGCCGTCGTCGACGAGACGCTCATGACCTCGGTCGCGGGCGTCTTCTCGTGCGGCAACGTCCTCCACATCCACGACGTCGCCGATTGGGCCTCGTTCGAGGGCTTCGCGGCCGGCGAGCGGGCGGCCCGGTACGCGGCGGGGGAGAGGCTGTCGGGGCGGACGGTCCGCGTCGCGGCCGGGGCGGAGGTCCGGTACGCCCTGCCGCAGACGGTGCGGGCCGGCGCGGCGGGCGTCGAGTGGAGCTTCCGGGTCGTCCGGCCCCTCCGCGACGTCCGGGTCGAGGTCCGCGGACGGGACTCCGGCAAGACCTACGCCCGCCGGAAGTTCGGCCGTCTCCTGCCTTCGGAGCTCCAGAAGATCAAAGTCAAGGCGGAGGTCGACGAGGACCTCGAGGTGGGCGTCCATGTCTGACCGCGCGCCCGTCGACCGCCTGACCTGCGTCCTCTGCCCGGTCGGCTGCGAGCTCGAGGTCGAGCCGGACGGTGCCGGCGGGCTTCGCATCCAGGGGAATCAGTGCGACAAGGGCGTGCCGTTCGCCGTCGAGGAGGTCCTGCGCCCGAAGCGGAACCTGGCCACATCGGTGCCGGTCCGGGGCACGGCCGCCAAGATGGTCTCGGTCCGCTTGAGCGCCGCCGTGCCGCGGGAGATGATCTTCCCCGTCCTGGCCGAGATCGGGAAGCTCCGGCCCGAGGCCCCGGTCCGCCGCGGTCAGGTCCTCATCGCCGACGTCCTGGGCACGGGCGCCGACGTCGTCGCCACCCGCACCGTCTTCTAGCCCAGGAAATCCCACTCGATGCCCACGCGCCTCAGGGCGTAGGGCAGCTCTTTCGAGAAGTCGCCGTAGGCGCTCATCCAGTGGAAGCCGGGCATGCGCTTGGCCAGGGTCCGGTCGTCGCAGCGGTACCGGACGTCGATCTGGGAGCGGCAGATGGGCAAGAAGGGGACCTCGGCGATCTCGGCGAGCAGGCCGACCCAGCGCTTGGACGCGAAGTCCGGGGCGATGTGGGTCATGAGCTGGCCCTGACGCATCTCGACCTTGGGCGCGGCGCCGTAGTCCGACTCGAAATGGGTCAGGAGGCGGGCCGGCTCCAGGGTCTTGCCGTCGAGCTTGCGCGGCGCCGTGCAGTGGGCCAGGGTGATGAGGCCGTCGTGGGGGTAGGTCGGGTCGTTGAGGAAGACCGGCCGGGCGGCGATATTGGCCAGCAGGACCCCCGAGGGGATGACGACGAAATCGGATTCGCAGAAGGCCAGGTAGCCGTCGTCGTTGAGCGTGCTCAGGGTCAGGCAGGCCGAGGTCTCGGCCAGGGGCATGATCGTGCCCATGCAGCCGTTGATGGTCAGGGCCCGGCAGCCCGCCTCCTTGAGCAAGGCCCGGAAGACCTCGTCGAGGAGCAGGCCGTTCTCGACGAACGGCCGGCCCGTCTCGAGGGTCGTCCCGGCCTGGCGCAGGTAGGCGTCGGCCCGGCCTTTGGCGCGGCGCACGGCCGCGGTGTCGGCGCGGGCCTCCTTGATGAGCCGGCCCAGGTCCTCGTAGGGCACGGTGACGATGTCGAACTTCCACTTGTCGGCGACGAGCTTGGGCACGACGCCGGCCGGCTGGGCCCAGGCGTCCGGGCCGCCGACGGCCAGGATCCTGGTGCCCAGGGTGTTGCGCAGGCCGGCCAGGGCCCGGAGCCGCCAGAGGAGCTCGTCCTGACTGTCGATGACGACGTCGTCCTCGTCGACGCCCTTGACGGCCAGCGTGTCGGTGTGCTGGCGGAGGTAGCGGGGACTGATGATCTCGTACCAGAGATAGACCGGGCCGGACTTGTGGCGGCAGAAGAAGATGCGGTCCTTGCCGGTCTTGTCGAGGGCCTCGAAGACGTCCATCCAGCCGCCGGCCGCGTAGACGAGCAGCACGTCGGCGCCGGCGATGTCGTTGAGGGCAGCCACGTCGGCGGCCCGGCGCACCGCGGACACGGGCAGGATCTCGACCGGGAACTCGGCCCTCTTGGCCAACGCGGCGAGCTCGTCGCGGATGCGCCCGGCTTCGGCCCGGGCGTCGGCCTCGGTGGCGATGCCGCCCCACGAGCGCCAGCTCGTCTGGTGCCGGCGGGTCGGGACCTCGTGGGACAGGATGGGCTTGACCTTGAGGGGGACGGGCCGCCAGGCGGCCTCGACCGGCGTGGCCCGGGCCGCCAGCAGGGGCCAGGTCAGGCCGCCGGCGGCGACGCTGCCCAGGGCCGCGACGCCGGCACCCTTGAGGAAGTCGCGACGCGTGAACGCGTTCCCTTGCGGGCCGTGAGGATCCTGGCAGGGGCAACACCGGGGGGCTTTCTCGAAAGCGGGAGCGGTCTTGACGTCGGGCATGGGGCGTCCCTCCTCGCGCGGAGTTTTACTATGGCCCGCCGCGAAAGTAAAGCGTTCCCCTTCGCCTGCCTCGAGAGGGGGACGGCTAGCGGCAGAGGACGGCCAGGGTCTCGAGGTGGGAGGTGTGGGGGAAGAGGTCGAAGGGGCGGAGCGAATCGACGCGGTAGCCGGCTTCGCGGAAGGCCCTCAGGTCCCGGGCCAGGGAGGCCGGGTTGCACGACACGTAGACGACGCGGGGGGCCCCGACTTGCAGGGTCTGGCGCAGGGCCTTGTTCGTCAGCCCGACGCGCGGCGGGTCGACGACGACGGCGTCGGCCGGCTCGCGGAGGACGCGCTCGGCCAGGCCCTCGACCGTGCCGGGCACGAACTCGACATTGTCGATCCGGTTGACGAGGGCGTTCTCGACGGCCGTGGCGATATTGGCGGGCGAGCTGTCGACGCCCGTGATCCGGCCCCCCGCGGCCGCCAGCGAGAGCTCGATGGCCCCGCTGCCGCAGTAGAGGCCGAGGACGCGGCGGTCCGGGCCCGCCGGGACCGCCTCGCCGATGGCCCGGTAGAGGAACTCGGCCGCGGCCGTATTGGTCTGGAAGAAGGTCTGCGGGTAGACACGGTAAGTCAGCCCGGCCAGTCTCTCCTCGATGAAGGGCGCCCCGGTTACGAGATGGACGGCCTCGTGCTCGACGCAGTCGGCGCCGCGGCTGCTGACGGCGTGGCTGAAGCTCCTCAGGGCCGGGGCGGCCTCGAGGAGGCGGCCGGCGAGCGGGGCCAGGTCGAGGTCGCGGAGCGGGGCGGTCACCAGCACGGCCATGAGCTCGTCCGTCCGTTTGCCCTCGCGCAGGACGATGTGGCGGAGCTGGCCCTCGCCCGTCGCCGGCTCGAAACCTCCGAGCCCGTGGGCTCGGGCGAAGTCGACGAGGACGGGGAAGAGACGCTCGACGACGGGGGAGAAGATGGGGCACTCCTCGAGAGGCAGGGTTCGCCGGTAGGTCTGCCGGCGCTTCCCCGCGACTTTCTCCCGCAGCCCGAGGGCCAGGGCGCCGTGCTTCTCGCCGAAGGAGAACTCCATCTTGTTGCGGTAGCCGTAGAGCGCGGGCGACGCGGTGACGGGGGCGAGGAGGGCCGCCTCGTCGGCGAGGCCCGCCTCCTCGAACAGCCGCCGCAGATGGCGCGACTTGAGCTCGAGCTGGCCCCCGTAGTCGAGGTGCTGGAATAGGCAGCCGCCGCAGGCCCCGAAGTGGCGGCAGGCGGGGACGGCCCGCCGCGGCGAGGGTGTCTCGAGGCGGACGACCTCGGCCACCCGGGCGGCGCCGCGCTCGCCGACGACCTGGACCCGGACGGTCTCGCCGGGCACCGCCCCCGGGACGAGGACCTTCCCGCCGTCCGCGGAGGCGACGCCGTCGCTCCCGGGGAAGGCCAGGTCCTCGACGGTCACCGCGAACGTGGGGGCCAGGAAGCGTTCGAGCATCCGCCGGACCTTGTCCACGGGGAAGCCGACGACGTTGTCGTAGGAGCCCTTGAGCCGGGCCACGAAGGCGTCGCCGATCTCCTGCACGGCGTAGGCGCCGGCCTTGTCGAGGAAACTCTCCTGGGCGAGATAGTCCTCGATCATGTCCTCCGTGAGCTCGCGGAAGGTGACGTAGGTCAGGTCGTAGCCGGAGAGGAGCCGGTCGTCCGCCCGCCGGTAGAAGGCCAGCCCGGTGATGACCCGGTGGCGCTTGCCGGACAGGGCCCGGAGCATGGCCCGGGCCTCGTCCCTGTCGGCGGGCTTGCCCAAAATGCGCAGTCCCAGGGCGACGACCGTGTCGGCGCCGATGACGGCGGCCTCGGGGAAGGCCTCGGCCCCCCTCCGGGCCTTGGCCACGGCCGCGGCGACGGCGAATTTGAGCGGGTCCTTCTCGGCGACGGCGGCCTCGTCGACGTCCGTGGGGAAGACGCGGAACTCCGGCGCGACGCGGGCCATGAGCTCGCGGCGCCGGGGCGAGGCCGAAGCCAGGACGATCTCCATGGGCCCTATTGTACCCGAACCCGGCCCGCCGCGCTCGGGACCGGCGCCGTCAGGGACGTCTCCCGTTGCCCCGGGCGGTCGTTGGGCATAGAATAACCCCGAGAGTCCACTATGGCCCGTTACGCCGTCGGCATCGATCTCGGAGGGACCAAGGTCGAGGCCTGCCTCGTGGACGGCGAGCGGCGGGTCCTGGCCCGCAGGCGCCGGCCGTCCGAGCCCAGGCTGGGGCGGGAACGGGTCGTGGCCAACATCCTCGAGCTCGTCGCCGAGAACNNCCGCCGGCGCCGGCCTTCGGAGCCCGCGCTCGGCCGCGACCGGGTCGTAGCCAACATCCTCGAGCTCGTCGCCGAGACCGCCGGCGGGGCCGGTTACGAGGCCGTGGGCATGGGCACGCCCGGCACCTACAGCGCCGCCGCCGACATCATGTACGGCGCGCCCCACACGCCGCTCTATGAGAAACCCGGGCTGGTCAGCTTGCTCCGGTCCAAGCTCGCGGTCCCCCTCGTCGTCGAGAACGACGCCAACTGCCTGGCCCTGGCCGAGTATTTCGCCCAGTGCCACGGCCGGTACGCGACGGTCATGGCCGTCATCCTGGGCACGGGCATGGGCTCGGGGCTCATCCTCGACGGACGGCTCCACCGGGGGCCGCACGGCAACGCCGGGGAGATCGGCCACATGTCGATCGCCGTCGACGGCCGGCTCTGCGAATGCGGGCGCCGGGGCTGCGGCGAGGCCTACCTATCGGGGCCGAGCCTGAGCCGACGCTACGCCGAGCTCGAAGGCGAGGACCTGACGCCCGACCGCATCTACGAACGATATGTGACCGGCGATCCCGGCGCCCGGACCGTCCTGGACGAGTCGGCCCGGCTCATGGGCGAGCTCTTCGCCAACGCCGTCAACGTCCTCGACCTCGAAGCCGTCGTCCTCGGCGGCGGGGTCTCGAACATCCCGCTCTGGTACGACAGCGTCCCGCCGGTCATGGAACGAGCCCTGTTCGGGACGCCGGGACGGCGGATCCCCATCTTGAAGGCGGTCTTGGGGGATTCGGCGGGGGTTCTCGGCGCGGCCTATCTCGCCCTCCGCGAGATGTCCCTGATGATCTTCTGAGACGCTCCCCGCTATTGATACTTCCCCATGATGTAGTTCTCGAGGTTCTCGATCTTGACCTGCTGGTCGCCGATGATGGCCTTGACGACGTCGCCGATCGAGATGACCCCGGCCAGCTTGCCGTCCTTGCAGACCGGCAGATGGCGGATGTGCTTGTCGGTCATCAGGGCCATGCACTCCTCGGCCGTCGTGTCGTAGTGGACGCCGTAGACCTCGCGGGTCATGATGTCCTTGACCGGCGTGTCCTGGGACTGGCGGCCCATGAGGATGATCTTGCGGGCGTAATCGCGTTCGGACATGATGCCGACGACCTCGTCCTTTTCGAGGACGATGAGCGCCCCCAGCCCCTTCTTGGCCATGAGCTCGAGGGCCTCGAGGACCTTGGCCTCGGGCGTTATCGTCCAGGCCGTGTGGCCTTTCTGGTCGAGGATGTCCTTGACGGTGATCATAGCGGTCCCTCCTCGGACAGGATAGCGGCCGGCTTCCCCGGCCGGCGTGTGGCCTCTATATAGCCGAGCCCCGGCGCATTGTCAATCGAAATACCCGGTCAGGTCGTCCCGGTTGAGGCCCTGGGCCACGGCGACCCGGGCCACGGCCCGGGCGACCGACCTGTGGAGGGCCTTGTCCAGGGGATCGGGGACGATCTGCCCCGGCGGCGCGGCCGCGGCAATGGCGTCGGCCGCGGCCATGAGCATCTCGCGGGTGATGCGCGGCACGTCGGCGTCGACGGCGCCGCGGAAGATGCCCGGGAAGCCCAGGACGTTGTTGACGGTCCGGCCGTCGGCGGCGAAGGCCGCCCCGGCCGCCCGGGCGGCCTCGGGATCGATCTCGGGATTGGGGTTGGACAGGGCCAGGACGATCTGGCCGCGGCGGACCGCTTCCTTCTTGATCAGCCCGGGCACGCCGGTCGTGGCGATGACGACGTCGCAGCCGGCCATGATCCCGGCCAGGTCCGCGGGCGTCCCGCCGGCCTCCTTCAGCCGGGCCAGGGCGTCCNNAGCCCGGCCGCGCCCAGGCCGACGACGCCGATGACGCATTTCGTGAGGTCGACGCCGGTGGCCTTGGCCGCGTTGAGAAGGGTGGCCGTGACGACGACGGCCGTGCCGTGCTGGTCGTCGTGCATGACCGGGATGTCGAGCCGGGCCTGGATGCGCTCCTCGATGGCGAAGCAGCGCGGGGCCGAGATGTCCTCGAGCTGGATGGCGGCGAAGGTCGGGGCCAGGTGGACGACCGTCTCGACGATCGCGTCGGGGTCCTTGGTGTCGAGCAGGATGGGCATGCCCGACAGCCCTGTCAGGGTCTCGAGCAGGCTGGCCTTGCCCTCCATGACCGGCATGGCCGCCTTGGGGCCGATGTCGCCCAGCCCCAACACGGCCGTGCCGTCCGTGACGATGGCCACGAGGTGGCGGATGGAGGTGAAGCGGCGGGCCAGCGAGGGATCGTTCTTGATCTTCAGGCTGACCTCGGCCACGCCCGGCGTGTAGACGCGCCGCAGGACGCTCAGCGAGGAGATGTCGTAGCGGCTGCGGATGGCGATCTTGCCGCCCTGGTGCATCTCCAGGACCTCGTCGCGGACCTCGAGGAGCTGGGCCCCCTCGGTCGCCCCGACGACGGCGACGAGCCGGTCGACGTGGTCCAGGTCGTCGGCGAAGACGGTGATGTCCCGGTCGACGGCCGAGCCGCCCATGTGGACGATGCGGATCTCGCCGATGAGCCCGCCGGCCTCGCCGACGGCCGAGAGCAGGCGGCCGAGACTGCCCGGCCTTTGTTCCAGCCGGCAGCGGAAGGTCCTCTGGATCTTGCCGTCCCACCACATGTCGGGGCTCCTTTCCTTCCCTTAATCGAGGAGCAGGAAGGCGTAGCGGTTCATCTCCTGCNNGGCCAGGGCGTCGGGCGTCGGCCGCGAGAGCTTGGGCTCCTTGCATTCGGCCCGGGTCTCGGCGCAGTCGAGGCACAGGCCGCAGCTGTCGAAGAACAGCAGGAAGGCCTTGACGAAGCCGGCCTTGAAGACCTCGTGCTCGAGCTTGAGGAGCTCCAGGTTGAGCTTGCGGCCCCAGGCGTGACGGTCCTCGGGCCGCTCCACGCTCTTGGCGAAGTGGAAGACGACGGCCCTCTGGTATTCACGGAAGAAGCGGGCGCAGGCGTCGACCGGCGGCGCGTTGGGCGGGCAGGCGGCGTTGTGGCCGTACTCCCGGCAGCCGTACAGGCACTTCATGCGGACCCACTCGGCGACGACGATCTCCCGGGGGTCGAGCCAGCGGAAGTCCTCGAAACCGCGCGCCAGGAACAGGCCCTCGAGGTCCCCGGTCCCGGGCCGCCGCCGCACCGGGGAGCGCTTGGACTTGCCGCGCGGCGTCGTTTTCTTGTCTGCCATCGTGTGTCCTCCTCCCCTCCGTCCCCCCGGCGGATTATAGCACCTCGCCCCGGGGACCGCCATTCGCCCGGAGCGATCGCCCCCGGCCGGACGGAGGTCTTCCGCCCGGCTCCCGCCTCCGCTATAATCGGGCGGTGAGCGCGAAGATCGATCCGGCCCGGCTGGCCGTCGTCCTGGTCCGCCCGGACAGCCCCGAGAACATCGGGCTGGCCGCCCGGGGCATGGCCAACGCCGGCGTCGCCGACCTCCGCCTGGTCGGCCTCGACCGGCTCGAGGCCCCGGCCTGGCGCACGGCCATCCACGCCGAGGCCGTCCTCGAGGCCGCCCGGACCTTTCCCTCGCTCGACGAGGCCGTCGCCGACCTCCGCCTCGTCCTGGGCTCGACGGCCCGCGTCCGCCACGACTTCCCGCTCGTCTCGCTCACGGACGCCGCGGCCCGCGCCGCCGAGTACCCCGCCGCGGCCCGGATCGGCCTGGTCTTCGGCAACGAGCGCACCGGCCTGACCCAGGCGGAGCTCGGCCGGGCCAACGTCCGCTTCCACATCCCCCAGGCCGGCCGGCAGCCGTCCTACAACCTCGGCGTGGCCGTCACCCTGGCCCTCCACGCCTTCGTCTTCCCGCCCGGGCCCCTGCCATCCCCCCGCCGCGAGCTCCTGCTGACCCATGCCGAACAGGCCGAGGCCGGCCGCCGCTTCCGCGACATGCTCGACAGCTTCGGCTTCATGCGCGACACCAACCGGGCCTTCATCACGGAGAAGTTGCAGGACATCTTCTTCCGCATGGCCCTGACCGCCAAGGACCGGGACGTCATCCTGGCCATGTTCCGCAAGGCCCTCGAGGGCCCCCGGGAGCGCCGGCCCCGGAAAAGAACCGTCAAGGAGCGATCATGAATCCCAAGGACCTGAAGGTCGTCTTCGGCGAGAACTACCGCATCGACGTCGCCTACAAGGGTTTCACCGTCAAGACCGACCAGCCCGTTCGCGACGGCGGCGACGGCACGGCGCCCTCGCCCTTCGACTACTTCCTCGTCTCCCTGGCCGCCTGCGCCGGTTATTACGCCCTGGCCTTCTGCAAGGAGCGCAAGCTCGCGACCGAAGGGCTGTCCGTGACCATGGCTACCGAACGGGGCGAGGCCTCCAAGATGATCGACAAGGTGACCATCCGCCTGGGACTGCCGGCCGGCTTCCCCGAGAAGTACAGGTTCGCCATCGTCAAGGCCGTCGACCACTGCACGGTCAAGGCCCACATCCTGCGCGCGCCCCAGTTCGAGATCGCCGTCGAGCCCTGACGGCCGTTCCTCCCGGCCGCCGGGAGCGCCCGCCCCGCGCGGTCAGTCCGTCCGCGGCAGCCAGAGGTAGTAGAAGCCCGTCTTCAGGCTCCCCGCCAGCGTCTCCAGGACCTTGGCGTCCGTGAGCGAGGGGGTCCCGGCCGGGCCGGCGTAGATGTTCGACTTGGTCTTGGGGAAATAGGTGTAGGAGACGAGCTTGGCCCCGGCCAGGCCGGCCCTCGACTTGGCCTCTTCGAAGGCGTCGTCGAAGTAGCCCACGGCGTCGATGAGCCCGAGCTCGAGGGCCTGGGGCGCCGTGTAGACGCGCCCGTCGGCGATCGTCCGCAACCGGTCGGCCGGGACCTTGTCGCCGCGGCCGCGGGCGACGACCCGCAGGAAACCCTCGTAGTACTCGTCGACGATGCCCTGGAAGATCCGCCGGTCCTCGACGGACATGTCCCGGAACGGCGAGCCCGAGTCCTTGGCCCCGCCCGACTTGACGACCTCGACCTTGACCCCGACCTTGGCCATCAGCCCCTCGACGCTGGGGAAGACGGAGATGACCCCGATGCTGCCGGTCAGGGTCGACGGGTGGGCGACGATGTGGTCGCAGGCCGAGGCGATGTAGTAACCGCCCGAGGCGGCCACGCTCATCATCAGGCCGACGACGGGCCGGCCCGTGCGCTCCTTGAAGCGCAGGACCTCGTGGTAGACGATGTCGCTGGCCGTGACCTCTCCGCCGGGCGTGTCGAGCCGGAGGATGACGGCCTTGACCAGGGGATCGCGGGCGGCCCGCTCGAGGCGCTCGAAGACGCGGGCGACGACGCTCTTCTCCCTGGACAGGAAGCCCGTCTCGAGGGCCGAGGAGATGGTCCCGTCGATGTCGATCATCAGGACCTTGTCCTTGGCCCGGCCGTCGACGAGGACGACCTCTCGCAGGGTGTCCTCGCCGAGCAGGTCGATGCTGATCCGCGGGGCGCAGGCGGCCAGGGCGGCGGCCAGGACGGCGATGAGGACGGGGATTCTTCTCATGGGGCCTCCTCGGGGGCGGGGGCGGTCATGCCGCGCGGAACCGTTTGGCCGCCCGGCGCGTCGGCGGCACGACCATCCGGATGGCTTTCGGCAGGACCCGGAACTCGACGCGGTCCCGGTCGCCGAGGAACTCGCCGTTGAACTGGATGGGCAGGTCCTTGCCGCTGATGACGACCCGCCGGGCCTTGAAATGCCGCAGGCGGCGCTGATAGAAGCCGAGATAGATGAGCGGGAACAGCAGGGCGTACTTGAGCGGCCCGATCTCGAACAGGGTGATGTCGAGGTAGCCGTCGTCGACGACGGCCTCGGGCGCGACCCGCCAGCTGTAGCCGAAATGGTTCGTCTTGGCCACGATGCAGTCGAAGAAGCGGGACGAGACCGCCTTGCGCTCGAACGGCCCGGAGGGGCCGAGGCCGTCGAAGAGCTCGAGGGTCTTCTCCTCGGACGGGGTGTCGAACAGGCGGCGCCCGGCCAGGACGTGGCCCCACAGCCCCTGGACCTTGCCCCGGAGCTTCTCGCCGGTCACCCGGGCCGTGGCCCCGATGCTGGCGAAGGCGGCCACCCGGCCCTCGACCTCCATGAGGTCGATCGTCCGCGGCACGCCCTCGGCCAGGCGATCGATGGCCCGCAGGGGGTTCTTGGGGATGTCGAAGGACTTGCGGAAGGCGTTGCCGCTGCCGAAGGGGATGACCCCGAACAGGACGTCCTTGGCCTTGCCGGCGTCGAAGATGCCCTGGAGCGTGTCGGCGACCGTGCCGTCCCCGCCCATGGCCACAACGACGTCGGCGTCCCGGCTGGCGGCGGCGGCCCGGGCGATGGTCGAGGCCAGGCCGTCGTCGAGCCCGTCGAAGATGTCCCCGGGGAGCTTCTTCTGGAGATAGGCGCGCAGGAGCCGCCGCCTCTTCCACTTGTAATTGGCCGCCCGGGGATTGATCAGGGTGGCCGTCTTGAGCGGCGTCTTGGCTTCGGTCGTGGCGTTCATGGTCCCTTGCGCCCGCCGGGGGCGGGCCTCCTTATTGTATAGGGGGTGGAGGGGAGTGTCAAAACGCCCCGGCCCGGCCGGCCGTTGAACGGGGCGCCCCGTTCGTTTAGAATACTCGGCGACATGGTACCCCTCGAGAAGACAGTCACCGTCCGCGACCGGCGCTTCCTCCTGCGCGTCGAGACGTCCGGCGAGCCGGCCGACTACGACAAGTACGAGGCCCTGCGGGAGGAGATCTGGGGTTTTCCCGACGACCACATGTCGAGCTCCCGCAACATGATGTGCGAGAACGTCTTTCAAGAGGGCGGCAGCCTGTTCATCGGGGCCTTCGCCGAGGCCCCCGGCGGCGGTTTCGAGCCCGGCCTGGCCGGCTTCTGCTACGGCTTCGTCGGCGTCCGCGACAAGGAGACCGGCTATCGCGACCCCGCCAACCTCCGCTTCTACGCCCAGTACGCGGGCGTCCGCCGGCCCTTCCAGAGCTACGGGCTGGGCGTCCTGCTCAAGGAGTTCCAGCGGGAGACCGTCCTCGGGCTGATGGGCGTCTCGACCATCATCTGCACCTACGATCCCCTGACCGGGGTCAACGCCAACCGCAACATCCGCCGGTTCGGGATGGACGTCCTGGAGTACCGCATCGCCACCTACGGAGAGTACGGCGGCCACCTCAACCGGACCGACGTCCCGACCGACCGCTTCCTGATGTCGTGGGACCTGGCCCGGACGGAACGGCCCCCGGTCCCCGGCGCCGAGGCGGTCCGGCGGGCGGCCGAGACCGTGCGGGCCTCGGTCCGCCGCGTCGAAGGCCGCAGCGGGCCGCTCGAGCTCGAGGTCGTCGAGGGGACGGATCCCGAGGCCTTCGGCGACACGCTCCTCGTCCGCGTGCCCCTCGACTTCTACCGCATGCTCCAGGAGACGGACGTCCCGGCGGAGGACGTCCGCCGCATCCCCGTCGATTGGCGGCTGGCCACCCGGACGGTTCTGCTCCGGCTCTTCGAGCGGGGCTACCGGGTGGCCGATTTCCTCAAGGCCGGCCCCGAGAGCCCGGTCCATCGCTACGTCCTCACGAGGGACCTCGCGGCCGGCCGATGAGCGCCCCGCCCCTCGTCCGCGTCCGCGGCCTGGCCCGGACCTACGCCGTCGGCGACGTCCGGGTCGCCGCCCTCGAGGATGTCTCGCTCGACATCGGCGAGGGCCGCTTCGTCGCCGTCACCGGGGCTTCGGGCTCGGGCAAATCGACCCTGCTCAACCTGCTCGGCGGCCTGGACACGCCGACCGCCGGGACCATCGAGGTCGGCGGCGTCCCGGTGTCGGGCATGGACCGGGAGGCCCTGGCCCGCTACCGGCGGTCCGTGGCCGGCATGATCTTCCAGTCCTTCAATCTCGTCCCGGCCCGGACGGCCCTGGAGAACGTCGAGCTGCCGCTCGTCTTCGCCGGGGTCGAGCGGGCCGAGAGGCGGCGGCGCGCGGCCGCGCTCCTCGAGCAGGTCGGCTTGGCANNTCGAGCTCTCGGGCGGCGAGCAGCAACGGGTGGCCGTGGCCCGGGCCCTGGCCAACGGGCCGCGCCTGCTCCTGGCCGACGAGCCGACGGGCAACCTCGACAGCGCCACCTCGCGGGAGATCGTCGGATTGCTGGCCGGGCTCAACCGCGACCGCGGCCTGACCGTGGTCATGGTCACCCATGAGGAGGCCCTGGTCCGCGAGTTCGCCGACGAGGTCGTGCGCCTCCGCGACGGGCGCGTGGCCGCGCCGGAGGTCCGGCCGTGAGGACCGGGGACGCCGTCCGCTTCGCCCTCGAGGGCCTCCGGAAGCGGAAGCTGCGCACCGCCTTGACGGCCTCGGGCGTGGCCATCGGCGTCGGGGCCCTGGTGTCCATGATCTCCTTCGGCAAGGGCATCCAGAAGAACGTCTCCGAGGCCTTCCGGGCCTCGGACCTCTTCAACACCGTCCTCGTCTCGCCCGCCCGGGCCCGGGGCCCTGAGGGCGATCCGGACGCGCCGCGGCCGCAGGCGCCCGAGCCGGGCCGGCCCGAGGCCGTCCTCGACGCGGCGGCCGTCGAGGCCATCGCCCGCATCCCCGGCGTCGAGACGGCCTATCCCGACGTCAACTTCCCGGCCCTCGTCGGTCTCGACGGCGAGGAGGAGTTCCGCCTCGTCCAGGTCGTGCCGGCGGCCGTGGCCCGCTCCAAGGCCGTGCCGGTCAAGTGGGGGAGGGCCTACGCCTCCGATGACGAAGCGGGCGTGGTCGTCAGCCGGTCCTTCCTGCGCCGGCTCGGGGCCAAGGACCCGGCGGCCGCGGTGGGCCGGACGCTCCGCGTCACGTCGGTCTTTCTCGACATCGGCCGGCTCGTCTCGGCCGGCCCGGCCGCCGTCCTGTCCGGTTCGGCGTCCCCCTTGGGCCGGGACGCCCGCGAGTTCCCCATCGTCGGGGTGATGGAGTTCTCCGAGTTCGGCGGCGGGCCGGGCATGGGGCAGAACGACGTCCTCCTGCCGCCGGGGCCGGCCGCGGGCATCAGGCGCCTGCCGTTCACGAGCGTCTGGGACCTGTTCCGCCTGACCGAGGGCGGCCTGGGCTTCTCGGGCGTCAGCGTCAAGGTCCGCTCGCCCCGCGACCTGGGGCCGGTCAAGGCCCGGATCCGCGAGATGGGTTTCTCGACCTTCGCCCTGGCCGACCAGCTCGACCAGATCATGCGGGGCTTCCTCGTCATGGACATGGTCCTGGCCGCCGTCGGCATGATCGCCATCGTCGTCGCCGCCCTGGGCATCGTCAACACCATGGTCATGTCCATCCTCGAGCGCACCCGTGAGATCGGGGTCATGAAGGCCGTCGGGGCGGGGGACGGCGACATCCGCCGCATCTTCTTCTTCGAATCGGGGGCCATCGGCCTGCTCGGCGGCGGCGCCGGCTGCCTTCTCGGCTGGGTGACGAGCCTGGTCATCAACCGCGTCGTCAACCTCTACACGGCCGGGCAGGGGATGCCCCGCATCGATTATTTCGCCTTCCCCGCCGTCGTCTTCCTGGGGGCCGTCGCCTTCTCTCTCCTGGTCAGCCTCGTCTCGGGCCTCTACCCGGCCCGCCGGGCGGCCCGCGTCGATCCCGTCGTGGCCCTGCGCCACGATTGAGGCGGGTTTCTGCTATAATCCCCGTCTTATGCCGCCCGGCGCCCCGGGCCGTGAAGGAGAGACCATGAGCCGTCGCCGTCCCGCTTCCTTCGTCCCCGCCCTCGCAGCGGTCCTCGCCGCCTCGTTCCTCCTGTCGTCCTGCCGCGCCTCGCAGACGCCGCCGTCCGTCGAGGCCAAGGCCCGGGAGCTCCACAAGAGGATCCTGACCGTCGACACCCATTGCGACACGGCCTTCAGCCTGCTCCGGACCGATTGGAAGATCGGCGAGCGCCACGATCCGGCCCTGCGGGCCAGCGGCAAGATCGACCTGCCGCGCATGCGGGAGGGCGGGCTCGATGCCGAGTTCTTCGCCGCCTTCGTCGGCCAGGGCCCCCGCACGCCGGAGGGCTACGCCCGGGCCAAGGACGGCGCGCTCAAGGCCGTGGAGGCCGTCCGCCGGATGACCGTGACCTACGCGGACACCATCGGCCTGGCCGTCGATCCGGCCGGGGCCCGGCGGCTGAAGAAGGCCGGCAAGCTCACGGCCTTCATCGGCATGGAGAACGGCTATCCCCTCGGGCGGGACCTGTCCCTGGTCAAGGCCTTCTACGACAAGGGCGTCCGCTACATCACCCTCTGCCACTCGTCGGACAACGACATCTGCGATTCCTCGACCGATCGCCGGGCACCCGCGGACGAGGGCCTGAGCGCCTTCGGCCGCGAGGTCGTGGCCGAGTGCAACCGCCTGGGCATGATCGTCGACATCTCGCACGCCTCCGACAAGTCCTTCTACGACGTCCTGGCCGTTTCGAAGGCCCCCATCATCGCCTCCCACTCGAGCTCGCGGGCCGTCTGCGACAATCCCCGCAACCTCTCCGACGACCAGATCCGGGCCCTGGCCAAGGCCGGCGGCGTCATCCAGATCTGCTTCCTCGGCGCCTACGTCAAGACCCCGCCGGTCATTCCCGAGCGGGAGCAGGCCATCAAGGAGATGGAGGCCAAGTACGGCAGCCTGCGCGACCTCAAGGACGAATCCCTCCGCCAGAAGGCCATGGCCGAGCGCGACGCCATCAACCAGAAGTACCCCCAGGCCCGTCCGACGGTCGCGGACCTCGTCGACCACATCGACCACGTCCGGGCCCTCGTCGGTGTCGACTCTGTCGGCATCGGCACCGACTTCGACGGCGGCGGCGGCGTCGTCGGCTGCGACGACGTCAGCGGCATGATCCACGTCACCGAGGAGCTCGTCCGCCGCGGCTATACCGACCGGGAGATCGAGAAGATCTGGAGCGGGAACTTCTTCCGCGTCTTCGAGAAGGTCATAGCCCAGGCCGGGAAATAGGCCCCCGGCCGCCGACCGGATGTAAATATCTTTTACGTTCCGTCCGCGTCCATTCTCGTATTTCGCCTTGAATCAACCGGATACCCATTTCCCAGGGTGGCATGATCCTTGCAAAATCATGGCTGCGGACCGAGAGATGAAAAGGACGCCTTTTTCGGTTATGATGGGGTGGCCCAGATGATCCCCATCCGCGTCGCGCGCCGCTCCGTCATAGCCGCCCTGGCCCTGTCCGCCGGGCTGGCCGCCGCGGCCGTCCCGGCGTCTCCCGGCCCCCAGGGGCCGGGCCCTGCGCCCCGTTACAACGGCACCTTCCGCATCAAAGGCAACTGGCTGCCCTTCAACCGCGTCTTCGATCCCGCCCTGGCCTCCCACTACTTCATCACCGAGCAGCTCTTCGACGGGTTGGTCAAGTTCGACGCCCACTACAATCCCATGCCGTCCCTGGCCGAGTACTGGGTCATCTCCGACGGCGGCTCGCGCATCACGTTCAAACTTCGCGGCGGCGTCCGCTTCCACAACGGCCGCGAGCTCACGGCCGAGGACGTCAAGTACTCGCTCGAGCGGCTGGTCAGGGACCGGCCCGGCAACACCTACTACCAGTACTTCACCCGCAAGGTCGCCGGGGCCGAAGCCTATTGGCAGGGCCAGGCCGCCGAGGTCTCCGGCTTCCGGGTCGTCGACCCGTCGACCTTCGAGATCCTCTGGACCCGTCCCTTCGGTTCGGTCGGCCTCTATCTCCTGGGCATGCCCTACTGCAAGGTCCTGCCCAAGGACCTTCTCGAGAGCCAGGGCCGGGGCTTTTTCAACAAGCCCGTCGGGACCGGCCCGTTCAAGTTCGCGGAATGGATCCGCAGCCCGCGGCTGGAGATCCTGGGCGTCCGTCTGGAGCGCAACGGGGCCTACTTCGGCGCCCACAGGCCCTATCTCTCGGCCGTCGAGTACAGCCCTCACTTCACGGACGACCAGTTCGAGGAGGGCAGCGTCCACCTGGTCACGGTGACGACGGAGAGGATGTTGCGCCGCCGCTACCCGGTCCTGGAGAACGACACCCTGCGGACCTTCTTCCTGGCCCTCAGCTGCGACGTCCCGCCGCTCGACCGGCCGGAGGTCCGCCGGGCCATCGCCCTGGGGCTCGACAAGGCCCGTCTGGCCGGGGCCTACGACACCATCTCGAACGTCCACCAGCCGCTGGAGAACTTCATCCCGCCCCTGCTGCCGGGCTATTTCCCCCGGGCCGGCGGGCCGGCCGCCGACCCCTCGGCGGCCAAGCTCCTGCTCGACCGCCTGCTCACGGGGAGCGGGCCCGGCGGGCTGACCCTGCGGCTGCTCTTCGAGTCCGAGCGCACCGACGCCACGGCCCGGTTCGGCCGGGAGCTCGAGCGCCAGCTGGCCGCCCTGGGCATCGGCCTGGAGGTCCGCTACCTGCGCCGGCCCGAGGACGCCCGCGACGTCCGGGCGCCCTACCTCAAGTTCCTCGACTACAACATGGACTACCCCGACGCCGAGAACATCGTCGTCCCCCTCTTCCAGTCCCGGTCCGTCGTCAACGGGCTCAATTCCCGTTACGCCAATCCGCGCCTCGACGCCCTCGTCGGGCTGACCGAGGTCGAGTCGAGCTGGGAGCGCCGGGCCGGCCTGTTCCGGGAGGCCGAAAAGGTCCTGTTCCAGGACGTCCCGGCCATCCCTCTGTTCTCCGAGCGCGTCCGCATCGCCCTCCGGCCCGAGGTCCGGGGCGTCAAGGTCCCGGCCATGGGTTTCATCTTTCTCGACGTCAAGGAGATCTGGCTGGAGGACTGAGAAGGACCCGGTGAAGCTCAAGATCACGATCACGACCCGCCTCGTCTTCTGGATCACCCTGCTCGTCCTGCTCCTCGTCGGAGCCATGCTGTTCGTCATCCAGATCCGCGAGGCCAAGATCCTCAAGGACGAGACCGAGGAGCGGGCCCTCATCCAGGCCCGCTACGTCGCCGACGCCAACCTGCAGTCGCTCGTCCGCCAGGACTGGACGGCCATCCAGAGGTATGTCGACGACCACGTCAAGGAGGACCTGGCCTACATCGTCGTCTACGACCGCCAGGGCCAGCCCCAGGCGGCCAACGTGGAGGTCCGGCCCCACGTCGACGTCGTGGCCGCCTCCCTGCTCCCGGAGGACGCCCTGGAGGACGAGACCGGGTCCGGGGCCCGGACCCTGTCCCTGGAAGGCCGGCCCGTCCGCATCCTGGAGCGGGAGGTCCCGGCCTTCTCCCCGCAGTCGGTCCTGCGCTGGGGTTCGGTCAAGATCGGCATCTCGCTCGAGCCCATGTACGCCCGGGTCCGGGAGGTCCAGAAGGTCCTCCTGCTCATCGGCCTGGGCGGCTTCGTCCTGGGCATCGCCGGCGCGACGGTCCTGGCCCGCCGCATCACCCGGCCCCTGCAGCGCCTGGTCGAAGGCACGATCCGCATCGCCCGCGGCGATTTCTCCCAGTCGATTGCCATCCCGGCCGGCCGCGACGAGGTCGGGGACCTGGCCCGGAGCTTCGACGGCATGACGGCCCAGCTCCTCCGGGCCCGCGAGCAGACGGAGGAGGCCAACCGCAAGCTCGTCCAGCACGAGAAGCTGGCCTCCATCGGGCGCATGGCGGCGACCATCGCCCACGAGATCCGCAACCCCCTGACCTCGGTCAAGCTGAACATCCAGAAGATGGCCGAGGAGGAGGGCCTGGCCGACGCGGTCCGGCCCCACCTGGGCCTGTCCCTCGAGGGCATCGACCAGATCGAGCGCTTCATCAAGGAGCTCCTGAACTTCACCCGGGTCTCGGAGCTCAGCCTGGAGCGCTGGCCGCTCGACCAGATCGTCGAGGAGTCGGTCAAGGTCGTCCGGGAGGTCCTGGACCAGAAGGGCATCGTCGTCGAGCGGAGCTGCGCCCCGGGCCTGCCGCCGGTCCTGGCCGACGCCGACAAGCTCCGCCAGGTCTTCCTCAACGTCCTGCGCAACGCCCACGAAGCCCTGGAGCGCGGCGGCCGGATCGGCATCGCCTGCGACACCGTCCGGGACGGCGGCCGGACCATGGTCCGGGTCCGCATCACCGACGACGGGCCGGGCATCTCCGAAAAGGACAGGCCCAACATCTTCGAGCCGTTCTACACGACCAAGCCGTCCGGCTTCGGCCTCGGCCTGGCCAACGCCCGCAAGATCGTCGAGCAGCACGGCGGCTCCATCGCCATCGGCCGGAAGCGGGGCCGGGGGAGCGCCTTCGTCATCCTCATCCCGCCCGAGGAGGCCCCATGAAATCCATCCTGATCGTCGAGGACGATCCGCTCGTCCGCAAGACCCTGGCCTCCCAGCTGGCCAAGAAGGGTTTCGAGGTCGTCGCCGCCGAGACCGGCGAGGACGGCGTCCGGCTGTTCGGCGAGACCTCGCCCGACCTCGTCCTCTGCGACGTCCGCCTGCCCGACATCGACGGCCTGGAGGTCCTGCGGCGGATCAAGGAGCGCAACCGGCGGGCCGTCATCCTGATCATGACCGCTTTCGACGACATGAAGACGACGGTCGAGGCCGTCAAGCTGGGGGCCTTCGAATACCTGGTCAAGCCGCTCAACACGACCGAGCTCGACCTGGCCATCGAGAAGGCCTTCCAGGTCCGGTCCCTCGAGGACCGGGTCAGCTACCTGGTCGAGGAGCGCAAGAAGGAATACACGATCGACAACATCATCGGCCGCTCGGCGCCCATGCGCAACGTCTTCAAGCTCATCGGCTCGGTGGCCAACACCCGGGCCAACGTCCTCATCCAGGGCGAAAGCGGCACGGGCAAGGAGCTGGTGGCCAAGGCCATCCACTACAACAGCCCGTTCCGGGACGAGCCCTTCATCGTCATCAACTGCTCGGCCATCCAGGACACCCTGCTCGAGTCGGAGCTGTTCGGGCACGTCAAGGGGGCCTTCACCGACGCCGTCAGCGAGACCAAGGGCAAGTTCGAGATCGCCGGCAAGGGCACCCTGTTCCTCGACGAGGTCGGGGACGTCTCGCCCAACCTCCAGAGCAAGCTCCTCCGGGTCATCGAGACGCGGGACTTCATGAAGGTCGGCGGCGAGAAGGTCCTCAAGACCGAGGCCCGCATCATCGCCGCGACCAACCAGAACCTCAAGGCCCTGATCGAGAAGGGCCGCTTCCGCGAGGACCTCTTCTACCGCCTCAAGGTCGTCGAGATCGCCCTGCCGGCCCTGCGGGAGCGGCGCGAGGACATCCCCGACCTGGTGGCCTACCTCCTGGAGAAGATCAACCGGGAGCTCCGCCGCAACGTCCGCAAGGTCCCGCCCGAGGTCATGCAGGTCCTCAGCGACCTGCCCTGGCGCGGCAACGTCCGGGAGCTCGAGAACGCCCTGACCCGGGCCGTCATCCTGGCCAAGGGGGACGTCCTGCTCATGGAGAACCTGCCCCTGGAGCCGGACGAGCGGCGGGCCTTTCCGGAGGAGCTGGTGCCGCTCGAGGAAGTCGAAAAGAAGTACATCCAGCACGTCCTCAGCGCGGTCAAGGGCAGCAAGACCCGGGCCAGCCAGGTCCTCCAGATCAGCCGCCCGACCCTCGACAAGAAGATCAAGGAATTCGGGCTGGAGCTCGGGGAGACCCCCTGAGCCGGCCGGGCGGCCGGGCCGCCCTGTAAAAAAAATTGGCTGGCCGGGCGGCGCCGGCCGGCGGCCGGGCCTTTTCTTCCCTGTCGGAGCCCTTCCGGAGTTGGCACGAAAGGTGCAATTTATCCGGGCAGGAGAAACGAAAGGCCACCGACATGGACACCAAGAAGATCGCCCTGGTCGACGACGACGACTCGATCCGCAAGACCTTCGCCCTCATCCTGGGCAAGAAATACCGGTTTTCGGCCCACAAGGACCCCCGGCAGGCCCTCGACAAGATCAAGGGCTCCCGGCCCGACCTGGTCATCGCCGACTTCAAGCTGCCGTATTACAGCGGCGTCGAGCTCATCAAGAGGCTGCGCGAGAGCGGTTACGAGGGAGAGGCCATGCTCATCACCGGGCACCCCGACGAGGTCCGCCTCGACGACATGGGCCGGTTCGCGATCAGCTGCTTCTTCGTCAAGCCCCTCGACCTCGAGGTCCTCAACGCCTCCATCGACCGGCTTTTCCAGCCCCGGCCCTCCGAAGCCGCCGCCCATTAAGACGGTACCTGGCATTCACAAGCGCCGGTTTTCCCCTGGAGGCGTGAAGGCCTGGCACCGTCCGCCCTCGTCCGGTTGAATCCGTCCCCGCTTCGCGTCTATAATCCCCCCTCACCCCAACCGTTCGCCAGGAGGTGTCCCATGTTCCGTCCCTCGGGTCTGACGCGCCGGGATTTCGCCCGCTATCTCGTGGCCGGGTCCGCCGCCTCCCTCGCCGCCCTCGGCGAGGCCAACGCCGGGCTTTACCAGAAGATCGCCGAGCTCAACCAGAAGTACCTCGACGACGAGGCCCCCGACGGCGTCTATTGGGAAGAGGTCCGCAAGCTCTACGGCTTCGAGGATCGCTTCATCATGATGAACAACGGCACCCTGGGCCCCATGCCCAAGGCCGTCTACAACACGCTGACGCGGGTCTTCGGCGTCCAGGTCTCCAATCCCTACGACGGCTACAACTTCCTGCCCAACATCCGCGAATCCGTCCGGACCAAACTGGCCGCCTTCGTCGGCGCCTCGCCCGACGAGGTGGCCCTCACCAGCAACACGACCGAGGGCCTGAACCTCGTCGTCAACGGCCTCGACCTGGCCCCGGGCGACGAGGTCCTGATGTCCAACCTCGAGCACCCCGGCCACATCGGCCCCTGGAAGCTCAAGGAGAAGCGGGCCGGCATCCGCATCAAGGAGGTCCCCCTCAGCCCGACGGCCCGCACGGTCGACGAGGTCGTCGGCGCCTTCGCCGCGGCCGTCGGCCCCCGGACCAAGGTCATCAGCCTGAGCCACACCTGCTTCATCACCGGCCTCATCCTGCCGCTCAAGGAGCTCAGCCGGATGGCCCACGA
>MTKX01007860.1_pt1 | contig 30346 bp, 27 predicted proteins | sample 1042771 | NCBI WGS metagenome assembly MTKX01 (sample SAMN06212183, study PRJNA360534) | anaerobic digester metagenome | biome: Wastewater treatment plant; material: sludge; isolation source: anaerobic digester fed with sludge from wastewater treatment plant | place: Denmark: WWTP Randers ...
GGTGTGACAAGCCCGGTGACAGGGAATTGATCGAGAAGGCATTCAGGTTCGCGAATGAAGCGCATCGTGACATGTACCGCAATTCCGGGGAACCCTACATCATTCACCCGATCAATGTAGCCCGGATAGTCAACCAGGAGATAGGGCTGGGCGCCAAGTCGGTTTCAGCCGCACTGTTGCATGATGTGGTGGAAGATACCGGCATTCCCCTTGAGGAGATATCGAAGCATTTCGGTCCCAAGATTGCATCACTGATTGATGGTCTGACCAAGATATCAGGAACCTACAACAAGGAGACCAATTCACTGCAGGCTGAGAACTTCCGCAAGATGCTGATGACCCTCTCTGATGACTTCAGGGTCATACTGGTGAAGATAGCTGACAGGTTGCACAATATGCGTACTCTTGACTCGATGCCCGAGTACAAGAGGATGAAGATTGCCGGAGAGACTGTTTATCTCTATGCACCGCTGGCGCACCGGCTGGGGCTGTTTGCCATCAAGACCGAGCTGGAGGACCTGAGCTTCAAGTTCAGGCATCCGCGCATCTATGATGAGATAGCGCGCAAGGTAAAGATGGATGAGAAAAAGAACCTTGCTCTCATCAACAGGTTCAGCCTGCCTATCATAGAGGCGCTGAACAACAACAATATCCTGTTTGACATATCTGGCCGGTTCAAGTCGATCTATTCCATATGGAAGAAGATGCAGTCGAAGAATGTCCCGTTTGAGGAGGTATATGACCTTCTTGCAGTAAGGATTGTCTTCGAGCCCGGTCCGGAGATGAGTGAGAGGGCGCAGTGCTGGCAGATATACTCTCTTATAACAGATATTTACACTCCCAAGCCTGACAGGCTGCGTGACTGGATCAGCAGGCCCAAGTCAAACGGTTATGAGGCGCTTCACCTTACTGTGATGGGCCCTGAGGGGCGTTGGGTTGAGGTGCAGATCCGCAGCCAGAGGATGGATGATATTGCTGAGAGGGGGTTTGCTGCGCACTGGAAGTACAAGGGAGACATGTCTCAGACTGAGAATGAGCTCGATAAATGGCTGAAGCATATCCGGGAGATGCTTGCCAACCCGATGTCTGATCCGCTCACCTTCCTCGATGAATTCAAGATGAGTCTATTCTCCTCAGAGATAATGGTTTTCACCCCAAAGGGACTGCTGGTCAACCTGCCCAAGGGAGCTTCCGCCCTCGATTTCGCATATGAAATCCATACTGACATAGGCAACAAATCCATCGGTGCCAAGGTAAACTACAAGCTCTCCCCTCTCTCCACCACACTTCAGAGCGGAGACCAGGTTGAGATTATCACATCCAACATTGCCAGGCCTGAAAAGGAGTGGCTTGAGTATGCCCATACGGCGAAGGCCAGGAATGCGATAAAGGATGCGCTTCGTGATGAATCCACTGATCGCATACAGAAGGGGATGGACATGCTTGAGCAGAAGCTGAGTGAGCTGGGGATTCTTCCCAATTCTGACATCATCAAGAAGCTTCTTGACAACTATGAGCTGCTTAACAAGGACGAGCTTTATTCGCGCATCGGGCTGGGGCTTATCAACCTCGACGAGTTGCGCAAAGTGCTGAAGAAGGCTCCTGAAGGAAGCCTGCGCAAGTACTGGAAGCTGGCCATCGGCGGAGTTACCCGCAAGAATCCGGAAACAAGGGAGGCGCCTGTCACTGCTGAAAAAATAGATAAGAGTCAGCCCTACCTGCTCCGGGAAAATGTCGACAGCGCTGCCAGTTCTTACGTCATTGCCAGTTGCTGTCAGCCCATCCCGGGCGATGAAGTGGTTGGTTATCTTGACCATTCCAACTCCATCATCGTCCACAAGCCCAAATGCCCGGTGGCCGTAAAGCTTATGTCAAGCGAGGGCAACAGGATCATTCCCGTCAGGTGGACCATCCACAAGCTTGCTTCATTCCTGGCGAGGATAAGCATCAACGGAATTGACAGGATCGGTCTTGTCAGCGAGGTGACCACAATCATCTCGAAGGAGCTTAATGTCAATATCAGGAACATAAACGTTTCAGTGTATGACGGGATATTTGAAGGCACCATAGACCTGTTCGTTCATCACACCCGTGACCTTAACAACCTGATCATGCAGCTTTCCAACATAAAGGGAATCGCCAGCGTGAAGAGGATAGAGGAGTTCATTGAGTAGTCAATCAGGCGAAACAATCAGGCAAAATGTCAAACGAAGAAGCCAGGGCGGTTGTCAGGCAGGTTTTTACGGAGTACCTTGCAACCCATTCGCTGAGGAAAACACCCGAGCGGTATGCAATTCTTGACGAGATATATTCCAGGGAAGGGCACTTTGATATTGAATCGCTCTTCAAGTTCATGAATAACAAGAATTACCGTGTTTCGCGGGCTACGCTCTACAACACTATTGACCTTCTGCTCGACTGCAAACTGGTGACAAGGCATAAGTTCGGCCATAACCAGGCCCAGTATGAAAAGACATACAAAGCCGGTCATCATGACCATCTGATTGACACCATCTCGGGGAAGGTGATCGAGTTCAGCGATCCGAGGATCAATGACATAATCAGGAGCGCCTGCGAGGAAAATTCGTTCGTTGTGCATCATTATGCCCTTTATGTGTTCGGCGTACAGGAAAAGAGAGGCGGATGAGTGGCCCGTGGCGCCATTTTTTTTCGTAACTTCGGACCTGTTTTGTCTAATCAGAGAATTTTTGGTACAATGAATATTGACATTTTGCTGGGGCTCCAGTGGGGAGATGAGGGAAAGGGTAAGATAGTTGACGTCCTGACCCCGGATTATGATATTGTTGCCCGTTTCCAGGGCGGTCCGAATGCCGGTCACACGATTGAGTTTCACGGGGTGAAGCACGTGTTGCATCTTATTCCCTCGGGGATCTTTCATGATGACAAGATCAACATCATCGGCAACGGCCTGGTGATTGATCCGGTTGTTTTCAGGCATGAGGTTGAGAGCCTGGGGATTGATATCGGAAAGGTGCGTGAAAGGCTTCTCATCTCGCTGAAGGCGCACCTGATAATGCCCACTCATAAGCTTCTTGATGCTGCCCATGAGGCTTCCCTGGGTGAAGCAAAGATAGGATCAACTCTCCGGGGCATAGGCCCGGCGTATACTGACAAGGCGTCGCGAAACGGCCTGAGGGTCGGGGATCTGTTCAGGAAGGATTTCAGGGAGTTTTATCATTCGCGGGTAAATGATCACCTTCGGACCCTTCAGGGTTACGGCTATACAAGTGATCTGAAGGCGCTGGAGGATGAGTGGTTTGACGCGGTGGAGTACCTTAAGCAGTTCAGGACGGTAAATGCTGATTATCATATCGACCAGGCCCTCAGGGCCGGAAAACGCGTCCTTGCCGAGGGAGCCCAGGGTACCATGCTTGATATAGACTTCGGTACATATCCTTATGTCACATCATCGAACACTGTGGCTGCAGGAGCATGCACGGGACTCGGAATTGCTCCCGGACGGACAGGTGAAGTGTTCGGCATCTTCAAGGCGTACTGCACCAGGGTGGGAAGCGGCCCCTTCCCTACCGAGCTCGATGATGCTGACGGTCAGCAGATGCGTGACCAGGGCAATGAGTACGGTGCCACAACGGGAAGGCCCAGGCGCTGCGGATGGCTTGACCTGCCTGCACTGAAATATGCAATTATGGTCAACGGGGTGACACGGCTGTTCATGATGAAGGCTGACGTGCTCTCAGGGTTCAGTGAGATAAAGGTATGCAACTCATACGCTGTGGATGGAAGGGAACAGGCGGAACTTCCCTATTGCCTGTATGACATCAGCGGACTCAACTACAGGACCTTCAGGGGATGGCATTGTGACATCACAGGTTGCAGGAGCTGGGAGGAGCTGCCCCAGGAGTTAAAGGATTATATCAGGTACATTGAAGATGAGACGGGTGTTCCCGTAACCATTGTTTCGGTGGGACCTGACAGGTCAGCCACCATCACCAGGTAATTGTCACTCCTGCCTGTAAACCCAGGCCTCGCCATTGATCCTGTCCTGAACAGTACCGAGTGCATTCCATGCCTGGTGCAGGTTTGGGAAGGCCTGAGCAGATACGAGTTGCCATCTTCCGCCATTCATCCCGACCAGCTGTGCGTCATAGCCGAAGCTTTTAATATGTTCCAGCCATGCATCTGCATATTCGGGTGTAAGGAAGCTGCCCACGATGACATGGTAACCGGTCATCACCCTGGTTTGTTCTTCAGCTGCCACGGCCATCTCTGCCTGACGGGCGCGTTCGGCCTCCGCCTGCTTCTCGTTGGCCACACGGATTGAGTCTGCTATGCGGAATGCTTCCTGCTGCTGACGGAGAGCCTCTGCCTCCCTGGCCTTTTTACCGAAGGGATTTATGCTCTTCATGAAATCACATGAAGGGGTAAGAACCAAAACGGCTGCGAGCAACACGAGTGATAGTTTCTTCATAAATGGCAGTTTTTCACGATTTTGATTGATAAAGGTATGGATAAATGGTTAAAAATGCAACCAATCTTCCGGAAAGATGCCATTCCCAGACAATTCTTTCCTATATTAGATCGCTATTTTTAACCTCAAACTACTTATCGAGATGAAGTCACTTATCCGGTTCTTTGAAGAAAATGTGGAAAAGTATGCATCCAACATTTACATGTGGGAAAAACTTCAGGAGAAATATGAAGGTACCACCTACCAGGAGACCAGGCGCCAGGTTCATGAATTCGGAGCCGGGCTGATGCAACTGGGGATTAAGAAGGGTGACCGTGTCAGCCTCCTCGCAGACGGCCGTAACAGCTGGGTCGTAGGCGAACTTGGGATACTTTATGCCGGCGGCGTCAATGTACCTCTCTCCATCAAGCTGAATCCTGAAGAGATCAAATTCCGTCTCATCCACTCCGGGTCCAGGATGGTAATCACTTCAAGCACGCAGGCCCCGAAAATACTTGCAGTGGCAGAAAAATGCCCGGATTTGCAGAAAATCATCTTCATGGATCCGCGCGAGGAGTACGCTGAAGGACAGATCCATTTCAACGAGGTAAGGAAGATCGGGCGTGAGTGGCTTGAAAATCCTGCCAACAGGAAAAGTTTTGAGGAGTTTACCTCTTCAATTACTGCTTCTGATTTTGCAAACATATGTTACACATCGGGCACGACTGCCGATCCCAAGGGTATAATTCTCACCCACGGCAACTATGTGACCAACGTCTACCAGTCATACAGTCTGATGGACATTCCGCAGTTTTACAAAACTCTCCTCATACTTCCGTGGGACCACTCATTTGCACATACTGCGGGCATCTATGCCTTCATGGGCAAGGGAGCCAGCATAGCGTCGGTAAAGGTGGGCAAGACGCCCATGGAAACCCTGCGCAACATTCCCGTCTGCATGAAGGAGATAAAGCCCAACCTGCTGATGAGCGTGCCGGCGCTGGCGAAAAATTTCAGGAAGAACATCGAAAAGGGGATAAAGGAAAAGGGAAGGATGACCGAAGCGCTGTTTAACTTTGCGATTAAGATGGCCTATTCCTATAACAAGGNNCTATAACAAGGAGGGCTGGAACAAGGGGCGCGGAATACAGAAGATCAAGAAACCTCTCCTCCGCCTCTTTGATAAGATACTTTTCAGCAAAGTAAGGGAGGCTTTCGGAGGCGAGCTCGAATTCTTCATCGGCGGCGGCGCTCTGCTTGACATCGAGCTGCAGCGCTTCTTCTATGCCATAGGGGTGCCAATGTACCAGGGATACGGACTCTCCGAGGCATCACCCATCATCTCATCAAACTCCACCGCCAGGCATAAACTGGGATCATCAGGCTACCTGGTCAACAACATGGAACTGAAGATATGTGATGACAACGGCAACGAGCTGCCTGTTGGGCAAAAGGGAGAGATAGTCATCCGGGGAGGAAACGTGATGCACGGATACTGGAAGAACGATACTGCGACAAGTGATGCCCTGCGTGATGGCTGGCTCTATACAGGCGACATGGGATACATGAGTGAAGATGGGTTCCTTTATGTGCTGGGCCGCTTCAAGAGCCTCCTGATCGCTGATGACGGCGAAAAATTCAGTCCGGAAGGAATAGAAGAGGCCATCAGCGAACAATCGAAATACATTGACCAGTGCATGCTCTACAATAACCAGAAGCCGTACACTGTGGCCCTGATAGTGCCCAACCAGCATGCCATGAAACTGTACCTTGAAGACCGCAACATGTCGGCCACAACCGAGGAAGGAAAGCGTGCCGTCCTCAATCTCATAGAGAACGAAGTGAATGAATACCGCATAAACGGCAAGTACGGTCACATGTTCCCGCACCGCTGGCTGCCGGTAGCGATGGGAGTCCTCAATGAGAGCTTCAATGAAGAGAACGGCATGATGAACTCAACCATGAAGATTGTCAGGGGCAAGATCACCGACCGATACCATGACCTTATCGAGTGGCTCTACACCCCGATGGGCAAGATAGTATACAATGAACGCAACATGGAAGAAGTTGAGAAGATGAAACTCGGCTGACCAGTTAAAACCATTCACAGATGAAATACTTATTAATTCCTGTTCTCGTCGTAATTGCCGGGATGATGACCTCTTGCAACAGGGAGAAAACCCCGGAATGGAAACCTGCTGAAAACCCGACTTTTACAGTCTGGGGTGAGAAAATGGATCCTTCGGCACCCTGGCCGGAATACCCGAGGCCGGCGCTTGCCAGGGATGAATGGATGAACCTGAACGGTTTATGGGATTATGCCATCTGTCCGAAAGATTCAGATCGTCCGGAACCGCAGGGAAAAATTCTCGTCCCCTTCCCTGTTGAATCAGCTCTCTCCGGGGTCAGGGAAAGGATGAGTGACTCACTGGCACTGTGGTATTCAAGGGAATTCGTTCTGCCGAAACAATGGAAGGATAAGCGGATCATTATCAATTTTGAAGCTTCCGACTGGGAGACTACCGTCTGGGTCAATGACAGGATGGCTTCAATGCACCGGGGTGGTTATGACCCCTTCTGGTGTGACATCACCAATTATATTGATGACAGAAAGAAGCATACACTTGTGGTTAAGGTAACGGATCCCACCGACAGGGGACCTCAGCCAAGGGGCAAGCAGGTAACGAAGCCGGGTGGCATCTGGTACACTCCAACGAGCGGCATCTGGCAGACCGTATGGCTTGAACCGGTTGAGAAGACCTGGATAGGAGATCTTCGTGTTGTGCCTGACATTGACAACGGGGTGCTTCACGTGACGGTCATCGAGGAGCATTGCCAGGGAGGCCCGGGGGGGTGCCCTCCGGTAGACATGGCGCCGTCACTTGCGGAGATAACCCTGCTGGCTGAAGGCAAAACAGTGGCTGTGGCATCAGGGATAACAGGATCCGTGGTGACTCTGCCAGTGCCTGATGCAAGGCTCTGGAGCCCGGATGACCCATACCTCTATGACCTGAAGGTGAGGCTGGTAACCGGAGGCCTGGTTGCTGACCAGGTGACCTCCTACGCTGGCATGAGAAAAATATCACTCGGCGTAGGTGAGGATGGCTTTACCCGCATTTTCCTGAACAATGAATTCATGTGGCAGAACGGTCCGCTGGACCAGGGATTCTGGCCCGACGGACTCTACACCCCACCATCCGATGAAGCAATGGTTTATGACCTTGAGATGCTGAAAAAGATGGGATTCAACATGCTGCGCAAGCATGTAAAGGTTGAGAACAGGAGGTTTTATTACCACACTGACCGGATGGGCCTCCTTGTGTGGCAGGACATGCCCAGCGGCGACGACTACATCTGGGGTGACAAGCCTGACATCGAAAAGAGTGCATCTGACTCGGCTGTCTTCATGGATGAGCTCACAATGATGATCGGCACGAAGTTCAATCACCCCTCAATTGTTATGTGGGTTGTTTACAACGAAGGCTGGGGCCAGTATAACACACCGGCAGTAACCGACTATGTCATGGCCCTTGACACCACAAGGCTGGTCAACAGCGCTTCGGGATGGACCGACAGGGGGACGGGGCATGTGCTTGATATACATCACTATCCTGATCCAGTGGCTCCCGGCCCTGAAAAAGACCGGGCCATTGTGCTGGGCGAGTTCGGAGGGCTGGGCCTGCCGGTTCAGGGACATACCTGGGAACAGAAGAACTGGGGTTATGAGAAGATGGGTGACACCACGGCACTCCTGAATAAGTATACTGAGTTCTATGCTGCAGTGCGACAGATGGTTGCCGAAAAAGGACTGAGTGCATCGGTCTACACCCAGACAACTGACGTGGAGACGGAGACCAACGGTCTGATGACCTATGACCGCAAAGTGGACAAGATGGGATTCACCAATGTGAGGAAGGCGATGGAAGGAAATAGGCAGTAGGCTGATCAAACGATCAGCCTGCTTTTGAATGGCAGGAATGTCATGAAGTCTGCGTGGTGGACTATATAGGCCTCGGTGGTGCGTTTGACCAGGTCACCCTCGTGGGCATGCGCCGCAATGATATGGCACACTTCGGGCGGCACCCCGCACTCCTCTGCCAGGCTGACGCCTGAGAACGGGTGTCTCAGATACTGCCCGTACTTTCCCTGCACCGCTTTTCCGGATGCATCGAGTTCATACTCCAGCATCTTGCCGACATCAGCCAGTATAGCGCCTGAGATAAGCACATCCATGTTGACCGGCAGGTCATTGCGGAAGAACTCGTTCATCTTCATTCCTGCGTCGCGGGCAACGTGGACCACGCATCTCTTGTGGTCCATGAAGGTGACTTTAAGGTCAGGTCCGCAGAGAAGTGTGAATGGTATGCGGTTCAGGTCTCCGGCGGTGAGCACGCTCCGCTCGAGGGCGACCTCCCACGTGCGGGCGGTCTTCTCTCTCAGGTCAGGATCATTGATCCATTCCAGTTCAGGCCACAGTTTCTTTATCTCCTCGGTCATGTCCTGTTACTTTAGTCGTGCAATGATGGCATCGGTCATCTGGATTGTTGAGGCTGCTCCCATCGTAACCACTTCGGGCTTGCCCGTCATCTTCATCATGTCATAGGTCTTGACCTTTCCTTCTTCGATGACTTCGGCGATAGCCCTGCGTATCCTTGTGGCTGTCTCCTTCTCGTCTATGTAGTCAAGCATCATGCAAGCCGACTCAATCATTGCCACAGGGTTAACGATAGGCACCTCATACCCGGCGTATTTGGGAGCTGATCCGTGGGTAGGTTCAAACACCCCTATCCCGTCTTCTGAGAACTGTGCGCTGCAAGCAAATCCGAGTCCGCCGATGAGACCGGCAAACGCATCGGAAACGATATCGCCGAACATATTACCGGCAACTATTACGCCATAATCCTCAGGATTCTTTGTGAGCCACATCATCTGTGCGTCGATATTTGTGTTCCAGAGCAGGATGCCGGGGAACTCATTCTTCTGCATCTCCTTTGCTATCTTCCACATGAGGCCGGATGTTTCACGTATCACGTTTGGTTTTTCGCAGACAGTGACTGATTTGTATCCGAATTTCACGGCATGTTCAAAAGCTGCCCTGACGATCCGTTCGGTATATTTCTTTGTGAAGATCCTTGTTGAGACTGCCAGTTCCTCTTTCGGGCACCATCCGAAGTTTTCACGGAACTTGGGATGGGTCATCAGCGCATCATAGACCTGCTGCGGAGGATTGGACCATTCCACACCACCGTAGAGCCCTTCGGTATTCTGCCTGAATATCACCACATCCACCATCGGTTCCTCGGGATTTCCGGTCTTGTCGCGGCGGATGAAGTTGAGGGGGTTGCCCTTGTAGCTGCGGCACGGCCTGACGCAGATATCGAGGCCGAAGTGTTGCCTGAGGCCAACAATCGGGCTGCTGTAGGTAAAGCCTTTTCCCTGTAGAGCCGGTGAAAGCTCGGCAGCGGCATCGTCTTTTGGTTTGGAGGTGATGGCACCGAAGAGTGCGATCTTATGTTCAGCAATCAGGTCAATAGTACGCCGGGGAAGAGGATTACCCTCGCGGCACCAGAAATCCCACCCGATGTCTCCGTATACATAATCAGCATCAAAACCTGCCGCATCGAGGACGCGGACTGCCTGCTTCAGGACAACGGCACCAATGCCGTCACCCGGCAGTGCCACGATAGTACGTTTGGCCATAATTTTATTCTTTAAACTGTATTATTTCGTTTCCCGTAAAAATATAGTTTTTCCTGAGTTAAAAAAAAGAGTTTCAGCAGGTAAAATTCATAAAGGTTGCAACGGAAAAAAACTATATTTGCCGCCAAGTCATTCAACTTAAAGAAGAAGAACAGAATGGGTGAACTGGGGGAGATGAAGCCTAGGAAGCTTTGGGGATATTTTGAGGAGATTTGCAAAATACCGAGGCTGTCGAAGAACGAAGGAAGGATCAGGGCATACCTGCTTGAATTCGCGAAGCAGCATAACCTTGAGGCAAAGGAAGACCATGTCGGGAACATATTGATAGTAAGGGAGGCTGCTCCGGGCAAGGAGAAGGTCATGACAGTGGTTCTTCAGAGCCACCTGGATATGGTAGGTGAAAAGAATGCCTCCCATCCGCATAACTGGGCAGAGGATCCTATATTACCGGTAATTGACGGCAGGTGGGTCACCGCCAGCGGGACGACACTTGGTGCTGATGATGGTATAGGTATTGCAGCCCAGATGGCTGTGCTTACAGATCCCTACATTCAGTGCGGACGGATCGAGTGCCTGTTTACCGTTGATGAGGAGTCAGGGATGACCGGAGCAATCAACCTCAAGCCCGATTTTTTCACAGGACGCATATTATTGAACCTCGACTCGGAAGATGAGGGCATTCTCTTCATCGGCTGTGCCGGAGGGATTGACACCCAGGCACTTCTGCCCTACACTCCGGAGAGGATTACTTCAGGGCACAGGGCCATGAACATCTCTGTCACCGGTCTGCATGGCGGCCATTCAGGCGATGAGATACACAAGGGCTACGGCAATTCCATAAAGATAATATCCAGGCTGTTGCAGGATCTTGAGAAGAAGTATGACATCAGGATCAGCAATTTCTCCGGCGGCAACCTCCGCAATGCAATACCGAGGGAAGCGTTTGTCACGGTGACATTCAATCCGACCCATGAAGAAAATATACTGGCAGACACGGCAGCTTACCATACCCTTGTCAGGGATGAGTACAACGGCCTGGAGCCTGACCTGAAGGTGGCAGCAACACCGGCAGATATTCCTGAGTTGGTCATTGACGGCGGCACACAGCACAGGCTGCTGGGTGCATTGAGCATAGTGCCTCACGGTGTGCTCGGCTGGTCAAAGGAGATACCTGACCTGGTTGAGACATCAAGCAACCTGGCAACGATAAGGCTCACCGATGACAACATGATCCACGTTGTCACCACTCAGAGGAGCTCTTCAGAAGAGGCAAAGCACTATGCCGCGATGAAGGCTGAGACAAGCTTTGACCTCGCAGGGGCGAAGGTGACCCATTCTGACGGTTACCCCGGCTGGCAGCCGAACATGAACTCGGCAATCCTGCGGCTGATGATTGATTCATACCGCAAGCTTTTCGGAAAGGTGCCGCAGGTTAAGGCCATTCATGCAGGACTTGAGTGCGGACTGATCCTCGAGAAATACAAGGGGATAGACATGATCTCATTCGGGCCTACCATCAGGGGTGCTCATACCCCAGAGGAGAGGATAGAGATTGAGACTGTCCAGATGTTCTGGGATCTGCTTATCGATGTGCTGAGGCACATCCCCGAAGAGTAATATCAGCTGACCTCCTCGAATTCATCATGGGGTGCGCCACAAACGGGGCATGCCCATCCTGACGGAAGATCTTCAAAGGGTGTTCCCGGTTCCACGTCACTGTGAGGGTCACCCACTTCCGGGTCATATATGTAGCCGCATACGGGGCATCTGTATTTGTTCATAATAATTGTTTTGATATTATCTCTTCACTTTTCTGACAGCATCAATAACCGTACCGTCGACCCATTTGATGGCAGCCACCACCCTGTCGTCAAAAGCAGCTTTTTCCGGCTTGCCGCACATCTTCTCAGCGATATCCTTCAGTTCTTCGATTGTCACCAGGGGGAGACCCTTACCGCGGACAGAATCAATCAGGTCCTGCCTGCGGGGGTTAATGGCAATGCCCCTCTCGGTAATGATCACATCAATAAGTTCGCCCGGTCCGCAGAGGGTGGTCACCCGGTCTACGATGACCGGGATCCTGTCACGGAAAAGGGGTACGGGAATTATGACGTTGCGTGCATGAAGGCAGTTCTGCCATCCTCCGATTCCATGCAACAGAAGGCCGTCAGAGTGGGTCACCACATTCCCGTTAAAGCCGGTGTCAATCTCGGTTGCCCCAAGGATCATGATGTCCATCATGGTGGTAAGGTTCCCCTTCGAGTGGTAGTTGTAGGCGTTGAACACCGGGTAGGGAATGTGATTCAGGTTTTTTTCGATTGACTTGACTGAATCAAGGTCAAAAGCCTGGGCATCAAGGATATATCCCATCTGGCCCTCCTCGAGCATGTCAACCATGTACTTGGTGCTGCCACCGAAGCCGAAACTGAGTTTCCAGCCCTTTTTCTTCAGGAGCTGGTGCACATATACCGCAATTGCAAGACTGGTCCCTCCTGCCCCGGCCTGCATGGTTGCCCCGTTGCGGAGCAGACCCGACTTCTCGAGAAAAGATGTTGTCAGTTCTGCAATCAGAAGCCTGTCAGGGCTCTTGGTGATCTGGGTGGTTCCCGAGACTATTTTTTCTGGAATACCTATTTTGTCAACCACCACCACATAATCAACATAATTGCCCTCTATCTCCATCGGGAAGCAGGGCAGGTCAACGAGGTTATCGGTCACCACTATCACCTTGTCGGCATACAGGTAATCAGGCTTGGCGTAGCCTATGACGCCTGTTGCGGATGGTCCGCCCGTTCCCCTGGCATTGCCGAAGGAGTCAGCGGCGGGGGCTGCCAGTATGGCGATATCTATCTTCACGTCGCCGTCCTGTATTGCCTGTACACGTCCTCCGTGAGAGCGCAGCACAGCCATCCCCTTCATTTTTCCTTCTGACACGAACATGCCCAGCGGACCGTTCATGCTTCCTTCAATGCGGTTGACAGTGCCGTCTTCCAGGTATTGGATGACAGGGTCATTGCAGGGGAATGATGCTGACGGCAGCCAGACAAGGTCTTTCACGCCCATTTCAGAGGCGATGGTGAATATCTGGTTGCTTACCAGGTCACCGTCACGCAGATGGTGGTGAGTTGATACGGTCATTCCGTCTTTCAGTCCGCAGCGTACGAGGGCTTCCTTAAGGGAGCCTACTACCTTGTTGTTGTCCTCGGGGTAATCAATACACGTCGCGATCGGAGGTGCATATTTCCTGCCTGAGGGGCGGTATTTGCCCACGCCCCTGTAAGGGATGGCTTCCTTGCCGTTTATTTCGTCCGGTACCTGGCGTCCGGCAGCGTTTTCTACAAGTTTCATGACCGGTAATGAATTAATTTTTTGACTTTTCCAGATCCATCCAGTTCTCCGGCAGCAGGCCCAGCCTGACGGCGAGGGTGATAGTCTTTTCGGCCCTGGCCACCACCGGCGGATCTATCATTTTTGTGCCGAGAGCGACAACTCCGAGTCCCTTTTCGAGCGCATCGCGGTATGCGATGACAATCTTCTTTGCCTTTTCCATCTCCTCCGGTGAGGGGGAGAATCCCTCCCTGATAACGGCTATCTGCCTCGGGTGGATGCACCCCATTCCCTCGAAGCCCATGGCCTTTGCTGAGAGTACGTTCTGTAGCAATCCTTCCATGTCACCAACGTCAGAGAAGACCGAATCGATCGGCTGAATGCCGGCTGCCTTGGATGCAACCACAAGACGGTTGCGGGCATAGAGTGACTCTTTGCCTTCTTTTGTCCGTTGCACTCCGAGATCAGCTGTGTAGTCTTCCAGACCTATTGCAAGGGCTACTACTGATTCGGCAGCAGTGGCAATTTCCATAGCGCGTTCCACTCCGGCGGCACTCTCGATGATTGGCATCAGGAACACCATTTCATTCTGTCCTTCCCTTTCCTTTATTTCCCTGATTCTGTTATCGACTGCACGTACGGTTTCAGCATTTTCGCACTTTGGGAGAAGTACCAGGTGGACGTTCTGGGGTATTAACATTTCAAGGTCATCGAGTCCACGTTCACCCTGGTTTATGCGCACCATTCTCTCAGCCCCGTAGAAATTGACAACCCTGAGGGCATTTCTGACGAGGATCCTTGCCTCATCCTTTCTTTCCGGGGCCACTGAGTCTTCCAGGTCAAGAATGACGCCGTCAGGTGAATGAAGCCCGGCGTTGAGGAACATTCCCGGGCTGTTTCCGGGAAGGTAGAGCCTCGAGAACCTGAATCTGTCTCTTGATGAGGCATAAAGGTTCTCAGCGGCCATCTCCGGTATGAAGCTCTTTGCAGTACCGGTAAGGGCTTTTACCGCAGCTTCAATCCTGGCGGCAATTACAAACGGCAGCGCCCCTGAATCATTCACCGAGAGCCTGGCATTTTCAATGCCGAAGTATTGAAGAAGGCTGCGACACTGCTCTTCGATGGCTTTGCCGTACATAGTCTTTACCTTCGATCTGAGATTCAGCTCGATACCGCCTGTTTCGGTGAGTTCAAGCGTTACTTCAATGTCAGACCGTACTTTGGGCCCGGCATTACCTGTTATTGCCTGTTTCATTTTCTGCTCCCTGAAATGAAGTTCAAAGTAAACTTAAGAAATTATCCGAGATAGCTGAGCAGTATACCGGCTGCAATTGCAGAACCGATAACACCTGCCACGTTTGGTCCCATCGCGTGCATGAGGAGGTGATTCGTCTTGTCAGCCTTCAGTCCTTCCATTTCCGAAACGCGTGCGCTGTCAGGCACTGCAGATACTCCCGAATTGCCAATCAGCGGATTTATCTTGTCGCCTTCCGGGAGGAAGAGGTTCATGATCTTAGCAAATCCGACACCGGAGAATGTTGCCACAGCAAATGCTGCAGCACCCAGGCCGAAAATAAGTACTGACTCCTTAGTCAGGAAGACGTCAGCCTGTGTCGACGCGCCAACGGTAAGACCGATCATAATAGTGACAATGTCTATCAGTGATGTGCGTGCAGTCTCAGCCAGCCTTTTTGTGACGCCTGATTCCTTGAGAAGGTTTCCGAAAAAGAGCATCCCCAGCAGGGGCAGTGCGCTTGGCGAGATGAAGCATGTCAGCAGCAATCCGAATATCGGGAAGAGGATTTTTTCGGTCTTGGTGACTGCGCGCGGGGGCTTCATACGGATGAGTCTCTCCTTTTTGGTGGTAAGGAGTCTCATGATGGGCGGCTGTATTACCGGCACCAGGGCCATGTATGAGTAAGCCGCGATGGCTATCGGGCCTATAAGGTTCTTCACGGTGGTGCCGTCAGACAGTACGTTCACGCCATTGGCCAGCCTTGAGGACAGAAAGATAGCCGTCGGGCCGTCAGCGCCGCCGATGATGCCAATTGCACCGGCCTCTGGTTTGGCGAAACCGAGCAGCAGAGCTCCGATAAAGGTTGTGAATATTCCAACCTGTGCCGCTGCCCCGAGCAACAGTAGCCTCGGGTTTGAGATCAGCGAAGAGAAGTCGGTCATCGCACCGATACCCAGGAAGATCAATGGAGGGTATACCCCCTTAAGGACCCCGAAATAGAGATAATTCAGAACGCTTCCCTGCTGATAAATACCAACCTGCAGGTTGGTACCACCATCAGTGAAGAAGGGTATGTTTCCTATGAGAATCCCCGTACCAATGGGGATAAGCAGCAGAGGCTCATACTCATATTTGATTGCCAGGTATATGAAGATAAGGCCTATTACCATCATAATCAGATTTCCCCTTGTGGCATTCCGGAAACCCGTGAATGCCCAGAACTGTTTGAGTCCCTGCACAAACTGATGCTCAGTATCTTCCCGGGTTTCCTGTTCCTGGTCCTGTAAGGTTGTTACCATGCTGATGGCGCCTGAGTCAGCCATGGCCTGCTGCCTGTCATGCTCAGGTTTGACGAATGCCAGCCATGCCAGTGATGTAATCACCAGCAGGGCCATCATTGTCCACATCTTTCTCCTTGCCATGGCTAACCTATTACCATTAGCACTTCATCCTGGAGGACTGACTGGCCGGGAGAAACGTTAAGGGCTGTCACCTTTCCACCTGTCTCAGCCTTAATGGCGTTCTCCATCTTCATTGTCTCGAGGGTGCATACTGTCTGGCCCGGTTTGACATCGTCACCCGGCCTGACGAGGACCTGGATAATGACTCCCGGCAGCGGGGCTTTTATCTCCGTTGCCTTTCCGGAAGCAGATTCGGGTGCCGGCTTTGTCTCTTTTACCGGCCTTGCATGTGCCGGAGCTGATGTTACGATGGTTTTAGCTTTGGGTATCTCGCGCTGCATCTCTACATCATAGACGGTTCCGTTCACCTCGATCTTTGCCATGCTTCCCTCGATCTCGAGAACCTCAACATCATACTGGTTTCCGTTTATCCTGAATTTGAAGTTTTTCATTACACTTACGGGTTATTCTTTTCTTAAAGGTTTTTCATATTGTACAATTTGGAGCTCCAGGGCGAATAATGCCTGGAGATGCGCTTGATGGTCACCACCCCGCTCTCCACGTCATGCAGCTCATTGAAATACTGGTAAATGGCCATTGCGATGGCTGCATTGACCTCGCCTGACTGTAAAGTCTTTACGGTCTGAACCTCCGCAGGATCCATACCCTTTTTACGGGCAAAGTTCCTGAGTCTGAAGTTCAGGATAAATGTGAGGATGTACCTGAAGAACCAGTATACGATCAACAGGGAGAGGAATACTATTCCGATGCCCACCACAACTACGGTCCAGGTGAGCTGATCGAGGGCCTGTGCACCCTCGGTGAGATATAACCAGTTCATGATCATCTTTTATCAGAGTGGAATGTTGCCGTGTTTTTTCATTGGTCCCGGGTCTTTCTTTGTAGAGAGTGTCCTGAGGGCCCTGATAACCCTGAATCTTGTGTTGCGGGGTTCGATCACATCATCGAGGTACCCGTACCTGGCTGCCTCGTAGGGGTTGGCAAACTTGTCGCGGTACTCCTGTTCCTTTTTGGCCACGTACTCCTTGCGTACGGCAGCGTCAGCGATCTCGCTGATGGTTTTACCTTCAAGGACCTCGATGGCTCCCTGGGGACCCATCACTGCTATCTCAGCAGTTGGCCATGCATAGTTAATATCGCCTTTCAGCTGCTTGGATGACATCACGCAATGAGCTCCGCCGTATGATTTTCTTAGGGTGACGGTCACCTTAGGCACATTGGCTTCGCCGTAGGCGTACATCAGCTTGGCTCCGTGAATAATAATACCGCCATATTCCTGGGTTGAGCCGGGAAGGAATCCCGGGACATCGACGAAGGTTACGATGGGGATGTTGAATGCATCGCAGAATCTTATGAAACGTGCAGCCTTGCGCGATGCCTCGATATCAAGGACACCTGCGAGGTATGCGGGCTGGTTTGCAACTATGCCGACGGGCATGCCGTCAAACCTGGCATAACCGACCACTATGTTCTTGGCATAGGCTTCATGGACCTCGACGAAGTCATGATAGTCGACAACCCTTACAATCACATCTTTAACATCATAAGGCTGGTTGGGGCTTTCCGGTATGATATCATTGAGTTCATCCTCCAGCCTGTCAATCGGGTCATCACAGTCCAGCTGCGGGGGTTCCTCGAGGTTATTCTGAGGCATGAAGCTCAGCAGTTTCCTGATTAGATCGAGTCCTTCCTTCTCCTCATCAACGGCGAAGTGGGCCACTCCGGACTTTGAGGTATGAACGCCGGCTCCGCCGAGGTCGTCAATTGTAATATCCTCTCCGGTAACTGCTTTTGCCACTTTGGGACCGGTGACGAACATGTAGCTGCTCTTGCGGCTCATGATGATATAGTCAGTCAGTGCCGGGGAATAGACTGCTCCGCCGGCGCAGGGGCCGAAGATGGCTGATATCTGAGGGATAACCCCTGAAGCAAGGATATTGCGCTCAAATATTTCCGCGTAGCCTGCGAGGCTTCTGACACCCTCCTGGATACGGGCACCGCCGGAGTCATTGATACCGATGACCGGAGCGCCTGCTTTCATGGCCTTGTCCATAATCTTGCAGATCTTCTGGGCGAATGTTTCTGACAGAGACCCGCCGAAGACCGTGAAATCCTGGGCAAAGACATAGACTAATCTTCCGTCAATGGTGCCGTGACCTGTAATCACACCGTCAGAGAGAAATTTCTTGTCTGCCAGCCCGAAGTCTTCGGTTCTGTGGGTAACGAACATGTCAAACTCCTCGAAGCTGCCTTCATCGAGCAGCAGGGTAATGCGTTCCCTTGCTGTCAGCTTGCCTTTGGAGTGCTGATCCTCAATTCGTTTTTCACCGCCGCCCTTACGCGCTTTCTCCCTGTAATCAAGGAGTTGTTTGATTCTATCCTGACTCTTCATTGAACCTGGTTATATGTTGTTTTTGCTGTTTTTGTCCTCGCACAGTTCGGTAAGCACACCGAAGGTTGATTTGGGATGCAGGAAAGCGATGCTCAGCCCCTCGGCGCCTTTTCTGGGAGTGCTGTCAATAAGCCTGATACCTGCAGCCTCGGCCTCCCTAAGTTTATCCTCAATCTGGTCTACGGCAAAGGCAATGTGATGAATTCCTTCTCCCCTTTTCTCGATGAATTTGCCCACCGGCCCTTCCGGGTCAGTTGACTCGAGCAGTTCAATCTTTGTCTGCCCGATCAGAAAAAAAGCTGTCTTGACTTTCTGGTCAGCCACTTCCTCGATGTTGTAGCACTTCAGGCCCAGAACCTTCTCATAGAACGGAAGTGCATCGGCAATGGAATTGACTGCAATTCCAATGTGCTCAATATGTGTAGGTTTCATAAATAATCGTTAAAAATTGAGATAATAATAAGAGCATGCAAGTTAAACCTATTTAACTCATCCTCACACGATAAAAATCATGTTTTCAGGTCTCAGAAGGGGAATTCGGAAGGCACTTCCTTCAGCTCTTCGGTCTCAGGTTTGGAAGCAGCTTCGTGGATCGGGTTACCGTCAACGAAGATGGCCCTGAAGGGTCTTGTGGGGCATGCGTACTCGCAGGCTCCGCAACCAATGCATATTTCGTCCTTTACCTCAGGTATGAGCAGGCGTCCTTCAAAGGGTACCATATGGCATGCCTTGGTGGGGCAATGTTCAGAGCAGGCTCCGCATGCAGTCTTTTCAGTATTGACAATGCAGTTTTCCTTAATAAAGACAGCCTTGCCGATCTGAGTCAGTTTCTTGGCTTCGGGCATGAGTGGCATGATGGCTCCTGTGGGGCAGACGTCGGTACACCGGGTGCAATCATAGTTGCAGAAGCCGCTGTGAAAATCCATCCTCGGCTGCATAATGCCGGCAAAACCGTACTGGTTGGTTGAAGGCTGGAGCACATTTGTGGGGCAGGCATTGACGCACAGGGTACATGCCGTGCACCTGGAGGTGAACATTTCAATGCCGGATGATCCGGGAGGTGATACCGGGTAGAGCCGGTCTTCCCTGACTGTAGAATCCTTTGTAGGTGAGGGTGTGGTGCCCTGTGCCTTCAGCAACTGCGAACCACCTGCCAGGAGGACGAGTGATCCGGCAATGAAACCGCGGCGGGAAGCGTCAGTCTCGTCAGGATTCATCTGTTGCCGCTTCAGCCTTACCAGGCCGTATGACATGCCGTTTTCCTTGCATGCGTCAATACAGTTGAAACAGTTGACACAGCGGCTCAGGTCAACTGATTTGTTCAGGAAATCTATGCATGATGACTTGCACGCCATTGCACACCTGCCGCATCGCGTGCACTTATCCTCATCGAATCTGATTCTGAAAAGTGACACCTTGCTCAGGAGGCCAAGCAGTGTTCCCACAGGGCAGACAGTGTTGCAATAGAGTCTGCCGTACCTGAAGGCAAGCAGCCCGGTCAGCAGCAGGAATGCTGCTGGAATTATGTAAGCAGCGAGCTCGTAGGGTTTGATATCCACGCGGTAAACCGAATAGATATCGAATTTGCCCAGAATTCCTGCGAGCAGATTGTTGATGACAAGCACCACCGGCTGTACAAAGTAGGTCATCAGCCTCCCGAAGGTACTGTACGGATCAAGGATTGTGAGCACATAGACACCGCCGATAGCCAGGAGCGCTGCTGTTATCACAAGGATGGAGTAGCGGAGGATGGTGTAGGGTTTTTTGTAACCGTACTTGCGGAACCGCCTCTTTACCAGTCCTCCTGCCCGGCTGAACGTGTCCTGAAGTATGCCCAGCGGGCAGAGAAATGAACAGTAAGTCCTCCCGGTAAGGAGGGTCAGAATAAGGACGATTATGAACCCGGTTGAGGTGACAACGCCGGCAATGACAAACTTGAGGAATGACGGCACAAACTGAAGATAAAGGATCGGGCCGAAGGCCTTATCACCAAGGACTCCCCTGAAGTCGACAAACAGAAATACAAACAGAAGAAGTACGAGGACAGCATATACTGTACGGATGTGTTTCAGGGCAGAGGATTTCATGAATGGTTACATTTTCATCCTGTGTATGTTCATTGTTGCAAGGTCCATTTTTCCTATGCCCATTCCTGCTGCAAGTGCTATATGTTCTACAGATGAAGGTTCCTTTCCCATTAGTTTTGCACCCGCTGCGTCTATGGCCACCCAGTCAGTGGAGAGCATGAGTGACTTCATGTTTGAGAGGTCAGCCACAGACACCCCACGGGGTCCGTTACGCATCATCACGTTATAGGCATCCATGACATGGAGGTTCGGCTTCTTCGAATAGAGAGCATAGTCAGCAATGCACTGGTTGAGATGGTTTCTGTGCCAGTAACCACGGTCCCATACCACCCCCATCATGTTCTTGAGGGCGCCGGTCATCATAGCCGAGCTGTGGTGCTTAAGGATGGGGACGTTGATGAAGACATCGCTCGAAAGAACAAGTTCGTGAACTTTAGCTTTCGTCAGCTTCTTCCCGTTGGGAATGGTCACCTCCTGGTAATAGCTTTCCGAGTTGCCCGGCACCATCTTTGCGCCGGCATCCTTGACGGCCTGTTCAATGGCGGAGTTCTTGTAGCATTTGATCCAGTTATCGCATGTATTGTCAAATACAAAAACCTCCTTCGCTCCTGCACGGTAACAATGCTCAATAATTCTCTTTACGAGAGCAGGGTTGGTGTTCCCTCCTTTTTCAGGCACCACGTCCCAGCCGATGTTTGGTTTCACAAGCACCTTCTGTCCTTTCTTAACAAAAGTACCCATGCCGCCCAGTGCCTGTATGCCCATGTCAAACATTGCAGCCGGTTCTCCGCCCATGACTGCAATAAGGTCATAGTCAGCACCTGAGGGAAGACGCTTCCCTGCAAATGCCTTCTCATAACCGCCAAAACTCATAAAGGCTCCTGCCGCCAGGCCGGCACCAAGTGAACTTCGTAAGAAATTTCTCCTTTTCATTCCCTTCTGTTTGATATTACCCCAAAAATGAGAGGATGCAAAGTAAACATTTTTTTTAATATATCGGCTCCGTATTCTTATATTAGCAGCCTGAGAATACGGTCTTAAGCGATTATGCGCTGCCGGCAGGTGATGTTAAAAAAACTAAAAAAAATGAAGATACTGTATTATGACTGCTTTTCAGGCATCAGCGGAGACATGAACCTGGGTGCGCTGCTTGACCTGGGTGTAAGCAGCGAAATCCTGACCGACGGTCTGCAGAAACTTAATACGGGTGGCTGGAAGCTGGATATCAGTCGGGACCAGAGACATGGCATCACCGGCACTAAAGTTACCGTCATCACAGATCATAATGATCATGAGCACACGTACGGAAATGCTCATGATCATGACCATCACCATGACCATGAGTTCAATCATGGTCACAATCATAAGCACGATCATCAGCACAATCATGAGCATCGCTATGACCATCAGCATGAGCACAGGAACCTTGCCGACATAGAAAAGATAATTAAGGGGAGCGGTCTGCCGGCTCCGGTCAGTGATCTGGCGATGAAGATATTCAGGCATATAGCCGAAGCTGAAGCAGCTGTCCATGACAAGCCCTTGCATGAGATTCATTTTCATGAGGTGGGTGCAATTGACTCCATTGTTGACATAGTGGGTGCAGCCATTTGCCTCAATGAGCTCGGAGCAGACAGGGTTTATGTTTCGGAGATTGAGCTCGGGAGCGGCATGGTAAGGTGCCAGCACGGACTGCTGCCTGTCCCTGCACCTGCAACAGCACGGATCATCAGCGGATTCCCGGTTCATATCGGCGGAGTGGATTTTGAAGCCACCACCCCAACCGGGGCTGCAATTATTGCCGCCATTGCAGAACCATTGCCGCCCTCAATGAGGATGGTCATCAGGAAGAGCGGTTACGGCATTGGTCAGAAGAACAATCCTTCAAGGCCCAACATACTCAGGGTTAGTCTGGCGGAGACAGCCGGTGAAGCTGAGAAAGGGCATTCGGCAAGACTTGTTGAATGCAATATGGATGACATGAATCCTGAGATGTCGGAATATATTTCCGGCAGGCTTTTCGCCGCAGGCGCAGGAGACGTATGGTTCACACCGGTGATAATGAAAAAGGGGCGGCCTGCCTTCACCCTGAGCGTCATATGTGAGGAGGATCAGCTCAATGCTGTCAGGGAGATACTGTTCACCGAGTCAACCACAATCGGGCTGAGGGTCCTGTCCTTCTCCAAGGAGACGCTTCACCGCGAATTTGAAGAGGTTGAAACAAGGTTTGGAAAGGTAACGGTCAAGAAGTCATACTTCAACGGCAGGCTGGTCTCGGTCAAGCCGGAAGCGGACAGGTGTGCAGCCATTGCAGCCACGATGGGAATACCGATGAAAAACGTGATCCGGGAAATAACCTCGCTAACCAGGGAAGAATCATGACCGTTGCACTGAAACTTGACAGACTGAAGTCGATCCTTTCCGAATCAGGTTCGGCAGTAATAGCCCTGTCAGGAGGCACTGACAGCACATTCCTTGCCAGTGTTGCTGCAGAGGTGCCCGGACTCCGCATGATGGCAGTGACGGTAAGCACCCCGTATATGTTCTCATCGGAGGTTGATGAGGCTTCCCGCTTCTGCTCGGAGAAGGGCATTGCCCACCGGCAGGCCGGGTTTGACATTCCGCCTTCTGTTGCGTTAAATCCTCCCGACCGGTGTTATCTGTGCAAGAAGGAGGTTATGAAAGCGATCTCCTCTGTGGCGAAGGAAGAGGGATATGCATTTATCTTTGACGGCACCAACGCAGATGACCTGCTTGATTACCGTCCGGGACTGAGGGCTCTCGCGGAAGAGGGTATAAGAAGTCCGCTTGCCGAAGCCCGTCTGACAAAGGATGAGATAAGGGCGCTGGCCAGGGTGGCCGGCCTCGAGGTAGCTGACAGACCCTCGAACACCTGCCTGCTGACCCGCTTTCCCCATGACACGGAGATTAAACCCGCCGATCTCAGGAAGGCCGGGGAGGCTGAAAGGATACTGAAGGAAGCAGGATTCTCAGGCGCCCGGCTCAGGGTGCACGGTGAACTGGTCAGGCTTGAGCTGATGAGAGAGCAGTTTGAACTGATTGCCCTGTCTGAAACAAGAATGGCAATTGCTGCTGCACTGAAAAAGCTTGGTTACAGGTATATAACAATTGACGCTGAAGGGTACCGGAGCGGAAGCATGAACAAAACGACGAAAGAATGAATTCATCAGAGCTTGAAAAGATACTGAAGGAAATCAGGACCGGGAAGGTGAGTGTTGAAGAGGCGATGGAGAAGCTTCGTGACTTTCCCTATACAGACCTGGGATTTGCACGCATTGACCATCACCGGGAGCTGAGGACAGGGTACCCTGAAATAGTATACTGTGCCGGCAAAACCCCGGAGCAGGTCAGGGCCATTTTCAAGGCCATGGAGGGACACGACAATAATATAATAGGTACCAGGGCCGTAAAGGAGATGTTCAACTATATCAGTCCCTTTTTTCCCGAAGCAGTCTATTATGAGACTGCACGGATAATCAGCATAAGGAGAAAGGAGATAGTTCCCCCTGTATCCAAAATAGCATTCATTACTGCCGGTACCTCCGACATCCCTGTTGCCGAGGAAGCTGCCGTCACTGCCGAGCTGCTCGGAAACGAGGTGGTAAGGATCTATGATGCCGGTGTGGCCGGGATACACAGGCTGGTTGACAAGCTTCCTGAGATAAGGAACTGCAGGGTATCTGTGGTGATTGCGGGCATGGAGGGAGCACTTGCGAGCGTGGTTGGCGGACTGGTAAACATGCCGGTGATAGCCGTACCCACCAGTGTGGGTTACGGTGCCTCCTTTGAAGGTATCTCTGCGCTGCTGGCAATGATGACAAGCTGTGCAGCCGGCGTTACTGTGGTGAATATAGACAACGGTTTCGGGGCAGGCTTTGCGGCCAGCCGGATCAACAGGCTCTGATTGCCATGGCTGATGAGCTCCTCCTTTCAACCGCATACTTCCCTCCTGCCGGGTATATGAGTCTGATTGCCTGCAGCATGGGTGTGCTGATTGAACGGGAGGAAAACTATCACAAGCAGACCTGGCGTAACAGGTGCCTTGTCATGAGTGCAAACGGTCCGCTGCCCCTGGTTGTTCCGGTACTCAGGGGATCATTCCATAAGACAGCGATAAGGGATCTGAGGATAGACAACAGCAGACGATGGAAGGAACTGCATCTCAGGGGAATTGTTTCCGGCTATGCGGCCGCTCCATTCTTTGAGTTTTACTTTGATCTCATATCAGCGGTGTTGTCAAAGACACACCCATTTCTGCTTGATCTTAACAGTGAGGCACTTGAGGCGGTATGCCGGGCCACGGGCATTGATGTGCCGGTCGGTTACACTGACCGCTATGAGCCTGAGGGCACACGGGAAAATGACTACAGGTACCGGATCACTCCCAAAAAGCCGTCAGAGATACCCGGGTACAGGGATCTGCCCTATACGCAGGTCTTCGGAGAGAAACAAGGTTTCGTTCCGGGGCTGAGCATAATAGACATGCTGCTTAATAACGGCCCAGGGACCCGAGCGTTGTTGCTGAGGTCCCTGGGAGCAGACAACTGTTAACAACTTTAGAACTTCAGTCCCAGAGTGACTGACAGGTACTTATCCTTTATATTCAGATTAACCGGATCACTGGTGTATTCCGGGACTGCCCTTGAATCATCGGGGTACATCATGTATGATTCATAGCTGTTGAGCCACACCATTGCCACGTCGATGTAGAAATTATCCTGCCTGTATCCCAACCCTGCGCTGTATCCGTTTGATGAAGCATCCTCATTCAGTGTTCCTTCAGTGAATGCTGAACCGTGATGGCTGTATCCGCCCCTCAGGTAGAGGGGTCCGAGGCGTGCCTCGGCGCCAAGCCTGAGGTTGCCTGTAGCACCCACCTCGGAAGCCAGGTCTTCGTTTTCGGTCTCGAAGTTATAGCCGTCAGCCCCCTTGCTAAGCCGGGCGGTGGCATAATCGATGAACTCATAATCAGCGCTGATCAGTCCGAAGTTACCTATCTGGTACGCGATACCTGCATTCAGGTGATAAGGGGTTGTCACACGGTAACGGTATGTCATATCTTCATTGTTGACAACCGGGTTGGCATCGTCAGAAGGATCGGCCGGTGTGTCATTGTCAAGCTTGACTGACAGACTGTTATAAAAAACCTCATCGATAGTGTAGATGGTAGGTGTGGTGAAACCTACACCGATGCGGAGTGATTCGAAAGGTCTTACAATTGCTCCCAGCTTGAAGTTCCAGCCTGAACCCGTAGCCTTGAAATGATCGGTATAGGTGAAATTCACAAAGTCGAAGGTATTCTGTGCATCATCTGACTCCAGATGGCTGTAATGACCGGTATATGAGACATTGGTGATACCGAATCCGGCTCCCAGATAAACCTTGTCGCCAAGGCTGGCGCCAAGGGCAATGGTATGCTCATTGCTGTATCCCGAGTTATCAATGACTCTCTTCAGTTTCTGTCCATATTCGGGATAAGTTTCCCCGTAATAAGAGAAGATTGATGCGTATTCATCGAGATAATTCGGAAGGGTATCAATAAGGTATGTATCATATGCCATAAATGCCGTACCGCCGAGTTCGCCGGTTCTGTAGCCGGTGGCCTGCAGGGCCCAGAAGTCAGCCATGGAACTGTTGTTGCTGATGCCGTCAATGACTGCATTCCTGTAGTAATTATTGGTTCTGTTGAAGGTATAGGCAAGGTTCAGGTTTGTGAGTCCTTTTCCGCTGCCTGTACGGAATGATGAAACCAATCCGGCCTGGCCGAGAGTCAGTCCGGAGTAGCTGTCGTCAGAGCCGTATCCGTTCCAGTCAGTGTTCAGGTCGCGGAAGAAGACAGCGGGAGTGATTGATACTTCTGTTGAGCGGAAGACGCCTGCCGCTGCGGGGTTGAGTCCAATCGCCGACACGTCGCCTCCGAGTGCGGTAAAAGCGCCGCTCATACCGTTGAACCTTGCGGTTCCCTGGTAGAATAGCCTTGAGTACCTCAGTGCATCATCCATGTTCTGTCCGGCCAGCCAGGCAGGAAGCATCAGAATTGATGCGGCAATCAGAAATATTTTTCTTTTCATTTTCTTGAATTTTAAACTATACACTTCCTGTTGCTCCTGCAGACTGCGGAACATTTATCAGCATTTATTGACCTGTATTTTTACCTTCTGCCGCCTGAGCTGCTCCTGCCACCTGATGAAGAGGATGAAGAGGATGATGAGGATGATGAGGATGATGAGCTTCCGGAGCTATAGCTTCCGCCTGATGAACTGGAGCTTCCCGAACTGTAGCTTCTGCTTCCCGAAGAGTACGATGACCCGCTGCTTCTGCTTCCCGAAGAGTATGAGGAACCGCTGCTGCTGCGTGAAGGAGCAGAGTACTGCACCGGTGATGATGACGACCTTGAGGGTGTGTATGCCGGGGTAGTGCTGCTGCTTCGCGGGGTACTGGTTCTGTTGTATACCGTTCCGCTGCTCTGGGTTGTGGTACCGCTGTTGCTGCGGGTAGTGTTGTATGACGGTCTTGAGCTTACCCTCGGGTTGTTGTAGCTCGGGGTATAGCTTCTCTCAGCAGGCTGGTACTGGGGCCTGTTTACAGTCTGTGTCTGTGTCTGTGTCCTGACCGGTGTCTGCTGCTGTGTCCGGGTCTGAGTGGTGGTTTCAGTCCTCACAGGAGACTGTGTACGTGTCTGAGTCTGGTTCTGGACGGTGGTGTTATCCGATTCGCGTCTTGTATATTCAGGTCTGGAGACGGTTGCAGCGCCCTGATTGGAATTGCTGACAGTTCCATCCTGGGTTCTGCGGGTACCGGTTGTTGTTCCGGCAGCAGCGGCTTCCCTGNNCCGGCGGGAGTGTTGCCTGTCCCGGCCGGCAATGCGGTGCCTGACACATCCCTTCTGCTGTTCATGTCACCTGAAGGTGCATAGCCTGACTTGGTCCTGATATCAGTGTTGGAGTATGATCCTCTTGACATGGAGCTGTATCCGCCTCTGCGGGCGATATTTTCCACATATCCGCCATCATTGTAATGTGAGGGGTATCCGTAGCCGGAGTACCAGGGATAGTAACCGGGGTATCCGTAACCGTAATAGCCACCGTAATAATTATAATAGGAATACGGGCTGTAACCCCATGAGTAGTACGGGCTGTAGTATGAATAGGGAGAGTAATAATCATAGTAGAAGGGATCATAACCCCAGGAATAGGGTGATCCGTAAGATCCCCAGTACCCATAGCCGAAGCCGAGTCTCATCGAGAACGGTGAGTAGTAGAACGGATCTCTCCAGTAAGGATAGAAGTAATCATCATTGAAGAGGTATATCCTGTCGGCCGCACCACCGTAATAGTTATTTACTATTGTCGGTTCGCCGGCTGCAGCGTATGCCGAATACTCATCATCCGGAACGAATTCGTCAGCGATGAGTGTATCTCCTGCATAGATATTGTCATAATAGGACTGTCCGGCATTCCTGTCCTGGACCGTGGGACCAGCCACAGCCACCGGATTCTCAGACGGCCTGTAATACAGGTCATCGTTGTTGGCTCCTGTGAAGCGGAGTGATGAACACGCGCTTGTTATCACAAGTATTGCCGGGATTATGTACCAAAACCTTTTCATTTCAATCTCCTTCTGGTTATCTATCCAAAATTATACAAATTCCGTACCAATTTCACTCAGCAGGCCAGTTATTTATAATGCACCGAAATAAGTAAAAACTCAGCATCATAATCAGGCTCACTTTCCGGTTCACAAGATTTGTCTATTTTTACGCCATCATTTTTGAGAATTAACAATAATACAAAATTATAACTGAGGAATGGCCAAATTTCTTACTAACAGGGAGGAGAATTATTCACAGTGGTACAATGACCTGGTGATAAAGGCTGACATGGCTGAGAACTCGGCCGTGCGTGGTTGCATGGTCATCAAGCCTTACGGATACGCGATATGGGAAAAAATACAGTCGGAACTTGACCGGATGTTCAAGGCCACAGGTCATGTCAATGCATATTTCCCGCTCTTCATTCCCAAATCATTCTTCAGCCGCGAGGCTGCCCATGTGGAGGGATTTGCCAAGGAGTGTGCCGTTNNCATTACAGGCTCAAGAACTCTCCGGACGGCAAAGGCATTGTTGTTGACCCTGATGCCCGTCTGGAGGAGGAACTCATCGTGAGACCAACATCGGAAACAATTATCTGGAACACATACAAGGACTGGATCCAGTCATACCGTGACCTGCCGCTGCTTATCAATCAGTGGGCCAATGTGGTAAGGTGGGAGATGCGGACGAGGCTTTTCCTCCGTACCACCGAATTCCTGTGGCAGGAGGGTCATACGGCTCACGCCACAAGGCAGGAAGCCGAAGAGGAGGCTGTAAGGATACTGAATCTCTATACTGACTTCGTTGAGAATTACATGGGAGTGCCTGTAATCAAGGGGGTAAAGACTGAGAGCGAGAAGTTTGCCGGTGCCATTGATACCTATACAATCGAAATGCTCATGCAGGACGGCAAAGCGCTGCAGGGCGGAACAAGCCACTTCCTCGGGCAAAATTTCGCAAAGGCATTTGATGTGCAGTTTACAAACCAGGAGGGCAAGCTCGATTATGTCTGGGCAACCTCATGGGGAGTCACCACCCGCCTGATCGGCGCACTGATAATGGCTCACGCCGACAATAACGGACTGGTGCTCCCGCCGAAGCTGGCTCCTATCCAGGTTGTGATAGTCCCAATTTACAAAGGCAACGATCAGCTTGACAAAATCTCCGATATCGCCGTTGATATCAGGCAACAGCTTGAAAAGGCAGGGCTCACTGTCAAGTATGACAACCGTGACACCCAGAAGCCCGGATTCAAATTTGCTGAATACGAGCTTAAAGGAGTTCCGGTGAGGCTGGCGATAGGTCCCCGCGATGCGGAAGAGGGCACCGTGGAGGTAGCCCGCCGTGACACCCTGACCAAGGAGACCATCAGGCGCGAAAACGTCGTGGCACATGTCATCGGTCTCATGGAAGACATACAGCAGAACATTTTCAGGAAAGCTGTTGAATTCAGGGAAAACAACACCTTCACGGCTGATACCTGGGAGGAGTTCACGGACATCATCGAAAACAGGGGCGGCTTCGTTCTTGCACACTGGGACGGCACACCGGAGACTGAAGAAAAAATAAAGGACCTCACCAAGGCCACCATCAGGGCGATACCCCTTGACAGCAGGGAAGAAAAGGGCAAATGTATCCTTTCCGGCAATCCTTCAAACCAGAGAGTATTGTTCGCAAGAGCCTACTAAACAGATTATTGCGTCAGACAGGCATAGGTCACCCACGGATTTACTCCATGAGGTAACTTATGTTTTAATGGATACCGGTTGTTTTTGTTTGAAATAAATCTGTAATTTTAGACAATCCAGCAATTGAACAGTTATGGCGGATGAGATTACACAAAGCAAGATTCTGATTGTAGACACTCTGAAGGGAAAATCTGTACTCAAGCAGAAGGTATTTGACAATACCGCAGTAGCCTTCATGATGGTGAAGGATATACTGAAGAATCTTGCCCGGGATGTGAACGGCAACCTGGGTGGAGTTGACCAGAGGATACGCATGGAGTACACTGACAGGAGCACCTTTGATGCTCAGCTCAAGGTAGCGGCCGATCTTCTTTTGTTCAGCATGCACTCGAACATTTTCCAGTTTGACCGCGAACATCCCGCCTGGAAGACGGCATACATACAGAAGAACAA
>MTKX01024967.1_pt2 | contig 30190 bp, 28 predicted proteins | sample 1042771 | NCBI WGS metagenome assembly MTKX01 (sample SAMN06212183, study PRJNA360534) | anaerobic digester metagenome | biome: Wastewater treatment plant; material: sludge; isolation source: anaerobic digester fed with sludge from wastewater treatment plant | place: Denmark: WWTP Randers ...
AATTGTTATGCTTCGGGAGAGGATCGATGACCGCCCGGGGAGAAAAGCTTCCCGGGCGGTGAAATCCGGTGCAATTGCGGGCATATGCCGATGAGCTTTCAGTGCGGTGTGAAGTCAAAGGTGCTGAAATTGCCTGCATGGTATACCTTGATGTCGGAAGCGCCGCGCTCGTTAAATAACTTCATGAGAAGCGCCTCCTTTTCCTTGAATTTTCTCGGCGAAACCTCCGGGATGATGAGGAGACGGACCTTCGTGTCTGCAGGCAGCCTGAATTCCTCTTCATTTCCCTCCTGAGAGACGGTGTTTAAATCAAGATCCCAATCAGATGCGGCAATGAGCCATTTGTCATAGCCGGCAACATATTCGTCATCCAGATCCCGGGCCGCCCAGAAAAGGGATTTCCTGTAGTCCGTGCCGGGCTGGGGATAGAGTGGAATCACGATGCTGTCGAGACACTTTTTATTCCAGCCCTTCAGTTGCAGCGAGCCAGGCACCAGGTCCACCGGAACTTCGACCGGCGTCTTCTCCACAATGGTGTCAGCACGCTCTTCCGGCCCTATCCTGCGTATGATCATCCTATCCCCGGGCTCGAGTGTAATCCCGAGCTTTCCTTTAAGAGAGCTCCAGAAGAAGTCCTCGGAGGGAAGCGGCAATTTCTGAGCATTGACGGCGTCAAAAATTTCCCTGTAATGGGCATTCCAGTAATCCCTTGCGGCAGTCGGTGTGGAGAAGGTCCTGCCGGTAACCATTTCGATCAACTGCTTCAGGATGGCATCCGGGAGACATGATATAGAGCGGTCCGATACAATCACGATGTTCTTCCTGGCTCTATTCTCCTTTTTGCATAAAGGCAAACCCTGTATACATCCCCCGGTTACGATCGCGACGATTACCAAAAGGCTGACGAATCGGCAAAACATATGAGACCACCTTCCTTACTCAGTTTTTAATATAAACGGGGATACTCACGTCCAGGTCCACCCCGATCTTCAGCGGAATTGTGTCTATCTGACGGGATTTCAGCATAATCGAGCGGTAGAAGAGGTCTGCCAGGCCATCATTCCAGCGGGGTGAGATGAGATAGGCACATTTTCCATTCCTCCTGATGATATGACCCCTGGCTTTTTCTATGATCTCAATCTCTTCGACGGTGCCTCCATTGAGAGTGATGTGGCTTGAAGGCTCGAGCTCCACCTCCTCGTTATAATCGTTCACAAAGAGCGGCTTTATCCCCATTTGTTTCTTCCTGCTTACATAAATTTCGGTGCGCACGGTGCGCTTCTTCCCGCATACTGATATGACTCCCGGGATAAGCACCATGCTTTTACCTTTTGGAGCCTGAATCTCCCAGTTGTTCCCCCCCCTGTACTTCACCATGTTTCTCTGCCGCGGGGTGAAGGTGAAATCTTCACCCCGCTCACCATTCACATACACCTCGAAGAGCTCCCCCTGGGAAAAAACCCGCGACTCGCCCTCTTCAACAGTTACGCGCAGGGGAGTAATCTCTATGGCCGGTGTCTGTATTACGATCGAAATCCTGACACATCCCTCCCCGTCGGAGGTAGCAACCTCAACGCTGAAAACATCGTCTGCGCCACGTGCCGGAGGATAATAGGTATAGGTGCAGCCTTCAATATGCTCAAGCCGACCTGCCGGGAGCTCCCTTATGCTGAGAGGATCGGTTGTATCGACAAGAGCATGGAGGTCAATGGTGACCGGCACCCCTCTCGTGCATGTNNGTTTGAATTCCGCATATTTCCACGTTGAAAGATAGGGTATCAGTGCTTCCTCCCCGGGGTGCAGTATATTCGAGGGTTTGCCGGTCAAGGAGCCTTATTTTCTCTGAACATGCAACATTGAGAAAGACCCCGGAGATATCGAATTCCTTCTTGTTCACATAGACCAGGAAAAGATCGGCAATCCCCATGCGCTTCCTCTGCCCATGATAGGCGTCTATGCTCTGCGCAATGACGGCGACTTCAGGCCGTGAGACAGTCACGGGGATAAACACCACCGCCGGAGGCTCACCTGACGGGGTGACCAGAACCTCGATTTCATCCTCTTCGTATAACTCTCCCGCCGGAGAGAGAAAGCTGCACTCATTTTCGTTAATGACCTTAACAGTGCCATATTTTGCGCCCTTCACCCTGATTTTTTCATTATTATTCAAGAAAAGGTGAGATGTTATCTCAAATATCTCGGTTATACCCCGCGCTGCAGTGAGCTTTAAGACCTGCACGGGGTATCTCACCTCAATCTTGAGTAACACATCTACTTTTTTATCGTATGCCGAGACGGTCAGGCGCACCTCCTCATCCAGCTCTCTCGCAGGAGCATGGTACATGAGTTTGTCCCTTTTGAGTATACTTATACTTTTTGCGCTCTCATCGGCAGGGGCCACAGAAAATTCCCTGAAGGGAGAGCCATCGACGGTCACATCGAGAAGCTCTTTCACGTCCAGCTCTTTTTCCTGTCCTGTAAATACCCTTGCGGTCCTCGAATCAACCTTTATGTTCGCCGGCCGGCACATTTTCACCGGCAGGAGGAGACAGTGAAGGTCGCCATTGTTCATCTTCGCCAGGAGCCGTATCTCATCGGATGCCCGGGCATGTGTGGCACGATAGATGTGCTGCCCTTTTTCACTTTCCTCTATGCTCCCGTATCGGGCAGCTTCGACAAAAACCTCTTTAATCTCATCATTATCAATGAGGTGCTCCCTTGCGTCAAACTCCTTGCATGCAGTCTGGCACGAGAGCGGAATCACTCCTGTCTTCAATGAAGAGGTTTCTTTCACGATCACCACGGGGAGCGACACCACCGTCTCGGCAATGAACTCGGCATTTTCGCGATCACAGGCTCTTACCCTTATCCTCACCGTCCCTGTTCTTGAATCTTCCCACGATCCGAGAAGTGGGGCTTTAACGGTCAGTATATGGTTTACCCTTCTTAGGCGCACGTCTGAGACCGATGTGGTGCCCAGACAACGATCATAGCCATCAATGTGAAAAGATATGACTGCGTATTCATCGGCGCACCAGATGCTCAAAACCTTTCCGTCAAGATCGGCTCTCATTGTTTCGCCGGCTTTCATGGTAATAGTTCCCCCCGAAATCCTGAGCCTGCCGGAAAACAAGGTGCCTGGAAGCAAAGGCAAAATCACGGCCCGCTTCAGCAGGGGAAAGGCGTTAAGGCCGCATAGAGCAGTGCCGACAGGAAGAACAAGGGTAAAGGCAAACACGAAAAATATAACAAAGCAGAGCATCCAGAGTGCTGCCGTCCAGTAATCGATGAGCCCTGTGTATACGTTGAATGCTGCGGCAACGGCCACTGAAAGGGAAATGAGCACAAGAAAAAAACCTCCAGCAGCGCTCATGCTCCGGACCACCTCTCCCCGCATCTCATCCCGGTGGAAATACCATATTCCGAACGTAGTTTCCGCCACCGGGATGAAAGCGGCAAGCACCAGAGAGTAGAGTCCGAGCTTCTGAAGCACGAGTCCCACCAGTGTAACGTCTCCGGCAAAACATACAATGAAAAGAAGGAGCCAGATGGCGGACGCGCCTATTTCTTCATAAGCCTCCCTTTTTATCTTGCCCAGAACCCCGCCGGTATACATATCCTTCACCCTCCTTCAGCACCTTTTTTGTTCCCCCTGTTAGAACGCGCTAAAAAGCGGCAACGTGACATTTTTTCACCCATGAAGTGATATGCGACTATTGGTCGAATATGCCGGTTATGTTGTAAGTCCAGCCGGCTATCATCTTTGCATTGAGGAAAGCTCCGCTTGACAGATCCCATACGCCAATCCAGGTATAGCTATCATAGTGATATACTGCCGCAAATTTTTTACTATCGGGGCTGAATGCTCCTCCCTTAACATCATTCGCTGAGGAATAACGTCCGTACGTTGAAAATGCGACTTTTCCCGATGATATATCCGTCATCTGGTAGTGAACATCCGCGCCATAACCAACAGTGGCTGCTTTGTATTTTCCATCAGGAGAAAGCAGCGTTCTGCTGGACGAAGCGTATGTTTCAGCAGGAGCTCTCACTGCCGTGCGCTCGCTCGCCACGCCGGGAGGCTTCAGGTGCGTATACCCCACCCTCACCGCAAAGACTATAGATAACAGGAGCACCGCGATGGACAGCACGCTCAGCGCACAATCGAAAAAAGTGATATATCGCGACGGCTCTTTCACAGGGCAAGTCCGCTCAGTGGTTTTTACTGACGGTTTCGGGACGCTGCATGTATCGAGCATGCGCATTATCTGCTCCACCGAGCATGGCCTGTTTTCAGGTATAACGTCCAGCATCGAGATAATCATGTCACTTAAATACTCCGGGACTTCCCGATTCAGATTTCGCGGCGGCTGAAAGCTGAATAGTCTCTCATTGGCATCCTCAGGATTGATGCCCGTGAGAATAAAGTGCATTACTGCGCCAAGCGCATAGATGTCGCTCCGTAAATCGGCTGTTCCCTTATACTGTTCCGGTGCTGCATATCCTGGCGTTCCTATGGCAGTTCCTGCTTTTTGAGGAGCAATTCGAGCGATGCCGAAATCAACGAGAGAGACCTCCCCATTGTGCATTATAATGTTACGCGGTGAGAGATCACGGTAAACTACCCTGTGGCCGTGAAGATACCTGAGAATGTCCAGGAGCTGTTTTGTCACCTCTATTGCAGTATCAACAGGCAATGGTCTGTATGCCCGCTCCTTCATGATGCTCTCGATGTCATTGCCTTCAATATATGACATTGCAATGAAATGCGCCACTTTGTCTGTAGACGGATCGTTGGCGGTAAAGTAATCGATCACTTTTGGGAGCCTTGCGTGATGGAGGTTTGCAAGAAGCCGCGCCTCTTCTTCAAAGCGTTTCATGGCATACTGTATCTCCGCCGGATCATCGGACGACACGTTCATCTTTTTGAGAGCCACAATCGATTTAAGTTTTTCATCCCGCGCCAGATAAACCGAGCCCATCCCTCCCGATTTGAGAGACCTGAGAATCACGTACCTGTCGCCGATAGTCGCGCCCCCCAGCATTTTGGTGCCGGAAAGCGTGCTGCCACAATGCGAGCAGGTCTCTGTGCTGTCATTATTCTGCCAGCAGCAGTGCGGACAGTCGATGTTCATAAAGATCACCTCCAAAGAATATTTTAATTACCATCTGCATCGTGCAGCAGGCGCGCCGCCCCGGATGCTGAGAAACGTCAATGAAGCGCATTGTGACGGGTGGCGCGATCTCAACATCATATACTACCCCCCTTTCACTTTTATATAACGCCTGAAAGCAAGCGGTGAGACATGGCAATGAATCAGCTTGCTTTCTTGAGGCTCTTTGCAACATACGGCTTGTAGCTCAGCTCGCGGAGCGCCATCTCGTAATGACTGCCGCCTTCGGCCGATATCATCTGCGAAAAAGCCCTGTCTGTCCGTGCGCAGAGCAGGCAACCCGCCATCTCGGCTGCGCCGAAGAGGCCGAATTCATCGGGATCTGCAAAGATCCCTCCAGGTCTTTGCCGGGACTCGTGTCTTGGAATCACCATGGCCCGGTATCTTTTCTCTCCTTCTGACCGAACCACGACATCACTCTCGGTCCCCTCATCAACGAAGCGCATCATCTCCCTGCTTATCTCCCCGGCCAGAGAAAATGGGTTGGCTCCCCTGAGCTCTATCACAAAAGCCGGCCATAGAGCGGCATCGGTGTTGAAAATCTTCAGACAGCCCCGTGTCAGGGCCTGATAGTGGAATGTATCAGCAGTATTGCCCACTCTGTTATAAATAAATTCATATTTTTCCCCCAAGACCTCGGCTAGAAGAAGTAATGGCTCTACTATTTCGTTATGGGGATATATTCTTTGATTATTAATATTCTTCGTTCCTATGGTGAAGTGGTAAGGACAATATGGCCTTGCTCGCGCGCTGATATCAAAAACCATATTTTTATATGAAAAATAACCCATAACTATATCTTCGCCTTTTTCTCCCTTTGGTCTGTCTTTGATATAGGCAACACTCGCGTTGATCAGGCATTCAAGAAGTAAATCATGCTCTTCTATGCTTTTGGGGTCATACTTGAGTCCGGGAAGTGCCGATTCGTAGCTTCCTTCTATCCTTTCCACAAGAGATTTCCTTGTCCGGCGCTCTGCCCGTGCCGCCTCCTCAATATGAAACTCCACCGGTTTATCGATAACACAGAATCCGCTTCTCATAGTCCCGACCTCCTGCATTCATTTTGTGCTCCCCGATGGGTGCACATGGAGGAACGCATAAAAGGCGGCACATGAGACATTAATTATTTCATACCTCCGGAATCAGCCATATCCGCGCCGTATAATCCTGCGAAGCCGAGAGCAGCCTTTTCCCGTCAGGGCTCCAGCAGACCCAGTTCACTTGCGCGCTGTGCCCCCGGAGAATTTTCACACATGCTTTTTCACCGCGGCCGCGGGAGAGGCGGTAGATTTTCACCACATGTTCTTCCGTGCCCGACGCCACCACTTCCCCCTCCGGGCTCATGGCGCCCTGCCACGCCCCCCTGTCCAGAAACACCACGTTGAGGCATTTTCCCGTCAGATCCCACACCCTGACGGTATTGTCCGTCCCTGTGGTGTAGAGACACCTGTCATGATTAAAAAAGGACACCCTCCTCACGCCCCCCTGATGCCCCTGCAGGGTTCTGAGGAGCTGACCCGAAGAGGCATCCCATAGTTTTGCCGTATGATCGGCTCCGGGTGACATCTTTCCAGTCAGTGATATCTCGCTCGAGGCAGTGGCGACAAGCGCTCCATCACTGGAGAAGACCGCTTCGCGCACCCGGTTGCCATGTCCGCGGAGAATCCGGAGGAGACTTCCCGTGTGAGCGCACCATATGCGCGCAGTGCAGTCTTCACTCCCCGTAACGATAGAGCTTCCCGATGTTGAAAAACGCGCAGCCCACACCGCATCCTCATGCCCGCGGAGCGAAAGAACCTCACTCCCTGAATGCACATCCCATATTCTGGCAGTTTTGTCTCCCGACGCCGTCACTACTCTTTTCCCATCTGCCGAGAAATCGCAGTTCCCCACCCATGTTTCGTGCCCCCTGAGCACCTGTATGCATCTCCCCGAGTCGTTCCATATCCGGGCAGTACCATCATCCGACGCAGTCAGAGCCAGCTTTCCATCTGCCGAAAACATGCAATATCCCACGCGATCGCTATGCCCGATGAGAGATATGAAACCTGTCGCCCTGCATGTAAGATTGCATGCCAGGAGAAACTCGCGGCACCTCGAGATGACAGCCCTGTCATACACCCCCTTCCATCCGTAGCAGTTGTTCACGTACCTGGCGATCGCCTCAACCTTATCCCCCTGGCCACTACGTACCTGCTCCCATGCTTCAATCACCATCCGAAGTCTTTTATCACCGGCCTTTGCTTCAATGAAAACACAGAGCTGGTCCAGTGCGGATCTCTCGTTTCGGGTGAGCCTTCCATAAGCATCCAGGCAGAGTGTTTCCGCTGCAATCCCGGTGTTCACCTCATCCTCGAATACCGCGCGACCGAGGATGAGCCGGGCCGCTTCCCGCAGAAAAAGAAAAAACAGAAGATAGTTCCGCGGGCCCTGGATGACTGAGCTCGACAGAAGCACCTCCTTAAGGGCTCCGTCAACGAGAAATCCATACGAGTTCCTGTCCGCGTGCACAATCGCCGTTGGCTGTGCCATATGAAGCGCCCAGTAAACCCCTTTGAATTCGTTTTTCCAGGATACGCTTCGCAGAGGCGAGAATATCTCGGCAACCTGTTTCAGAGGCTCACTCGTCAGGAGAGGGTCCACCTTCTCGATGATAATAGGCATGAAGCGTGATCCACCGTTCATATGCTCCTCCCTTCTGCAGTGCATGCCCCCGGCCTCGTCCCCGGCCGGGGCTTGAGAGCTCCCTGGCGTGTTATCCCGCGTTCAATCCCAGGAGTTGAATTCCGGTGAGTAGTCAGGACAGGCCTCCGCTGTCTTAGTACCGTATCGCTTTTGGAGCTCTTCCTGCCTTTCCCACAGGCACTGCCAGTCAAATTTTATATGGGGAAAAGCTTCAACCCATACACATATCCCATCACTGTCGTCAATAGTGACACAGATGACTTTCGATTGACCTCCGTGCCTGTCGTGAATTGCATGACTCAGGTAATAGGCGGGGGGGATATAGACAACATCACCTATGGAAGGCACATAAAAGTCCTTTTTCCTTTTATACCTTTTCTCAAGTCGTTTTGACACTCCATAACCTCCTTTCAACACCGCCAAAAAGGGTGCTCACTGTTCCGTCAGTGAACACCCTTTTTGGCGGTGCCGTGCGACATTGTCACCTATGACGATTCTTACATCACCTCACCACTTCCACCTCGTCAAAGAGCGGAGGCAGCAGTACCCGTCTTTTATGTTCAATATCATAGAGACACCCATTCTTGAGAATAAAGGGAGCATACTGGTAGAGCCGTGCCTTGCCGTCCCGGCACAGCGCAATGAACCCCTTCCCCACCGGGAAAAGTTCCTCAATGAGTCCATTGTGTGAGCTGCACCGGTGAAGCAGCCTGTCTCCCTCATACACGCAGAACCCCTCCCTGGCAGCCGTCACCAGAAGCTCCCCATGAAAGCGAGCCATATGAATCCTTTCCGTGGTGAGCTCCCGGGTGCTCTCGCGATAAAATCCCACCGCATGTCCCCGCTCCTTCAGGACCATTACCTGCAGCATTCCCCTGGAATTCACCGTCCTGATGGCCGTCCCCTCAACAAAGACCCCGGCCATTACCCGGTCCCCTCCCGGTGAATTCTTACGGCCGGCAAGACGCTCCACTGCCATGAAGTAGCTTCCCGGGGAACCTTCCGCATAGACGCGCAGGTTATTATCACCGGCATACATTCCCGCAGAGTCGCCGGGAGCAGCATCGGTAAAGTGGCGGGAGCGGGCTCTGCTTTTTATAGAAGCGAAATAATCGAACCTCCCGCGCCTGTCAAAGCTGCTCAACAAGGCCAGGCAGAAGCCGGCATCATCGCTCAGTGAAAGAGAGCTCACCACCTCCCATTCCCACCCGTGAAAAATATGCTGCCGCAGTGTGAAAACACCATCGACGTCTTTCCTGTAGACGTCGATGGACTCGCTCCTCCCTGCAACGAGCCGTCTCCCATCGGGGGAGAACACAAGGGCGCTCACATGCCTTCCCCCGAATCCTTCATACTCACCAGTCATGCGGAACCGTTCTTCCCGATCATCGAAGTGAAATATCAGCACCCTGCCGTCCATGCATCCCAGCGCCAAGCGCATTCCGTCATTACTCATTCCCACTGCGCGCACGCAGTCATCGACGTCAATCCACTGGGCCATATCGTAGCCCCCTTTCTTCCCGTCATAGACATAAAAACAGGCATTCTCCCCCACTCCTGGGCCCACGAGCCTGGTGCCGCACAGTGAACATGCAGGAGCGCAGGCATTCGACATTTTCTTGATTACATGGGAAAAAATATACCCCCTGGCAATGGAAAGCGGCAAAAGCTCCCTGTGGGAAGCCTTCCTGCGCTCCTCCCGGGAATGTTCCTGCCCTGCAGAAAGCATCTGGTGCAGTTCATCCAGATACCTTCTCTCGTCGTGCTCACACTGTGTCATGGCAAACTCCGCAATTATCCCATCCATAGAGACCCTCCCGCTCTTTCATAGTGACAGGTGATGTGCTGCTGACACACCGCTCCCCGCTCCCATAAGCCTCCCGCAGATCCGCTCATTCCCCGCACAGCCTTTCGATTACCTGCGTCAGACTTTTCAGGAGTATCTTTTTATCCTTGGATGGCGTGAGGAGGCTCTCCAGTTTAATAATCTCCAGCACGCCCCTGAGAGATGTAACCTGTTCCTGTTCTACGAATTCCGTAATGGCGGCCAGGTTGGCTTTAAGCAGGAACTCATCATCCGAGGCCAGGAAGCTCTCCAGGGCCTTGTTCAGATAGGCGCTCTCCGTTTTGATGTAAACCTTCTTCATTGCCATAAAGATCTTACGCAGCCCGGTGGCTACTTTTTCCTCGGCTTTCTTCCCCCGCGATGCTTCCCGGAAAGAAAAGCAGGTCTTTGTAATACCGTCAATGTAGTTGTCAAGGGAGTCCTTCGAGACGATTCTTACATCCCGCCTCAGGAAGCGCGCTACCTGTGCCAGCATCAGCTTGTCGGGCCTGCGAGTGAGAAGCCCTTCCCGGTACATGTCTTTCCACTGCTGTCCCTCCCTTATAAGTGCGTCAAGCCACTCTCCGGAAAATGATCTCAGGAGAAACTCCTTCTCCCGGGGGGCGGGCAGGAAGAACCTGTCGAGCTCAAGCTCCCCAATCCTCTTGTGGACCAGCTCCTTCTCCCCGGCTCCCCTCAGGCAGAGCCCGGAGCAGAGCAATCCGGGAAGCTCGTCAAGTGCCAGGGGATCCTGTGAAAGAGAGGACCCCACTTTTTCCAGTAATCGAGACGGTGGATTGCTCAACCGGCCATCGGCAAAATCCTGGCGCAGTGTGCCTGAAAGCTTCACCAGGAGTGCAATAAGCCCCTCATCAATCCCGGGGAAGCGCTCCTTCATGTATATTTTCTCCTCGTCCTGCGGAAGAAAATCAAACCTGATGACTGCGAACCGGTCCAGGAATTCCCCCGATAGCTGGTGCCCATAGTATTCTGTCTGCATGGGGGAACAGTCAAGAAGCGCAACGACAAAGAACCCCTCCCTTTTTCGAATGATCCGCCCATCGGGAAGCGTAAGGCTGCCAAATTCCTCGAGGACATTATTCAGCACTGCCAGTATATTAAAAGCAGGCTTCTCCAGGCCTGTTAACACAAGAGGACGCCCCTCAGCGAGAGCCCTGCACACCATTCCCGTCTCAAATACTGTAGCAGAGCCGTTGAACCCCCTGTAGGCCACGATTTCCTGGTCACTGCAATTCCTTGTGAGGTGAAAGTATAAGGGGCTAAGCCCCAAATCATTTTCAAGCAAATCACGTGTAACGGTGAACTTCCCGCTGCCCGTTTCTCCCATGAGGATAAGGTGCTCTCCTTTTATGATGCTCTTGCACATGTCGAGCTTGCGCCTGACAGTCGATGCGGTGTTTACGCAACGAGCCGGGATCTCCCCTTTCCCCTTCTCTCTCCTGAGCTCCAGCACTTTCCTGCCCTTCTCTGAGTAGAAACAGAGAAACTCCTGCGCCCCATCCTCTCCTCTTCTCTCTATCACCGGCGGCCGGAGCGTCTCCGGATCCCTGGGGACAATAACATTCACAGACCTCAATATGGTGCCCAGCGCCTGACGGGCTTCGTCGCTGCTTGGAATGAAATATTTGAAAAACACGTCCTCATAGATCGCGTAGTGCACCTGGTCCTTGTGGTGAACTTTTGTGACATCCTCAGGGAAGAGAGCGCAATGGCGGCAGAGTTTGATAAGTTTCCGCAGGGAAAAATCGCCCTCCTGGCCGAGACTCTCCTTTTTCAGACGCACTGTCCCGGCTGACTGTGCCAGCCGCCGTATGAGATCGCCGTCTACTTTTCCCCCCGACACCCCTTCCAGGACCTGAATCTCGCTTTGCAGGCTCGGGTACTCAACTTCAATAAGAAACATGCGGGACATGAGGTCTACTGACAGCGGGAACACGGTGTAATTACCGTTCTCGTCTTCCGGGTTCATCAAAAAGATTACCCTGAACTCAGGCCTGAAATGAATGGTCTCGCCCTGTGGTGTCCTGTAGCAATGATCACGAAGAAGAGGGTTGAGAGCCGAAACAACAGCCGACACGCGTGCCTTATTCGGCTCCTCCAGTACTGCCCATGCCCCTGTTATCCCCGCCTGAATGATTCGAGAGTATAAAAACCCTGTGCATTTGGCTTTCGAAGTTCCTTCTCCGCCGAAGCTCCTTCTGTGGATTAAATCATACTCTGTCGATAAACCGTGCATGTGAACCATCTCAAAAGGCTGGTTCAGGAGTGCGCTGAGAGAATACACAAGCAGGTCCTTTCCCGCCCCGCATGGCCCCTGTATTACGAGATGGCAGGGATCGGGATTGGACAGGGCCTTGAGTATACGCCCCTGAGTCTCAATGAACTGGGGAGAATATACTACCTCCACCTGCTCACCCTCACCCTCCGGATCCAGTACCAGCTCGATTCTATATGGATCATTCGTGTACCGGAAGCCCGGTGTTCCCGGAAAACTGCCCTCCCTCACTTTTCCGGAGGCACCCCCTAGTTCCAGGAAGCGCGACTTCCCCTCCCGTCGAAAGCGAAAAGGCCTCTCCCGGTCATCTGTCCCGCTCTCCGTGCTATTTTCCCTGTGCTCGCTCTCCATATACCCTCCTACATAAAAAAATAACCGACAGCATCCCCTGCCGGTGTGTTCTCCGTGCCGGGATGGCGGCCGGACCGCCATCCTCCCCATGAGCGCCTTATGAGTTCATCCCGCCCCGGGCATATCTCACCCTTTCCGTCAATAACTTCCTGAGAAAAAGAGAGAAGCAGTGGGGCAATTCTTCTATCCGCGCCACATGTATCCCCAGCGAGCCATATGAATCCTTCACCGTTTCACCTCCCTTTCCCGTTCCGATGCCTGCAACCACGATATTTTTACCGCTGGAGCGGGCCAGGTGTATGGCATTACCTATTTTTTCCGCGCTGGTAACCCCATCGGTAATGACCAGGATAAGCTTCAGAACTTCTGCCGATTTCAGCTTTCTCGGCGGAAAGCGCTTTATGCAGGACATTAGTGCGCCCGTGTCATTGGTGGCCTGATGCTCAAACTCCAGCAGCCTCAGCACCATATAGGGCGCGCAGGGTTTCTCCGAAAAATCCTTTATGGCAAGAAAATGAGTAGAGAATCCATACACCTCAAAAACCACGCCAGGTAGTTTCAGGAATGTCTCATAGAAGATCGCCGTGGCGATAACAGCCTCCTTCAGTGATGAGCCCATACTTCCACTGGTGTCAACCAGCATTGACACCATGCATTCCACGGCAGGCTTGATGAGCTTCCTTTCAAACTCAATGCCATCAGCAAGAGCCATACTGAGGCTCTCCGGTGAAATTTCACCCCCGGGGACTCCTTTGACGACCTCGTCCATCCGGTGCTCCCCGAATAGCAGTTCCAGCTTCTTTTTCAGCGCGGATATCTCCCCGGCGAAGGGCCCGAGAAGCTCATGATACCGCTCCAGCTCCTCATCAGTAACTCCCCTGATGCGAAAGGCCTCGCTGCGGATAACCTGCGCCAGTTCCTCCTGTACCTCGCCGTAACCTCTCTGTGCAGCCTGTGTCTCCCCTTGCAGCGCATCACCCTGCGCATCTCCACCGCTTTCGGCGTCAGAAAGACCATTCGCCGAAGTATCCTTGCACCGGCTAGACAAAAGCGCTCCTGCGCCGAGAGCCGTCAGGCTCTCATACAGACGCCCCCGCCTCGCCTGTTCCCTTTTGTTCCGCAGCGTGGCCGCAATCCCGGTTCCATCAGCATTCTCCAGAGTATTTTCAGGAGCATTTCCCCCTGCATTCCCCGCTGCCTCCACATCTCCCACTTCTCCGGAGCTCCCGCCTCCCTCCCCTTTACCCTCTGCATCTCCCCCTGTCGCCATTCCCTGCAGCCGCCCTGTTGCCCCTTCTTTTTCCTCTTCAGAAGCCGCCGCGGAGCCCCCGGTATCCCTCGCCCCCTCCTCCCGCGCCGGCTCAAGAAGCTCCTGAAACAGGGGCCACAGCTCATTCCTCACAATCCCGTAACAAAGCTCCTCTCTCTGCTGGACACTGGCCCGCTCCCTGATCTCTCTCGTCTTTGCCAGATAGCCCGTAACCACCTCATCACCACGCCATTCCTGCGCTCCCGTTCTCGCCTCGAAAAGTGCCCCCTCCAAAAACTGAACACAGCGTTCCTGGCGCTGAAACCGCCATCGTTCATACTCAGCGTCCTCCACATGATAAAGAGACCTTCTCAGAGCAGCCACCCAGGCGCCCGCTCCCGGATAAGCATGCAGCCCCAGTCTCAAGAAAAGCGGCGTGCTCATCACCGCCAGAAGCGCGCAGAAATCAGGATTCTCCTGCAGGTCAGCCTCAATCAGCTCTCCATCATGATACAGAATGCGAAAAAGCACCTCAAAAAAGAGTCCCCTGATGGACTCCTCCGGAAAGCGGACCAGGTCGGAGAGCGGTATCCTCAACACATGGAGCTCCCTGTCGTAGGTCCAGCCCTCGTGGCCCCCCTCCATGGTCGGCTTCGCTATCACCGCGTTCAACAGGAGATCCCCCGTGACCACCCGTCCCACTTTCTGAAACTCCCTCAGCAGTCGCGAGATTTTTTTCCTTTCCCTGTCAGTAGCCACCATGGGAGTAATAAATCCCCCCCTGCTGTAGGACAGAATGTAGCTGAGCGCTTTTCCCGGCGCGCCTTCCTGGAGCGCCCTGGCATAGGCCTGGCCTCCCAGCACCATTCCCGTCATTCGTTCCACATCTTCCGAAAACACCAGCATCACTGCCTGCCAGCCGGCCCCGGCCCCGGCCCTTTGATTCTGAGCCACCCTGAATGCAGCCGTCTCCAGTCTCCTGTGATCAGAGATAAGCTCCCCCCCCTGTACCAGGTTGATACCCTCCACAAAGAGTGTTTCATGAAGCGGATCCCCGAGCCCTGAGATTCCCCTTTCACCAACAATAGTGACTGCCGAAACGGCAGTGGCCGGCACCTCCCCCGGGAAGGGGGACAGCAGGTGGATGAGCTCGTGCTTGAGAGCGGCCAGAAATATCACCGGATCCCTGTTGTCAACAACATCGAGGAAAACACCCCTTTTGCTCCCCTGCAGGCAGGTCAATCCATACCACTTTCGCAACTGTTTGCAGGCGAAAGACGACAGAATCCCGTGAACAAGCAGGCCCTCTCTTCCGGTGCCGGATGAAAAATCCATATCAGAGGGCAGAGCAGCATAAGAAAGCGGATGAATCAACCCGATAGTTTCATTAATCAGCTCTTCCCGTGACCGGGAAGAGCCGGCACCCAGGAGCGCCACCATTTCCCGCGTGCCTTCCCGGATCATTCTCCGGTGTTCCGGCTCAAATTGTGCCCCGTGGTCAAACAGCAGCTCCTGAAATTCATCAATCAGCCCGGGGTCTATTGCCTTTTCCCGCTTTAAAGCCCTGACTGCTGCCCGGGCGTCCTCAGCCCCTATCCCCCTGATCCTTTCCAGAGCAGTCACAAACTGATCGAAGCCCTCCCGGTACTGCCCCCTGTTTTTCATAAAAGCCCCTTCAGCCATCATCTCCTTGGCCCTGTAGTAGCACCTCACATGTGTCATCACCCCTGGATCGACGCCCTCATCCTCTTCCTCCCGTTCCTTCCCTTCCTCCGGCGTCCCCATGGAAAAAAACTTTAGTCCGTAGGCATTTTCCCCCTCCCCCAGGAGCGCTTCACCTTTCATGGCGCCCATGATTGACGCCCCGAAATCACGAAGGCTTATAGATCGCTCCATCACAAGCTCACCATCAGCCACCGACACAATCCCTCTGCGCACCAGGATCCTGCGTGCCCCTTGAAGCTTCTTGATCTGCATCCAGCCCTCTGCATCAATAAAAAGCTCCCCCAGAGCCGTCTCACTGTGTGCCGAATGAGTCACAATCGGCTCCAGTGTGGCCTTCCCCAGCACATGGGCATTATAGGTGGCCGGAAGCGCCTTTGAATGACGATTCTTCCGGCAGCAATCCTCGACAACGAAGTTTCCTCTATCAAGATCATACAGTTTGCGCACCTCCCACCGCTGTTCCCCCCACATACTCTCAATGGACTTATGAAAAGCCCGGTTAAAAAAAGCCCGCCCCTTTCTGAAGAGCCGCTCCCGGATGGTTAGTTCACCCTCCAGTTCGTGCTCCTGTCCCGCAGCTCCGGCACCCTGCCCCGTAAGAACAGCCAGCCTGTGCGCCAGGCTCTCCACCGAGAAGCTCCTGTCCCGCAATAACGAAGTATGCAGGGCACGCACCGAAGAATAAAGATCCCTGCCCAGCTCACATGGTCGTTCAATGCGCCCCCAGCTTTTTTTCAAGGCCGTCCTGTCTCCCTTCCCACACTTCTCATAGATTCCGAGAGCACACAGCAGGGCCGCATCCTCTACTCCAGGCCCCCTCATATTCATATACCCCGCTCCTGCTGCCAGCCACAGCGAAAAAAGCTCTCTGGCCTCCGGCAGCCCCTCTGAAAACAGCGCCACTATGCGCTCGTCAAGAAGAAAAGCCATTTTACCGCTCTCCATGTCAACCACGGTCGCCGCAGGCGATTTCATGAACTGAGCCTGGTAAAAACCTGTGAAGTCCCCACTCTCATAGCCATAATAGAGCAATTTCCAATTCTTCTTGAGAAACAGCAGCGCCTCGCTGAAAGCCAGATCAGACAGCTGCCCCGTAATAACCGGCACGTGTTTCTGTGGTGGCATCACCATCATCCTTCCCATACCGTATATGCCCTCCTTTCACCATAAAAGAAAAAAGGCAGTGCGTGCCTTCTTCATTGCCTGAACAGCCAGAATCACATCAACTTCTTCATTTCTCCCAGTATCACCCCCTCTCTCTCCCCGTTGCAGAGCCTTTCTGAGAAGTCAAGAGCTTTCTTACGATAGAATACATATAAATATTCTGGCCCATTGCGTTTTCCAGAAGCAAGCTCCCGCCTCAATTCAGGAATAAAGACCTCACGATAAAAACGGCACTTGGCCCGCATAGACGCATAGCGCAGAGTATTCTTTTTCCTGTCGTAGTTATAAAGAAAAGGAAACATTTTTTCACCACAATGATAACCACCACAGCGCCTATATGCCAATATTTCAGAAACACCATCACCGTCAACATCATTGCACTCAACAGTATAGGGACTCTGCGTTATTTCAAGAGTCTGGATGCCTTTTATGCCAGTATCCGAGGTATTGCCAGCGGTCTCACAGATAAGAATGCTTTTCCCATATCCCCCAGAACATGCGAACCGGCAATTGAAGAGTATATCTTTGAAACCGTCTCGAGTATCGAGATCAACAAAAAGCGGTACAAGCGTATTCCCGGGATTCAAAATATGGAGCACATTTTTCAACTGACCATCGTAGATGGCGAATATATTAATCTCAGAATACTCTTCCAGACAGTGATAGTTACTTCCAGTCATATACATAAACCCGTCACTGCCCCAGGTAAGTAAGTATTTCTCTGAAGAACCAAAATAAGCCGCACCATTCGATTTGAACCGTGGCACCAGAATCCTTTTGTGGAGCTCAAAAGCTATATTCTGAAAATCTTCAGTCTCAAGATGATAAAAATCCGAGCTGCGCCGCAGCGCACTACTCCTGCGGGTAAAAGAAGCTATTGTATCCGTGCTGAAAAGAGACCTATCCCCACCAAGTCCCTTTTCATGTATATATATCAGTGTACAAACAACACCGACATATATTGAGCATACACAAAGCAAAAAATACCTCAAAAAAGCCATTTTCACAGAACCATCACTCCTCTCATCACTTCCAAATACTTTCCGTACAACAAAAAGAGTGAAGGAGTCGGCACAATGACTCCTCCACTTCCGCGATAACTCCCATCCTTCTACCCCATACCAACGTTGCGAGCCGCCCCCAGAGCCGCGAGCCCCTGATCGTTCGCCTCCGCTCCTCAAGCAATAGTTGGGTGCAGAATCCACCGATTGCGTGCAAATCAGCGCTGGGCACGTACGCAAAGCTGGGAGTCACTGGTGAATGCTCCCCCAGCATTTTGNNTCACCCAAACGGTCAGTGCCGGGCATTCTCTTAAGACGCGAATGCTGCGCTGGCGCTTGCCCTTCGGGTCGCCAAACAAGTTTGACAACATTCGCGCCGGGCTTCTCGCACACCCCCTTTCTTAAAACGTCTCAGCCGTCGCCAGGGGGTATGCTCAAACCCCGGTTAGGTAGGCGCATCAGTCCCCTGATCTCACCTCAGGGCTGCGAGGCTCAAGAGCAGGGCGGGGGAATTGGATGATCGTCCCGGCCCCTGTTCAACGTTGCGAGCCGAAATCATTCGCCGCGAGCCACTCAGAAGCCTGATACCTCTCATCCCATCTTTAATCCGAAGAATTGAGATACAGCCATAGAACACGGAAAAGGTGAACCGAACTGAGACGTTTGTTTGTGGGTCTTCTCATTTTAACTCAACAACCACTGAAGTAAAGCCCCAAGCCTCCAGAAATATTTTTTGCTTGCAAAAAATATTTCTGGAGGTGGTGCCTTCTTTACTTTGTTACCTCCGGCGACGGAACCAGGGCTTGACTACAGCGGTTTTATGAGTTGTGTGGTCCGTATACCACAAACAAACAAGAAAGAGGTGACCACAATGCGACGCATAAGCAAATGGCAGGCAATCAACAGGTTCGGCGAAACTATTTACACCATCCCCTTCAGAAAATTCCACGATGCAAAAAACTTTGCAAAACTCATCGCCAAAAACCACAAACGCTTCTCACTCATCGGCTGCCACCAGCGCCCTCCCGTCCTCGACTGCGACATGCCCTGGGAAGTCGCCTACCGCATCCGCAAAGACTATCCCTGGAAAGGAGGTGCTGTACCGTGCTGTACCGTGCTCCACCATCTCCCTGAATTCACGCGCTACCTCACACTGAAGCACCTTTCCCTCTCCACCATCACTCGCAAGAAACGTGACATCACCCAGCTCGAATCCCACCTCTTCCCCCTGAAACTCCACCACATTGAACCGGCCCATCTCGAGGCCGCCCTCCTCTCCCTGAAACAAGCCCGCAACCTCACCCCCGTAACCCTCAATCGCAAGAGCACTTCCCTCAAAACCTTCTTCACTTTCCTTCACGAGAGAGGCCATCTCAAGAAAAATCCCGCCGCTTCTCTCCCTTCCGCCAACTGAATCTCCCCCATCACCGCCAGGTGCCACCCAGCGGTGGAGCAAAATTCCCACAAATTCTTGCTTCACCGCTCAGGTGCTGCGCATTCGTTTGGCACTCGATTAACAGTTTTGAGCCATGTCTGATAGTTTAGTGCCACTCAATCTCTGGGCACTCGCTCAATAGTCTGTGTGCCGGAAGGAATGTTTGAGTGCCACTCACGGGGTGCCTGGGCAGACCGCCTTCAATCCACTGTGCCATCAATTGCCGGCGCCCTGCCCAGACACCCCTGAGCTTGCCCATTGCAGAAGGCTTTAGCGTGAAAAAGGAAAATACTTACACCTCCTGAAATACTATTATCCGAGGTAAATTCTTCTCTCTGAACAAATCTATTACACGCTGGGGGAACCGTTTCAATGCCCTTACTTAAATGGATTCCAGATGAAATTACCCGTCATTGGGCGTCAAAAGTACCCCTGCCCCTGGGCTCGGTAAAGCATCCTCAGTTTGACGGCACCGGTAAAAAAATGTGTGAAAGCTCATGGGTAAAGCATATATTGAAAAATTCTTTCCCTTCTGTATGCCGTCATAAGGATCTACCAGGATGCCTGTCTTACAGCCCCGAATCAATAATAAGCTGTTTCAAAGACGGTAACTATCTTGAGGCATTGGCGCTCGTGGTGCGCTGGGGAGCAATGACCCGGACAAAAAATTCCATCTACAGAGAAGATCTCACCCTGGAGAGGATATTTTCCGCATTCGAGGCCAGCCGGCAGTCAATCCTGTCTACTGATAGCATAGAAGCTTCCTGGACCATGTTCACAGATCCCTCTGGCGGTCTTGGCTGGAGCAAAGTCATCACATCCAAGTCCCTTCATTTTTTCGCTCGCTCATTGGGTTATGAGAATCCCCCCGTGCCGATTGATAATAAAGTGATTATCAATGTAGTGTGGCCCACCTTTTTAAAACTGGTAAAAGAAAACCGGCGCTGGGGCGATCCCGCTCTGCCTCTCGACTGGCAGGACAATTCCTGGAAAAGCTTTAACCGTTATATGACGGCAATCGAATGCTGGGCATTACAGAAAGGCTGGTCCTTTACCGCTCTGGAAAACACATTATTCTCAATTTACTATCCAAAGGGTTCTCTGGAAGAACCAGGATAAGCATAACGGCGGCTATACATTACCCCTTCTAAAGAACCAATATGTGTTTTTCTTTTTTCTCTCGGGTTTTACATAAGGAATAAGGCTCAATTGCCCGCTCCTGTCTGGTTCGCGCAGAATTCTCCGAATAGGCAAGCCTTCCTTGTCGTCCTTTTTAAAGATGCCTTTGCTGGTGACTGAGGATTGGATTTACTCATATTGTTGGGCACCCCAATATTTCAGCAAGATTTTTCAAAGGTACCGAGAGGGGGGAATGGTTTGTCTTTATCGGGCGGTGGACCGGTCAAAGCGGGGAACCGGGCTTTTATTAATTTGCAGATGATTTTTGAGTTGGGAGAGTATTGCTCAAACATTTTAAGCATCTCAGAGGCAATTGACAGATTACCTAGTGCCTGATGAGCACCGCAAAATAATATGAATAAGAAGTCGTCGGTTTCAGCTTCTTCGGCGTCGAAGCAGGCTTGTGCATTCTCAATCACTTCCTCATAATTCCTGGACTTGAAACATTGTGTGAGAACCCGGTAATTATCGGAATTTACATCATTATGGTGAGTGGGCCCGAAATATTCGCGATGTAAGCCGAGGTAATGTGCATGAATATTTGCAAAGATAAGGTAATCCTCTATATCGGGTTGGACGTTCTTCAGAATGGAGGATACCCAGGAGAGTACCTTATCATAGTAACCATCCCATTCTTTTTCGGGAAAACTACCGATATATTCATCACAAAAATAGGCAAACTCATAGACACAATGCCTATTGACATCGGGACTAAGCTCAACAAAATTCTTCAGAAACATTGCTACCCTGCTGCCATAGGCGTCCACCGCAGTTTGTTCCGTCTCCAACTCCATCATTAGAATGTCATCCATAAAGTCAATAACAAAATCGATATTTGGGATGCTCCTATAATCCTGTTCAGAAGAGTGTTGTACCGTTTGAGAAAGATTCAGAATACTATGAAAAACATCATCGGATGACGGCTCAAGCTCGAATGCCTTAATATAGTATTTCTTTGTCTCTTCTCTCTCATATCGATATTCAAAGGCCCCGTAATCAATGGGTGGATAACCGGGCAAATGAGATGGAACAGGGTGCACAACACGCCTGTTCCTCAAAAATTCTTTGTGATAATGTTCGGCTAACTTAACATAAAATTCTTTGGCTTTATCATAACGCTTCTCATATTTACAATTCAGAGCCTGGCGGAGAAGTTCATCCGTGAGATCTTCTTCTCCCTTGGCTTTATGGGAGTACTTTTCAACAATTTCTTTACTAAAAAACCAGGTATCTTTCCTACGACTGGGCTTTCTGAAATGTGGCTTGCTGATGTCGAAGGCGTTTTTAAAAACAGTATCAAGTATAATTCTCCAGTGATGACCGAGGAAATTTTCACTTATCTCGTTGGAGAAAAGGAATTCCTGAAGCATATTCTTGCAGAAGTGATTCCTTCCATTAAAAGCTTCGCGTAAAATCCATATTACAAAAAATTTCCACCCATCAATATTAACGTTTGGATCGCGCTCTTTTTTCTCATAGCAGACTCTTTCTATTTCTCCGATTACTCTATTGCCTTCTCTTTTGCCCAGTGCATCGCGGAAGATATTGTTTATGTCCCCTATCTCCGCACGTTCAGGCATGGGGCACTTCTTGAATTCATCAAACGTATTTATGGGTATGGGTTTATCACTTTCCACACCTCTTAGTTCTTCAGTCGCGACGAGTGATCCTGTAAGTCCCGATGATCCTGTCACAGAAAACCTCACAGAAATCTCCACGAGATTTGTCACGCGAAAGATCACACAGTCTTCACAACAAAATACCCCCTATTCTTATTATAATGAGGTTACAAGAGCATTATTGAACTAGGAGGTTATGGATGATGGAGAAACTTGATATCAGAGGACAGCAATGGTCATTCGTCTATGGGAGCAAGCACATTAAAGTCTTCGATATGTCCGGCAAATTGGTGATGGTCTTTTCAAAAAGCACCCGAAAAAAGGAGCGGAGGCTGATCTTCAATGGCAATGAGAGGCGGCTTCGCACTGCCGTCTGATAATTAGAAACGCAGGGAGGAGGCAAGAGAATGAATATCGCGGAAACAGTCGCAGAGCATATGCGGAAGCATACCAAACGATCCTTGCGCAGGGCAGAGTATATGATTATAGAGGGATTCGATGTGAATGAGAGAGATGCTCTTCACTGCTCTCCCCTGCACTATGCGGTACTCCATGGGAACAAGAAGGCGGTGGAAGTTCTTTTATACCATGGAGCCGAGGCCAACACTAGAAGCGCCGATTCATTTGAAACCCCCCTCCATATAGCGGCGAAGAAAGGCTTCTATGCAATAGTCAGGATGCTTATCAACCATGGGGCGGACATTCACGTAACTGACCGAGAATGGAACACCCCGCTATGTTTAGCCGTGAAGAACGGCAGAAAGAAGGTAGCAAGGCTTATAATAAGATATGGATCGGATCGTTGAGTTGAGTAATAGCGTTATTATGCCCAACGGATAAGGGCAACGGAATTATAGGGAACCCGGAAAATTTGAATATGTAAAGGAGGATAAACAAAATGGAATTCACTATTGAGGGACTGAAGAATACGGGCTTTAAGGGGTTTATCAGAATTGGCTCATTAAAGAGCCAGGGGTGTGACTCCATACCGAGGGTTAGGGGATTCTATGTGGTCTTAAGAGACTCGAAGGGCAAGCCGATTTTTCTCAATGAGAGCATAGGCGGACACTTCAAGAACAGAATCCCTACCATAAGTCTGCAGGAGCTTGAGCAGAACTGGGTTAACGGTGCGATTACGCTCTACATAGGCCAGACAGGAACCACATTATTTGAGCGAATAAGAATGTATATTAATTTTGGAAAGGGTAAGAAGGTTCCCCACTGGGGGGGCAGATTAATCTGGCAATTGGCCAATTCTGATGACTTGATAATTGCTTGGAAGCCGGTCCTCGACGGCGATCCCGAGCAGGTTGAGACGGAAATGATCGGGGAGTTCAGGAGCGTATACGGAAAGAGACCTTTTGCCAATTTAACGAAATAGCGCCTGAAACAGGTGTTGTCATGTAGGGAAAGTGGGCATACTGGGCGGTGGATCTGGGCAACTGGACGCCGCTCGATAGCCCTCATTGCTCGGTGTCTGGCAGCCGATCTATGGGTATTTCCCAACAAACGACACTAAAATCTCATGGGCCCTCCGGAGCGCTGTCTTTGAGCCATTTTCACAATTTTCCTGTGAGCTCCTGGTCCCTTCTCGATAACCCTCGTTTCCGATACCCTTTCCAGTACCTAGAATCAGTGACCATTTCAATGGATTTTCTTCTTCTCATCATCTATTCTTGAAATAGAATGCCTATATTTCATCATAGAAACGGGTTTTGAGAAGCTTTTACCGCATGTTCCCTGGAAGTCCACAAAGCGGAAGTCTTGGTGCCTTTCAGTGAAAGCGTGGCGGCTTGCGATAGCCGGGATATCGCCCACCAGTTTGGTTGCCGCTTGCGTTAGTCTGGGTGCCTTGCGCCGGGGTGCCTGGGCGGACGCAGTATTTCCTTCCTCTTTGCCGGGCGCCCACCCAGACACCCCTCCAGTGGCAGGATTATCCTCCCGCCGGCGTGGAAACCTGATATCATAGAATCTGATTGCGAGGAGACTCATAATGTCCAGCAAATTGGTTCCCTGCGAGAGATGCTCCACTACGGGTGATTGCCAGGCGTGCTATCCCGCAGGCTCCGGGAAAAATGCCACCGGCACCCCCTGTCCCGTGTGTTCCCGGGAAGGGAGAAGCTGAGTCCGATATGCAAAAATATGATGAGGTAAAGAGGCTTGCCATCATAGCGATGTGCTCCAGTGATTACCTGCTTGAAAAGCTGGTGCTCAAGGGCGGAAATGCGCTGGATATCATCTATCAGATAGAGTCCCGGTCCTCCGTTGACCTGGATTTTTCCATGGAGTGTGATTTTGAGAAAGACGAGCTTGACCATATCGCAGACGAGATGAAAAAAACGATCATCCAGACCTTCAATGAGGCTGGTTACGAGGTGTTTGATATTGAATTCGGGGAGAGGCCCCAGAAACGGGGGTGTGACTGCCCGGATTTCTGGGGTGGGTACCGGCTGGAGTTCAAGGTAATCGAAAAGGAGAGGTTTGAGCGGTATAAGGGGGATCCGGTGCTGCTGCCAAAACAGGCAATTTCCATTGACGGGTCTCACCGGAAGCGTGTGAGAATAGAGATAAGTAAGTTCGAGTATTGTAAACAGAAGCAGGAGAGGGACTTTGAAGGTTATACGATTTATGTGTATTCGCTGGAGATGATCCTTTTCGAAAAGCTCAGGGCCATATGCCAGCAAATGCCCGAATACGCGGAGCGCATAAGGACCTCACAGACTGCCCGGGCGCGAGATTTTTTCGATATCCATTCCATATGCGAGCGCTGCAGCATTGATTTCTCGGCGGAGGAGAACATGAGCCTCATCCGGGCCATCTTTGCGGCAAAAGAGGTGCCTCTCGAGCTGCTAAAGAAAGTCGGGGAGTACCGGGAGTTTCACCGGCAGAATTTCCCATCCCTCAGAGATACCACGGGAAGCGGGATACGGGAGTTTGACTTCTATTTCGATCACGTCCTGGCAATCTGCCGCACTATTTCACATTCCCTTGGGATAGTATAGACGCCATTTCTTCGAATACTCCTTTTCCCTCATACCGTGGACCAGATAGAAATCGAGCTCCATGGGGAAAGCTTTCTTCAGCAGGTCTACGTGAGCAGCGGAATAGACACCCGCCCTTTCCAGATAGAACCCTATTGCCTGATGATAGGGATAGGTATGCTTCAATTGCTTCAACAGGGCGGTCAGCTTGTTTATGGAGATCCTGCCGGCAGCCGACTTATAGGCGTTGAGGACTTCGAAGACCCCGCCTGCATACATTGGCCTCACCACGATATCAATGAGCGTCCGCTCTATGTTCGTGACTCGGAGTGTCTCCCCGTGCGGACCTTTCAGCTCCATGACAGCCAGGTTATTGGTGTTTTTTCCATTGAGGGCGATTATTTCCTGATCCTGAAAAGCCGCCCTGTAATTGGAAACTCTCTGTGCATTTCTAAAGGCCATATCTATGCGACTCTGCTGCAATTCACCCACCGATATTGAGCTCTGGCGCTGCTCGTGATTCACATATACCGTCTTTGGTATCTGCTCGGTAAGAGCGTGCAAAAACACGGCAGAATAATGACAAAGGTAACTCTTCGGATAGAGTGACAGGGCTATCTCAAAAACAGAGGCATTCTCGTGAATATAGCGGGTAAAGGTCTTTCCCGGGAAAGAAAGCTTTATCTCCCTGAGTATCCCCTCTGATAAGAGGAAGAAGACAAAGACTTTCAGCGTGACTCCCAGGTCAATCTTCCAGTCAAGAATATGCGAGGCAAGAATTCTCTTCAGCTCGGAGGCCAAGAAGACATGAGATGGCTGGACCAGGAAGAATCTGGCGATATCAGATTTGGCTTTCTTGAGCTTGGACGTTTTCATATTGATTTTTCCAATCGTATCGTGTAGTATATATACTACACGATAAATATGCGATACATTCCCTTTTCAGGCTCATAACATAGCCATTGTAAGAAATTTTATTCGCATTAAAATAGCATTTTAGTATGTATATATACATACTAAAACAAAAACGAATTTAAGTCAAGAGGGCGTAACTTAAGCAGCGGAATCACAGGATCATCAATTTCTGCAACAAGCTGTTGCAGAAATTGTATTCAGGAGAGGAGGTTTCTCAAGCCTTCAAGAAGCGACTATAGCGCTCACTTATTCTACCCCCTCTGTGCTCATATAAAGGGCCCCTTTTTCATTCATTGCAATCCGACTGAGCTCAACGGTCGTCTTTCCGTGGAGCAAGAACACGTTTGCCGTAATCCCGAAGGCTTCCATCCGCGTCCACATAGCGATAGAGCGTTGCCCGGGTAATCCCGAGCTCTGCGCAGAGCTCGCTTACCCGAGTATCTTTTTTCCCCATGGCAGCCTGGGCGAGACGGACCTGCGCCTTCGTCAAGCCGAATCTCCTCCCCCCTTTGCGCCCCCGGGCGCGAGCCGATTCAAGACCCGCCTTTGTACGCTCCCGTATGAGCTCGCGCTCAAATTCAGCCAGGGCAGCAAATATGCCGAAAATAAACTTGCCGCCGGCGGTTGTGGTATCAATATTGGCTCCCTTGCCGGCAAGCACCTTGAATCCGATCCCCCGCTCCGAAAGATCCTGAACGGTATTGACCAGGTGCCGCAAATCGCGGCCCAGTCGATCCAGTTTCCAGACTACAAATCAGGGCTGCGAGGCTGAAGAAAATCTCGGGGGAACTGAGGATCGTCTGGGCCCAGTTTCAATGCCGCTTGCGATAATATCAGTTGTTGCGAGGCGTTCAATGGTTTTATGTGTATGGTCGCTTTAAGAACAATACACAGTAACGCAAATCGGATTGCCTAGAACACGTACGCCGTTATAATTTATCTGGCTACGATAGTTTTTACAAGTGTATTGATATAAGAAACCGGCAACCCATGCTCTTTAGCACCATCCAGTATCAATTTTTTATACACTTTAAAAGGTCTTGGATCGTCCGTGAGAACATTTGAGATATATGTAAAAGATTCTACAGGCTCCTCATTTTCATTAAATACAACTATCGGTACGAGTTTATAAGATTTTTCATGTCTACTAAGACATTCTATATCATCACTAGTTATTTCGTATAATACCCCCCAAACCTCACCATTCGGGTCATCAATTATATTTGCTTTTCCTGAACCATCGACACTTTTCTTATTACAAACGACTTTTTTCCCTGGGAGATGAGCAATACCAATAGATTTTGCAGCATATGTTCGCTTCCTCATCTGTGTCGTTTTCATATTTGAACCATAGGCGAAATAGAGCATTTCTTTTCACTTTTTCTTACAAATGTAATCCATTTTTTTTATAAAATTTGCGCGTAATTCCTCATGCTTATCATCTCTTAACATTTTTATATAACTCTTAAGTTCTTTTTCCATCTTCTCAATGAAAAGATTTCTATTTATAATAAGCCCCTCACCATCCTCTGTTTTCTCCATTAGCTTAGGCACATCAATACGAATTCTTGAACTTCCCTTTATTTCTGCTTGATGTAAAATACCACAGCGAATTGAATCGTAAAATTTTTTTGCAAGATCCGCTTCACAGAATTTTTCCTGTGTTGGCGGGGTAGTGAGAAAGCTCACGAAATATTTCTCGCCCTCACCTCTTTTTCGTGGGGTAGCTTCAACCCCCTTACGAAATTGTTCAAGCGTTTCAATGAGCAAGCATAAGACACCCATAATTACAAACCCTGCGAATCTACAACCTTTAATCTCATTGATTGGTATAAAAAATCTACCCATCATTCGATCTTCGAATATGTCGATACCTGTTTTCCAGTCCTCCTCTTTTGCCCCTTTTGAGAGATCGAGCTTGTTCCAGTCCTCAATGCTATATTTGGGGGAAATTTCCATAGGCATCCCATCCATTATTTATACACCTCCATTCCGCATTGGTCATTTTTACCCAAACCCGCAAAAATTACAACAGAGCATCCAAAGCCTATGACAGAGAGGATTTTGTCTTCTGTCGAATTTATACGGTTCTGAGAGAGGTNNGGCGCCTCCTCGACTAGACCTTCTGTCACTTCTTCTTACTCGGCAGGTCATTGTAAATATTGATATCTCTTGCCCTAATCTCACTACAAATTTCATCAATAGACATTCTGGCAACTAAAGCAAATTTTGTATCGAACATAGCTGCTAATTCTTCCATCATCCCAGCAGTAAGAATAGGTTCATAAATAAGTTCCTTTTCTCTTTCCACTTCTGATGCATAAGCCCATTGAATAAGATATTTCATAGTTGCAAGCTGATCTTTTTGAATCTTCTTAGCCCCTTTGGATATAAGCAATTCAGCTATATCCTTGTTACCGTTATCGCAGGCCTCATCAAGAGGTGTATTATTTTTATAACCACCTTTAACGTTTATATCAGCTCCGTTTGATATAAGCAATTCAGCTATATCCTTGTTACCGTTATCGCAGGCAATGTACAATGGCGTAGAATCGTTATTATCTTTAGCGTTTACATCTGCGCCTTTGGATATGAGCAATTCGACCATTTCTTTATGACATGTTGAACTTTCCACGTGGAGCGGCGTAGAATTAAAACTATTCCTGGCATTGATATTTGCTCCGTTTGAGATGAGTAGTTCAACTATATCTTTGTTACCGCTAGCGCAGGCAGTGTACAATGGCGTAGAAGCGTTATTATCTTTAGCGTTTACATCTGCGCCTTTGGATACGAGAAACTCCACGATTTCTTTGTTACCGCCAGCACATGCCTCGAACAACGGTGTAAAATCATAACTGCCTTTAGCATTGACGAGTGACGGATTCTTTTTTACAAAACTCTTTACTGCTTGCAAATTATTTGCTTTTATTGCCGCAAAGATGTCAGAATATTTCTTATCTTCATTATTCTGAATGGACATAAAAACGATGGATATGATACCCAACAAGACTATAAAAACTACTATAATGATTATTAGCTTTCTACTCCTAGCAGATCCTGATCGTGGGTATGTAGGTTTATTTTCCTCAAGCATTGTTTTACAATACCTGCATTTAATAGCATCATTCTGGATTTCTTCGGCGCAATACGGACATTTCATAAAACACCCCCATTAAAATGACTTCATATTATTTTATGTACACAAATAATCGATAGTAATCGCATATCTCCTTTGAAATCTACTGTAATTTACTGTAAGCCTTACTCAACTATCGATAGCTATCAATAGTTCCTGTACACTTTTTTCCCTCTTCCCAACCTATCTGTTATTTCTATTTCCTAATTAGATTTCCAACTGAAAAGATCCTCTCCATCTGCGGCGACTCTCATCATCTGTGTGCTACGCACGCGGCGGTCGGCGTTGTTTCAGGGTAGCGTACACCGTGCAGGGTTCCCGTGTCCGTAAGCAGTCGCCGCGAGCCGCCCCCAGGGTTTGATCGCCTGGTAGCGGTGGGATCTCGTGTCCACCGTTGCGAGCCGCCCAAAGTATTCTGCCGTATGCAGCGTCTGAGTGCCGCGCAAAAAGGTGCAAAACACCACATTGTGATGGCGCTCGCCCGCCAGCCATCAAATGTGTATTGTTGCCCCGCTCCACGTTTTCACCCAGAGCCTGGTCAGCTGAAGTCATCTGTTGCGAGCCTCTCAATCTCTGAACTCTCACGCAAAAGCCCGGGTGCAGCCAAGACCCGTCAGCGAGCCACCCCATAGTCTGGGCCCACTCCCACAGCCCCCACCCACCACCCTTTATATGGATTGATGGGATAACGCTGATCCGCATCGTCCGGATCTTTTGAAGCTCATCTTCGTGCCGCCCATAGTAGTGCTGAAATCAGTCATAGATCCGGAGAATTGAGATACCATCGCAGAACACGGTCAGCGGTGAAACGTTTGTTCGTGGGTCTTCTCATTGTAACTCAACGACCACTGAAGTAAAGCCCCAAGCCTGCGAAAATTTTTTTTGCTCTCCCACCCTTTGCATGTTCAGGCAAAAAAATTTTTCTCCGGTGGTGCCTTCAGCCGCTTTCACCCGTCAACGCCGGCACCAGGGCTTGACTACAGCGGCCTTATGAGTTGTGTTTCCGCAGACCACAAACAAACAAGAAAGAGGTGTCCCACTATGCGACGCATAAGCAAATGGCAAGCAATCAACAGATTCGGCGAAATCATCTACACCATCCCCTTCAGAAAATTCCACGATGCAAAAAACTTCGCCAAGCTCATCGCCAAAAACCACAAACGCTTCTCCCTCATCGGCTGCCACCATCGCCCTCCCGTCCTCGACTGCGATATGACCTGGGAAGTCGCCTACCGCATCCGCAAAGACTACCCCTGGAAAGGAGGTGTCGCATAATGTTACGCCGTCTCAACGCATTCCAAAAATCCCTCACCCTCAGAGGCCTCGCCACTTCAACCATCGCCGAGCTCACGCGCGATCTCACCATCATCTCCGAATTCCTCACAAAGCCCCTCCCGGCCATCACCCAGGCCGACCTCGAAACCGCCCTTCTCCTCCTCAAAGAAGCCCATTCCC
>MTKX01030487.1_pt1 | contig 30082 bp, 20 predicted proteins | sample 1042771 | NCBI WGS metagenome assembly MTKX01 (sample SAMN06212183, study PRJNA360534) | anaerobic digester metagenome | biome: Wastewater treatment plant; material: sludge; isolation source: anaerobic digester fed with sludge from wastewater treatment plant | place: Denmark: WWTP Randers ...
TATGGCCCCTTCCTCCCCCTGGCGGCCCCATTATACCACATTTTCAAATTTAGAATTGCTGCGCTGGTGGGCGGGGGCATGGTGCTGTTGGTCTTTTTCCTGGCCATCTTTGCCCCGCTGATCGCGCCCTATCCGGAGCACGTCAAACCCTTCACCGACTTTGCAAATGCCAAGAGCCCGCCCAGTTGGGCCCATCCCTTTGGCACGGACGAGATCGGCCGCGACATCCTGAGCCGGGTCATCTTTGGCTTTCGCTATGCGCTGTGGATGGGCGTCGTGGTCCTGGCGCTCGTCGTGCCGCCCGGGGTGCTCCTGGGCCTGGTGGCCGGCTACTTCCAGGGAACGCGCATCGATACCATCATCATGCGCACCACCGACATCTTTTTGGCCGTGCCGCCCTTGATCCTGGCCCTGGCCATCGCTTCCATCTTGAAGCCAAACCTGTTCAACGCCATGATGGCCGTGTCGCTCATGTGGTGGCCGTGGTACACCCGGCTGGTGTACGGGCTGGCCAGCGCCCTGCGCAACGAGTACTTTGTCGCGTCGGCAGAGGCCACCGGCGCCTCTACGTCGCACATCCTTTTTCGCGAGATCCTGCCCAACATGGTGTCACCCATCTTTACCAAGATCAGCCTGGACATGGGCTGGGTGATCATCATCGGGTCCACGTTGAGCTTTGTCGGGCTGGGGGTGCAGCCCCCGGAGCCCGGCCTGGGCACCATGGTCGCGTCGGGGGCCAAGTACCTGCCCGATCATTGGTGGATCGCCGTCTTTCCCGCCCTGGCCATCGTCCTGATCGTGTTGGGCTTTAACCTGCTGGGCGATGGCCTGCGCGACATGCTCACCGCCGAGGAGATCTAGTATGGATCAGCCACGACTGTTGGACATCAAGGATCTCCACGTTCACTTCAAGGTCTATGGCGGCACGCTGAAAGTCCTGGACGGCGTCAGCTTTGCCGTCGGTCGCGGCGAAAAGGTGGGCCTGGTGGGCGAAACCGGCTGCGGCAAGACGACGACGATGAAGGCCACGCTCCGCGTGCTGCCCATGCCGCCGGCCCTCATCCCCAAAGGCGAGATCCTGTTCGAGGGCAAGGACGTTCTCAAGATGCGCGACGATGGCCTGCGCAAGGTGCGCGGCCGGGGCATCTCCATGATCTTTCAGGATCCGACGGCCGCCCTCAACCCTGTCTTTAACATCGGGCAGCAAATCGGCGCCGTCGTCAGGCACTCCACGGACGAGCGGCTATCCCGGCGCGAGATCCACGACCGGGTCATCGAGCCGCTGCGAGAGGTATCGCTGCCCGACGCGGAACGCATGCTCGGTAGCTATCCCATCCAGCTCAGCGGCGGCATGCGACAGCGGGTGTGCATCGCCATGGCCCTCGTCGCCAACCCCCGGCTGCTCATCGCCGACGAGCCGGGAACGTCGCTGGACGTGACGATCCAGGACCAGATCCTGCGGCTGCTCCACCGCCTGGTGGAAGAGAAGGATCTGTCGGTTGTCCTCATCACCCACACGCTGGGCATCGTCCGCGAGCTGACCGACCGGGTTTATGTCATGTATGCCGGGAACATGGTCGAGGTGGCAGGCACGCAAGAGCTGTTCCACCAGCCCCTCCACCCCTACACCCGCGGGATCATGGACGCCGTGCCGCGGCTGACGGGCGGCGGTGTGTCCGACGGAATCCCGGGCCGCATTCCCGACTATCTCCATCCGCCTCCGGGCTGCCGGTTTCACCCGCGCTGCCCGCACGCCATGGAGATCTGCCACCAGGAGAAGCCGGTCTTTTACCGGGTGGATCCGCATCACGAGGTGGCCTGTTTTCTCTACCGTGACGACGAAAGGCCGGCCTGAGCACCATGGCAGAGATTCTAACCTACAACGGTCTCAAGAAATACTTTACCATCGGCCAGAAGGGCATCGTAAAGCGAGAGCCGATCACGGTCAAGGCGATCGATGGCGTCTCGTTCGCTATACGAGAGGGGGAAACCTTCGGGCTGGTGGGAGAATCGGGCTCGGGCAAGAGCACCGTGGCCTATACCACCATCGGCATGTACCGGCCCACGACAGGCACCATCCGCTTTCGCGGGCAAGACCTCTTTGCCGAGAAAAAGCGGCCCCTGGCCCTGCGCAAAGAGATCCAAATCGTCTTTCAGGACCCTGGCTCGTCCCTCAACCCGCGGCGCACCATCCAGCAGATCCTGGCCTTGCCCCTGAAGCTGCACCGCCCGGGGCAGAATGTCATCCAGCAGACGGCCATGCTCCTGGACATGGTGGAGCTGACGCTGGACTACATGCACAAGTCTCCGCAGTCGTTGAGCGGCGGCGAAAAGCAGATGGTGGCCATCGCCCGCGCCCTGGCCACCGACCCTTCCTTCATGATCCTGGACGAGCCGACCAGCGCCCTGGACGTGTCGATCCAGGGCAAGATCATCAACCTGCTCATCCGCCTGCAAAAAGAGTTCAACCTTTCCTACCTGTTCATCACCCACGACCTGGGCCTCATGCGCAACGTCGCCTCGCGCGTGGCCATCATGTACCTGGGCAAGGTGTGCGAAATCGCCGACGCGGCCGAGTTCTTTCGCAAGCCATACCATCCGTACACGCAGATGCTCCTATCTTCCATCCCGGTCCTGTCGGAGGCGGAGGAGGAGCTGAAGCCGCGCAAGACGGTGTCCAGGGGCGAGATCCCGAGCCCCGTCAACCTGCCCAGTGGCTGCAGCTTTCACCTCCGTTGCCCGCGCCGGATGGACGTCTGCTCGGAGGTCGATCCGGTCATGACGGACGTGGAAGAGGGCCACAGCGTTCGCTGCCACCTCTATCCGCCGGCCAGTGACGCGCCGGCCGGCAAGGGCCAGGGGGGAGAATGATGACCAAGATCCTGTACATCGATCCCGTGGGCATCGACCTCGTCCAGGAAGGCCTCCAGGTTCTCCTGGAGGTCAAGCGGCCGGACACCGAGGTCCAGATGGTGAGCCTGCCCCGCGGCCCGCACCACCTGGAGTACCGCTACTACGAGGCCTTGGTGCTGGTCGATATCCTGCACCTCGTGCAGGCAGCGGAACGGCAGGGGTTCGACGCGGCGGTCATCGGTTGCTTTTACGACGTGGGGCTGCAAGAAGCCCGCGAGGTGGCGGAGCGCATGGCCGTCGTCGCCCCGTGCGAGGCGGCGACCCGCATCGCCGCCACCCTGGGAGACAAGTTCTCGATCATTGTCGGGCGGCGGAAGTGGATACCGGAGATGATGGAGAACGTCCTGCGCTACGGCATGAGGGAGCGGCTCGCTTCGTTCAAGCCCATCGACATGGGCGTGCTCGACTTTCACCACAACGAGGCCGAGACCACCCGGCGCCTGCGCCAGGCGGGGCGCGAGGCCGTCGAGCAGGACGGCGCGGAGGTGCTGATCCTGGGCTGCACGGCGACCTACGGATTCTACCGCGAGCTCCAGGACGAGTTGTGCGTGCCCGTCCTCGATCCCATGATCGCCGCGTTCAAGACGGCCGAGTTCGCGGCCGAGCTGGCGGGGCGGCTGTCGTGGAGCCACAGCAAGATCGCGGCCTACGAAGCGCCGCCGCCGGCCGAGGGCGAGCCCTGGGGCCTGGACGAAGGGTACCGCCATGCCGACATGGCGGCCTNNGGCGGCAGCGGGCCACGCCCGCATAGCAGCCCGGATCAGGAGGGCCTATCGAAGGAGTAGCGAACCCTGTGCCCGACGCGGGCGCGGGCGTGCGGCCCGCGGAGTTATCGCCGGGTCCGGGTAGGAGCGAGACGTCCGGCCGCCTGGGCGGCCACAGATCCACAAAGGGGAGGAGTTCATATGCTGCGAGTTGCAACGGACATCGGAGGGACGTTCACGGACCTTGTGTTCGTGACCCCCGGCGGAGAGGTCGTCACCGGCAAGAGCCACACGACGCCGGGGCAGTTCGAAAAAGGAGTAATGGACGTCATCTCGGCCAACAACATCCAGCCGAGCGAGTTCGCGTCGTTTGTCCATGGGACGACGATCGTGATCAATGCCATCACCGAGCGAAAGGGCGCCCGGGTGGGGTTGATCACTACGGAGGGGTTCCGCGACATCCTGGAGATCGGCCGCGGCAACCGCCCCGACTTTTTCAACCTGGAGTATCGCAAGCCGGAGCCCTTTGTGCCCCGCTACCTGCGCCGCGAGGTGAGGGGGCGCATCAACTACAAGGGGATGGAGACGATCCCCCTGGACGTCGATGCGTTCCCGGCCATCCTCGACGATTTCCGGGCTGAAGGGGTGGAGGCTGTCGCCATTTGCACCATCAACTCGTACGCGAACCCGGCCCACGAAGAGGCGGCGCTGGCCAGGGTGAAGGAGCTGTGGCCCGAAGTCTCGGCCGTCGCTTCCTTCCAGATCACACGCGAGTGGCGCGAATACGAGCGCATCAACACCGCGGTGCTCTCGGCCTACGTGCAACCCATCGCCCACCACTACCTGGACTGCCTGACCACGGCCCTCTACGAGGCCGGCATGCGTTGCACGCCATACATCATGCAGTCCAACTGCGGCGTGGACACGGTCCGCAGCGCGCGCCAGATCCCCATCACGATGGTCGAGTCGGGGCCGGCCAGCGGCATCTGGGGCGCGGCCGCCCTCGGCCGGCTCATTGGCGAGCCCAACGCCATCGCCATCGACATCGGCGGCACGACGGCCAAGTGCGGGCTCATCACCGGGGGCGAGGTCAAGCTCAACACCAACTATCTCATCGAGCGCAGCAACGCCTCGGCAGGCTATCCGGTGACGGTGCCCGTCGTGGACCTGGTCGAGATCGGCAATGGCGGCGGCTCTATCGCCTGGGTGGACGAGTTTCAGCGGCTGCACGTCGGCCCCCAGAGCGCGGGCGCCATGCCCGGACCCGTGTCCTACGGCATGGGCGGCACCGAGGCGACGACGACGGACGCCAACCTGGCCCTGGGTCGCATCAATCCCCACTATTTCTGCGGAGGCACCATGGAGGCCGACATGGCCGGCGTCGACGATGCGCTGGGCCGCCTGGCCGCGCGGCTGAACACGAGCCCCCAGGAAGCGGCCCGTGGCATCGTCCGCATCGCCAACAACAACATGGTGAACGCCATCAAGCTCATCTCGGTCAACCGCGGCCACGACCCGCGCGACTTTACCCTCATCGCCTTTGGCGGCGGCGGCGGCATGCACGCCTGCGCCCTGGCCCGGGAGCTGAGCATCAAGAAGGTGGTGATCCCCAAGCAGTCCAGCGTCTTTTCGGCCTGGGGCATGCTGCTCACGGACCTGCGCCGCGATTACCTCCAGACCCAGATCGTGGACCTGTCGGTGCCCGGCGCGGCGGCGCAGCTCGACAGCGACCTGCGGGGGCTGGAAGAGCAGGCGCTCCAGGCTTATACCGCCGAGGACATCGACCCGTCGCGCGTGCGTTTTCTGCGCTATGGGCGGTGCCGCTACCAGAACCAGGAGCACTCGGTGGAGATCGTCCTGCCCGACGGCGAGATCACGACCACACAGATCGACGCTATCCGCCAGCGCTTTGACGAGGACTATGAGCGCGAATACACCTACCGCCTGGCGGCGCCCGTGGAGCTGGTGGCCTATCACCTGGTGGCCATCGCCGAGGTGGACAAGCTCCAGCCCAGGCCCCTGCCCGGGGCCGGCAACGGGGCCGACGCTTCGCGCGCGGTCAAGGAGAGACGAGACGTGGATTGGGTCCAGGATGGCGTGCAAGAGACCGCCATCTATAACGGAGATGAGCTGACCCCCGGCATGCAATTCGCCGGCCCGGCCATCATCGAAGAGGCCGGGGCCACGACGGTAATCCCGCCCGGTTTGCCATGCCACGTCGATGACTATGGCAACTATCACATCCAGACCGCGCGGTGAGGAGGAGATCCATGAACGACAATTACGATCCCATTACCCTGGAAATCATCCAGAGCTCGCTGCAAGCGGCCGCGGACGAGATGTTTGCCGCGCTGCGGCGCACGGCCATGAGCGCCATCATCTACGAGGTGCTCGACATGGGCACGGGCATCACCGACAAGGACGGCGAGCTCGCCGGCTCGGGCGCCGGCATCCCCGCCTTTGTCGGCGTCCTGGACAAGACGGTCAAGCGGGTCCTGCAAAAGTTCGACCAGCCGGGCGACATCGAGAAGGGTGACATCTTTATCACCAACGACCCATACAACGGCGGGGTGACCCACCTGAATGACGTGGTCCTGGTCATGCCCGTCTTTGTGGGGGACGAGATCGTGGCCTGGACGGCCAACATCGCCCACTGGAACGACGTGGGCGGAATGGTGCCCGGCAGCATGTCGACCGACGCTACCGAGATCTTTCAGGAGGGGATGATCCTGGCCGGCGTCAAGCTCTTTTCTCGGGGCCAGCCCATTCGCTCGGTGTTTGACATCCTCACTTCCAATTGCCGCATGCCCGACTTTTTGACGGGCGACCTGTGGGCCGGCGTGGCATCCGTCCGCGTCGGCGAGCGCCGCGTCCTGGAGATTGTCAACAAGTACGGCAAAGACGTCTTCTTGCACGCCGTCAAGGAGTACCTGGACTATGGCGAGCGGGTGAGCCTGGCGGCGATGAAGCGCCTGCCCAAGGGGACCTATTCCCTGGTCGAAGAGCAGGACTCGGGCCCTCCCTTCAAGGTCACGGTCGAGATCCGCGACGACGAGTTCGTCATCGACCTGCGGGAAAACCCCGACCAGGACAAGGGTCCCTTTAACATGAGCGCCGACGAGGCCATCGTGGCGTGCCAGATTGCCTTCAAGGGCATCACGTCGCCGGAGCGCGTGGCGAACGGCGGCACGTTCCGCCCGCTGCGGGTCATGCTGCGCCACGGCAGCCTGTTCGATCCCATCTACCCGGCTGCCATGGGCATCTACTACGAGCTGAGCATCCGGCTCCACGACCTTATCTGGCGGTGCATGGCCGAGGCCCTGCCCGAGCAGTTGCCTGCCGGCGGCTTTGCCTCGGTGTGCGGCACGCTCTTTGGCGGCGTCCATCCCGACACCGGCCGGGCCTATGCCGTCATCGAGCCCGAGCTGGGCGGCTGGGGCGGCTCGCCCCTGAAGGACGGCAACCCGGGCCAGTTCAGCGCCTTTCACGGGGAGACCTACAACTGCCCCGCCGAGGTGGCCGAGGCGCGCTATGGTGTGACGGTCGACTATCTCAGCTTCCACGACGAGGAAGGCGGAGCCGGCTTCCACCGGGGCGGCAAGGGAGTGCGCATCGACTACCGCATCAAGTCCGACAACGCGTGGCTGACGGTGGCGTACACCCGCTCGCGCGTGCCGCCCTGGCCGCTGAAGGGCGGGCAGCCGGGGTCACCCAACCACATCATCATCCGGCGGGCCAACGGCGAGCAGGAGCACTACTCGGTGGTCAGCGGCCTGACGCTGAACACCGACGACGTCATCCAGGTGATGACGGCCACGGGCGCCGGCTGGGGCGACCCAACGGAACGCCCCGTGGAGCTGGTAGAGCAGGACGTGAAGAACGGCTACATCACGCTACAACAGGCAAACGAGATCTATCGGCTAGATCAGCGTCGATCTGGCCAATAGGATCAGGTGCAACGCACTCTGTTCGAGTGCGTTGCACCCCTTTCCTTCTCACCAGGAGGACACATCATGGCAGCCATCGAAACCAGGACGCTGGTCATGGCCGGGCCCATGCGCTGGATCGTGCTGGAGCACGCCGGCCGGGTCACGACGCTGGCCTGGTTCGCTCACGTCCACTATACCGTCCACGGAGCGGGCAACGTGCTCTTTGCCCGCTCCGACCTGTATGGCACGGGCCGGGATGACGTCTTTGCCGTCTTTGCCGACAACGAGGCCATGGCCGCCCACCTGCGCGACGATATCTTTTGCTACACGGTGTTTGCCGGCAGCCCCGGCGGGGGGCCGCCGGCGCCCATCGTGGCCGCCGAGTTTCACGCGGAAACCGACTGGCCCCACTGCCTGCTGGAGTCGATGCGCGCCGAGGATGGCACGGAGGTCAAGCTGTGGTTCTGGAACCTGGGCACACCCCAGGTGTATGTGCGGGCCGTCAACGAGCGAATCACCGAGGTGGGCGCCTACGCCGCGCCGGGCAGGTTCCAGATGGAGATCGGGGGCATCGAGCCGGTGGGCAAGGCCGAGACCGGACCCCTGGCGGGGGCGCCGCCGTTGGGCGCGGATTTGCAGAATCTGTGGTATTGCTGATCCCGCGGCTGGTCTTGAGTGCAAACGGAGCCTGGCGCCGGCCTCCAGGAATTGATCAAGAGCCGTGCTGGTGCTGCAAGGCAGCGCCAGCACGGCCCAGTTCTCTTATGACAACCCTTACGGGGTGACGAAAAGCGTTGCCCCAGCCAGCCTCGTGGCCACCTTCCCCCGCGCTATCTCGGCCAGGTCTATCAGCTTGCCCGCGTACAGCGCGCCCACGGGACAGGCGAAGGAACAGGCAGGTTCCTCGCCGGCTTCCAGGCGATCGACGCACAGGTTGCACTGCAGGCTGCTCGATGGTGCCCCGGTCGTTGAACACGAGAACCGTGTCGCCTTCCGCAATACCACGCTCGGCGGCATCCGCCGTGTTGAGGAAGACCTCCGGGACGTATAGGTCTTTCATCCAGGGGTTGTTGCTGGCGTGACTGTGCAACCAGGCGCTGACGTGGGGCGTGCAGATGGTCAGGGGATACTTGCTGGCCAGCGGGTGCCGGGGATTCTCAAAGTCGTCGAAATAGGTGGGCAGCCCGGGCAACCCCGCCGCGGTCGCCTGTCAACGAACAAAATACGAATAAACGAATTCTAGTGTTCCCTCATTCTTTTATTCGTTTCGTGATTCGTTGGCAGCACATCGTCCGCTGTCCCCGATCCCTATCACCGATAACTCGTTCGTGCGGTACCGGCCCGTGGACAGCAGTTTGACAACAAGGCCCAAGTATGGTACTAGATCATGGTCCAGGTGGAATGGGCCATAGGCCCGGCGCAGGCGTGCCGGCCGGAAAGGAAGTGACGTGGCAGCGTACTCGTTCGCGGTGGGAGATCTGCGGTGTGCGGTGGTGGAGGATGGCCGGGCGGTTCTGCCCGTAGAGGGCATGGTGCGCAACGTGCCGCCCGAGACGTGGAAAGAGGCCCTTGTCCGGGGCGGTTACTCGGCCAGTGAGATTGCCTTTTCTTACAACTATCTGCACGTCCGCTCGGCGCAGCATCACATCCTCGTCGACACCGGCCTCGGGCCGGACAACCCCGCGCAGAACGAGGCCTTTGAGTCGCGCTACAAGATGCGCCTGCCCCGGGTCCAGCGCGACGGGAGCGTGGCCGACCAGCTTCAGGCCCTGGGGGTGGCGCCGGGCGATGTGGACTGGGTGATCCTGACCCACGGGGACCGCGATCACGTGGGCGGGCTCGTGGACGTGGCCGGGCAGGCGATCATGACCGGGGCTCGCTACGTGATGCTCCAGGAAGCGTGGGATTTCTGGAACGACGAGGCAGCCCTGGCGCGCTGGCCCGAGTTCATGACCAGCTTTGGCCGCCAGATCCTGCCCGCTATTCGAGACCGGGTCATTCCCATCGAGGCAGGGGTCGAGTTTTTGCCCGGCATTGCGCTCCTGGCGGCGCCGGGCCACCGGCCCGGCCACGCTGCGGTGTCGATAACTTCCGCCGGCAATACGTTGTTGCACGTCGCCGACGTGGTGCCGCACCCGGCCTTTGTCGAGCATCCGACCTGGCAATGGGCCGTGGACTCGGACCCGGCGCAGGCCCAGGAGGCCCGAGTGCGGCTCCTCGGCCAGGCCGCCGATGTGGGAGCGCTGGTCTCTGCCTCTCATCTGCCGTTTCCCGGCGTGGGACGCCTGGTGCCCCTGGCGGAGGGCTGGCGCTGGCAGCCGCTGGCCTGACCGGGCCTGCTGCCCACCGGGACCTGCCTCGCCGCGAGCATCGCTCGTCCTCCAGGGTACCGGCGCCTGAAAGCCGGCACGCGGGCCGGTATACGCCTTCCCCGCCCATGCCAAAGCGTGGGCGGGCCTTGATCCGTGCATTCTCCACGCCTGGGTCACGTGCGGCGACCCCGGCCTTGAGGCTTTCTTGACCTGTTCGCCGCAAACATTGTCCCCGCCTTGACCTGGTTTCGTGTATAATGCCATCGGTTCAATAGCGCCTGCCTGAAAAAAAGAGGCAAGGGCCTGAAGAGGCCGGGCCACCTGTTGCCAGGTGCCCGGCCCGTATATTGTGCACGAAGTGAAGGTACTAACGTGGCGAGCATCGGCATCGAATCAGAAACTGGCACTACTGTAATGCACCTGGAGGCGGCCTACACGCCGCCTCGTTCCTGGCGCACCTGGCTCATCGGCCGGCCGTTGGCGACGGCCGACGCGCCTAATCAGACCATTGGCCGGCTCGTGGGCCTGGCGGTCTTTGCGTCCGATGGTCTTTCGTCAACCGCCTATGCCACCCAGGAGATCCTGGTCATCCTGGCTGCCGTCGGAACCTCGGCGTTCGGCCTTGTCTTTCCTATCTCGCTGGCCATTGCCACCCTGCTGGCGATTGTCGCGATTTCGTACGAGCAGACCATCCACGCCTATCCCGGCGGCGGCGGAGCATACATCGTCTCGCGCGACAATCTGGGCGAACTGCCCGCGCACATTCACCACCACTACAAGGACCTTGCAGGATACCTGTCGCTCGAAAACTATCGAGCGGCACCGGACGTGTCGCCGCGCCACCGGGTGATCTTGCCCATCGGTGGCGTGCACCAGGGGACCCTGATCGCGCTGCGCTATGCCTGCTCCCTTTCGCGCGACGTGACCGCCGTCCACGTGTCCACCGACCCGGACGAGGTGGAACGAATCCAGAACAAGTGGGAGCTGTGGGGGCAGGGCGTGCGCCTGGTCATCCTCGACTCACCCTATCGTCTCTTTGTCGAGCCGCTGCTGGCCTAGGTGAAAGGGTCGCGGCGCAGCGGCAGCCAAACGAGCTCATCACCATCGTGGTGCCCCAGTTCGTACCCAAGCGCTGGTGGCACAACCTCTTGCACACGCAGGCGGCCATGATGCTGCGCCTTGCCCTCCTCACCAGGCCGGGCATTACCGTCACCGACGTGCGCTATCACCTGAACGGGCAGCCGGTGCCCAACGGAAAGGATCCGCACGGGATGGCGCGAGAGCCAGGAAAGGGAGCCTGATCGGCCTCCGCACAAAACGAGACGGGGCTGCAAGGAACGAGAGGGCATCGGCCCTTCCGCGTCCTTACAGCCCCTTTGAGTAAAAGCGCGGTCAACCGCGCACCGGGCTCGCCGATGGTGGGTGCCTGGGCGCCCCAGTCGCGTTCGCCTGGCGCCCCCCACCACGAACGTTCCCTATCGCTGGTCGTGCGGCACGGTCACGGTGGCCGTTGCCACGGTGACGTTGCCGCAGGCATCGGTCACCTCGTAGGTGATGGTATAGATCCGGCCGGTGCCGCCGCCGGCCCGCTCGGCCCGCAGGCTGAATGTATAGTCGTCGACGATTAGGATGTCATCCGGCACGTCGCCGTCGCCCAGTCCTTCGTCGGGCTCGTTGGACGTGACCGACACCAGCCTGATGGCCGGCGCCGGGTCAAAGTTGTCCGTGGCCACCACCGTGGCGACCACCATGACGTACTTGTGGTTGACCGGCCAGAGCGTATCCGGGCTGACCGACACCTCCACCACGGGCGGGATCTCGTCACAGACCTGGAGGCCAACGATCACCGGATCGTGGTCCGACGAGCGGAAGGGATCGGGCGCAAAGAGCGCATCCTGGGCCGGCTGCTTGAAGCTCATGTCATAGTCGATGAGGTCGGGCTCGTCGGCGTTGATGTGCCAGATGGTCGTGCCCGTCACCTCGTCGAACAGGCTGGCGTTTGCCAGCCCGTGGTCCAGGTAGCCCAACTGGCCGTCAAAGACGTAAGAGTAGGCGTACTCGCCCACAAAGTGCCAGACGAGGTCGGTATAGCCCCCGGCCAGCAGGATGTCGATGGGATCTTCTTTGTCGTAGGCGTTCAGGTCGCCGATGATGAGCACATCGGCGTCGCCGCTGCCCGTGGGATCGCCCGCCAGCCAGTCGACCAGGACCTGCGCGCCCAGGGTGCGCGTCAGGTTGCAGTTGCCCTGCACCGGGTCGTCGTCGCCCGGGCCGCACGCCGAGCCTTTGGACTTCAGATGGTTCACGACCGCCGTGAACACGCCCCCGGTGGCATTGTCCATGAAGGCCTGCGCCAGGGCGGGGCGGCTCATCTCGTCCAGCTCCCCCTTATCATTGAGGTAACCGAAAGGATTTGTAAAGGCCTGGTCGTCCAGGATGGCAGGAGCGCCCAGGGGCGTCACCGCGGCCGGCTTGTAGATGATTGCCTGGCGGATCGCGTCGATGCCCATGGCGCCGGTGGCGACGTAGGCATACGTGCCGGTACCCAGGACATCGTTGAGACCCGCCACCAGGTCGGCAGTGGGCACGTCGCCCGGATGGTTCTCGATCTCGATGAGCCCGACCACGTCGGCGCTCATGGTCGACAGGGCGGCCACGATCTTGGCCTGCTGGCGCTCCAGCTCTTCCGGCGTGTCGGCCCCGCGGCATTCCTGGTCTCCAAGGGGACCGCAGATCCAGGCGCCGGTGTCGATGGTGGTAAAGTAGTTGAGCACGTTGAAGGAGGCCACCTTGAGGCTGCCGCCCACATCGTCGGGTTGGGCCGGGCGGGGATTGGCCGGCGTGTAGGCCGCGCCCGCGGTGGGCTGGATGCGGTACAGGTCAAAGCTATAGTCCACCACCCCGGTCACGTTCTGCAGCATGTCGCCCCCACGGAAGAGGTTGCTCAGGTCAAAAATGCCGCCGTTGGGATGCAGCGCCGGATCCGGGTTCTGCGAGCCGCGCCCGTCATCCAGGGTGATGCGACTCAGGCTGTTGGTCAGCGCCAGGGCCTCGGCCTCCGGCGAGCCGGGCTCATAGACGGCCGTCGGCTGCATCTGGCGGTCGACGGCCAGGACGAGCTCGCCATAGCGGTCAAAGTCGAAATACTCGGCAAAGAAGAGGGGCTGCTCCAGCACGACGAGCATGCCCTCGTACCGCTCCAGGTCGTCGGGGCTCGCCAGTGGCAGCGATATGGGGGTTGGCGCCACGGGGCTGCCCCCGGAGCAGCGCCAGACCTGGCCCGCCGAGATCTCGGTCAGGTTGTAGTACTCTGAAACGACGCCGTGCACCCGCACCCGCTCGCCGGGGAAGACGTCGGTGCCGCCCGGCGCGTAGATAAAGATGCCGTCCGACGTGGCAGCGTTGGCATCGCCGCCAGGGTCCTGGATGTGGAAGCCGTTCAGGTCGCCGTGATCCGGACTCTCGTTGTTCTGAAAATCGCCGACCACGATCCCCTCGACGGCCACTTCCTGGCCGACCAGGGGGCTGGCCAGGCCGTCGCCCTGCACCTCATAGATGGGCGTGTAGGTTTCGCCGCAGGGGTCGGCCTGGGGGACGTACACCGCGTTGGGCGCGCCGGGGGTGTTCAGCGCTTCGCCCAGGACGGGGCTCCCAGGGAAGCCGGGGATGCCGGCCAGGTCAAAGTCGTTGCGCACCCAGTCGCCGGCAGAGTCGGTGTCCAAGCCGTCGGGGATACGCGAAGCGCCGCCGGGGGGAAAGCTGCCGAGCCCGTCGTAGTTCGGGCCGAGGACCGTAGTCCCGTAGGTTCGATCGTCCGCGCCACCGTCGTACACGGCCACGGAATCCACCAGCGCATCCCAGGGCGTGACGTCCAGGATGCCATCGTTGTCCGTGTCCAGGTCCTGGCCCAATTCCCCAGCAAAGCCCTTGACAAGCAGGAGGCTCAGCGTGCCGTTCTCCAGGGCATTTGCAGGCAGATTCGCGAGCCAGAACCCGGCGGCATCGGTCGTGCCGACGTGGATCACCTCGTCTATCACCCCGGCACCAGTGCCATCCCCTTCGATCTCCAGGATCGTGTAGGCGCTATAGTCGGTGCCTGGAGAGCCCCAGACTTCTACGTATTCCACGTCGGTGCCCGCGGTGCTGGCCGAGAATTCGTTGATCTTGGGTTCCTGAAAGCCCGCTTCGCACAGATGCAGGGGCGAAGCGCTGTTGCGGGGGTTCGGCGCGCCGGTCGTGAAGTCCTCGTTGTTGTTGTCCGTGTCGATGCAACCCTCGCCGGCGCGGAAAGCGGCGGTCGTGTTGCTCAACCCTGGTGCGGCTCCTGCGCCCTCGTAAAAGTTGGCATTGCCAAAGCCCACCAGGTCGACGATGCGCGCCAGTTGCTCGGCAGAGCACGGCGCCGAGCCGCCGTTGCAGCCCAGCGAGTCAGTGCCCGTCACGAGGGCCACCTTGCCCGCCGTGGCGCCCATGGCGATGGGCGAGGGGTCCACTACATCGGGCGCCGGCAGCGGCGCGGTGCCGCCCGATCCCTGCGCTTCCTGGACCAGAAGATACTGGCCGGGCTGCAGCATTAGGTCCGGGAGCTCGGTCAACATCGTCGAGCTTGCGCCAAAGAGCCCCGTGCCGGTGGCACTGGCGTACTGCAGCGAGAGGCCGTTCAGCGAGACCGGCGCGTCACCGGCGTTAAAGAGCTCGATAAAGTCGTGCGTGTAATAGGCTCCGGAGTTGCCACCCCCACCATAGACCTGGCTGATGCGCAGCGGGTTCGCCGGCGAAGCAACGGCGACGGGTGACAGACCGGCAACGGGTAGCAGCGCAGTAACCAGGATTACCACCAACAGCCCGGCGATTCCACGTTCCAGGACTCGATGCTTTTCCATAGTTCTCCTTTCACCCTGACTTGAGCAGGTGTTCAAAGGTCTGCACAGATGGTTAGCCACAGTGGAACACACGGAAAGCCTGATTCAGGCTGAGGCACGGTCTGGACGCTTCACCTCCTTTCCCTGCAACAGTACAGCTTGCGAGAGACAAGCGAAAGCGAGCGCGGCCCTCCGAGCGAGTTTGCAAGAAGCGGGCGCCTGGCGGCCAGGATGGTGCCCAAGGCCGGCCACGAGGAGAGCGATGAATGGTGCAATGACGGACCCCGCCGATGCGGCGGACCGCACGTGATTGGCCTTCAGTGTAGCATCTTGAGCGGGGTTTGTCAAGACGGACGAGATTTGCAATCTCGGGTGCAGAATGCAAACAAACTGAAGGAGTTTATCGTTATATGAGTGTGCTGCTACGCCGGCTCCGATCACGGCGCGGGGCAGGACAGGGGGGAGAGAGTGTTGCCACAATCGGTGCGCGGCAGCCTGCGGGCCAAGATCATCGCCTGGTCGTTTGTGCCCACGGCGATCATCCTGGTCGCCGTAGCCCTCGTCAGCCTCTATGCCTACCAGTGGATGACCGAGAGCCTGGTGGTCGACCGCGACCGGGACATGACGAGGCTTTCCGCCGAACTGCTGGCCACGGAGCTGACGGCCTATACCGACCCCTTCTCGGATCAATTCCTGGCCATGTTCGACGGCCTCATTGCCTTTGATGCCGACGGCGAGGTGATGGCCACCGAGCCCCTGGCCGCCGGCCGGCGCCGGCCGGCCTGGCTCCGCGAGATGCACCTGGCCAGCCTCACCGACTCGTCGCAGCCGGCCTTTTCCCGGGTCATCACCGACCGGGCGCTGGGCGAACAGATCGTGGTCGTCATCATTCCCCTGAAGGAGGAAGGGAGCGGGCCGAGCGGCGGCATCGCCGGCTATTTTCGGCTGGGCGCGCGCACCGACAGTGTCCTGAACCGCTCGGTGGCCAAGATCCGGCGCCAGGAGAGCAGCAACGTTTACCTCGTGGACAGCAGCGGCCGGGCGATCTACCACTCACAGCCCGAGTACATCGGCATCAGCCTGGCCGGCCAGGCGACGGTGCAAAAGGCCCTGGCCGGCGCCCCCGAGGCCTACCGCACGCGCGACGCCGCCGGCCGCGAGATCGTCGCCAGCTTTGCCCCGGTGCCCGGCACCCCCTGGACCCTGGTCGTGGAGGAGGATTGGGCGAGCCTGATCCGCGCCAGCCGCCACTATGGGCAGCTCCTGTTGCTGCTCCTGGCCCTCGGCACCCTGATCCCCACCGTCATTGTCAGCATCGGCGTGCGGCGCATCTCCCAACCCATCGCCGAGCTGATCCGCGCCGCCCAGGAGATGGCCGGCGGGCACTTTGGCCGGCGCATCACGGCCCATACCGGGGACGAGATCGAGGAGCTCGCCAGCCAGTTCAACCTCATGGCCGCCCAGCTCCAGGAATCGTACGCCTCGCTGGAGCGCAAGGTGGCCGACCGTACCCGCGAGCTGGCCACCCTCAACACCGTTGCCGCACAGGCCAGCCAATCGCTCGAGCTGGACGAGGTTCTCGGCTGCACCCTCGACGAGGTGCTGGCCGCCGTCCGGTTTGACACCGGGCAGGCCTTTCGCCTGGACCCGGAGAGCCAGCGCCTGCTGCCCATTGTCCAGCGCGGGCTGTGGCAGGTGCCGGAAAACGGTGCCGGCTGCCTGCCGCTGGACTGTAGCCTGGCCGGCCGGGCGGTGGCGCGGCAAGAGCCCGTGGTCAGCCTGGCTGCCGAGGCACCGGGCGGCGAGATGGACGACCTGGCAATGCGGGAGCAGGTGGCCGTCCTCGTCAGCGTGCCCCTCATCGCCCAGGGCCGGTCGGTGGGCGTCCTCAACCTGGGCAGCCGCTGCCCGCAGCCCATCCAGCCCGAAGAGTTGACGCTCCTGTCCGCCATTGGCCGGCAGATCGGGGTCGCCGTGGAAAACGCGCACCTGTACGAGCAAGCCCAGCAACTGGCCGTCGTCAAGGAACGCAACCGGCTGGCCCGCGACCTGCACGACTCGGTCACCCAGGCGCTGTACGGCATCTCGCTCTATGCCGAGGCCGCCACCCGCCAGCTTGGGCTGGGCGAGGCGCCGACGGTGGCCGACCACCTGTTCGAGATCCGGGCCACTGCCCAGGAGTCGCTGCGCGAGATGCGCCTGCTGATCTTTGAGCTGCGCCCGCCCATGCTGCGCAGCGAGGGCCTGGCCGCCGCCCTGCAGGCGCGCCTGGAGGCCGTGGAGGCGCGCGTCGGCATCCAGACCAGGCTGCAGGTCGAGGGCGAGGAATCTCTATCTCCCCAGGTCGAGGACGGCCTGTATCGCATCGGCCAGGAGGCCCTCAACAACGCGCTGAAGCACGCCCGGGCGAGCAGTGTGGTCGTACGGCTGTGTCGCGGCCCGCGCAACGTGGTCCTCGAGGTCGTGGATGATGGCGTGGGATTTGAGCCGGCCGCTCCGAGCGGTTTCGGGCTGCGGGGAATGGAGGAGCGGGCCGCGCGCCTTCGCGGCACGCTCACAATTGACAGCGCCCCGGGTCGGGGCACCCGTGTTCGCGTGGAGGTGTGTCCGTGATGCTGACAGAAATCGACAAGGGCCAGGCGCCAATCCGCATCTTGTTGGCCGACGATCATGCTATCGTGCGCAAAGGGCTGCGTGCCTTGCTGGTTACCGAGCCGGGACTGGAGGTGGTGGCCGAGGCCGAGAACGGGCAGCAGGCCATCGCCGAGGCGCGGCGCCTGTCGCCCGACGTGGTGCTCATGGACCTGGTCATGCCCGGCACCGACGGCCTGGAGGCCACGCGGCACATCCGGGCCGAGCAGCCGGAGGTGCGCATCCTGGTGCTCACCAGCTTTGCCACCGACGACAAGGTCTTTCCGGCCCTCAAGGCCGGAGCCCTGGGTTACCTGCTCAAGGATTCGGGCCCGGAGGAGCTGGTGCAGGCCATCCGCCAGGTCTACCGCGGCGAGTGCTCCCTGCATCCTTCCATCGCCCGCCGGCTGCTCCTGGAGCTGGCCGCGCCCAGCCGCCAGGACTCGGTGGTCGAGGCACTTACCGAGCGCGAGATCGACGTGCTTCGCCTGGTGGCCAGGGGGCAGAGCAATCGCCAGATCGCGGACGATTTGTGCATCAGTGAGGCCACCGTCCGCACGCACGTGAGCAGCATCCTGTCCAAGCTCAACGTCGGCAGCCGCACCCAGGCCGCCCTGTACGCCCTGCGCGAGGGCCTGGCGTCGCTGTAAAGTGCTGGCGTCGTTCTCGTCTATTTCTCGTAGATCGAATCCCCCCTTTGGTTGAAGACAAAGCGCCTTCTTCGTGCTATACTAGGGGCAACATAGTCTCTCCTTCCGCTAGAGCGTTCAGGGCTGGGGGCGGCCAACTGAACGCTCTATCCTTTGTGGAGGGCATGGCCGGGCAGGGGAGGGTGGACACAATGGGAGAACGCATCCGTATCCTCATCGTCGACGATCACGCCATCGTGCGCAAAGGGCTGCGTGCCTTGCTGGTTACCGAGCCGGGACTGGAGGTGGTGGCCGAGGCCGAGAACGGGCAGCAGGCTATCGCCGAGGCGCGGCGCCTGTCGCCCGACGTGGTGCTCATGGACCTGGTCATGCCCGGCACCGACGGCCTGGAGGCCACGCGGCACATCCGGGCCGAGCAGCCGGAGGTGCGCATCCTGGTGCTCACCAGCTTTGCCACCGACGACAAGGTCTTTCCGGCCCTCAAGGCCGGAGCCCTGGGTTACCTGCTCAAGGATTCGGGCCCGGAGGAGCTGGTGCAGGCCATCCGCCAGGTCTACCGCGGCGAGTGCTCCCTGCATCCTTCCATCGCCCGCCGGCTGCTCCTGGAGCTGGCCGCGCCGGGACAGCAGGAGGCCATGTCGGGCATTCTCACCAATCGCGAGATCGACGTGCTTCGCCTGGTGGCCCAGGGCTGGAGCAACCGCGACATCGCCGAGGGGCTGGGCATCGGCGAGGCCACCGTCCGCACCCACGTGAGCAGCATCCTGTCCAAGCTCAACGTCGGCAGCCGCACCCAGGCCGCCCTGTACGCCCTGCGTGAGGGCCTGGCCTCCCTTTCCGATTAGCCCGTCTACAACTTTTGGATGACCCTTCTCCACAAATTGCCGGCATTATTTCCTCCACGTCCCATCTGAACTGCGTAGCAAAATTCGAAGGAAACACTGATGACAGGCAGCCCCCCCGCCTGTTATAATGACGCCAACATTTGTCTCCACATGGGAGAGCGTTCAAAAGCGGGTACCTTTTGAACGCTCTCGCCATTCTTAGACCTTGATCACAGGAGGGCAAGCGGCAGAGGCTACACGACTGGACAATCACCGGCGGGCCGCGAAACGGGTTGCCGCGCCCGCACCGGCGCCGGGGCAGAACAATCCGAGGAGGAGAAACATGCAAACAAAAGCTCGCTGGACCATCCTGGCCTTGATCGCCGTCGTGACCATGATCGCCTCGGCCTGTGGCCCGACTCCGGTCCCCCAGGTCATGGAGGTGGAAAAAGAGGTGACCCGCATCGTCGAGGGGACACCCATCGTGGAAAAGATCGTCGAGACCCAGGTTGTGAAAGAAGAGGTCATCGTCGAGGTCACGCCCACCCCGCCGCCCATCCCTGAAGGCGGCTATGTTACCGAAGCTTCCTTTTCCGATGCCAAGATATTGAACCCCATCCTTTCCACGGATGACGCCTCGTCCGACGTTCACACCCTGCTCTTTGGCGCCGCCCTGCGCACCGACCCCCACAGCGGTGAGATCATCCCCGATATGACGGATGGCTGGGAAGTTTCGGAAGACGGCCTGACCTACACCTTCAAGGTTCACGAGGGCATCTTCTGGACCGACGGCACGCCGGTGACGGGCAAGGACTTTGCCTTTACCTACCGGGCCCTCATGGAAGGGAATCTCGACACGCCTCGCCTCAGCAACGTGGAGTATGTCCAAGAGGTCAACCTCGTCGACGACATGACCGTGGAGTTTGTCTTTTCCGAGGTCAACTGCGCGGCCCTCACCGATCTGGGGCTGGGCTGGCTGCCGGCCCACATGTACTCGCCCGATTTCTCGGACATCATGACCAACACGCTCAACACCGAGCCAACGGTCACCAACGGCCCCATGATTCTGCAGGAATGGGTGAAGGACGACCACATCACCCTGGTGCGCAACCCCAATTACTGGCGCGGCGCTCCCCACCTGGATGGCTTTGTCTTCAAGGTGGTGCCCAACGCGACCGTCGGCGTGCAGCAGCTCAAGACCGGCGAGGTGGACATCTATGACGGCATCGAGCCGAAATACCTGGTCGAGATGGAGCTGGAGCCGCAGTTGAACATCTTCAAGTACTTTGACGATGGCTACGTCTTTGTGGCCTTCCAGATGGGTGACCCCACCAACCCACTGCCCCGCCTTGACGAGGATGGATCGGTGATCGAGGATCACGGTATCCATCCCATCCTGAGCGACGTGCGGGTGCGCTATGCCATCACCCACGCCATCGACCGCAACACCATCATCTCCAGGGTCATCTTTGGGCAGGGAATGCCCATGAACGCCAACGTGCTGCCGGCCATTACCTGGGCCTTTAACGACCAGCTTCAACCCCGCGAATTTGACATGGAAAAGGCCGCGGCCCTGCTGGAGGAGGCGGGCTGGACCGACCAGGACGGCGACGGGGTGCGCGAGTGCCACGGCTGCATGCACGCCAGCGAGGGCACGCCCCTGCATCTCAAGCTCATCACCAACTCGGGCAACGAAACCCGCGAAAGCATCGGCCTCATCGTCCAGGACCAGCTCGGCAAGCTGGGCTTTGACCTGGAGTTTGAGCCCATGGAATGGAACGCCTTTGTGACCACCCTGGTGGGCCAGAACTTTGACATGTGCATCGTGGGCTGGACCAATGCGGGCAGCGACCCCGACGACGAGACGTACTGGGGCAGCATGAACGACCAGCCCGGCGGTGGGTTCAACTTTGTGTCCTACTATGACACGGAAGTGGACGCGCTGCTGAAGGAGGCCAAGACGATGCCCGGATGCCAGGCCGAGGATCGCGGGCCGCTGTACAAGACGATCCAGGAAATGATCTATGAAGATCAGCCCTACACCTTCCTGTACGTGCCCCGCGCCATTCTCGTTCACAACAAGCGCATCGCGGGCATGGACCTTGGGGCGTGGGATTTCCGCTACAGCATCTATGACTGGTACATCCAGCCGGTCGAATAGCCTGATAGGTGCCTGACGGGCAGAAGGGGATGGGGCGCAGCCGCTGCCCCATCCCCGGGCCCAGCCGGCCGATACCGGCCGCCCCCAATGCGAGGGAGAGTTTCCATGACCCGCTACGTTCTTCGTCGTCTGCTGCAGGCCATCCCAACCTTTTTTGGGATCACAATCCTGACCTTTGCCATCGTCTACCTGGCCCCGGGCGACCCGGTTCTGCAGCAGACCTTTAATCCGCGAATCAGCACGGCCACCCGCCAGGAGCTGAACCACCGCCTGGGGCTCGATCAACCGCTGACCGTGCAATATCTCACCTGGCTCATCGGCAACGACTGGCAGGAAGACACCGAGCTGCTGCCCAGGCGAGGCATCCTGCGGGGCGATTTCGGGGTGTCCTTCATCGAGCACCGGCCGGTTCTGGAGATGATCGGTGACCGGCTGGGTGCCACGCTGCTGCTGACCGGCACGGCCACCCTCATCGGCTATGCCCTGGGCATCCCCGTCGGCGTGTATGCCGCCGTGCGTCGGGGCGGCCTCTTTGACAATCTGTCCCGGATCCTGGCCGTCATCTTTAACTCTATCCCCGGCTTCTGGCTCAGCCTGATCCTGATCCTGATCTTTGCCGTCAAGTTCCGCGAGTGGAACCTGCCGGCCATCGCTTCGGGCGGCATGTACACCGTCCGGCCGGGAGTCGACCAGGGCTTGAACCTGCTGGACCGCATCGTCCATCTCCTGCCGCCGGCCCTGGTCCTGGCCACGGCACCCATCGCCACTGTGTCGCGGCTGATGCGCACCCAGGTGCTGGAGGTTGTCCAACAGGACTATGTGCGGACGGCGCGGGCCAAGGGTGTATCAGAGCGCAAGGTCTATTTTCTCCACGCGCTGCGCAACGCCCTTATCCCCCTGGCCACCATCCTGGGCCCCACCCTGGCGGGACTCATCGGCGGGGCCGTCATCGTCGAGACGGTCTGGTCGTGGCCCGGCCTGGGGCGGCTGTTCGTCAACGCCAACTTTCAGCGCGACTATCCGGTGATCCTGGCCGGCTTTGTCCTCGGGGCAGTGGGCGTCATCCTGGGCAACCTGCTGTCGGACGTGCTCTACGGCTGGATCGATCCCCGGGTGCGCTTGAGTTAGGGGCAGGACCATGACACCAACCACGTTCGAGAGAGTGCCGGCCATCCGGCACAAGCTGGCGCGATCCGAATCCGAGATCGACCTGGCCCGCGAGTCGCGCGGCTACTGGGACTCGGCCCTGCTGGCCCTCCGCCGTGACCGGCTGACCCTGGCGGCCTTTGCCATGCTGCTGGTCACGGCGCTCTTTTGTTTTGTCCTCGCCCGGCCCGTCACCGAGGCCCTGGGCATCGACCCGAATGACACGGACCCTCTCATCGCCTTCGAGGGACCCAGCGTCGCCCACCCCATGGGGGTGGACCAGGTGGGCCGCGACCAGTTGGCCCGCCTGCTGTACGGCGGGCGGGTGTCCATCGGCATCGGCTTTTTCGCCGCCGTGATCATCATGACCATCGGACTGGCGTTGGGCAGCATTGCCGGATTTTATGGCAAGATCGTGGATGACGTGGTCATGTGGTTCATCAACACCCTGAACTCGATCCCCTTTATCCTGCTGCTGCTCATCATCTCGCTGTTGTTCAAGCCAACGGCGCTGACGTTGACCATCTTTATCGGGCTTGTGAGCTGGACCGAGATCAGCCGCATTGTGCGCGGGCAGGTACTCCAGGTCAAGGAGATGGAGTACGTCACGGCGGCCCGCGCCCTGGGCACGCCCACCTCGTGGCTGATCGTGCGCCACATCTTGCCCAACGTGGTACCCGTGGCCATCATCTTTTCGGCGCAGGTCATCGGCGGGGTCATCCTGATCGAGTCGGCCCTCAGCTTCCTGGGGCTGGGCGTCCAGCCGCCGACAGCCACCTGGGGCAACATGCTCAACAAAGCCCAGTCCTACTTTACCCTGGCCCCTCACCTGGTGGTCTGGCCCGGCCTGCTCATCAGCCTGACCGTGTTGTGCCTGTACGTTATCGGCGACGGCCTGCGCGACGCCCTGGACCCCACCATGCGCGGCAAGCGGTGATCCGTGCTGCCTGCATAAAATGGAGCGGCGCTGTGTATACGGCGCCGCTCCATTTTGCAGTACAGGCAACGCGTGCTTACAGGGGAACCTCGTCTCCGGCGGCCTCCGGTTGATACAGCACCTCGACCACCGTGAAGCGCCTGACCCCGTCCGGGACGGGCCAACTGATCTCGTCGCCGGCCCGGTACCCCAGGACGGCGGTCCCGATAGGCGCCAGGACCGAGATCTTGTTCTCGTCGAGGTTGGCCTCGTCGGGAAACACCAGGGTAAGGTCCATGGTCTCTTGCGAGTCCAGGTCCAGCAGCCGGACCGTGGAATTCATGGTGACCACGTCTGCAGGAATCGCGGAGGGTGATAGGACCTGGGCAGCGGCGATTTCCTGCTCCAGCTTGTGCAAGTACTCGTTTCCCCGTGGCTCCAGGCGCTTGGCCTCGACGATCAGCTCTTTCAGCTTCTGGAGGTCGGCCTCTGTGATCAAAACCCTGTGTTCGCTGACGTCAGTCGTTCCGGATTGGGACGGAATCGCTTCCATTGTGTTCACCTCATTGCGTAATGGCAGCAGGGGCCGCCAGCAGCCGGCCCGCGGACATGCTGCACTGTTTGGTAAATAAAGCTCGGCCACGCCGTCCTGGTTCCTTTCGAGAGCGCGCGTGGCCGAGCGTCGTGGATGAGCCGGCCAGAGATCCCTTCAGATCGCCGGCCTGGCTACACGGTTGCTCTCGCTAGGGAAACACCCCGCGCGTGCGGATGGCGTCGGCCACCTTGTTGACGGCCAACATCACCGCGGCCTGTCGCATGGGAACACCCCGCACCTCGGCAAAGTCCCACACCTCTTTGAAGCTGCGGGTCATGATGCTATTCAGAGTGCGATTGATCTCGCTCTCCTCCCAGAAAAAGCTCTGCAGGTCCTGAACCCATTCCAGGTAGCTGACCGCCACACCGCCGGCGTTGGCCAGGATGTCGGGCACGAGGATGATCCCCCGCTCCGCCAGGATCTCGTCCGCCTCGCGTGTCGTCGGGCCATTGGCAGCCTCGACGATGATGGAGGCCTTGACGTTGGCGGCGTTGTCGCCACGGATCTGCTGCTCCAGCGCTGCCGGGATGAGCACGTCCACCGGGGCGCTGAGCAACTGCTCGTTGTCGATCTGCTCGACACCGGGGGCCGAGTACCCCTCCAGCAGGTGATGGGGGTGCCTGGCAGCATGGTCGAGCATTGCCGGCACGTCGAGGCCGTTGGGGTTATAGTACCCACCGCTGATGTCGCTCACGGCCACGATCTGGCAGCCCATTCCGTGCAGGGTCTCGGCGGCGACGGAACCCACGTTGCCAAAGCCCTGGATGGCCACCTTGGTGCTGGACAGGTCGCGGTTCTTGCGCTGCAGGACCTCGCCCGTGACAATGGCCACACCCCGTCCCGTTGCTTCCCGGCGTCCGAGAGAGCCGCCGAGGGGGATGGGCTTGCCTGTCACGATCTCGAGGACGGACTTGCCCTCCACCATGCTGACGGTATCGGCCATCCAGGCCATCGTCTGCGCGTTGGTGTTGACGTCGGGAGCCGGGATGTCGCGCTTGGGCCCCAGGATGGGCAGGATGGCAATCGTGAAGCGGCGGGTGAGGCGGCTAAGCTCGGTCTGGGAGAGCTGGGTCGGGTCGACCTCCACGCCACCCTTTGCTCCGCCGTACGGCAGGCCGACGACCGCGCACTTCCAGGTCATCAACGCGGCCAGTGCCCGGACCTCGTCGATGTCCACGTTGGGGTGGTAGCGGATGCCACCCTTGCACGGCCCACGGGCACTGGAGTGCTGAACGCGGTAGCCGTTAAACACCTCCACCCGGCCATCATCCATGATGACGGGCACTGACACCTTGAGCTCGCGCTCCGCGGTGCTCAGGATCCGGACAATGCCGGGATCCAGGTCAAGCTGCCTGGACACGTCCTGGAGCTGCGCAAGAACCTGCGTCCACAGGTTCTGCTTGGGCGGGGCCGGTGTCATTACGAACTCGACGGGGGCCTGCGCCTGGGCTTCATTCGGTTGGGTCGCCATTAATCTCTCCTTATCACCTTACCTTGTGGGTTGCCCCTCTGCGCCGAGGGGGTACTATCGTTCCCATACCTGGATGGGACGGTTGTGAAGCGAGCTAAGGACGGCGGCATAGCCGCGCCTCTTTTCCACATCTTCGGCATCGATCACCTGCACGTCCAAGAGACATTTCAATTGCCCCGGGCCGACGCACCTGGCATAATCCTCCACCAGGGCATTTTCCATGGCGGCCACGAGGGCGTACAGATCTTCGGTCTTGCGCTCGGCGCGGACAATGAGATGGATGGGCGAGACGCACGAGGAATCGCCAAAGGCGAGATCTTCGGGCGTCGCGTCATAGTCAAAGACAAAGACCGAGGAGACATTCTTGTCCATGTCGCCGAGGGCTTTTGCAACCTGCTGGGCCAGGCTATGATGGGTGTGGAAGCGGGCCCGGTTGTCACCCTGGCGCAAGAGCTCCAGCGTCGCTTGCGGGCCGACCAACTGCATCTTGTCCGCACAATAGACCAGCGCTTCCTCCAGAAACCCCTGAGTGACGCTGGCTGCATCCGGCAGATGCAGTGGCGGCGGGCTCCCTCCGGCGACGGCCTTGTCCGTCGCTGGATACGTTTGATCGTCCCCCATGAGTGCCTCCTCCTGATCGATCGCTGCGGAGAGGTATCAAGCGAGTCACATCCGGCCCGGGGCACCCGAGCTGATCGCCCAACCCCACGCCGCCATACGAATGGCGCCATGGCAATCATACCCGAGGGGAAGCGGTTTGTCATCCGATCATCGACGGGTCTTTCCTTCCACAAAATGAGGATCCGGCAAGCGTTTTGCTTCAACATTTGTGGAGTGCGGTCAACAAACGTGCAGCGCCGGCTGCGAGATGCGGCCGGAGCAAGGTGAGGCAGCGTGCGACTCTCATATGGAGAAGCAGAGGGATGGCCCATCAGGCTATTCACCGGGTTCCGAGGGGTCCCAGGGGGGATCCAGCGACACCAGGCCCTCTTGCAAGGCGTACAGCGTGGCCTGGACGCGGTTGGCCAGGTGGAGCTTGCCCAGGATGTTGCTGACGTGGCTGCGCACAGTGGCTTCGGTCACCACCAGGCGGACGGCAATCTCGGGATTGCTGAGGCCACGGGCCACCAGGCGCAGAACCTCCAGCTCGCGCTCGCTGAGGGGCTCGGGCGTGAGGGGGCGCTGGGCTCCCTGGCGCATCTCGGTGAGAACCTTGCGGGCGATGCCGGGCGCCAGGGAGGGCTCGCCGCGGTGTACCTGGCGGATGGCCTCCACCAGCTCGGCGGGCTCCGAGTCCTTGAGCAGGTAGCCCAGGGCCCCCGCCTTGATGGCCGGAAACACCTTGTCGTCGCCGGCAAAGCTGGTCAGAACCAGGACGCCCGGGCTCGAGCGGCCGGAGGTGAGGAGACGCGTCGCCTCGATGCCGTCCAGGCGGGGCATGACCAGGTCCATCAAGACGACGTCGGGCTGCAGGGCCTCGACCTGGGCGAGGGCTTCCTGGCCGTCGGCGGCCTCGCCCACCAGATCGATGTCATCGATCTCGGCCAACAGCGCCCGGATTCCCCTGCGGACAATGGCGTGGTCGTCGACCACCAGCACGCGGATCGTCTCCTGGGCCATGATTCCTCCCGGTCGTCAGACCTGCACCCGCACCCGGACGGCGGTTCCTTCGCCCGGCTTGCTGCGAATCTCCCACTGGCCGTGGATGCGCTGCACGCGCTCCTCGATCCCGCCCAGGCCCATGCCGCCTCCCTGGCGGGCGGTTTCGGGATCAAAGCCGATGCCATCGTCGCACACCTCGAGGTTGACGGTGTGGTCGTCGTAGGCGAGGCGGACCTCGAGATTCGTGGCACGGGCGTGTTTCACCACGTTGTTGAGCGCCTCCACGGCAATCCAGAAGAGCTCGGTGTCCACGGCCAGCGACAGGCGCTTCTCACCTTCCACGTCGAGGTGGGTCAGCAGTCCGGCCCGCGTCTCGACGGCGGCCAGGCGGGCCTGCAAGGCGCTGACCAGCCCTTCCTTGGCCAGCACCGGCGGGCGCAGCTCAAAGATGAGCATGCGCATGTCCAGCATGGCCTCCCGCGCCGTGGCGTGCAGATCCTTCAGGTTTTCGGTCGCCACGCCGACCTTGCCCGTGGCCAGGGCCAGGCGGGTGGCTTCGGCATAGAGGGCGATGCTGTACAGGGCCTGGGTCACCGAGTCGTGCAGCTCGCGGGCCAGCCTCTGGCGCTCCTCGACGACGGCCATCTGGCCGACCTTTTCGTTCAAGCGGGCGTTTTCGAGGGCCAGGGCAGCCGCATCGGCAAAGAGGCTCAGGATGCGGACGTCCTCGGGGGTAAAGCCCCCCGGCTTGTTGGCCACGTTCAACGCCCCCACCGTGGAGCCCTGCACGCGCAGGGGCATGGCCAGCATCGTCTCGACGCCCGGCGGCAGATCCGTGGCTCCCGACAATTCTCGCGCATCGTCGATCAACACGGGCCGGCCGCTCAGGACCGCCCTTCCGGCAAAGCTCCTGGTCACCGGGACGTGGCCCGTCTCGACCTGCAAGGCGCCGCCCGACTGGGCGACGTCCATCATCGACCCGCCGTCCCAGAAAAAGAGCGCGCAGCCGGTGGCCATGGTGAGCTGGCAAGCCTCCAGGTAGACGATGTCCAGCACCTCGTGGAGTTTGAGCTTTTCCAGGAGGGCAGTGGTGATGCGCTGCAAGCTCTCGATCTCGGCCACGCGCCGGCGCGAGTCCTCGTACAGCTCGGCGTTATCGATGGCGAGCCCCACGTCAATGGCAAAGGACCGCACCAGGCGCTGGTGATGGGCGGAGTAGTGGTTGGGCTCAAAGTGGCCCAGGCTCAACATGCCCACCGTCTGCCCGCGAATGATGAGCGGGATGCCCATCCAGCAGCGGATAGGCTCGGGGCTATCGAGGGCTGCGCGATACTCCCTGGCCCAGGGCGTCTCGTCGTGAACGTCGGGAATGATCACCGGCTCCTGCTGGAGTACCACGCGCTGATAATAGGCGCGATGCGCGGGAAAGCGCAAGTGCAGCGCCTGATCCTGGGGCAGCGATCCCCGGTAGGCCTGGACGACGAGGTGCTCTCCAGCGGTGGTGCGAAGGATGGCGGCGCTGTCGTAGGCCACCACCGTCTGGAGCTGCTTCAAGATCTGGCGTAACAGGGGCTCCAGCTCCAGGGTACCCGCCACGTGGCGCGACACCTCCAGGAGGGTCGCCAGTTCGTAGGTGCGCTCCCGGACCTCCAGTTCCGAGGTCTGCTGGGCCAGGATGCGCTCGGTGACGTCGGTTATGTAACCCTCCAGGGCCACCAGGCGGCCGTCGGAGCCATAAACCCCCCGGCCCTGATCCCAGACCCACTTTTCCTCGCCGCCGGCGGTGAGGATGCGGTAGGTGAGGTGGAAGGACTCGCCTGCGGCCAGGGCGGCCTGCACCTGCGCCCAGATTGCCGGCCTCTCGTCGGGATGGATCAGGTCCTGGACGCTGGCCCCGGCGCCGCGGGTCAGCTCGTCCGGCGAGTAGCCGGTGAGGGCCAGGCTCCCCTGGCTGGCGAACTGCATGGGCCAGCCCGGCATGTTCAGGCAGCGGTAGGCCATGCCCGGCACGTTGCTGAGGAGCGTGCCCAGGATCCGCTGGCTCTCGTCCCGCGCCAGCACGACGCGACGGACGACAAAGAAGAACAGGCCGGCAGTGATCAGGAGGAACAGGAGGTCGGCGGCGACTTCCAGGTAGGGAAGCAGGCTCGAGCCGGGGATCCAGGCAGCCAGCGCCCGCCTGGCGAAAAGCAGCCAGGCGGCCCCCAGCAACACGTATAGGGCGAGCAGAGCCAGGCCGCCGCGCCTCGTCCACAGCCACCTGGCGGCATCCCTGGCCCCGTTGTCCTTCGTACCCACGGCCAAACTCTGCGTCTCCAGCACTCTTTCCCCGGCAACCTGTGGCACAATTGTACCACGAAGCTGGCCGCGGTGCAAAGCTACCCCTCTTCGGGCCGGCGGCGCCCGGACCTCGACCACCGGCGGCGCACGATTGGACATCGGGCGGCGGACCGTGCTACAATCCACGCGCCGAACCCACGCGCCGAACGCACGGTGAGGCAAGCATCTTTCCTGGTCAAAGGAGACCCGACTTTGAAACCACAGCTATTTGCACTGCTGACCGCTGCCGCCTGGGGCATTGGAGGCTACTTTGAGAAGAAGGGGCTCCACCTGGGCAACCTCTCGCCCCAGATGGGCATTACCATCCGCACCGCGGTGGCCCTGGTCATCCTCGCCATCGCCAGCTATCCTCAATGGAAGACGCTGCCGCAGGCCGGCGGCAAGGCCCTGCTCATGATGGTGGTGGGCGGCGGCGTGGTGGCCGGGGCCGTGGGCATGCTCTGCTTTTACACCGCCCTCAAGGGCGCGCCCCTGAACCGGGTCATGCCCATCGCCTTTACCTCACCGCTGTTCGGGGCGCTGATGGGCCTCATCCTTGGCGGCGAGCCCCTGACGCCCAAGACCGCGGCCGGGATGCTGCTCACCATCGGGGGGATCGTGCTGCTGACGATCTAGAGACTGTTTGGGCGGGCCAACAAACGGGCAGCTCGTTCGTTCGTAGTGGGCGATTCATCGCCCAAGAAGCGCGCTGAAGCACGCACTACAAACGACCGCGCTGAAGCACGCACCACGAACGGGCAGCTCGTTCGTTCGTAGTGGGCGATTCATCGCCCAAGAAGCGCGCTGAAGCACGCACTACAAACGACCGCGCTGAAGTACGCACCACGAACGGGCAGCTCGTTCGTTCGTAGTGGGCGATTCATCGCCCAAGAAGCGCGCTGAAGCACGCACCACGAACGGTCAGCTCGTTCGTTCGTAGTGGGCGATTCATCGCCCAAGAAGCGCGCTGAAGCACGCACCACGAACGGGCAGCTCGTTCGTTCGTAGTGGGCGATTCATCGCCCAAGAAGCGCGCTGAAGCACGCA
>MTKX01000066.1_pt24 | contig 29942 bp, 34 predicted proteins | sample 1042771 | NCBI WGS metagenome assembly MTKX01 (sample SAMN06212183, study PRJNA360534) | anaerobic digester metagenome | biome: Wastewater treatment plant; material: sludge; isolation source: anaerobic digester fed with sludge from wastewater treatment plant | place: Denmark: WWTP Randers ...
CCATCAACTCCCCTTGAGGCCCATCCCGTGGAGACGCCCGGCCAGCTCGAACGACGGCAGGGAGGCGCCCAGGAGGGCCACCTTCTCACGGGCCGCCTGCTCGACCGTTTCGGCCGCCGGTTCCCGGCCGTTGACCAGGACGATCGCGGCCAACTCCTTGAGGACGGCCACGGCGACGATGTTCGGGTGGACCTGGATGGTCAGCCAGAGGTCGCCCTTGCGGCCGCGGCCGATGACGTCCGACAGGAGGTCGCCGCAGTACCCGCCGAGGACGGGCCGGTCGAGGCCCGGTCCGGGCGTGAACACCCGGAGGTCGAGGCGCGAGGCCAGGTCGCCGAGGGTCATGGCTTCTCCTTCTTCTTCGGCCCGGTCTTGGGCCCGCCCTTGGCTTTTTTCCGGGACGCGTCGGTCGTCCGCTCGGGCTTGGGCGCGACGAAAGGGCAGTCCTCGAGCCGGGCGTAGCCGCGGGCGATGTCGTCGGCCAGGGTCCGGCAGTCGGGCGCGCCGCAGACGCCGCAGTCCTTCAGCGGCAGTTCCGCGAAGGCGCGCTCCCGGAGCTTGGCCTTGCGGATGGCCTTGACGGCGTCCTTGTCGAGGGGGCGCGGCTCGGTCGGGGAGACGGGGTGGTCGAAGGACAGGAAATTCCTGTGGTAGAGGCGGCTGACGTCCTTCTGGTCGACGACGGCGTGCTCGCCGGCCGCGGCGACGAGCTCCATGACCCGGCTCTTGGCCAGGAAGCGGTTCTCGACGCCGAGCGGCCCGCCGACGCAGCCGTCCGGGCAGACCGTGCACTCGAGGAGGTCGATGTCCTGGAGCAGGCCGCCCTCGACCTCNNCCGGAGAGCGGCCAGCCCATGCCGATGCCGCTGAAGAGCGTCTCCGGGAAGAGGTGCCGCATGAGGGCGTCCTCCTCGCTCTTGCGCAGGGCCTGGAGGATCTGGGGGAAGATGTCCCGGATGGAGATGGCCCCGTCGAGGTAGGACTTGGCCAGGGTGGCCGGGCTGTTGATGGAGACCATCTTGGCCGGGCAGGGGGTGATGTGGATGATGCCGATCCTCTCGGCCGGTATGCCCAGCGACTTGGGCAGGATGGTCCGCAGGATCTTGGCCGCGATCTCCCGGGGCGGCTCGATGGGCAGGATCTGGGCGCAGAGGGTCGGATAGCGGCGCTGGATGAGACGGACCACGACCGGGCAGGTCGAGGTGATGTACGGCCGGGGGCTGGGGTGCTCGTTGAGGTACTCCTCGGTCGCGGCGCAGTTGAGCTCGCAGATGGAGCTGAGGTCGTAGACCTCGTCGAAGCCGACCCGGCGCAGGGCCGAGAGGATCTCGTTGGGCACGACCGTCGGCCCGAACTGGCCGTAGAGGACGGTCGAGGGGATGGCCACCTTGTAGTCGAAGGCCTCGAGCGAGGCGAACGACGTCATGTGGGAGTGGATGGCGTCGTGGGGGCAGACCCGGAGGCACTCGGCGCAGTCGATGCACAGCTGATCGATGATGCGGGCCTTGCCGCCCTCGACCCGGATGGCCCTGGTCGGGCAGGCCGACAGGCAGTGGACGCAGCCGATGCACTTGTCCCTGGTGATGTGGATGGCGTGGAAGTTGCGGGGGGGCGTGTCGCTCATGGCTTGGGATGTCCGTTCGTCCGGATGGTGATGTCGAGGCGCGTGCCGCGCCCCACGGTGGAGTCGATGGCGAAGTCGTCGGCGTTCCGCTTGATGTTCGGCAGGCCCATACCGGCCCCGAAGCCGAGCTCGCGCATCTCGGCCGTGGCCGTCGAGTAGCCCTCGGTCAGGGCCAGCGCGATGTCGGGGATGCCCGGGCCGCGGTCGTCGACGACGAGGCGGACCTTGCCGGGCGAGACCGTCAGGTCCATGCGGGCCTCCCGGGCGTACATGATGACGTTCATCTCGGACTCGTAGGCGACGATGGCCGCCCGGCGCACCGAGGCCGCGTCGATGCCGAGGTCCTTGAGGAGCTCCTTGATCTCGCAGGCGGCNNCTCGCCCATGGCCCCCGTCCTCGACGAGACCGGCGAACCGGGCGCAGGCCTCGAACATGGTCATCTTCGTGGAGACGAGCGGCAGCCCCTTGGCCCGGGCCTCCTCGACGACCGCCGGCGCGGGCCGCTTGCCCTGGACGAAGACGACGCCGGCCACGTCGGCCACCCGGCAGGTGCTGACGACGTGGGAATTGGCCAGGCCGGTGAGCAAGAGCGAGCCCGGCTCGGCCGAGGTCAGGACGTCGCTCATGAGGTCGGAGGCGAAGACCTTGCGGAAGGCGGCCCCGGGATCGGTGCCCGGGGTCAGGAGCTCGCCGTCGAGAAGGGCCAGAACGTCCTTGAGAACGATCATCGGGACCTCCCGCCGGACCGCGACTGCCGGGATGTCCCCATTATATATGGAACGGGAGGCAAATGAAAACAGGTCGGATCCGGGCCGTGGGGCCCGGGAAGAAAAAGGGGGGGGGACGGGCCTCCGCCCGTCCCCCCGTGGGAGGTCGCTTGGCCGCAAAAAGCGCTTACTTGGCCTTGAGGATCTTCTGGACCTCGGCCTTGTCGACGTCCGTGATGAACGGGATGTCGCTGATGTCGGCCGCTTCCTTGGTGATGGCGGCGATGTCGTCGCGGCTGATGTAGCTCAGGTTGAACTTGCGGGCGCCGGCCATCAGCTGCCGCAGCCCCTGGCTCAGGCGCTCGAAGTAGGTGTAGACGCCGATGGCTCCGGCCGGCAGGTCCTTGAAGCGGTCGCCGAAGCGGTGCTTGAGCTCGGGGGCGGTGACGAAGATCTCCTCGCGCGAGTTGCCGAAGCGCTCGACGTAGACGGGGATCTGGTTGTCGGCGATGCGGCCGCCGATGGTCTTGCCGACCATGGCCGCGGCCATGGGCGAGCGGGCCATGCCGACGAGCTTGACGTAGGGGGCGCCGAGGGACAGGGCCTTGAAGATCTGGTCCTCGAAGGTGATGCCGCCGGCGAAGGCCAGGTCGGGGACGTACTCGCCCTGCTTGGCCAGTTGGTCGGCGAACTTCCAGGTCAGCGACCAGATCTCGACGGCCGGGATGCCCCACTCGTTCATCATCCGCCAGGGGCTCATGCCCGTGCCGCCGCCGGCGCCGTCGACGGTCAGGAGGTCGAGCTTGGCCTTGGAGGCGAACTTGACGGCCCGGGCCAGGTCGGCCGGCCGGTAGGCGCCCGTCTTGAGGAAGACCCGCTTGGCCCCGGCCTTGCGCAGCTCCGCGACGCGGGCCATGAAGTCGCCCTCGTCGACCATGCCCATGCGGGAGTGGCGCTCGAACTCCTTGAACGAGCCCTTCTCGAAGGCCTCGATGACCTTCGGGTTGTCGGGGTCGGGCAGGACGATGTAGCCCTTCTTCTTGAGGGCCTGGGCCTTCTTGACGGTCTTGAGCTTGACCTCGCCGCCGATGTCCTTGGCCCCCTGGCCCCACTTGAGCTCGACGGTCTCGATGCCCAGCTTCTGGATCGTGTACTCCTGGACGCCGAGGCGGGTGTCCTCGACGTTGGCCTGGACGACGACGTCGCCGTAGCCGGGCTCCTGCCAGTCGCGGAAGGACTTGATGCGGAACTCCATGTCGGGCGAGCGGACGACCTTGCCGTTCTTGAGCTCGGTCTCGTCGTCCATGCCGCAGACGTTCTCGCCGATCGTCAGGATGACGCCGGAGACGGCCGCCCCGCCGCCGAGCCCGGCCCAGTTCTGCTTGGCGATGTTGGTCGAGCCCATGCCCGAGATGACGAAGGGCAGCTTGAGCTTGAGGTCCTTCTTGGCCCCGATGGCGGTCTCCGTCGTGACCTTCTCGAAAGTGGCCTTGTCGCTGTCGGCCGGGGCGCCGTAGGCCCCCTTGGCCGTGCCCATGATGCTGAAGTGGGACAGGTCGATGGGGTAGTCCTTCTCGCAGGCCGCGGTGATGATGCCGAACGGCTGCGGGTAGAGGACCTCGTGGCCCCGGTAGGCGGATTTTCCGATCTCGCACATCCCGACGCACCCGTCGACGCAGGTCACGCACATCCCGCTGAAGGGACTGATCGAGCCCTCCGTCCGGTTCTTGGTCAGGGTGGCGGCGCTTCTGTTGAGCTTGGTCATGGTCGGCATATCGTTACCTCCTTGATGGTCTTCCGGCTTAGGATTTCTTGTCCCGGACGCAGGTGCCGCAGCGGCCCGCGTCGTACATCCAGCACTGGAGATCGTCGTAATGCTCCAGGCAGGTCGGTTCCATGGTCAGGCAGCCGTTGCACAGGGCCGTGTCGGCCTGGGGCCCCTGGCAGCGGAGCTGGCAGGCGGGGCAGATGTACATGCAGGCCCCGCACAGCCGGCAGACCTCCGAACGCATGTCGAACGGCGTCGTGATCTCCCGCTTGAAGCCCCGCTGCTCGAAGCCGATGGCCCGGGCGTCCATCTGCTCGGCGCAGATGCGCGTGCACAGGCCGCACAGGATGCACTCCTCGTTGCGGGGCGTGAAGCGGACCGCCGTGACCCCGAACTTCGAGGCCAGGTCCTGGAGGACCTTGGACCCCGGCGCGACGGAGAGCATGAGCTCGATCATCATCCGCCGCGCCTTCCAGACGCGGTCCGAGTCCGTCCTCACGACGAGCCCCGGCTCGGCCGGGTAGGTGCAGGAGGTCACCAGCTTCGACTTGGGGGGCTCCCCGATCTCGACCAGGCAGAGCCGGCAGCCGCCGAACTCCGAGAGCCCCTCGTGGTGGCAGAGGGTCGGGATGGCCAGTCCGTAGAACTGGGCCGTCTCGAGGAGCGTCCAGCCCTCCTCGGCCTGGACCTTGAGCCCGTTCAGGATGAGTTCCATCATGTGTCACGTCCCATGGCTTTTTTGGCGTCCCGCGTCTCGAGCTCGCAGCGCAGGCAGCGCCGGGCCTCCTTGAGGGCCAGCTCCCTGGTGAAGCCGAGCTCGATCTCCTCGTGCCCCGAGCGCCTCTTGGCCGGGGCCAGGTGGGGCATCTTGGACCTCTTCGTGTTGGCCGCCTCCGCCTCCGTCAGCGTGACGGGCTCGACGTAGCAGGCCGGCCGGGTGACCCCGGGGACGCGGGCCAGGGGCCGGCCGTCGAGGTAGTTGTGGATGGCCCGGGCGGCCGTCTTGCCGGCGGCCATGGCCTCGACAACGCTGCTCGGGCCCGAGACGACGTCGCCGCCGGCGAAGACGCCGGGCCGGGTCGTGGCCATGCTGGCCGGATCGACGATGATCGTGCCCCACTCCGGCGACAGGGTCAGGCCGTCGCTGTCCTTGAGGTAGGGGGTGTAGGCCCGCTCGCTGACGGCCAGGATGAGGGTGTCGGCCGGGACCTGGAACTCCGATCCCGGGACGGGCACCGGCCGGGCCCGGCCGCTGGCGTCCTTCTCGCCGAGCTTCATGCGGATGCACTCGACGCCGACGACCTTGCCGTCCTGGGTCCGCACCCGCACGGGCGCGGTCAGGTACTCGATCTTGACGCCCTCCTCGAGGCCGGCCTCGATCTCCTCGGGGTAGGCCGGCATCTCGCGGCGCGTCCGGCGGTAGAGGATGGTCGCTTCCTTGACCCGCTTGTCGCGGAAGGCGACGCGGGCCGCGTCGACGGCCGAGTTGCCGCCGCCGATGACGACGACCCGCTTCCCGAGCGCCACCGGGATGCCCAGGTGGTGGTCCTTGAGGTATTCGAGGGCCTGGAGGACCCCTTCGGCCTCCTCGCCGGGCACGCCCATCTCCAGGGGCCGGTGGGCGCCGGTGGCCAGGAAGACGGCCTTGTAGCCCTGCTGGAACAGGTCGTCCAGGGTGAAGTCCTTGCCCAGGGTCATGTTGGTCTTGACGCTCAGGCCGCAGGCGGCCAGGTAGTCGAGGTCGTCCTGGAGCCGGTCCTTGGGCAGGCGGTGGTCGGGGATGGTCACCCGGAGCATGCCGCCGGCGACGGGCAGGGACTCGAAGACGCGGACGGGGAAGCCGTTCTTGATGAGCTCGTGGCCGGCGGCCAGGCCGGCCGGCCCGGCCCCGATGATGGCCACCTTCTCGGTCCGCGTCACGGGGAAGCGCTCCGGCGGCCCCAGCCGCTTCTCGCGGGCCCAATCCAGGACGAAGCGCTTGAGGGCCCGGATGGCGATGGGCTCGCCGATCTCCCCGGCCCGGCAGACGGACTCGCAGGCCCGGCTGCAGACCCGGCCGCAGACCGAGGGCAGGGGGTTGTCCTTGCGGATGACCCGGTAGGCCTCCTCGTAGCGCTTGTGGGCGACCAGGCCGATGTAGCTCGAGGCCTCCTGGTCGATGGGGCAGATGTACTGGCAGGGGGCCGAGACGATCTCCTTGCAGACCATGGCCGGGCAGCGCTTGTCGACGACGTGCTTCTCGTACTCGGCCCGGAAATAGCGCAGGGTCGACAGGACGGGGTTGGCCGCCGTCTGGCCCAGCCCGCAGAGCGAGGCGTCCTTGACGGCCACGGCCAGTTCCTCGAGCAGGGCGATGTCCTCCATCGTGCCCTGCCCGTCGGTGATCTTGCTGACCAGCTCGTACATACGCTGCGTCCCCTCGCGGCAGGAGACGCACTTGCCGCACGACTCGTCGCGCAGGAAGTTCAGGAAGTACTTGGCCAGGTCGACCATGCAGGTCTTGTCGTCCATGACGATCATGCCGCCGGAGCCCATCATGGCCCCTGCGGCCGTCAGGCTCTCGTAGTCGACCGGCAGGTCGAGGAGCGGAGCCGGGATGCAGCCTCCCGAGGGGCCGCCGATCTGGACGGCCTTGAAGGCCCGGCCGCCGGGGATGCCGCCGCCGACGCCGAAGATGATCTCCCGGAGCGAGATGCCCATGGGCACCTCGACCAGGCCCGTGTTGGCGATCTTGCCGACGAGCGAGAAGATCTTGGTCCCCTTGCTCGTGTCCGTGCCCAGGGCCGAGAACCAGGCCGCGCCCCGGCGGACGATGTTGGGGACGGTGGCCCAGGTCTCGACGTTGTTGATGACCGTGGGCGAGCCCCACAGGCCCTTGCGGGCCGGGTAGGGCGGCCGCTGGCGGGGCATGGCGATCGAGCCCTCGACCGAGGCGATCAGGGCCGTCTCCTCGCCGGAGACGAAGGCCCCGGCGCCCTGGACGATCTCCAGGTCGAAGTCGAAGCCCGTGCCCAGGATGTCCTTCCCCAGCAGGCCGCAGGCCCGGGCCTGCTCGATGGCGATCTGGATGCGCTTGATGGCCAGGGGGTACTCGTGGCGGATGTAGACGAAGCCTTTGGACGCGCCGATGGCCCGGGCCCCGATGGCCATGCCCTCGAGGACGGCGTGGGGGTCGGCCTCGAGGACGGAGCGGTCCATGAAAGCGCCGGGGTCGCCCTCGTCGCCGTTGCAGATGAGGTACTTCGGCGTCCCCTTCTGGGCGGCGCAGGCGGCCCACTTCCGGCCCGTCGGGAAGCCGGCCCCGCCGCGGCCCCTCAGGCCCGAGGCGGAGATCTCGGCCAGGACGGCCTCGGGCGTCATCTTCGTCAGGGCCTTGCCCAGGGCCTCGTAGCCGTCGAAGGCGATGTACTCCTCGATCTTCTCCGGGTCGATGCGGCCGCGGTTGCGCAGGACGATGAGCCGCTGGTGCTTGAAGAACTCGATGTCCTTCATCTTCGGCACCGGCTTGTCGCCGGCCGGCGGGACGTACATGAGCTTCTTGACCGGCCGGCCCTTGAGGAGGTGCTCCTCGACCAGCCGGGGCACGTCCTCGGCCTTGAGCAGTTGGTAGAAGATGCCGTCCGGCTGGACCAGGACGATGGGCCCCCGCTCGCAGAAGCCGTTGCAGCCCGTGGCCACGACCTGGACCTCGTCCTGGAGGCGGCGCTTGGCGATCTCCTTCTCCAGGGCCTCCTTGACGCGGAAGGACCCGGCGGAGACGCAGCCCGTGCCGGCGCAGACCAAAAGGTGAGCTCGATACTGTTTCACGGGGCCTCCCTCAGTACAAGGTTTCGCTGCCGACTCCCAGGACGTATTCGGCCACCATCTTGCCGCCCAGGACGTGCTCGGCGAAGATCTTCCTCATCTTCGCGGGCGTCAGGTCCCCGTACTTGACGGGGGGCTGGTCCTTGAGCTCGACCGTGGCCATGGGCTCCTTGTTGCAGAGCCCGGCGCAGCCGGAGGTCGTGACGACGACGTCCGAGGCCTTGGACTTGGCGATCTCGCCGAGCAGGGCGTCCATGATGTCGCGGGCCCCGGCGGCGATGCCGCAGGTCCCCATGTGGACGGTCACCCGGGCCCGGCCCCGGCCTTCCCGGATGGTCATCATCGCCTTGGTCTTCTCCCGGATCTTGGCCAGGTCCTGGATGCGCAGCTTCTTCTGTTCGGCCATGGTATCGCCTCTCTTTCCGTCATTTCTTCCGGGCCGGGCGGCGGGCCTTGCCCGCCGCGACCTTGGGCTTGGGCTTGGGCTTCGGCTTCGGCTTGGGACCGCGGGCGGCGGCGCGGGCCAGCAGCGGGCCGATCTGGCGGACGGTCGCGTGGCCGTGGTACTCCCCGTCGACGACGACGACCGGCCCGATGGCGCAGCAGCCCAGGCAGGCCGCCGTCTCCAGGGTGAACTGCCCGTCCGGCGTGTTCTCGCCGGCCGGGACGCCGAGCCGGCGCTCGACCTCCTCGAGGATCTTGGGGCCGCCGCGGACGTGGCAGGCCGTGCCGAGGCAGACCAGGCAGGTGTGCTTGCCCCGGGGCTTCAGGCTGAAGGCCCGGTAGAAGGTGGCCACGCCGAGGACGTCGATGAGCGGCATGTCCAGGCCCTTGGCCACCTGGCGCAGGGCGTCGGCCGGGAGGTAGTTGAAGCATTCCTGGATGTCGAGGAGGAGGGCGATGAGGTTCTTCTGCAGCCCCTGGTGCTTGGCGATGAGATCCTTGACTTTCGCGGCGTCGTAGTCCACGTCATCCCTCCAATGCGGGCGTTGGCGATGCGGGCGGGCGGNNGGGCGGGCGGGAAAGGGTCGCGGCCGGGGGGCCTGGCGGGAGGAGCGTCCGGGCGAGGAAGTCCGGGCGGAGGCGGGATGGGCTTCGGGGCCCTTCGCCGGCCTCGGGGTCGGACGGCTATGGTCTATAAAAATCCAAATCTCCTTGAAACCTAGCCAGGAGATCGTCAGACCAAATTAATGCGGGAGTTATAACAGAACGAATTCGGGCTTGTCAAGTTTCGAGATCGATGGTCCGGACGACGAGGTCGCGGCCGGCGACGATCTCGACGCGGCGCGAGCCGCAGGCGGCGCAGGAGAAATCCGTCTCCTCGCGGACGGTCGAGCCGCCGCAGTCGGGGCAGCGCAGGCGGACGGCGACGGGCACGACCTGGAGCCGGGCCTCTTCGGCCGGCGTACCTTTCTTATAGGAGTCGAAGGCCGTCTCCAGGAGGTCCGGCACGACGCCGGCGAGGACGCCGACCTCGAGGACGACCCGGGTCACCCGCCGGGCGCCGTGCTCGCGGACCTTGGCTTCGAGGACCTCGAAGACGGACGCGACGAGGGACAGCTCATGCACGGCCGGACCTCAGGCGCGCCAGGGCCGCGTCGAGCCAATCGGCCAGCCCGTCGACGCCGGCGCCGCGCAGGGCCGAGACGCGGAAGACCTCGAGCGAGGGCTTGATCGTCCGGGCCTCGGCCGCGGCCCGGTCCGGGTCGAAGGGCAGGTAGGGCAGGAGGTCGGTCTTGGTCAGGACCAGGGCGTCGGCGGACAGGAAGGCCTGGGGGTACTTGGCCGGCTTGTCGTCGCCTTCGGGCGCCGACAGGAGGACCAGGCGCAGCTCTTCGCCGAGGTCGTAGCCGGCCGGGCAGACGAGGTTGCCGACGTTCTCGACGAACAGGAAGTCGATCGCGGCCGGGACCTCGCCGATGACCTTGCCGATCATCTTGGCCTCGAGGTGGCAGGCCCCGCCGGTCGTGATCTGCCAGGCCGGGACGCCCTTGGCCCGGACGCGCTCGGCGTCGCGCTCGGTCTCGATGTCGCCCTCGATGACGGCCATGCGGCGGCGGCCGCGGAAGCGGTCGGCCAGGGCCTCGAGCAGGGTCGTCTTGCCCGAGCCGGGGGAGCTCAGGAGGTTGACGCCCAGGATGCCCCGGGCCCGCAGCTCGGCCCGGATGGCCGCCGCGGCCCGCTTGTTCGTGGCCAGGACGTCGGCGGCGACCTCGATCGTCTTGACGGTCATCGGCGGTCTCCCTTCAGGAAAGCGACGAGGAAGGCCAGGGCCCGCTCCAGGTCGGCCTCGGCCCGGGCCGTCAGGCCCTCGCCGACGGCGAAACTGCGGCCGCGGACGGCCAGCAGGCGGGCGTCCGGCCTCTTGCCGTAGAGGTCCGCCGCGACGGCCAGGACGGCCCCCGGCGTGAGGGCGTGGCTCATGGCCGGCAGGGACGCGGCCGGCCGGACCGGACCGAACGCGAACGGCCGCCGCAGGCCGCGGGCGGCGTCGACGAAGATGACCAGGTCGTAAGCCGCGCAGTCCAGGGCGTTCTCGACGTTGAGCTGGTAGTCGGCGTCGCAGGCGACGCCCCGCAGGCGGCGCCGGGCCAGCCGGGCGACGAGCGCGGCGCCCAGGCCGTCGTCCCGGCGGCCCGGATTGCCGATGCCCAGGACGAGCGCCGTGGGCTTGCGCGCGGACTTGGCGATCAGCGGACCTTCCTCTGGAGGACGCGGCCCCGGGCGTCGAGGAGGGTGACCTCGAGCGGCATGTGCCCGACGGCGTGCGTGGCGCAGCTCAGGCAGGGGTCGTAGGCCCGGATGGCCACCTCGACCCGGTTGAGCATGCCCTCCGTGATCTCGGGCTTTTCCGACAGCATGTTCACGGCGACCCAGTTCACGGCCCGGTTCATGGGCTCGTTGTTGTTGGTCGTCGAGACGATCAGATTGGCCATGGTGATGCGGTCGTCGTCGGCGACGCGGTAGTGGTGGAAGAGCGTGCCCCGCGGCGCCTCGACCAGGCCGACGCCCTCGGGGACGCGCTTTCCGGTCTTGACGAGCTTGGCCCCCTGGATGTCGTTGTCGAGCAGGAGCTCCTTGATGACCTCGGCCGCATGGAGGAGCTCGATGAGGCGGGCCCAATGGGTGTGCAGGGACATGTTGTTGGGCTTGCCGTCGGTGTAGGCCTTGTAGATCTCGAACTCCTTCTGGGCCAGGGGCGACGGGACGTAGTCGCAGGTGTTGAGGCGGGCCAGCGGCCCGACCCGGTACCAGCCGTCGGCCTTGCCCAGGGAGCGGAGGTAGGGGAACTTCATGTAGCTCCAGGCGCGGGTCTCCTCGCCGATGTGCTCGAGGTAGTCCGCGTAGTCGACGTCGTCGAGGACCTTGCGGCCCTCGGCGTCGACGGCCCGGAGGACGCCGTGGTAGAAGTCGAGGGCCCCGTCCTTGCGGACGAGGCTGAGGTGGTTGGACGGGAAGGCGGCGAAGCCGTCGACGACGTCCTTGTTCTTGCGCTGGTAGCCCTTGAACAGCTCGAGCGCGTCCGCGGCCCAGGCGATCATCGTGTCGATGTTGAGGGGCGCGGCGCCCTTGAGGAAGCGGTCGCGGTCGGCCGTCTCGAGGCTCTTGTTGATGCCGCCGGGGACGGCCCCCGTGCCGTGGATCTTCTTGCCGGCCGTGGCCAGGATGACCTCCTGGCCGAACTTGCGCAGCAGGACGGCCCGGGTGGCCAGCTCCTTGTCCAGGCCGATGATGCCGATGACGTTGCGCACGGCCGGGTCGGCGTCCATGCCCAGCAGGAAGTCGGGCGAGCAGAGGTGGAAGAAGTGCAGGGCGTGGGACTGGAGCATCTGGCCGTAGTGCATGAGCCGGCGCATCTTCTCGGCCGTGGCCGGGATCTTGCCCGGGCCGGCGCCGACGACGACGTCCATGGCCTTGGCCGCGGCCAGGTGGTGGCTGACGGGGCAGATGCCGCACAGCCGCTGGACGAGGACCGGGGCCTCCCAGTAGGGACGGCCCTGGACGAAGCGCTCGAAGCCGCGGAACTCGACGATGTGGAAGCGGGACTGGGTGACCCGGCCGGCGTCGTCGAGCCGGATGGTGACCTTGCCGTGGCCTTCGACCCGGGTGACGGGCTCGATGGTGATCTTTCTACCCATGGGGAGAATCCTTAGTCGAATTTGATGAGTTCGTAGGTCAGGTTCATCGGGCGGCCCTCGACGAGGGCGGTCACGGCCTCCCAGATGAGGTCGGCCGAGGGCGGGCAGCCCGGCAGGAAGGCGTCGATCTTGACGATCTCGTGGCAGGGGTAGACCTTGTCCAGGATGATCGGCAGGTCCTCGTCGTTGGGGATGAGGCGGTCCTCGGGGGCGACCGTCGGCGAGTTGAGGTAGGCCTCCTCGAGGCATTCCTTGAGCGGGATGCTGTTGCGCAGGGCCGGCAGGCCGCCCATGATGGCGCACTCGCCGAGCGAGACTAGGACCTTGCAGTTCTTGCGGAAGTCGCGCAGGACGTGGACGTTCTCGCTGTTGCAGCAGCCGCCCTCGATGAGCCCGATGTCGACGGGCTTGGTGAAGGTCTTGATGTCGTCGATGGGCGACTTGTTGAACTCGACGAGCTCGACGAGCTTCAGGATGCGCTCGTCGATGTCGAGGATGGACATGTGGCAGCCGAAGCAGCCGGCCAGGGACGCGGTGGCGACGACGGGTTTGCTCATGGCCTTACCTCCCGGACCCTTTGCCGACCTCGGAGCCGATGGGCTCGTGGTCGTATTTGCGCTTTCCGATGGGGACGGCGAAGCCCGTCCGCTTCTTGAGGATGGCCCCCACCGGGCAGAGCTCCATGGCCTTGCGGGCCTCCTCCTCGGACAGCTTGGCGGCCAGCTTGCCGTCGACCTCGATGGAGACGCGGCCGCCCCGCTCGACCGCGGCGAAGACCTTGCGGCCGTCCTTGGCCTTGACGGCCTGGACGCAGCGCCGGCACTGGATGCAGCGGTTGTGCTCGAGCATGAGGAAGGGGGACCCGGCGTCGATGGCGCGGCCGGGCCAGAGGTAGGGGAAGCGGGGCGCCGTCAGCCGGTAGCGGTAGCCGAGGGCCTGCAGTTCGCAGTTGCCGCTCTTCTCGCAGGAGGGGCAGAAGTGGTTGCCCTCGACGAAGAGCATCTCGACCAGGGCCTTGCGCATGTCCTCGAGGTCGGGGACCTCGTTCTCGACGGCCATGCCCTCGGTCACGGGCTGGGTGCAGGCGGCCATGAAGCGGCCGGCCACCCGGACGGTGCAGATGCGGCAGCTGCCGGCCGGCTTGAGGCCCTCGTAGCGGCAGAGTACGGGGATCCAGACGCCGTTGGCGTTGGCCGCTTCGACGATGGTCTGCCCCGGCCGGGCGACGCAGGGCTTGCCGTCGATCGTGAAATGGATGTCACTCATGGGGGTTCTCCGGGCCGAGGGGGGGCCGGTTGGCCGCTTCGCAGCCGTCGCGGATGGCCTCGGCGAGGTCGAATTCGGGGACGAAGTCCTCGCCTTTGCGGACCTTGGCCTCGTACAGATGGGGGAAGCCCTTCAGGGTCGTCAGGATGGGGTTCGGCGAGGTCTGGCCGAGGCCGCAGCGGCTGGTCGCCTTGACCAGCTTGCCCCAGGCCTCGAGGTCGCGGAGGTCGCCCTCCGTGCCGTGGCCCGCGGCGACCTTCTCGAACTTCTTCTTGAGCAGGACGTTGCCGGCCCGGCAGGGGACGCAGTAGCCGCAGGACTCGTCGACGAAGAAGTCCATGAAGTTGGCGACGACCTCGAGGAGGTCGCGCCCGGGGCCGAAGACGATGACCGAGCCGCCCGTGGCCAGGTCGGAGAAGCAGATCTTGCGGCCGAAGCCGTCGGGGGCGACGCAGGTCCCGGAGGGCCCGCCGACCTGGACGGCCTGGGCCCCGGCGCCGCCGGCCATCTCGAGCAGCTCGGCCAGGGTCAGCCCGTAGGCGACTTCGTAGACGCCGGGCCGCTCGCAGTCGCCGGACACGCTCAGGAGCTTGGTGCCGGCCGACTGGACGGTGCCCATGGCCTTGAACCAGGCCGCGCCCTCGACGAGGATGCGGGCCGCCGTGGCCAGGGTCTCGACGTTGTTGACCGTCGTCGGCCGGCCGAGGTAGCCGACCGCGACGGGGAAGGGCGGCCGGTCGCGCGGCTCGCCGCGTTTGCCCTCGGCCGACTCGATGAGGGCGGATTCCTCGCCGCAGATGTAGGCCCCGGCGCCCGACTTGATCTCGATGTCGAAATCGAAGCCCTCGGCGCCGGCGACGCCGCGGCCGAGGAGCCCGTCCTCGCGGAGCGCCGCCAGGACGGCCTCGAGGTGGGCCCGGAGGTAGGCGTATTCGGCCCGGAGGTAGAGGACGCCGAGCTTGGCCCCGACGGCGTAGCCGGCGACGGTCATGCCCTCGAAGAGCAGCGGCGCCAGCTCGGTCAGGATGACCCGGTCCTTGAACGTCCCGGGCTCGCCTTCGTCGGCGTTGCAGACGACGTAGTGCTCGCCGGCCTTCTCGCGCCGGCAGAACTCCCACTTGAGCCCGGTCGGGAAACCGGCCCCGCCCCGGCCGAGGAGTCCGGACCTCTTGACCTCGTCGATGACCTGCTCCGGTTTCATGGCCGCGGCCTTGCGGACGGCCGACCCCCGTTCGTGGTCGCCGAACAGGACCGGGCCGCGCCGGCGGATGTTGTTGACGACCATGGACCGGACGAGCTCGGACTGGTTCGCCCCGTCGCCGAGCGGCTCCGCCAGGGCGGCGGCGGGCGTCCCGGCCCGCAGGCCGCGGACCAGGGCCCGGGCCCGGTCCGGCGTCAGGGAGGTGAACACGACGCCGTCGACGATGGCCGCCGGCTCCTGGTCGTTCATGCCGACGCAGGACGTCGGGAAGAGCCCGATCCGGCCGTCCGGGGAGACCTCCCCGAACCGGCAGCCGGCCTCGGCCTCGAAGGCCGCGGCCACCGCGGCCCGGCCCTTCATGCGCGAGGTGACGGAGTCGTTGAGGTAGACGGCCGAAGCCCCCCGCGGCTCGAGGGAGAAGAAGTGGTAGAACGTGGCCGCGCCGCGGACCTCGGCCTCGGACAGCCCGAGGCGGGCGGCGATCCGGGCCACGGCCTCGTCGGAGACGCGGCCGGAGGCGGCCTGGACCTCCCGGAGGACGTCGAGCAGGACGGCCGGGTCCTTGGGCTGACGGGCGATGACGTCTTTGTCGTGTGTCATGGCGAACCCCGGTGTGGAGATCTAAAAGGCGGCTAGTGTAACACAAAAAACGGGAGATGGGAACGGGCCGCCGGCCGGGGGCAGAAAAGGGCTTGATTTTATTCCCGGGAACGGGTTATCATCCCGCTAGAGAAGTCTCGGAACAGTACAGACAGGAGGTATCATGCGGAAAAAGACACTGATCGTCCTCGGTGTTTTCCTCGCATTCTTCGTCATCCAGGGATGCACGTCGGCGCCCGAGAAGACGCTGTTGAAGAAATACTTCAACGCCGTGACCATGAACGACAACGACACGATGTCGAGCATGGCCCTCGAGCCCTTCCAGCCCGAGCTCGGCTCGTGGAAGATCGTCAGCATCGGCGAAGAGAAGATCGAGCCCGCCGCCTTGCCCCAGCTGAACGCCGCCGAGATCGAGGCCAAAAAGGCCCAGGACGCCCAGATCGGCCCGACCATCGACGCCGACACGGCCGTCAAGGACGCCCAGTTCGAGATGGACACCACCCGGTCGTCCTCCGCCAAGGCCGCCCTCAAGAGGCAGGTCGACGAGCTCCAGGCCAAATACGACACCGAGAACGCCAAGATGCAGGAGCTCAAGCGGGTCTACAACGCCGCCAAGGCCGCCGCCGCCGCCGAGGAGGAGATGACGATGTTCTCCCTCGGCGCCCGCGAGCTGCCGGTCGTCCGCGAGCTCGTCGGCGACGTCCACTCCAAGACCGTCGAGATCTCCGTCACCAACCGGGCCGGCTCGACCAAGAACTACCGGCTCGAGATGAGACAGTACCTGCTCCGCGACGAGGCCAACAAGATCCCGCATCGCGGCCGTTGGGTCATCATCCGGTTCGAGCCCCTCGCCTGAGGGGCTCGGGCCTTTCTCTCCGCCGCGATTTGACTCTTTTCCCCGCCTCACTATAATAGGCTTTTTTCCGGGCCGTTAGCTCAGCGGTAGAGCACCGGCCTTTTAAGCCGGGTGTCGCTGGTTCGAATCCAGCACGGCTCACGTCGTCCCGCCCCTGTCGTCTAGAGGCCCAGGACACTGCCCTTTCAAGGCGGCAACACGGGTTCGAATCCCGTCGGGGGCGCTTCTCTTCTCACGGGCCCGGAGATCGCTTAAGATATTTCGCAGAAACCCGGCTACGCGTATCTCCGCCGGGTTTCTGCCTCCTCCGCTCGCTTCGCGAGCTCCGGGATGGGCGGTGCAGGGGTCGAACCTGCCACCCTCGGCTTGTAAAACCGACGCTCTACCGCTGAGCTAACCGCCCGGGAGCCTCTTGTAGCTCAGTGAGCGGGGCCTGTCAAGACGCTCCCGTCGGCAAAATGGGGGACACGATCCCTTTTCAGGAGAAAAGGGTCATGTCCCCCATTTTCCCGCCCGTCAGGCTGCGCCTGACGGGCCATTTGACTTCCGGCCTCCCCTATGCTAGATTTGTCGTTCCATTTTTTTATCTTTTCCGAAGGGTAGGCCACCATGTACGCAGTGATCCTGACCGGCGGCAAGCAGTACCGCGTCAAGGAAGGGGACGTCCTGTCCGTCGAGAAGCTGGCCCTCGAGCCCGGCCGCAAGGCCCACTTCGACCGCGTCCTGCTCATCGAGGACGGCGACAAGGTCCTCGTCGGCACCCCCGTCCTCGACGACGCCATGGTCCTCGGCCTCGTCCTCGAGAACTTCAAGGACGAGAAGGTCCTCGTTTTCAAGAAGAAGAGAAGGAAACAGTACCGCCGGACCAAGGGCCACCGGCAGCAGCTGACCAAGGTCCGCATCACCCGGATCACCCCCGACCGGACGACCATCACGGCCGCCGACCTGGCCGAGGAGAAGCCGGCCCCGGTCGAGACGCCCGCCCCGGCCCCCAAGCCCAAGAAGGCGGCCCCCGCGCCGGCCCCGGCCGCCGCGCCCGCCAAGGGCAAGGCCAAGCCGGCCGCCAAGAAGCCCGCCCCCAAGGCCGCCGCGAAGCCGGTCGCCCCGAAGAAGAAAACGACCAAGGAGTAAGCCATGGCCCATAAGAAAGCCGGCGGAGCCGGAAAGAACGGACGCGACAGCGCGGGGAAGAGGCTCGGCGTCAAGCGCCATGGCGGCCAGAAGATCAACGCCGGATCGATCATCATCCGCCAGCGGGGCACGCCCATCAAGCCCGGCCTGAACGTCGGCCGGGCCAAGGACGACACCCTCTTCGCCCTGGTCACGGGGACCGTCGCGTTCGCCGAAAAGGGCCGCAAGGGGAAGGTCGTCTCCGTCCTGCCCGCCTGAGGAGGAGGAGCCCGCCCTCCGTTGTTCGTCGATCAGGTCACCGTCACCCTCAAGGCCGGCCGCGGCGGCGACGGCTGCGTCAGCTTCCGCCGCGAGGCCAAGGTCCCCAAGGGCGGCCCGGACGGCGGACGCGGCGGCGACGGCGGCTCCATCTCGTTCGTCGCCGACCAGAACGTCAGTTCCCTGGCCTGGTTCCGCTTCCACCCCATCCAGAAAGCCAAGAACGGAGCGCCCGGCGAGGGCGGCAACCGCCAGGGCAAGCGGGGCCTCGACGTCCGTCTGACCGTCCCCGTCGGCACCGTCGTCCGCGAGAAGGACGGCGGGGCCGTCCTGTTCGACCTCGTCCGCCACGGCCAGGAGGGCCTGGCCGCGCGGGGCGGCAAGGGCGGCCGCGGCAACGCCTCCTACGCGACCTCGACCCACCAGACGCCGCGCGAGTGGCAGCCCGGCCGGCCCGGCGAGGAGAAGGAGATCTTCCTCGAGCTCAAGCTCATCGCCGACGTCGGACTGGTCGGCTTTCCCAACGCCGGTAAATCGACCTTCATCTCGCGCGTCTCCGCGGCCCGGCCGGTCATCGCCGACTACCCGTTCACGACTCTGACCCCCAACCTCGGCGTCGTCGACCTCGGGGAGTACCGCAGCTTCGTCGTCGCCGACATCCCCGGCCTCATCGAGGGCGCCCACCTCGGCCAGGGACTGGGCATCCGCTTCCTCCGGCACATCGAGCGGACCAAGGTCCTCGTCCACATCGTCGACGTCTCGCCTTACTCCGGGCGCGACCCCCTCGACGACTACCGGATCATCATGAAGGAGCTGGAGGCGTTCTCGCCCGAGGTGGCCGCCCGGCCCCAGTTCGTGGTGGCCAACAAGGTCGATCTCCTGGCCGGGGACCGGTCCCGCCTGGACCGGCTCAAGCGGATGGCCGCCCGCAGGAAGCTGCCCTTCTTCGCCGTTTCGGCCCTCAAGCGCGAGGGGCTCCGGCCGCTCGTCGGGGCCCTGGCCGCGGCCCTCGACCGACTGGCCGAGGAGGCGGCGGCGAACGCGGCGGCCGCCAAGGGACCGGGGGGCGGGAACTGATGGAGACGATCGGGCTGTTCGGCGGGACCTTCGATCCCGTCCACCTCGGCCACCTCCGGGCCGCCGCCGAGGTCCGCCGCCGGACCGGCCTGGACCGCATCCTGTTCATCCCTTCCTACCTTCCGCCGCACAAGGCCCGGGGCGCCGCGGCGCCGGCCGCCGACCGCCTGCGAATGGTCGAGCTGGCCTGCCGCCGCCGGAAGGGGTTCGAGGCCTCGGCCATCGAGGTCGAGGACCGCGGCACCTCGTACTCCATCCTGACCCTGCGGAAGGTCAAGGCCCTCTATCCGCGTGCCCGCCTGTTCTTCATCCTGGGCGTCGACGCCTTCCTCGAGATCGGGACCTGGCGCGAGTACGAGAAGGTCCTCGCGGAGTGCGGGTTCATCGTCACGGGCCGGCCGGGGTACGACCTCGAGCGGGCCCGGGGCGTCCTCGGCGGGAGGCTGGGAAGGGCCATCGGGCCGCTCGCGTCCCCCGGGAGCCTGGCGGGCGGGGCGCTGCGGCTTCCGCGCGTCATCCTCCTGCCCATCCGGGCCCTGGACGTCGCGTCCACGGCCGTCCGGGCCAGGGTCCGGAGCGGCCGGTCCATCGACGGCCTCGTGCCCCCGGCCGTGGCCGCCTACATCCGTGAACGCCAACTTTACCGAGGTCGATAGGAGCCATGGCCGAAGAGAAGAAAAAACGGTTCACCAAGAGAAGCCTGCCCGCGCCGGTCCGCCTGGCCGTCGAGGCCTGCCTGGCCCGCAAGGCCGAGGACCTCTGCGTCCTCGACCTCCGGGAGCTGTCGTCGTTCACGGACTTCTTCCTGGTCACGAACGGCAACTCGTCCCGCCAGAACGCGGCCGTGGCCGAGGCCGTCGAGGCCGCCCTCAAACCGGCCGGCCTCCGGCCCCTGAGCGTCGAGGGCCGCGAGTCGGCCGAGTGGGTCCTCCTCGACTACGGCTCCCTGGTCGTCCACGTCTTCTCCCGGGCGGCGCGGGAGCACTACGCCCTGGAGAAGCTCTGGGGCGACGCGCCCCGGGTCGATTTCTAGGCCCCCCGCCGGCCCCGGCCTTGTTCCCCCGCCCGGGGGCCCCTGCGGGAGCGCCCCGAGGGGTTGACAAGCCGTGGTCGAATCGCTATTGTTTGAGGGCGTTTTCGGCGATGAGGTTGAAATTCCTTTGGCCCGGCCGGACGAAGAGTCCCGAGTTGCGGGGGTTGGTGGGCTTCTACGAGGCGCGCATCCGGCCGTTCGCGTCCTGCGAGATCGTCGAAACGCGCCAGGCCCGCGGGATCGAGGAGAGCCAGGCCGGGCGCATCAAGGACCTCGAGGCCGCCTCCTTCGGGAAGCACCTCGACGGCGCCTACCTGATCTGTCTCGACGACCGCGGCAAGGAGATGACGTCCGATGAGTTCGCCCGTTTCCTCGGCGCCCGCGGGCGGGAGTCCGGCCGGCCGGTGGTCTTCGCGGTCGGCGGCTTCCTGGGCCTCGCGGACGCGGTCCTGGAGAGGGCGGACATGAGGTTATCGCTCTCGCGGATGACGTTCTCGCACGAGCTCGCCCGCGTTCTCCTGCTCGAGCAGGTCTACCGGGCCCTGACCATCATCGGGGGCCGGCACTACGCCAAATGAAGGGATTGCCGATGGCCAAGAAGCTGAACAAGAAGGAAAAGGACGAGTTCCGGAAGCTGCTCGCCGCCAAGAAGGAGAGCATCATCCGTAAGCTGACCGACACCATCACCGAGAGCAAGGAGATGGAGTCCAACGTGGCCCAGGACCTCGTCGACAAGGCCGAGACCTCCTACACCAAGGAATTCCTGCTCAGCCTGACCGACGGCGAGCGCGAGACGCTGCTGCTCATCGACGAGGCCCTGCGGCGCCTCGAGCACGGCGAGTTCGGCGTCTGCCAGACCTGCGGCAAGGAGATCGGCGCCAAGCGCATCGTCGCCATCCCCTGGACGCCCACCTGCATCGATTGCCAGGAGAAGGCCGAGCGAGAACAGAACGAGCCGTGAACGGGCCCTTCCGGGCCCGGGCCTCGGCCCTGGCCAAGCTGGCCGAACTCCTCCTCTTCCCGTCCTTCTGCCGCCTCTGCCGCGAACCGCTCGACACGCCCGGGGAGAGGATCGTCTGCGGCGGCTGCCTGGGCCGGCTCGAGCCGCGGACCGGGCCGGCCTGCGTCCGCTGCGGCCGCTTCCTCGACACGTCGGGCCCCGAGCCCGTCTGCGGCCGCTGCCTCGAGAGGGAACCGGCCTACGCCGTCCATCGGTCCTGCGGCCTCTACGGCGGGACCCTGAAGGAGGTCATCCTGCTCTTCAAGTATCGCCGGTACGCGCCGCTCGGCCGCCCCCTGGCCCGCTACGCGGACGGCTGCTTGGGGACCGACGGCCGGCTGTGGGCCCGCGCCGACGCCCTCGTCCCCGTGCCCCTGCACCCGGCCCGCCGCCGGGAGCGGGGCTTCAATCAATCCCGGCTCCTGGCCTCCGAGCTGGGCCGGCTCCGGGGCCTCGGCGTCCTCGACGGCGTCCTGGTCAAGACGCGCAACGCCCCCGCCCAGGCGGGCCTGAGGGCCGCCGAACGGGAGAGGAACGTCCGGCGGACCTATGCCGTGCGGCGCGCGGACCGCGTCGCCGGCCAGGTCCTCGTCCTCGTCGACGACGTCACCACGACCGGTGCGACCCTGCGGGAGTGCGCCCGCGTTCTCGTCGAGGCCGGGGCCCGCGAGGTCCGGGCTGTCACTCTCGCCCAAGCCGTCTAAAAAAAAGGCGGCTCCGGGGGGAGCCGCCTTGTCGGGGGAAGTGGCGCGTTACTTCTTGGCCTTGTCGGCCTGGGCCGCGATGGGCTTGAGGATCTTGACCTTGCGGGGCTTGAGCTCGGCCCGCTTGGGCATGCGGATCTTGAGGACTCCGTTCTCGTGCTCGGCCTCGATCCGGTCCTGGTCGATGTAGCTCGGCAGGGCGAAGGAGCGGAAGAAGGAGCCGTAGGACCGCTCGATGCGGTGGTAGTTCTCCTCCTTGGTCTCCTTCTCGAACTTGCGCTCGCCGCGCAGGGTCAGGTTGTTGTCCTCGACCTTGATCTCGACGTCCTTCTCTTCGACGCCGGGGATCTCGGCGCTGAGGACGACCTCGTTCTCGGTCTCGTAGATGTCGACCGAGGGCGCCCAGGAATGGGTCATGAGGTCCTTGTCCTCGCCCTTCTGGGTCGCCATGTCCTCGAACAGCCGGTTCATCCTGTCCCTCAGGGTGACCATGTCCCGATAGGGATCCCATCTGATAATAGCCATCGGTTACCTCCGTGATTTTATATCTTAGTGAGATAACAATATAATATCTTAGCGGTCTTTTGTCAAGTATTTAGGAAAATATTTTCCTAATTCATAAGTTATTGAAAATTAATCAAAATAAAGACGTTCGGGCTAATCCGCGCCCTCGACCAGGATGGTCGCTTCGCCCTTGAGGGCCCGGCCTCCGAGGGCCGCCGCCAGCTCCGCGGCCGTCCCTCTGCGGAATTCCTCGTGGACCTTGGTCAGCTCCCGGGCCACGACGATCCGGCGGCCGCTTCCCAGGATCTCGGCCGCCGCGGCCAGGAAGTCCGGTATCCGCCGGGTCGGCAGGTAGAAGACCAGGGTGGCCTTCTCCGCCGCCAGCTCCGCGAGGAGCTTCCTCAGCCCCGACGCCTTGGGCGGCGGGAAGCCGGCGAACAGGAAGCGGTGGGTCGGCAGGCCGGCCGCGGACAGGGCCGCCGTCACCGCCGCCGGCCCCGGTATGGGCACCACCGCCAGGCCCTTCTTGAGGGCCTCGCGGATGAGCGGGAAGCCCGGGTCGGAGATGCCCGGCGTCCCGGCGTCGGAGACCAGGGCGACGTCCTTGCCGGCCTCGAGCAGGCCGATGATCTCGGGGATGCGCCGCCCCTCCCGCGGCTGGAAGTAGCTGATGAGCGGCTTGTGCAGGCCGTAGCGGTTGAGGAGCTTGACCGTCTGGCGGGTGTCCTCGCAGGCGATGGCCTCGACCTCGCCCAGGACGCGCAGGGCCCGCAGGGTGATGTCCTCGAGGTTGCCGATGGGGGTGCCGACGACGTACAGGCGGCCGGCCACGCCTACTTGCCCCAGTCGTAGGGATAGAGGAAATCGTGGCCCACCGAGCGCGGCGAGAGCTTGGCGATGGGCGGCATGCGGCGCTTGAACTCCGAGCCCTTGATCAGGCCGATGACGCGGTCGACGGCCGCGGCGGCGTGCCCGGCGGCGACGACGGCGTCCCGGCCCTNNCGGCGGATGGCCGGGGGGATGCGGAGGTGGCGGGCCAGCTCGCGGACCTGGGTCTTGTAGAGGTCGCCCATGGGATTGACGGCGCAGGCCATGTCGCCGTGGATCGTGCCGTAGCCGATGAGGAGCTCGGTCTTGTTGCTCGTGCCGAGGATGAAGCCGCCCTCGGCGGCCGACCGGTCGTAGAGGATGGCCATGCGCTCGCGGGCCATCTTGTTGCCGCGCCGGACGCGGCTCGCGGCCGGATGGGCCGCGAAGTAGAGGTCGATCTGAGGGGAGATGTCGACGACGTCGTGGCGGATGCCCAGGCGGCGGGCCAGGGCCAGGGCGTCGCGGACGTCCTGCGGGAAGGCCCCGCCGTACGGCATGACCAGGGCCAGGACGTTCTCCGGGCCGAGGGCCCTGGCGGCCAGGGCGGCGCAGACGGCCGAGTCCAGCCCGCCCGACAGGCCCAGGAGGCCCCGGCGGCAGCCGCATTTGCCGAGCTCCTCCCGGATGAAGGCGACCAGGACCTTCTCGACGAAGGGAGCGTCAATCCTCGGCGGCACGGACGATCCTTTCGAGCGATCTCCAGATGGCCTCGGGCTTCTCGTCGCGCTTGAAGAGCCAGCGGCGGCGGGCCCGGCCGACGGCGGAGAGGTCGGCGGGGACGATCAGCAGGTCGGGCTCGGCCGCGGCGGCCCGGCCGAGGAGCCGGCCGCCGGGCCCGAAGACGAACGAGCCGCCGGCGAAGGTCACGCCGTCCTCGACGCCGGCCCGGTTGGCGTAGACGACGAAGGCCGTGGAGAAGTAGGACAGGGCCTCGCCCATGAGCTCCCACATCCGGGCCGTCTCGAAGGCCCCGCCGCCGCCGATGCCGCGGCCCGGCGCGGCCGAGGCGCAGATGACGACCTCGGCCCCGGCGGCGTAGTGGACGTAGCCCGCCCCGTAATGGAGGAAGTCCCGGCAGATGAGCAGTCCGGCCCGGCCGAAGGGGGCGTCGAAGGCCCGGAAGTCGCGGCCCTGGGCGAAGAACTTGGCCTCCTCGAACATGCCGTTGGTCGGCAGGTAGACCTTGCGGTGGACGTGGACGAGACGGCCGTCGGCGACGAAGGCGGCGGCGTTGTAGAACAGGCCCTGTTCGTCCGGGCTCTCCTCGACAAAGCCGAAGACGGCCGACAGGCCCTTGGTCCGGGCCGCGAGACGGGCGAAGCGCCGGTCCGTGCGGGGGTCGAAGGCGACCTCCTCGACGAGGTCCTTGAGCGTGTAGCCGGTCAGGCCGAGCTCGGGGAAGACGACCAGGCCGGCCTTCTTCCGCCGGGCCTTCTCCAAGACCTCGGCGTGGAGGGCGAAGTTGGCCTCGACGTCGCCGAGCTTGGGCGCGATCTGGGCGAGGGCGATGTTCATGCCCCATGAGTAACACATTCGACGCGGGTTTTCAAACGGTTGAAAATTCCGGCCGATGGGGATATAGTTGGCCCGCCAGAGGTTTACGCCACCCATGAACCATATCGCGACGCACCTGCGCGACATCTTCTTCAACAAGAGGACGGGGCGCCTCATCTACCGCCGGGCCGACATCCTCAAGTACTTCTTCTTCGAGAAGGGCGCCATCATCCAGGTCAAGACGAACCAGGCCGACGAGCGGCTGGGCGAGATCCTCTTCAAGCTCGAGCGCATCCCCCGGGACGCCCACGCCCGCCTGGACGAGTACATCGAGCCCAACAAGAACCTGGGCGAGGTCCTGCGGACGCGGGGGGTCATCTCCGAGGAGGACCTGGCCGAAGCCCTGGCCCACCAGGTCCGCGAGAGCGTCCTCAACGTCTTCCCCCATTTCGACGCCGAGATGGAGTTCCAGCCCCACGACAGCTTCGCCGCCTCCGGCGAGGCCCCGCAGGTCAGCGTGCCCCTGCTCATCGAGTACGGCATCCGCCGCATGCAGCCGAGCCCGATGCTGCAGGCCTTTCTGGCCCGCCGCACGCCGTCGCTCGGGCGGCGGACCTACGCCTACCTGCTGACCGCCGAGGAGCGGGACGTCCTGGAGAAGATCAACGGCTCCGAGCCGGCCGAGATCATCCTGCGCGGGCTGACCGTGCCGGCCGACCAGTTCTGGAAGAGCCTCTACCTCTTCTACTGCCTCGGCGTCGTCGACCTCGCCGGCGAACCGGCCCCCGAGCCGGCCGACCCCAAGACCCGCCTCCGCCCCTCGACGGTGGCCCGGCCCGACGTCCCGCGGGAGGTCGCCGAGGTCATCTCCTTCCGCGAGATCCTGCCCTCGATGACGCTCTACCAGATCCTCGACGTGCCCAAGACGGCCTCGGAAGAGGACATCAAGAAGGCCTACTTCCAGATGGCCCGCAAGTTCCACCCGGACCGCTTCGACCGCAAGATCGTGGCCGATTTCAAGGCCACGATCGACGAGGTCTTCGACGGCATCACCAACGCCTACCGGGTCCTGAGCAACAAGGACTCGCGCCGGATCTACGACGCCAAGTCGGGCGAGGGGAGCACCCAGGAGGACGTCCAGGACTCCTTCCGCAAGGCCGACATCAAGTTCCGCCAGGGCAAGACGCTTCACGCGCAGGCCCGCTACGACGAGGCCATCGCCTATCTCGAGGAGGCCGTCCGGGTCCGCAAGGACAAGGGCGACTACTTCCTGCTCCTGGCCATGTGCGAATCCCACCTGCCGGCCTACGTCCGCAAGGCCGAGCAGGACTTCCTCAAGGCCGTCCAGCTCGAGCCCTGGAATCCCGAGGGCTACGTCGGTCTCGGCCTGCTCTACAAGAACGAGGGGCTGCAGACCAAGGCCGTCAAGCAGCTGGAGAAGGCCCTCGAGGTCGAGCCCGGCCACTCGGCCGCCCGCGAGGCCCTGGACGAGCTGACGGGCGGGTCCAAGAAGGGCGCCAAGAGCCTGTTCAAGATGGACCTGTTCGGTTCGAAGAAGAAGAAGTAGCGGCGGTCAGCGGGACCGGCCGACGAGCCGGTCGAATTCCTTCCGGTCGATGACCCTCACGCCGAGCTCGCGGGCCCGCTCGAGCTTCGAGCCCGGCGACTCCCCGACGACGAGGCCGGTCGTCTTCTTCGTTACCGACGAGCCGACCTCGGCGCCGAGCGCCTCCAGGAGCCCGCGGGCCTCGTCCCGGCTCAGGCCCTCGAGCGTCCCGGTGATGACGAAGACCTGGCCGGCCAGGGGCTTGGGCCCGGCCGCGGCCGCCGCGGCCTCGAAACGGACGCCCGCCTCGCGCAGCCTCTCGACGAGCCCGCGGTGGGCCGGTTGGGCGAAGAAGAACAGGACGCTCTCGGCCACCCGGGGCCCGACGTCCTCGACCTGGACGAGGTCCTCCGCCGGGGCCGCCGCGAGCGCGTCGAGGGTGCCGAAGCGGGCGGCCAGGCTCTGGGCCAGGCGCTCGCCGACGTGGCGGACGCCCAGGGCGAAGAGCAGCCGGGCCAGGCCGCGGCCCTTGGAAGCCTCGATCTGGTCGAGGAGGTTGCGGGCGCTCTTGGGGCCCAGCCGCTCGAGCCCGACGAGGGCCTCGTACTCCAGGCCGTAGAGGTCGGGGATGGACTCGACCAGCCCGGCGGCCAGGAGCTGGTCGACGACGGCCTCGCCCAGGCCGTCGATGTCCATGGCCCGGCGCGAGGCGTAATGGAGGATGGACTCGCGGACCCGGGCCGGGCACGAGGCGTTGACGCAGCGCGAGATGACCTCGCCCTCCGGCCGGAAGACGGCCGTGCCGCAGACGGGGCAGCGCGACGGCCAGGCGAAGGGCTTGGCCCCGCGCGGACGCTTCTCCAGCATGACCGAGACGACCTGGGGGATGACGTCGCCGCTGCGCTCGATCAGCACGGTGTCGCCGACGCGGACGTCCTTGCGCTTGAGCTCCTCCTCGTTGTGGAGGGTCGAGCGGGAGATGGTCGTTCCCGACAGCTTGACCGGCTCGAGCACGGCCACCGGCGTCAGGGCCCCGGTCCGGCCGACCTGGACGACGATGTCCTCGACCCGGGTCGTGGCCTGGCGGGCCGGGAACTTGTAGGAGATGGCCCAGCGCGGCGACTTGGCCGTCGTGCCCAGCTCGCGCCGGGCTTCGGCGTCGTCGACCTTGACCACGACCCCGTCGGCGTCGTAGGCCAGTTCGTCGCGCCGGGCCGTCCACTCCCGCCAGAAGGCCAGGACGCCCTCGAGGTCGGGGCAGAAGCGCGAGTGGGGATCCGTCGGGAAGCCGAGGGCCTTGAGCCGGCCCAGAGCGCCCCACTGGCCGGGCTCCTCGGCCCCGTCGACGACGAGGTAGTAGAGGAAGACGTCCAGGCCGCGCGAGGCCGCCTGGCGCGGATCGAGCAGGCGCAGGGAGCCGGCCGCGGCGTTGCGGGGGTTGGCGAACAGGGGCTCGCCGGCCTCCTCGCGGGCCCGGTTGATCTCGCGGAAGGACGTGAAGGGGAGATAGACCTCGCCGCGGACCTCGACGTCGCCCGTCTCGGGGATGGTGAGCGGCAGGGAGCGGATGGTCTTGACGTTGGCCGTGACGTCGTCGCCGCGCAGGCCGTCGCCGCGGGTCACGGCCCGGGCGAACCGGCCGCCCTTGTAGAGGACCGACACGCCGAGGCCGTCGATCTTGAGCTCGGCCGTGTAGGCGACGGGCCGGCCGCCGAGGGCCTTCCTGACCCGGGCCTCGAACTCGCGGATCTCGTCCTCGTCGTAGCCGTTGTCGATGCTGAGCATCGGGGTCCGGTGGGCGACCGTGGCGAAGCCCTCGAGGGGCCTCTCGCCGACGCGCTGGGTCGGCGACTCGGGCGTGACCAACTCGGGGAAGCGGGCCTCGAGGTCGCGGAGCTCGGCCATGAGCCGGTCGAACTCGGTGTCGGAGATCTGGGGGTCGGCGTCGACGTAGTACTTGCGCTCGTGATGGACGATGTCGCGGCGGAGCGCCTCGGCCCGGGCGCGCTCCTTCCGGCCGGCGGACGCGGGGGACACGTCAACCCTCCTGTCTATCGATGACTCCTCGCCCCCGGCCCGCGGGCGGGCCGGGAACGGGGGTCGCGGGCCGTTCCGGGACGGGCCTTACTTGCCGAGGCGGGACTTGACCTGGGCGACCAGGGCGTTGAACTTGTCGAGGACGCCCTTCTGGGAGGCCTGGATCCTGGCGATGGCCTGGTTCTCGGCCTCGATGTTGGCGTTGAGCGTCTGCAGCAGCCGCTTGTCGGTGGACGAGAGCTCGTCCTCGTTCTTGCCTTCGAACTTCTGGTCGATGGTCTTGTTGAACTCCTCGATGGCCTTCTTGTGCTCCTCGATCTTGGCGTAGCTCGAGGCCAGCTCCTTGTCCTGTCCGACGAACAGGTTCTGGGCCATGCCGAGGAAGTTCTTCTGCTGGGCCGGGACGAGGAAGGCGGCTTCGATGTTGGCGTGGACGGCCTCCATGGTCTTGGACGCGTCGGTCTTGACCTGGGCGTTCAGGATGACGGCGATGTTCTGGGCCAGGGAGCCGGTCCTCCTCTTGGCGTAGCCTTCCTTGAAGATGGCCAGGGCCTCATCGGTCTTGTTCTGTTTGTAAAGGGTCTGGCCGAGCAGGGCCGCGCTCTCGGGACCCTGGTCGGCGGCGTAGAACTGCCGGAAGACCTGTTCGGCTTCGGCGAACTTCTGGTTCTTGTAGAGAGTGGCCGCCAGTCCGTTGAGGACCTTGGAGATGCTCGGGTCCTTGAACAGGCCGTAGGCCTTGATGTAGTTCTCCGCGGCCTTGCCGTAGTTGCCCGCCTTCTCGGCGAATTGGCCGATCATGACGTAGCCGCCGGCCTGGAGCTGGGACGAGAGCTTGGCGTCGCTCTGGCCCTTGCCGTAGTCGATGAGCTTGTGGGCCGCGGCCTCGGCCTTGTCGTTCTGGCCGGCCTTGTTGTAAAGGGTGGGAATGGTGGCCAGGAGCTGGAGCTTGGTGCCGCCGTCGAGGCCTTCCATGGTCAGGGCCTTCTCGCCGGCCGCGGCCGCCTTGGCGGCGTCGGTCGAGGCGCAGGGGGTCAGGCAGTAGTAAGCGTAGGCCCAGTGCTCGTTGGTCGTGCCCTGGCCGGCGTACTTGCCGATATAGGCCTCGAGGGCCTTGGACTTCTGGCAGTTATCGGAGATCTGCATGGCCTTGAGGTATTCCTCGTCGGCGGACTGGGCCACGGCCAGGCCGGTGAGGACGAACCCCAAGGTCACGATGGCGAGTAGTGTCCTTTTCATGCTAACCTCTCTGCGAAAATTTCCCGAATCATAGCCGCTCTCTCGGTGCTTGTCAATATCGCTTACTTCCACCCCAAATACTAGCAAAAAATATGCCATGATTGGGGTATAATACCGCCGATGGACCGGAAAATCGCTTTCGAACGGGCTTTTCTCGAGGCCGTGGGCTCTGTCCCCTCCAGGAACGTCCCCCTGTCGGCCCTGTCGAGCTTCGGCATCGGCGGCCCGGCCGACCTCTTTTTCGAGGCTCTCAACGAGGACGAGCTGGCCAAGGCGGTAGCCCTGGCTTTCGCCGAGAAGTTCCCGTTCTACGTCATCGGGGGGGGCTACAACATTCTCTTCGACGACGCCGGCTACCGGGGGCTCATCATCCGCAACCGGCTCGAGGGTGTCCGTCCGGAGGGACAGTGCCTGAACGTCCTCTCGGGGACCAGCCTGGCCTGCGTCCTCAGCGAGGCCGTCGGGGCCGGGCTGACCGGCCTGGAGTTCCTGGCCGGCATCCCCGGTACCGTCGGCGGGGCCGTCTACGGCAACGCCGGGGCCTATGGCTGGAGCATCGGGGACGTCGTCCGCTGGGCGACCATCCTCTGGCCGGACGGGGAGCGCAAGACCGTGGCCCGCGAGGACCTGGGTTTCGGCTACCGGGACTCCGTCCTCAAGAAAAAGGCCGGCATCGTCCTCAGGGCCACCCTCCTCTGCACCCCTGGGGACAAGGCCGAATCCGAGACCCGCATCCGGGAGATCCTCCAGAAGCGCTGGGCCAAGCATCCGCCCCACGGCACGGCCTGCGCCGGCAGCTATTTCAAGAACTCCTGCTCCGCGAGCGGGGCCCGCATCGCCGCCGGTCAGCTCCTCGACCGGGCCGGGGCCCGGGGCCTGGCCGTCGGGGACGCGGCCGTCTCGGACGTCCACTGCAATTTCATCGTCAACAAGGGAAACGCCACGTCGGCCGACGTGCTGCGGCTGGCCGAGGACCTCAAGGAGCTCGTCTTCCGGACGTTCGGCGTCCGGCTCGAGGAAGAGGTCATCCACCTCCGAGCCGACGCCTCAATGATCTGACCCGGGCGGGCGCCAGCCCTCTCCGG
>MTKX01004801.1_pt2 | contig 29922 bp, 24 predicted proteins | sample 1042771 | NCBI WGS metagenome assembly MTKX01 (sample SAMN06212183, study PRJNA360534) | anaerobic digester metagenome | biome: Wastewater treatment plant; material: sludge; isolation source: anaerobic digester fed with sludge from wastewater treatment plant | place: Denmark: WWTP Randers ...
GGACTTACCCGAATATGATGAGATATCAATATTTCTTAATGCCCCTCGTACGGGAGGTGTCGAGATAGATGCTGTAATCAGGGATAATATATTATATCTGCCAATAACGGATCTGTTCAATTTCCTAAAAATAAGGAATATCCCTTCTGCCGGATTAGAGACAATAAAAGGCTTTTTTATAAACCCCGAAGCTGAATATGAGATAAGCAGGGATGAAAACCGGATAAAATATCAGGATAAGACATATGAACTTAATAAGGGCGATCTTATCCGTACTGAAACAAATCTGTATCTCTTATCTGACTATTTCAGAAAGATATTTGGGCTTAATTGCATATTTAATTTCCGGAACCTGTCAGTTACTCTTACAAGTGATCTTGAACTGCCATATATCCGCGAGATGAAACAGGATGAAATGAGACGTAACCTGTCGCGTCTCAAGGGTGAAATTAAAGCAGATACCAATATCGGGCGGACTTATCCCCTCTTTAAACTGGGGATGGCCGACTGGTCGGCTATTGCGACAGAAGAAATAAATGGTACTTCTGAAACAAGACTGAATCTCTCATTAGGATCCATGATCGCCGGAGGTGAAATGACAGCTTCATTATATTATAACAGTAACAGCTCCTTTACTGAGAAACAGCAACACTACCTGTGGCGTTTCGTGAATAATGACTTCAAACCACTGAGACAAGTGATCGCAGGCAAGATAGCAACAAAAGCAGTATCAACAATTTACAGTCCGGTGATAGGTGTTCAGCTTACAAATACACCCACGACTTACCGTCGGTCATTCGGCACATACAGGCTCAGCGACAGAACTGATCCGGGATGGGTAGTGGAACTGTATGTGAACAATGTGCTTGTTGACTATACAACTTCTGATGCATCGGGTTTCTATGCATTTGACATACCTCTTGTATACGGCAATTCAATTGTGAATCTCAAATTTTACAGCCCGTGGGGTGAAGAAAGAACACGTGAACAAAATATTACAATACCTTTTAATTTCCTGCCTCATAAAGTATTTGAATATTCAGTTGGTGCAGGCATTGTTGAAGACACACTGGCCAGCAGATTCTCACGCGGAAGTTTTAATTACGGCTTAACGAAGAATCTCACAATAGGAGGAGGCGCTGAATATCTTTCATCAGTCTCTTCCGGCGAATTTATGCCTTTTGTCAATGCCTCTCTGCGGCTTACGAATAACCTGCTGCTTTCCGGAGATTATATGCACGGGGTCCGCGCAAAGGGAACCCTTACCTACAGAATGCCTTCAAATATGCAGTTCGATATCAACTATACATGGTATGATCCTGATCAGACTGCTATAAATCTTAATTACAGGGAAGAAAGAAAAGCTAGTGTATCAATACCATTAAAGATCGGGAAATTTTCTTCTTACCAGAGAATGTCAGTCTATCAGATCGTCTCACAATTTTCAAAATACACAACTGCTGAATGGCTGTTTTCAGGATCTGTTTTCGGGATCAATACGAATCTGACAACATACGGAGTATTCCTTGAGGAGATCAGGCCAAATATCTATTCAAACCTTTCCCTCGCCTTCAGGCTTCCGGCCGGATTTGTTCTCATGCCTCAGGCTCAGTATTCTTATACTTCAAATGAATTTCTTTCAGCCAAAATAAGGCTTGAAAAACCATTGATGAAATATGCTTTCCTTAATCTTTCATATGAGCAGAATTTCAAAACCGCGATGAAACTTGCTGAAGTAGGATTCCGATATGACTTTTCATTTGCCCAGACAGGAGTTTCAGTAAGACAGACAGATAATAAAACATCTTTCGTGGAATATGCCAGGGGAAGTCTGATCGCTGACAGGAAGACCAGGTATTTTGGTACAGATAACCGCACTAATGTGGGCAGGGGAGGTATAACAATTGTACCGTTCCTTGATATCAATGCCAACCGGAAAAAGGACCCGGGCGAGCCTAAAGCTTTTGGCCTGAACCTCAGGATAAACGGTGGGCGTGTTGAAAAAAGTGAAAAAGATACTACAATCAGGATCCTGGGACTGGAGCCCTATGTTGATTACTTTATTGAACTCGATCCTAACAGCTTTGAGAATATTTCCTGGCAGCTTGATAAGAAGAGCATCAGTGTTACTGTTGATCCAAATATCCTTAAAACTGTTGAAGTACCGGTAATGGTATCGGGAGAAGCAAATGGTACAGTCTCCCTGGATAAGAACGGACAGATTAACGGACAGGAAGGAATTATTATTAATTTCTTCACAAAGTCAAATAAACCGGCAGGAAGGGCACTGTCTGAGAATGATGGCTTTTACAGTTATTTTGGCCTCAGGACCGGCGAATATTATGTAATGCCTGATACATCCCAGTTGCGTAAGCTTGGCATGGAATCGGATCCTGTGTCGCTGTCATTTAAGATCAGTGAAAGGATGGATGGTGATATCGTAGATAATCTGAACTTCAGGCTAACAATGAAACCGGGTGATACGACGGTTAGCAAACCTGAATTACCTAAACAGGTTATTAAAAAAGATACAACCTATATGATAATTCATGAAGTCACCCAGGAACTTATAACAATTGCTGAAGACAGCTGGGCAATACAGCTGGGTGCATTCAGGAAGAGGTCAAATGCTGAAGCTTATAAAAGAACTCTTCAGAAGCTACTGGGGAAGGATGTAAAAATAGTTGTAGAAGGGGATTATTACAAAGTCAGGATCCTGGATCTCAAAACACGTGAGGAAGTTGACAGGAATATTGAACTGTTGCAGAAGAATGGAGTAACTGAGCTGTGGGTGATAAGGCTTAAGGCAAAACATCAGCAGCTTGTGCTTAAGGAAAGAACTGATTCAATAGCCAAAATAACAGAAACAGTTGTTGAAAGTGAAATTCCTGTCTTCAGTTTTGAAATGGTATTGCAGGCGGGGGCTTTCCGTAACGAAATAAATGCAATTAACCTTAAAAACAAACTTTCCGGAATGCTCAGCAAACCTGTCCAGATTATATTTGCTGACGGATATTATAAAGTGCAGATAACTGGTTTTGAAAATCTTGAGGAGATCGATAAGATGGTCAGGGCACTCGGGTTCCTGGGCCAGAAGGATCTCTGGATCCCTCCAACGACCAGAAGAGATACTTTTGTCCCCCCGGTTATAAAGCCCGATACTACAGGACCAGGGCCTGAAGAGAAACAAATTGTACCTGCCGTTGAAGAAGAGCCTGCTGTAAAGGAACCTACTTATGCACTCCAGGTTGGAGTTTTCCGCAAGAAGAGTGAAGCCCTGAGGGCTCAGCGGAGGATCCGTTCAAAATTAAAATTACCTGTTGAAATAGTAGAGCAATGGGAATATTACCACGTAATAGTTACAGGATTTTTCACAAGGGAAGAAACCTTTAAATTTTATCCGGAACTTACCGGTCTCGGATATCCGGGAATTTCACTTATTGAAAACTACAGGAGTAAGAATTCAATTCCACCACTGAAATAAATTCCTATAAAAAAGTCACATCCAACGGTCTGCGATAGACCGTTTTCCGGTACTTAATATCAGGATACCCCAGACATACTGCAGTAAGGACAGTTTGTTTATTTGAAAGTTGTATCAGCTTTTTTAATGATCTGAAACGGTTGGAAAGAATAACGAAATATCCGTTCATCAGGGTGCCGATTCCCATTGTCTGTGCAGCAAGGTCAATTGTATTGCTTGCGATCCCGGCATCCCACTGTGTGATCCTGAAATATTGATCTTCAGTATATATTACAAGAAGGCACGGAGCGCCTCTAAGGAATGTATCATAACCTTTGGCATACAGATCTACCAGCCGCCTTGAACTGCTGCGGTTCTTTTTCTTCACAAAGTATTTTACCGGGAACATATTGGCCATCCCGGAGATCCGGTCCATTTTTGAAGCCATTTCATCTCTGATCTTCTGAAGTACTTCGGGATCAGTGATGAACTTATATTTCAACCCCTGTTTATTGGATCCTGTCGGGATATATCTGACAACATTAAGGATTTGATCAATATGCTCCTGCTTCAGTGGTTCGGTTTTGAAGTTCCTGATGCTTCTCCTGTTCCTGACAAGGTTAGTGAATTGATCGGTGGTGATGCCCGGAGCAACAATTCTCCTGTATTCGCTCATATCGACCCTTGTGTTTACTATAGCATCAACCGGACATACTGCGATACAATGGCCGCAATCGCTGCACCCGGCTTCGATTATTTTATAAGGCCTGCCATCATCTCCTTCGCCTATGCGCTTTGAACCACAGACTTTAATACATAATCCGCATCTGGTACAAAGGTCATAATCTATTTTTATGTTCATTTATTTCATTTAGCCGATACAAACTCATTCTGTTCTCTTATTCTACCTGTCTTTATCCATTCCGGCAGAACAGTCTGCAAAAATAATTTCTTTTCTTGATTAACTGAACCCATATCGAGACCTATATAACTCTGAGCTTTGGATTTAGTGCTGATGTCGGGGTACGGTACCTCCAGGTTATACTCAAGTGAGGATAAAACCCTTGCAAGTTTTATCCTTGCCTCCTGGGCAATAGATATCCCTCCTGCTATGATCCTGCTGAGCTCGACCGGTGAGTGAAAAGAATTGCCATGTCCTGCCGCTGAAAAATCCCATCTCCACTGAGCCCGCCTTATGTCGTTCAGGATATCCTTCATCTGTTCTTCTCCGGCACCTTTGTCCCATGCAGTCTTTGCTTCCACATGGCATCTTACAAGCAGGGTCTCAAGAATATTCCTGGTCTCTATTATTTTGTCCTGACGGCTATAAACATCTTTGATCAGCTGTTGTGTTTCTTCCCTGTGACAGACCTGGCATGAATTGGCAACATTATTCAGGGGGCTTTGTATATGATGATCCGTGAACTTCTGCCCTCCCTCACTGATGAACGGCATATGACAATCGGCACAGGAGACGCCTCTCGACGCATGTACGCCTGAAAGATATATTTCATAATCAGGATGCAGAGCTTTCAGCATGGGAGCCCTGCTCAGGGCATGTGTCCAGTCAGAGAATCCTGTTTCATCATAATATTTTTCAATTTCTTCGGCAGTGGTACCGTTTTTCCATGGAAAGACAAGATACTGCACTCCCTCAAACATTTTCTTGTTGAAATAGTATTCCACATGGCACTGGGCACATACAAGACTTCTCATTTCCTGGTGAGAAACTTTGTTTATATCACGGCCCATCGACGTGAAGGCCTCCAGAAGTGCAGGACGGGATATCCTGAGATTCATTGTTTTTGAGTCGTGACAATCAGCGCAACCTATGGGATTAATTATTTCTGATCCTTTTGTATCCCATGTTTCTTTATAAAACTCTGCAACACCTGTCTTATTCATTAGTCTTGGCACATCGGGGCTTTTGCATGCCCAGCAGGTGTTGGGCTGGGGACTGGGCACACCGTTAACCGGAGCCCCCGTACGCAGGGTTTTTTGAATATCCTCAACTGCATGATAATGTCCGCGACCCTGTTTATAGTCTCTGGAAAAAAGGTATCCGGCCCATAGCACAGCCATGTTTGGTGATTCTTCAAGCATATCGACGGTTGCGCTTCCATTGTATTTGCTCCTGAAGGTCGTATCGGCCGTTAATGTATAAGAGTTATATTCCCTTGGAAAAACCTCACCCCAGATCTCATTTCTCGGTTCATCAGGGGAAAAAGTAATTTCCGGAGTGTATGCGAAAACGGCTTCAGCTCTTCTTTCAATTATTGAAGATGCAAGTAATCCTAAAAAAAATACCACTACGACAGTGATTGTAAAAACAATCCACCCCAACCAGGGCTTTGCTTTTAATAATTCCTGAATTGACTTCATGGTATACGGGATTTAGTTAGTTTTCCTGATTAATAATTCTTTTATCCATTGCGGCACTGGTGATTCCGGGAGAGGCACCCTTGCGTATGGTACGCTTGACAGGCTGTTCACTGTGCCGTGAGGTGTCTCCCGGTGGCATTCCCAGCATTTCCTGCTCATCCTGAAATTGTGTGTCTCCTGGCTATAGTTCCGCAATCTTGTATCTGTAACAAGCTCTTTGTGGCATCTTATGCAATTCCGGTGAACTACCTCCCTGCCGGCATCCTTGATAAAGATGACCTGTGGTTCCTTCCTTAACGTGAAAATAGTGGCATGTCTCAAACCATCCTTAGCTTTAAAAAAATATTTGTTCAGTACATTATTATGGGGGACATGACAATCATTGCAATTTGTTTTCCCGCGATGTGAGCTATGATACCAGGTTGCATACTGTGGAGCCATTATGTGGCAGTTCACACAAGTCTCGGGTTTATCTCCCAGGTATGAAGGAGCATTTGAAATATATAATGAAAAAAAACTCAGGCCTGCAAATATGCCAACCATTAATATTACAGGCAATTTCCACCTGTCAGGAGGTATGATTTTCTTTATCAGATCTATCATTTTATAATGCAATATATCCAATCAAAGAATACTAATCTAATATTTTTCAAAGTTTCTTTCTGAATTATTAAAAGCAGGGAAAATCAGTCCTTTTTGTACCTCATAATAAACTTTCTGACTTTAAATCAATTACGTTTTCAACAAAAAAAATCTTTAAAAAAAACCGTAATTTAGAATGATTCTAAGGTAACAATCGGGTATCAATCCAAATTAAACTTATAGATACTATCTTGGCGGCAACTTAGGTTTATAAGGTTTATTTACGCAAAGAATTTCCCTTCCTTTTCCAGTTGCCGCCTTTCTTTTATTTATATTTAAACCTGATCATTTTAAAACCACATGAAGATGAAAAAGATATTCTTTCCCGTACTGTTATTGCTGCTGCTTGGTTGCTCTTCCGGCAATAAGGATATTATCTTTCATTATTCCGTTCTTAAAGCTCTTGATAACGGGGTTCTTGAGGGCGATATGACTATTGGCCAGTTAAAGAAACATGGTGATCTGGGTCTGGGTACCTATAACCATATGGATGGAGAAATGGTAGTGCTTGACGGCTCATTTTACAGGATCTCTCAGGAAGGGAAGCTATTGAATCCAGGAGATGACACTCTGACTCCGTATTCTATTGTAACCTTCTATAATGAGGATGCGAAGTTCACATTGGAAGGTGATATAACATATCCTTCCCTGAAAGCTCAGGCAGCTGAAAAACTTCCATCCCTTAATTATTTTTACGCCTTCCGGATCACCGGTGAATTTGAATACATAAAGTGCGGAGGGGCAAATGCCCAGAATAAACCATATAACAGATCATTGAATGAAATGCTTGCCGACCGACCGGTTTATGTTGGCAGGAATATCACCGGGACGCTGGTGGGATTCTGGTGCCCTGCATACATAGGTGACATAAATACAGCGGGGTTCCACCTTCATTTTATTTCTGACGATCACACTCTGGGTGGCCATCTGATGGAATTCAGGGCCGGTTCTCTTAACCTGGGCTACGATATCAAGTTTGATTATAAAATAATTCTACCCGATACAGAGATCTTCAGAGATGCTAAATTCAGGAATGAACCAGTAAATTATTAACAAAAAAAATAATATTTACAGTTGAATTTATTAATAAAAGAACTTTATGAAGAATATTTCCTTAATCTCTCTTTTCTTGTTTTGTTTTACTTTACTTACCGCTGCCGGAGTAAATGGTGATTCAAATCAGGGAGCTCCGGCTTATATCTATTTTTTCAGGCTTCCAAATTATTCCGGTTCAGCCGCAAAAATGACAATTAAAGCCAATGGACAACCTGTTGTAAGATTGCGAAATGCTTCTTATTTCAAATATGAAGTACAACCCGGAGATTATGTTTTCTCTACCGGTTCCGGAGAGTCCTCATCGGTTCGTATAAATATTGAATCGGGAAAGGATTATTATATCAAATGTTACATAAATATGGGATTCTGGTCAGGGATACCTATTGTTGAGCTTGTTGACAGGGATTCCGGAAGGGCGAGCATTGACGGGAACAAACTGACTGAACAGGCTTTTGAACAAATTGAAATAAAGGACAGAAAATCAAGGGCAGGGATATTCCTAAGCGGCGGTGCGGGATTTGAATCATACCCCTGGTTTACGGATGAAGATGGGAAAGATGTTAAACTAAGCACCGGCGGAGGTTTTGGAATTGGTGCCGAATTCGGACATCAGTTTGGTAAGAGCCTGGATCTTTCTTTCAATTGTTTTTTTCAGAGCAGCGTCCTTTCAGAAAGATTAAAAAATGCCAGCGGTTCATTTAACAGGTTCGGGCTGACGGTAACACCAGCCCTCGTAATCCCTGTAAAAGGCGGAGAACAATTCCGGTTCAGGATCGGAGCAGGACCCGGGCTGTACAGCATTGGAACAATGAAAATTGATGCCTCTGAAATCAATGGATCCACCTATACTTTGAAATATAAAACGGCCTTTGGATTTCAGAGCTCCTTTTTATTTGAGTCCAATTTCATGGAAAGAGGTTCAATGTCACTCGCAGTAAGATACAGTAATATACGCTATAAATATAATCCCGACGGAAGCTCTCATCTTGTAGCAGATCCTAAACTTACCGGACCCAATGGTTCCGGTATAGATTTTATAATCGGGTATAGTTATTTGTTTTAGTTTCTTACTCATCTGATGAAGATAAGTAACAGTTATAACAGATAGCGACATCAAATTGAATTATTTGTACCCGGACAGGCCTGTCGCTTAATAATGTTAATTTTTATTAATAATGATTTATTTTTTTTATATTTTATCTGCAGAATTTCTTCATTTTCAAATTTAAATATAATTTAGCGGCCATTAAAAAGAACTGTATTATTTTAATTAAACCATTATGAAAAACCATAATAGATTTAACGTATCGGACCTCAAAGGTAAACTGGGAAAAATCAGAGACTGGATGACAGATCATAACATGCCTCCGAAGCTTGTCTTCTTTCTATTGGGTATAATATCCACGATCTGGTTCCTGATAAGGGTTATTCCCAAGCCAAGCCGTGCAACATATCCCTGCATGAGAGTAGCTGCGCCTTTTATGTCAGGGTTTGTGACTTATTTACTTGCAGTTGCCGGATTTACAGCATTATCAAGAAAAATTAAAAGCAGATTCCTCAACGTAAGATATTTTGCTGCCGCCCTGCTTACTTTCGGAGCTATCGTCGTAATGGCAATATCCCCAATAAGAGATTTAATGACCTCCGATCAGACAGGTACATTTGGCGTCGGACCGGATGACGGACCCAATCAGCCATTCGGTAATCCTACCGGAATATTCCCCGGCAGGGTTGTATGGGTATGGAACCCCGATGCAACTAATGAGAAATTCGAACACAATGATTTTGCGAAATATGACTGGTTTGTAAACAAGGAGAATATAAATGAACAGGTCGTTGGTAAGATGTTCAGGGACGGCATCCTGAAACTCACAGGAAAAAACTCTGTCGCCAATGCATGGGATGCAGTATTCCACAACTTCAACACCAAGAAACTTAACAACAACAAAGGCTATACCAAAGGAGAGATGATCTTTGTCAAGATAAACCAGGGTCAATCACGATGGGTGCTGGAGCAGGACGACAAAAATAAAGGTTACTATATTCCCAGGACTGTTGCTCCGGGATCGGAAAGAAGATTGAGGAGTTTCATCCCTACAGAAACATCACCTTATTTTGTGCTTGAACTATTGCGGGAACTCGTGAACGAATGCGGAGTGAACCAGGAAGATATCTGGATAGGTGATCCGATGTGCCCAATCTGGGGTCATAATTATGAAGTATGGGCCAAAGAATTCCCGAAGGTAAAATACATCGATCGGATATCAGATATGCATGGCCGTACACTTATCAAATATTCTGAGAATCCGCTTGTATTCTATGCCGACAAAGTCGACACCGATAAACTTTATGATGTTGTTGAAAAAGCCGATTATTTAATAAATATGACCGTGATGAAACCTCACGGAGCAGCTGGTATTTCACTCACTGCCAAGAGCCATTTCGGTAATATCGGAAGGCCTACAGCAGGTCATCTTCACCGTTCCCATATAGCGAACAGGAGAGAAGGTTCACCAAGTAATGGAGGTTATGGAAAATACAGGGTCTTTGTGGATCTGATGGGGAGTAAATACCTCGGACAGAATACCTGTATCTGGATTGTAGAAGCTTTATTCGGCGGTGGTTCCAGCGAGATAATGGGGCCTGTGAAATATTTCATGCCGCCATTTAACAACGACTGGTGTAATTCACTTTTCTTATCCCTTGATCCTGTTGCAATTGAATCGGTTGGCTATGATTTCCTGAGAACAGAATGGGACGGAACACACACGCATGATGCGGTAAATAATGACTGGGAATCAATGGTAAATACAAAGGGTGTTGACGATTATATACACCAGGTTGCTGATCCATCGAAACGTCCGGCCGACATCTTTTATGATCCGGATAACAGTGGAAAGACATTTGGGAGTCTTGGAGTTCATGAACACTGGAACAATGCTACCGATAAACAATATTCCCGTAATCTGGGTACCGGAAAGGGAATTGAATTGGTTTCGATCCCCGATAATCTTGTTAAAAATGTTAATTGAAATTGTTGTTATTGATAAATCTTATTCAAAAATCCATATCTGAACATGCATAAAAAAAGCATTATTCTAATATCCCTTCTGATACTTACAGGTTTGTTTTATGGATCTGATGCTCAGGCTGAAGTCATTAAACGCTCATTTGGCAAGAAATTACAGCTAAAGAAATTCTATTCCGTAACTGTAGATGATAACAACGTAAAATGGTTTCTGACTGAATCCGGGATAGTAAGCTTTGATGGTAAGAAGTGGATTCTCCAGAACAAGAACACTCAGCTTCCTAAGTCAGATGTGAAGGACATTGAGTTTGTTAAGACATCATCCGGCCGTAAGATCTGGGTAGCCAGTCCGGAAGGTGCAGCCCTTGTATCTATCCCTGTTGATAAGAAGAAGCCTGTAAATACATATAATACTGAAAATTCACCCTTATTAAGCAGCAATGTAATGTCTGTTGCTGCCGGTGCTAATTCATTAAGCTGGATAGGAACAGAAAAAGGGGTTTCTGCCATCAGGGGCGACAAATGGCTTGATTATGCTTATCTGGAACAATATCCCCAGGAGTTGTTCAAAGAACATCCAATTACCTCACTGGCCACAAGCACAGACGGAGATTCTCTTTATGTTGCAACAGTTGGTGTCGGTGTATTAAGAGTTTACAGAAACAAAGTTGACGGTATCTCCGGAGCATCTGACTATGCTCAGTGGGGGCCTATTTATATGCCATCCGACAATGTTTACAGCATATGCATAGCTCCAGATGGTACTCAATGGTTCGGCACTGATATGGGAGTTGCCAGGCATACAGGATATAACACTCTCGCAAACTGGACCGTTTTCGACACAAAAAATGGCCTTATCAATAATTTCGTTCAGGCAATTGCTGTTGATAAAGATGGGAAAGTATGGTTTGGAACTAAAAACGGAATTTCTGTTTTTGACGGATCAAAATGGACCGCAATAACGGAAAAAGAAGGACTTACCAGCGGTAATGTGCTTTGCATAACAGTCGATAAAGATGGAGTAATCTGGATCGGAACTGATAATGGAGTTACCTGTTTCAATAAGGGAGTCTTCACTAATTTCAATTGAAAGAAAAAATTCTATTTAACAGCTGAAATGAACAATTCCTGTGTGGCAATTGTTACAACACTGAACATAGAATAAACTCATTATTTATTTAGTTAAATACCGCCAAAGGAATGGATAAAATCAATAGACGTAAATTTATTGAAAGAGCATTATTATACAACGGTTCCATTGTTCTGGGAGGATTCTGGTTCGCTCCCACCCTGGAAAATCTTTTCTTTCAGTCTGCATCAGATTACTATCTTCCAATACAACCAAATAATCCTGCCATAGCCAGGTATGAGAAAAAATGCAAAGGCTGCCGGGAATGTATTGCTGTTTGTAAAGACGTACAGAAGGTTTACGGTAACTATAAGGCATCAAAAACACATCATGTTTGTATTCATTGCGGAGCTTGTATTTCCCATTGCACCCATGGCGCCTTGTCGGAAAAATATAACTGGCAGGATGTACTTCAGGCAATAGACGATCCTTCAAAAATTGTTATAGCATCTATCTCACCATCAGTACCTGCAGGCATTGGCGATTACTTTGGGATTCCTTCAGGTTCATACCTGTCTGAGGATATAACAGGAGCTTGCCGTAACCTGGGTTTTGACTATGTCCTGGACACCAATTTCAGTGCTGATCTTACGATAATGGAGGAAGCTCATGAGCTTCAGAAGCGTATTGAGGGAAAAGTGAATATGCCTCAGTTTACAAGCTGCTGTCCTGCCTGGGTAAAATATGTTGAGATCTTTTATCCTTCTCTTATTAATCATTTATCAACGACGAGAAGCCCGATCGGTATGCAGGGAGCGATGGTCAAAACATATTTTGCGCAAAAGAAAGGCATTGATCCCAAGAATATTATTCATGTTGCAATAGCTCCATGTACGGCAAAAAAATACGAAATCACGCGCGAGGAACTTATGACAAACGGTCTGCGCAGTACCGATATAGCAATAACAACAAATGAGCTGGCTATTATGCTGAAATCGCGCAATGTAGAATTGTCTGCCAGAAAAGAGCCTTTTGATCAGTTCATGGGAACAGCTTCGGGAGCCGGTAAATTATTCGGAAATACCGGAGGGGTAATGAGTGCTGCAATACGTACTGCACATTTTAACATGACAGGAAAAAATCCGGCTGCTGACCTGGTGGAACTAAAACAGATCCACGGACTGGAAGGCCTGAAAACTGCTACAGTAAACATAGGAGGGAAAGCACTTAAGGTTGCTGTATGTTATGAGATGAGAAATGCCCAGATCCTTCTTGATCAGGTTGCCAGCGGTTCATGCGAATATGATTTCATCGAAGTAATGTCATGTAAGGGCGGCTGTATAGGTGGTGCAGGACAACCCACATCCGACATCAACAACCTTGAAGCCCGGATAAAAGCTTTAAGTACAGCTGACTCACAGGCTGCTACGCGTTTCTGCCACGAAAATCCTGAGATCATCTCAATATACAAAGATTTCATCGGCAAACCGGGAGGTACAATTTCAGAACAATATCTTCACACTCATTTTACCGATAAATCCAGCTTGCTGGAACCGATATTGGCGCAAATGCAGCTTGAACCGGCGGTCTGATCCCATCATTCGCCAGTAACTCCTGACACCGGATATTTGCCGTCCGGTTGAAAATGTGAATTCTGATAATACTGAAAGTATGAATTGTAAACTTATCAGTTACTTAAGAATATCTGCATTGGGTCTGGCATTTTTAATAGTCCTCACCGGGTTTCTTCTTACCGAAGATCCTGACCAACCTGAAGGCATCCCGACAGGGATAAATCCGGGAAGAGTCGTATGGGCCTGGAACCCGGATGCAACAAATGAGAACTGCCTGTCAACCGCTGATAACTGCGACTGGTACTGGAAACCTGAAAACATAAATGAGGAAGTTGTGGCACGTATGTTCAGGGGTGCCTTAAATAAACTTACAGGAGACTCGCTGATCACTTCTTCATGGATTAAGCTTTTTATATACTTTAATTCCAGGAAATCAGGAATCAATAAAGGTTATTTAAAGGGAGAAAAGATCTTTATCAAAATAAACCAGGGCCAGTCGAGATGGCTCCTGACACAGGAAGAAAAAGATAAAGGATATTATATCCCTGAAGTACTCAAACCATCTGACCAGTCCCGGAAACTGAACCTGATCCCGGTAGAGACAAATCCCTACATTGTGCTTGAACTGCTAAGGGAACTCGTAAATGAACTCGGAATTGATCAGGCTGATATTGCCGTAGGTGATCCTTTTTCTCATATTTATGGGCATAATTATGAAATCTGGTCAAGTGAATTCCCGGATGTCATTTATACTGATAAAAGCTCATCAGAACATGGCCGGACCGTTGTGAAACCGTCAGAAACTGACCTGATACATTTCTCAGATAAAAGTTACTCAGATAGAATTTATGATGTCGTCGAGCAAGCTGATTATATTATCAATGTCGCTAATTTACGCACACATGGTGCTGCATTGATCTCTTTCACTGCAAAAGGTCATCTTGGAAGCATCACAAGCGAGACTGAAAGATTGCTTCACTACTCACACCTGGCAAAGAGAAAAGATGGTGCAGCTTATGAGGGTTACAAAAAGTACAGGGCACTTGTAGATATAATGGGCAGCAGATATCTCGGACAAAACACTATGCTGAATATTGTTGACGCTTTGTTTGGCGGAGGATCAGACGAAACAAAAGGACCTGTAAAATATTTTATGCCCCCCTTCAACAACGACTGGTGCAACTCACTCTTTCTGTCTCAGGATCAGGTTGCTATCGAATCGGTCTGNNCGGTCTGTTACGATTTCATGCGATCTGAATGGAACGGGGTCAATAAGCACAGTCCTATAAACAACAGATGGGAGATCTTACCTGACCGTGACGGAATTGATGATTACCTTCATCAGGCTGCAGACAGTAAAAACTGGCCGGAGGGATTGATCTACGACCCCGACAGAAGCGGAAAGCCTCTGTCAAGCCTGGGAGTGCATGAACACTGGAATGATCCGGAGAAAAAACAATACTCGCGTAATACGGGAAAACTGTCAGGAATTGAGCTTATCTCAATACCTGACAGCCTTGTAAATTAAAATGAATGCAGGAACAGTTTATATATTTTCTGTCACTTTTAAAATTTTCAGTCCGCCCAGTCCTGTAGCAACGAATACATAATTATCTGATGCCTCGACGAAATTGACTGAGGCACCAAGATCTATATTACCTAACAGAGTCAGGTTCCCTTTAAGATCCATTTTAGCAATATCAAGTCCTGCCGCTCCATTTGCTATATACACCCATCCGCCATTAGCTATTGATACCCCGTTTGTAACATAGTCCCATTCCTTAGCCTCATCCTGAATGACAGGCCTTGGCAATGCAGAAACCGGAACTGAAGATGAGATATTCAGATTGAAGCATTTAAGACCATCTTCTCCCAAAGCAACGAGTGCAAAATTACCAGTACATTTTGTGCCTTTAGTAACAATGGTGCCTCCTGTTTCGTAGCACAATCTTACTATTGATTTAGCTTCCGGATCAGTTGCCCCTCCGATTTCTGAATCCCATACACCCGGGCCATAAAGGTGTCCGGGATTTCCACCCAGCGCTACAGTGTAATTTTTGTTGACATCAACAGAACGTGCATTCTCGATGCTGTAGAAATTCAATTCACTCAATTCCTTATTAAGTACTGTTAATCCTCCGCCTGTACCGGATGTAATATAGATCTTATCCTTAAAGAACCTTACATCTGTTCCCACATAACCTTTTAAATCAAATACCTGCCTTGGATTATTGTTTTGCTCAAACTGGTTGTCTGCATTGAGAGTCATTCTCTCTGCGATTGCAGGAGACGTCAGAAGCGGGTTCCCTTCTTCTGCCCCGGCAAACCACAGAAAATTATTGAAGCCGGGAACTTTTGGTTCTATATCGATAGAGCTGACATCTTTACCAAAATTGGTTTCCGGATTTATAAATATTACGTTTGAAATTAATTTAGGATCAGTAGCGGGATTAATGTCAACTATATCGATACCTCCCAGATATCTCTCTCCCTGGGTATTATAACCTATATAAGCAAATCCGTCAGTTATCCTTATATGCGATGCCTGCAGCGTCTCCTTTTTATACCTGGGGGATTCCAGGTCAGCAATTACTTGAATATCTATTGAAGAAGCCAGGCTTCCTTTCAAATCCGGATCCGGATCATAAAAAGTATACAAAAGAGGACTCTTAGTAAATTCGATCCTTTCATTCAGAGATATTAAGTTATTGTCTATAATCTTACCATCATTTGAACCTTCAGAGGAAAAAGGATCAATTGTTTCGTTTTTTTCACAGCTTATCAATGCAACCAGTAGTGTTGTAAATACCAGCCATAAAATCTTTTTCATCGCTTTACTTTTAATTTATTCTTGTTGTTTTGTAATTTCAATAAATAATGATCTGCGTAATAAAAGTTTCTTACAATATCATCAGAGACAAAATTATGATAAAATAATACTCTCTGCAAATAGCTAATGCCCATTTAGTGGGCTTATGAGATGGTTTTGGAAGGTGTCCGTCAATGAAATCAGGCGGATCAATTCCGGGTGAATTCAATTAATAAACAAAAAAGGCTTATTCATCAAAATCACAGGAATTTTTGACAAATATTGATTCTCAGGAGGTATAATTCTGCATTCTTTCAGTTGTGATTATTAACTCGATTTAGGAACAAAAATAAATTTCATTCCCAGAAGGTTCGAAAAATCAACACCCGCTTCTTCCATATCGGTATCCCCTTCATCATAGCACCATTCAACGTTAACAGGGATATTTGCCTTATGAAGCTTCTCAAGCTCAGATAAAAGATCAAAAAAGAATTTTGCAGAAGATGAATTAAAATATGAAAGATTAAACCGAAATCTTAGCGGATTATCATTATTGTAGATTTTCGAACCATCGGACAGTAATTCCTCAATGAATTTATTGATCCATTCTATAACAGGATAATACATCATACGGACATCTTCAGGAGATGATGTTCCCTCGATTACAAATATATTCTTATCCGGGATGAATTTTATTGAAGGAGTTCTTTGTCCTGGTTCTATTATAAAATCCTGCATTTACTTTAATCTTTATTTAAATAAACAAATTTAATTTTTACAGATAATTACAAAATTAAAAATTCTTCGATATCCTTTGGTAAGCCTTTCCATGTTTTTCAATACTCAAGCTCTTTCAAAAAAAACCGGCTTCTGGCCGGTTTTTTTTGTTGACCCACCTGGGCTCGAACCAGGACTCTGCGGAACCAAAATCCGACGTGTTGCCAATTACACCATGGGTCAATGAGATATATTCCAACGATGCAAAGCTAAATAAAATTTTTGTGATAGCGATTTTATCAGGCAAATCGGCTCTGTCGCGTATCAGCTGTCCGTCAGTGATACTTCCTCGTAAAACCGGTCATTCATCGAGTTTACCTCGATAAAAGAGAAAGGACAATTCACAAGAGATCTTATAATAAGGCCCAGCTCACACATATCCTCATCCCCTCTTTCAAAATGCCAGCGTATCTCAACATTTTCTGCAAGCTGCCTTTTTGCCGATAACTCTCTCAATATTATATAAAGCCATTTCGTCGATCCGGTGTTGATATATTCAAATCCCAGATCGATCTTCGTCTTTCCTGTCCATGACTTACTAAATTCCCTGATCCAATTGATGACCGGCTCATAGAAAGTAGAAGGATTTTCAATTATCGACCGTCCCATTATAAAGATCCTTTCGTTATTCATGACAACCTTCGGAGATCTCCTTGTTTGTTTTATTTTTAATGTATCAGGGTACATAGATATGGAATGCCACCATCAATAATTTAAAACTAAAATAATCTATTGCCTTTTCCGGTTTATTAGTAGTATGTAAAATTAAAAAAAGAGGAAGATTATGCAAATTTTATTTGGAGGTTTCCTGATTGAACAGGGAGGGTTCTTCCCATAATGTCGGGTGTTCGTCTTCAAATCTCTTAAGGATAGCTCTCATCACTGTTTCCCTGAAAAATTCAGAACGGTTCTTAACCCTGTAGCGTTCGCAATAGATGCCCAGGGCTTTCAACTCCCTGTTATTCAGCATCACTGAAAGCTTGTTGGTTCTTTTCAACTTCTCTTCCTTGTATGTTGAATGCCTCACGAAATGGCGATTTCTGATTTCATGTTAAAAATAAAAAATCGGGACATCAGAACGCGACAGAATTCAAAGAGTTTGTTAACAGAATAAAAAAAGCCAGATTCTAATTATCTGGCTTTCTGTGTGTTAATATATTTAAAACTTTATCTCATGTATATCCCCTTGTATCTCCCGTGATATTTCCACTCTTCCTGTTTCATGCTTTGCCCGCACTACCCAGTACATTGATTATCTTATGCTTGTACAACTCTTTAAGTTTATCGCGGGCCGGACCAAGATAGTTTCGCGGATCAAATTCACCGGGTTTTTCTACAAACACTTTCCGGATTGCAGCAGTCATTGCTAACCGCCCGTCGCTGTCGATATTGATCTTGCAGACAGCTGAACTTGCTGCACGTCTCAGCTGATCTTCAGATACGCCGGCAGTATTCTCCATTTTCCCTCCATATTTATTGATCTCATCGACAATATCCTGGGGAACAGATGAAGCTCCATGAAGTACAATTGGAAATCCCGGGATACGCCGTTCACATTCTTCGAGAATGTCGAAACGCAATGGAGGAGGAAGCTCTCCCGGTTTAACCTTGAATTTAAAAGCCCCGTGCGATGTGCCTATTGAGATGGCAAGTGAGTCAACGCCTGTTTTCTTTACAAAATCCTCTACCTCCTCGGGTCTTGTATATGATGTGTGTTCAGAAGATACTTCATCTTCAATGCCGGCAAGTACTCCAAGCTCACCTTCCACAGTGACATCAAATTTATGAGCAAGCTCAACAACCTGCCTGGTTACCCTTACATTCTCCTCATACGGAAAATGTGATCCGTCGATCATTACAGAAGAAAACCCGGTTTCAATACATGATTTACATGTCTCGAATGAATCACCATGGTCAAGGTGAAGAACAATAGGTACCGGATACCCCAATTCCTTTGAATATTCCACTGCCCCTTTTGCCAGGTACTGAAGAAGTGTCTGATTGGCATATTTTCTTGCACCCTTTGAGACCTGAAGTATCACCGGGGATTTCGTTTCAACGCAGGCCCCGATTATTGCCTGCATCTGCTCGAGATTATTAAAATTAAATGCCGGAATGGCATATCCGCCCCTGATTGCATCCTTGAATAATTCTCTCGAATTTACAAGGCCTAACTCTTTATAATGTAACATAACTTTAATGAACTTAAAATGCGGCGAAAGATAATTATTTTAGCTTTAGGGTCAAAAGTTTTTTCTGCAACAGCTCTTCCTGATCAGGGAAAAACAAGATATAATGCACCTTTTAACCGAATTCTTCATGAGGAATGAAGATATTATGTAACTTCGTAATTTTATTTTTTGAATTATAATAGCTGAATGTAATTTAGATTTGATGCAGCGCTGAAAGAATATTCACGTATTTATAATTGAATCACGAAGCGATCGTAGTTAAATACNNGAGTAATATTTTCTCAGGAGAAGTTATGGTCTCTTGAAGAATGTATAAGATATGCAATTGATAATAATATTCAGATCAAGCAACAGGTCCTCCAAACCAGGTACCAGGAAAACATACTTTTACAGTCGAAGCTGAACCTGTTACCAACCCTTAACGGGCAGGCAACCCATAATTATTCTTTCGGACGTGCTCTCGATGAAACAACCTATGAATATACCGAGAACCAGAATATCCAGTCAAACAGCTTCTACGCCGGAGGAAATCTGAATCTGTTCAGGGGGCTTCAGAATTTTAACACTATCAAAAGGAATGAATATCAGCTTCTTGCAAGTGAACTGGATCTTGAGACAATAAAGAACAGTATCTCAATGAATATTGCTCTCGCCTATCTTCAGATACTTCTGAACAGGGAACTTGTTTCAGCAACAGAGAATCAGCTCCAGATAACAAAACAGCAGATAGACAAAACAAACAAGATGTTCATTGCCGGGAGTGTGGCCAAAGGGAATCTCCTTCAAATAGAAGCCCAGGCGGCAAGTGAAGAATTACAGCTAATAAATCTGAAAAACCAGCTGGACATATCGTACCTTACCATTACCCAGATGCTTGAACTTGGATCTCCTGCAGGTTTTCAGATTGTGATCCCGGAAATACAGATTGACACAAATACACTCATATCGGAAAATGTAGATGATATTTTTGACCTTGCCCTGAAAACCCGGCCCGAAATAAAAAGTGCTGAAATGAATCTTACAGCCAGCGAATATGATCTTAAAATAGCCAACGGAGGCAGGAGTCCGAGCCTGTCAATGAATCATTCTGTTACAACACGTTATTCCGATATTGCAATTAAGATGAGCAACCCCACTGAAAACTACAAGTTCTCCGAACAGTTGAATGACAATCTGAATTACGGAGTGGGGTTTTCTCTTTCAATCCCGATACTTAACGGATGGCAGGTCAACAGGAATATCGCTAATTCGAGGATTTCGATAGAGAACAGCCGTTATGCGCTTGAAGGAGAAAGGAAAAACCTCTATAAGAATATCCAGCAGGCTCTTGCTGATGCAACAGCCGCATTAAAGAAGTACACAGCCAGTATAAAAGCTGTCGCTTCCATGGAAGAGTCTTTCAGGTATACCGAACAGAAATTCAATGTGGGGATGGTGACACCTGTTGATTATAATGCAGCTAAGACACAGCTTCTTAATGCACAGTCGGATATGTCGCAGGCTAAATATGAATATGTCTTCAAAACGAAAGTTCTTGATTTCTATAAAGGATTACCACTCAATTTGAATCAAATAAAATAATCATATCAGGTCTTATACCATGAAACAAAAGAAAATACTTAGGATCCTCATTATAGTTGTCGTTGTTCTGCTTGTGTTTGCAATTATCGGGAAAAAAGCAGGATGGTTCGGGAAAGCTGCAACAGTTAAGGTTGCTGTTGAATATGCTGTCAGACGGGAGATAACTGAAACCATAACTGCAAACGGAAAAATCCAGCCCGAGAAGGAAGTAAAGATTACTCCGGATGTTTCCGGGGAAATTGTGGAGCTTAACGTCAGGGAGGGAGACCAGGTAAAAAAGGGAGCACTTCTTCTGAGAATCAAGCCCGATGTTTATATATCACAAAGGGACCGGTCGCTTGCAGCAATAAGTTCAGCAAGGGCTCGTCTGGCCCAGGCTGAGGCTCAGTTTACCCAGGCTGAACTCGCATTTGGCAGAACCAGACAGCTCTTTGCCGAACAGACAATCTCCAAATCTGAATTTGAACAGGCCGAAGCATCATATAATGTGGCAAAAGCTGAGGTCGACGCCGCCAGATTTTCAGTCGTCAGTTCAGAAGCTTCATTGAAAGAAGCAAATGAGAATCTTATCAAGACCTCGATAAATGCTCCGATGTCAGGAACTGTTTCAATGCTTCTTGTAGAACTAGGAGAAAGAGTCGCCGGTACCAACCTGATGGCCGGTACTGAGATACTGCGTATTGCCGATCTGTCACGAATGGAAGCCCGGGTTGAAGTCAATGAAAATGATATTGTAAGGGTCAGCCTTGGAGATACAGCTCTTATTGAGGTTGATGCTTATCTTGACAGGAAATTCAAAGGGATAGTGACTGAGATAGCAAACTCAGCAAAGACAACAGGTACATCAGCAGACCAGGTAACCAATTTTGATGTTAAGATCTTTGTCCTGCCGGAATCTTACAAGGATCTTGAAACTGCAGGTGGCAATCCTTTCAGACCTGGGATGTCGACGACTGTTGAGATCCTGACGGAAACAAAACAGAATATCCTCACTGTACCAATACAATCAGTAACAACAAGGACCGATACAACAGAAACAAGGTCAAGTACTTCCAGGGATGATATACGTACAATAGTCTTTTCTACTGACGGTAAATATGCTTATGCAAAAGACGTGAAAACCGGGATACAGGATAACAGCTATATTGAGATTATTTCAGGCATTGAAGACAGCGTCAGGGTGGTTTCAGCACCATTCAGTGCGATAAGTAAAAAATTATCAGACAGCACTCTTGTAGAGATAGTAAAAAAGGATGATCTGTATAAAGAGAAATAGGTCGCAGATTCCGGCCCGGGGGCTATGATATTATGTCTTGAAACTGCTACAACAATCTGTTCTGTCGCGGTATGCAACAGGGAGCAGGTAATTATGGCAAGAGAAAGTGACAAGGATAAATCTCATGCCTCTTCACTCACCATTCTTATAGGTGAAATACTGAATAAAGCTGATATAAGAGCAAGTGATCTTGAGGCCATTGCTGTAAGCAAAGGTCCCGGATCATACACCGGATTAAGAATAGGAGTTTCTACTGCCAAGGGAATTTCATACGCAACTTCTATTCCATTGATAGGTATCGATACAACAATCTCAATGTTTTATGGATTTAAGGATCTGATCAGGAATAAATATTCATTAAATCCAGGTGATCTCTTCTGTCCGATACTTGATGCCCGCAGGATGGAAGTTTATTATTCTGTTATTAATTATGAAGGTAAGGTTGTCAGGAGCACCCGTGCCGAGGTCATCACACAGGATTCATTCAAAGACCTTCCAGGAGAACCCCGGATCTTCCTATTTGGAAATGGTGCAGACAAATGCAGGGAAGTAGTAACCCGTGGGAATATTATTTTTTATAATGATTTCAGATTATCGGCTTCATTTATGCAAATTCCGGCATACGAAGCGTTAATTGAAAAACGTTTTGAGGATGTGGCATATTTTGAACCATTTTATTTAAAAGACTTTTTAACCTCCTCACCCGTTAAAAACATATTAAACAAATAAATTGGTCCGCAAATTGTCTGGTGATTGTTATAAAAACATTATGAAGAGATTTCTTTCTGTCATCTGCTCTGTAACAATATTGATAACTGCTGCCACAAGCCAGATCACTGCCTATCAGCCTGGAGAGAGGATATTATACACTATTCATTACGGGCCTATTACAGGAGGAGAAGTAACGCTTGAATTGCAGAAGGATACGGCTTCCGGGACAGAACTCTGGCATTCAGTCCTCGACGGGAAGACAGTCGGACTTGTAGATGCCCTGTTTGAAGTAAGGGATATATACGAGAGCTTTATAGATCCTTACAGCGAACTGCCTGTCAAATCCATCCGGAACATCAAGGAAGGCAGATACAGGAGATATAATGTTGTTCTTTTTGATCATACAACACGGCCGGATTCTGCAATTCTGACAAGCGATCTCACAGGGATCCATATTGCCGAAAAAGGGATCCACGATATACTTTCATGCTTTTACTGGTTTCGCAACCGTATACTCCCCGGTATTGATAAAATAAAAATCGGGGATGTAATAACTATAACGACATGGTTTACCGACGAACTTTACCCTGTTTCATTAAAATACATTGGCAGTGAAGAAATTAAGACAAAGGCAGGAAAATTAAAAGCATACAAATTCAATCCGGCTACGGAAGTGGGAAGACTATTCAAAACGGAAGAGGATATTACTATCTGGTTTTCAGCCGATAAAAATTTTATTCCTGTTAAAATTCGTTTTAATATCTTTGTGGGTGCTTTTATGGTTGAGCTGGTAAGCTATGAAGGTTTGGTTTACCCGCTTGAAATAAAAAAGAGATAGTTTAATTTTTAAGAGATTTATGGCTACTACTGCAGACTTCAGGAATGGGATGGTGATTGAGTTCAACAACGACCTTTACACAATCGTACAATTTCAGCATGTTAAACCGGGCAAGGGACCGGCTTTTGTAAGAACAAAACTAAAGAGCATTAAAACAGGAAGGGTGCTTGATAACACTTTTTCATCAGGGACAAAAGTGAATGTTGCGAGAGTTGAAAGACGTCCATATCAGTATTTGTATAAAGATGATATCGGGTATTATTTTATGCATCGCGAAACATACGAGCAGATCCATGTTGAGGAATTTGTGATAGATAATCCGGAATTCCTTATGGAAGGACAAAATGTTGAGGTTGTTGTTCATGCCGATACAGAGAATGTTCTGTCAGTTGAACTGCCTCAGTTTGTTGTAATGGAAGTTGTTTATTCCGAGAAAGGTCTTAAAGGGGATACTGCTACAAATGCTTACAAACAGGCAAAACTGGAGAACGGCAGTACCATTATGGTTCCCCTCTTCGTCAATACCGGAGATAAAATTAGAATTGATACCCGCGATAAGGTTTACGTGGAAAGGGTTAAAGGCTAATACTTCAGATGGAAGATAAAAGGAATCTGTCCGACAGGTTAAAAATATCCAAATTCAAGCTGGATTCGCTTCTGGATATAACTACGTCGATCAATGCCAATCTTCCTACCGAGGAACTCCTTGCCAAATATGAATCCATACTGAGGGAAAACCTGGGGATCGGCAAGATACTGATCCTTAAACGATCTGACACCTGGGAATGCCTTATGAACGGGGGTTTCCCGAAAAATCTTGAGACAATTGATGTCGAATCACGACTACTGGATTATGATGATATAACATACGTTTCGCCTGAAATGGGGTTTGAAGGCGTGGATATAATTGTTCCGGTATTCAACAACAACGTTCACCTGGCATTTATTTTTATCGGCGATATCGAGGAAGAGGGAGAAGGCATGAGCCCGGTACTCAAGCACCTTACATTCATCCAGACAATTTCAAGTATAATTATAGTAGCGATTGAAAATATCAGGCTTCATAAGGAGAGCCTCCGACAGGAAGCTCTTAAAAAAGAGCTTGAGCTTGCCTCAAGGATGCAGAAAATGCTGATCCCCGATAACAGTCATATGCCCTGTAATCCTCAGATAGCTGTAACCGGGTTTTATCATCCCCACTATGAAGTGGGTGGAGATTATTACGACTGCATTAAGCTTTCTGAGACAAAAACCGGTCTATGTATCGCTGACGTATCGGGAAAAGGAATATCAGCCGCCCTGCTGATGTCGAATTTCCAGGCCAGCTTAAGGGCACTCCTAACAGCCGAGATCCATCTTGAAACACTTATACATAAGCTTAATTCATTAGTGATTTCAAATGCAGCAGGTGAAAGATTCATAACATTCTTTATTGCCCGGTACGACCACAGGAAAAGAACTCTTGAATATATCAATGCCGCACATAACGCTCCTGTATTGTACTATACTGAATCAAATGAGGTTGTGCATCTTAATTCATCTTGTGTCGGTCTTGGTATGCTCGATGAGATACCTGTCGCCAACAGGACAGAGATTCGCATAAAAGAATATTCTAAAATTGTCTGCTATACCGACGGCCTTTCAGAGTTAAAAGGTGAAGACGGAAGGGAGATCGGTACAAGGGAGATAATCCGTCATATATCAAATANNATAAAGATCCCGTGGAACAGAATCTGGAGGCGATGATCAGGAAACTCGGAATCCCTGATACAAATCCTTATCTTTTTGATGATGTCTCTATAATAGCCGCTGACCTACGATAGAAATCAGACGGCCCTTATCAGATAGTAGTTTTTCTTGCCTTTCTGGATCAGGAGATATTTATCATTCAATAACTGGTCCTCTCCGATCAGGATTTCCGGATCATCGATTTTCTTCTTGTTAAGGCTCACACCACCACCCTGCACCATCCTTCTAAGCTCACTTTTTGAACCGAAAACCTGCGAATGTTCGGCACAGAGAGATGTGAACGTAACACCACCGACAAGTAAATTCCTGTTAATATCGAATGCCGGGACACCATCAAAGACTGAAAGGAATGTCGATTCATTCATCTTTCTCAGGGTTTCCGTTGTACCCTTCCCGAAAAGTATCTGTGATGCTTCAACTGCCGATTGGTAATCATCGCGTGAGTGAACCATTACAGTAACTTCCTCGGCAAGTCTTTTTTGAAGAATTCTCTCGTGTGGTGAATTATTATGTTCTGTAATCAGCTTCTCGATTTCATCGCGCCCGATAAGGGTAAATATTTTAATATATCTTGCAGCATCCTCATCTGAAACATTCAGCCAGAACTGGTAAAAATTATATGGTGATGTTTTTTCCGGATCAAGCCATACATTGCCCGATTCAGTTTTTCCGAACTTGGTGCCATCAGATTTTGTGATCAGCGGACATGTAAGAGCGAAAGCTTCCCCTCCGGTCTTACGCCTGATAAGCTCTGTTCCGGTTACAATATTGCCCCACTGATCTGATCCTCCCATCTGCAATCTGCATCCTATTTCATTATACAGATGCAGGAAGTCATAGCCCTGAACAAGCTGGTAAGAGAATTCCGTGAATGACATTCCTTCACGTGAATCTGATCCCAGTCTTTTCTTAACCGAATCTTTCGACATCATATAGTTGACTGTTATATGTTTGCCTATCTGCCGGATGAATTCAAGGAATGAGAAATCCTTCATCCAGTCATAATTGTTAACCATAACAGCCTTATTCTTTATACCCGATTCAAAATCGAGGAATTTTGAAAGTTGTTTCTTAATTCCTTCCTGGTTCCTGCGCAGGGTAGCCTCGTCGAGAAGGTTTCTTTCTTCTGATCTTCCGGAGGGATCTCCAATCATTCCTGTTGCACCACCAACAAGGGCTACAGGAATATGCCCTGCCCTCTGAAAATGTACCAGTAACATAACCTGAACCATATGACCGATATGCAAGGAATCGGCAGTCGGATCAAACCCTATATACCCTGCTGCAATCTCCTTTTCAAGCATCTCCTCAGTTCCCGGCATGATATCATGCACCATACCTCTCCACCTGAGTTCTTCTACAAAATTCATACACTGTAAGTTTAGAGAAATGCAAATATAGTAAACACGATCAAATTATGATCTCGGTGGGTTTTTCTTCAGGCTTGTTCTTTTTTTTCAGCCTGTCAAAACTCTGGTTAAAATTACCTTCTCCGAGTACAGGGAATATAGCCGGAACAATATCCGATATCGGATTATATAGTTTGGATCTCCCGATTTTCTCCTTATTGATAAACGGTCTACGGGCATCGATGGCGTTCAGTACGCAAAATACAACACTCAGGATCAGCACGTTTTTGATAAGTCCGAATAATATACCAAGTATCTTGTTAAGAAAGCCGAGAGACACCGAATCGACAACCTTGTCGGCCAGTATGCCGACAAAATGAATGATGACAACTATCACTCCGAAGGTGATCAGGAAGGCTATTATTCCGACGTACTGACCGCTCATATCGAACCATTCATACAGTTTCCCTGCGGTGAAAGTGGAGAATTTTATTGCGCCCCAGATACCGATCACAAGAGCTGCCAGGGCTGCAACTTCTTTCACAAAACCATCGATAAAACCGCGGACAAATGCGATTCCAAGGATAATAAGTATAACAATGTCAATCCAGTTCATGTCTTATTAATTGAAAGAGTGAAAGTATGAAACTAAAGTGATTAATCAAAATGATGGACAGCGAAACGGCGTTAAGGCATTACGGCGTAAAGGCGTTACGGCATTAAGGCTGCACAAAGGGATTCCCCCTTTGAAGGGGGTTAGGGGGATGTAAGAAATGGCTCTGGGAGTAGTGATTTGGAAAAGGTATTACATTTTTACTGGTTCCGGGAAAAGATGATCAGGTTGGGAATGAGAAAAAAAAGATATATTTTTGCGAGCTGAATGGTCCTATAGTTCAATGGATAGAACGGAGGTTTCCTAAACCTTAAATCCAGGTTCGATTCCTGGTAGGACTACAGATAAACCCCTTATTCGATTGTGAATTAGGGGTTTTGTATTTTTTGTATCCCCGATTTGTACCCTTCTGCCTGTATTCTTGTCCTTTAGGAAGAATTTTCAAAGGTCAATGGGTATGATAGATGTATAACCGCAATGGTTTTCTTATATTCAGAACTCCTGATCCCATTTCAGGGAATCAGATAGTTAAGGTTTATATGTCGCAAACAAGAAATGTCGTAAATTAGCCGAAAAAAGTTGTATATGCAACAGATTCTTCCAATATTTCCAGATGCAACCAGGATGGTTAATTACCAGGTTGGATTCAAACAAATAGATGATTTTGTCCATTACTTTGTAAATGGAATGCCGGTATACTGTCATGAGAAGGATGATAAGAACGGTTACCGTTTTGTGTTGGCGACCCTGATCAATAATAAATTCTGCAGCATTAAGGAGCTGAGCGAAGCGTTAGGAGTTCCGAGAAAGAATATAGAAAGATATGCCAAGGCATTAAGGGAAAAGGGCATGGCTTATTTTTTCAACAGGAAGGAAACTCGAGGGCAATGCCACAAATTTACTTCTGAAAAAGTTAAAGATGCCCAGGCATTATTGGACGCTGGGTATTCACAGCAAGGTACGGCAAAAAGGATAGGGGTAAGTGAAAGCGCAATACGTTACCATATCAAATCAGGACTTTTAAAAAAAAAGTAAATGTTTTCACCCCGTTACCAGCCTCCACACCCAGGGAACGTGACATTGCCGATTTTCTGGTTTCGGACATGATAGGTATAGGCGCCACACGTATTGAGGGACGGGTATTTTCTGCATTAGGCCTGCAACAATCAGAGATTTATTTTTCGCCGTGTGAAAGTGTTGAATATGGAGGGGTATTGTTTTTACTACCCTTTCTGTTAGCTAATGGTCTGTTGAGTTATAAAAAATATTATTCACAAAGGCATTCAGGATATTATGACTTTGACAGCGTGATACTAACGCTGGCATTCATGTATCTGTGTCGTGTTAAGAGTGTGGAACAATTGAAACACTACAGCCCTGGTGAAATGGGGAAATTACTAGGTCTTGACAGGATTCCGGAGGTACGTTGTCTGAGAGGGATAATTAAAGAGTTAAGCGTTCAGGAAAGAGCCTCGGAGTGGAATGCCTACCTTTCAGAGGATTGGATAAATCAGGAGGAGACGAGCATATATTATATAGATGGGCATGTTCAGGTTTATCATGGTCACCTGGCCAATCTTGGCAAAAAACACATTAGTCGACAAAAGCTTTGTCTGCCTGGGATGATAGAATTCTGGGTAAATAATGCTGATGGTTTACCCTATTTTTATATTACAGGAGAAGTTAATGAGAAACTACAGGAAGTTATAACGACCCAATTGGCTCCCCAGCTACTTGAGCTTACCGATGGTAAGGTCAGTCAGGAGGAGCTTACTGCGGATGAGTTTCTCCCCAGGTTCTCAATTGTGTTTGACAGGGAAGCATATAGTCCTTCCTTTTTCAAACATCTTTGGGAGTGTTACCGTATAGCGGTAATTACTTATAGGAAAAATGTAAAAGATAAGTGGGATGAAGAAGATTTTTCTGCTTATAATGTTGACAACGATATTGAGACTACCATGTATTTATGTGAAAAAGAGGTGGAACTCAATGGTGTTAAGATGCGAGAAGTACGAAAGCTCACCGAGTCGGGTCACCAAACCAGTGTGATCACAACCAATTATAAAATATCTACTGTTCTGATAGCTTTATACATGTTTTCCAGATGGTCCCAGGAAAATTTTTTTAGGTATATGAGGCAGGAATACGATATAGACAGGATAATACAATATGGTGTAGATGAATTAGATAAAACTATAATGGTAATTAATCAGGAGTACACCAATTTAACATGGAAGTTAAAAAAGTTAAGAGAAAGAAAAGCCAGACGACAGGCAAAACTTTATGCCTTGAAGACAGAAAATATTGAAGGAGAAATGGAACAAACCGGGAAGAATATTGAGAAACAATTATGCATCAGGCAGGAAATCGAATTAATTGAAGCAGAAGAAAAAGAGATATTGTTCAAAAGAAAGCAACAGCCATACAAGATAAGCATAGGTCAATTGCCTGAACAGGCAAGATATAATAAATTGAAAACTGAAAGTAAACACTTACAAAATATCATAAAAATAATTTGTTACAGAGCCGAAACGTCTATTTCAAATTTACTTGCTCCTCATTATCAGAGAAGTTCCGATGAAATAAGGGCGTTAGTAAAAAGTATTATATTTACAAAGGCTGATTTATATCCGGATTATCAGACAAATACTCTAACGGTAAGACTGAATAGTCTGGCTACACCCAGAGATAATGTGGCAATAGGTGAAATATGTAAAACGCTAAACGATTATGAAGCTCTTTTCCCAGGCACAAATCTCAAGTTATTTTTTAAAACTGCGACAGAGAAACCTGCGACAGGTAAGGAGTTCTGA
>MTKX01005904.1_pt1 | contig 29920 bp, 24 predicted proteins | sample 1042771 | NCBI WGS metagenome assembly MTKX01 (sample SAMN06212183, study PRJNA360534) | anaerobic digester metagenome | biome: Wastewater treatment plant; material: sludge; isolation source: anaerobic digester fed with sludge from wastewater treatment plant | place: Denmark: WWTP Randers ...
CTATTAGCCAAAAGACTGGACTCATATCAAGAAGACGAAGCTGTGGAACTAGAATTCAACCGCAATGATCGGTACTGGCAGGTTCTTTATATTACTTACGAACGATTCAAGAGTCAGTACAATGCCTGCAAAGAAAGGATCCTGTATATCATTAGACATGGGAGCCAGCCAGCTAACCAGGTCATAAAAGCCGTAACTTTCTACCCACCACCAGGAGAGCCATCTGACGAGCTAAAACAGCAAGTTCTAGAGAGAGATGGCTGCTGTCTCAGTTGCGGGAATGATACACTTCGACTTCTGCAGGTAGATCACATAATGTCTTCATATTTTGGGGGTAGCAACATATTAGATAACCTCCAAACCCTATGCGGGGAATGCAACAGGTCAAAGCTTACCCAAAAAATCAATTTCCGCGATCCACAAACAGACCTTAGCCAACCACAAGAGGGGCTCCCGCGGTTCAAAACACCCCGGGGAAGAGATGCCAGTGATCCTGAATTATGGAAACGTTTTATCCGCAAGACCATTAATTTCTTCTATAAATGCGGAGCTGTGCATTCCGTAGTTATTGGTACAAGAGGGGAGCCATTTTACAATTGGGAAATCGAACTAAAAGCAGGAAATAATCCTAAATGGTTGGAACCTCATCTAGAGGAGCTTCTTGACTGCATACAAGCCTCCAAGAAAGATGCAGGTTATGGGTATCCAATTTCAATAACCGTTTGGGCACCCGACGCAGCTGATGTTAAATTTAAGAAAGGAAGGAAAAATTGAGAACAAATTTGAAGAGAGTTATCAAGTATCAGAATAATGGAGGGCCTGTTGTTCTATGTCATTTTTAAAAGTATATAAAATAATGACATAGAACCAACGAGCGAAGAACCCAAGAATCGACCTCGTAAAATGCCCTATAATCGACGATCTGCCTCTTCCATGAGGTTTACTACCTCCCAGAAGACCCTCAATCTATGTCTCTTTTCTACTGAAAAAAAGACATCGATATATAGAACCTCTGACAAATAGTACTCCCAATGGACTCCATTAAATACCTGGACTCTATGGGAATAGAGTCTCTATTATCCGTCGCTGAAGGCAGAGACAGACTGATACTCCTCTGCCTCTACGACCTTGGTTGCAGGGTGGGGGAGCTGGTCACCACTCGCATTTCAGACATCGATTTTCATAACGGGTTCATCAGGATTCAGAGCAACCGGACAAAGACACGCCATTTCCGGANNACGCCATTTCCGGGCCGCCCGGGTGAGCCAGGGAACTTTGCAGGCCATCCAGGAGAGCCTGCAGCCCGGCCAGGAGTGGCTCTTCCCAGGCCGGAGCTCCGGACACTTAAGCACAAAGACCGTTCTCCGGACCATAGACCGGCTGGCCGAGGAGGCCGGGATCCAGGAGGTCTCACCTAGACAAAAGCTCTCCAGAAAGAAGGTCACGCCCCATATCCTCAGGCATAGCCATGTGGTTAATGCGCTCATGGCTGGCGTTCCTGTACCCATGATTCAGAAGCAGGTGGGGCACAAGAGGCTGTCCACCACGGAGATCTATGCCACTGTCGCGCCGGCACTGGTGAAGGAGGCGTATGATCTGCACGGATTTGGGCCGGCAGATCTCAGCGGTTATAGCGTAAATATTTAGCAGGATAGAAACAAAAAAAATTCAGAGAAGCAATATAACCACTTCTCCCCCCCAAAGCTCCAGCATTCCGGTTTTATGCCTATGGAGCCTGCCATCCCAATTTTATGAGAGCCTCTGTGGCATACGCTCGGAGCCATGAATTATTGAGTGCCTGGATCAGTGGTTCTACAGCTCTGGTGTCATTGAGCTCGCCAAGTGCCTCTATAACGCTCACTCGGACAACGCCAGACTCGTTTTCATCCGTGAGAACACTAATCAACGGCTCTACTGCTCTGGTGTCACCAAGTTTGCCGAGAGAACATGCAGCAGATTCTCGGACATCACGGTCCTCATCCTTGAGCCGCTGAATCAATGGCTCTACAGCTCTGGTATCACCAAGATCACCAAGTGCCTCCACAATCTCCACTCGGACAAATCCTAAACCGGTTTCATTCGTGAGCGCCTGAATCAATGGCGCTACAGCTCTGGTATCACCAAGATCACCAAGTGCCTCTGCAGCCATCCCCATAATGTAGTCGTCTCTTTTTAAGGCTTCTAATAAGGAATCGAAAGATTCCGCATGTCCGAGTTTTACCAAAGAGTAAGAAGCCCATACCATAACCGACCCTCCATTCTTAAGAACACTGGAGAGTGGATCAATTGCCCTGGTATCATTGAGTTGGCCAAGAGCTTTAGCGGCTTCTGTGCAGTCCTCATCTTTGAGCGCCTGAATCAACTGCTCTACAGCTCTGGTGTCACCAAGTTTGCCGAGAGAACATGCGGCAGATCCACGGACAACATATCCAAACTCGCCCCCATCTTTGAGCATCGCCTGGATGAGTGGCTCTACAGCTCTGGTGTCACCGAGATCACCAAGTGCCTCTGCAGCACGATATTGGACCCCCACCACATCTTCATCCGTGAGCGTCTGGATCAGCGGTCCTACTGCTCTGGTGTCACCAAGATCGCCAAGAGTCTCTGCAGCAATCTCTCGGACTTCGGGATCCTGATCACTTAAGGCGTTGATAAGCGGCCCCACAGCACGGGTGTCATTCAGCGAACCAAGATATAATGCAGCGCACCATCGGACATCGCTTTTTTTGTCCCTCAAGGCCTGTATGAGCGGGTCTACCGCTCTGGTGTCACCAAGTTTGCCGAGAGATGCTATAGCAGACTCTTGGACATCAAGGTCCTTATCCTTGAGAGCCTGGATGAGTGGCTCTACTGCCCTGGTGTCACCAAGATAACCGAGAGAAAATGCAGCAGACCATCGGATACTATCGGTCCCATCGTTAAGCACCTGGATTAATGGTTCTACCGCTCTGGTGTCACGAAGATAGCCGAGAGAACATGCGGCAGACTCTCGGACAGATCCTAACTCGTTCTCATTCGCGAGCACCTGAATCAATGGCTCTACCGCTCTGGTGTCACCAAGAAAGCCAAGAGCTTGTGTAGCATTCTCACGAACATAACTATCCTCATCCTTGAGCGTCTGAATCAATGGCTCTACGGCTCTGGGATCTTTGAGTTCCATTATGACCTTTAAAGCAGCTTCTCGTACAGCTGGATTTGGGTCATAGAAGTCCTGAATCCACTTATCCACGTCATCGGAAAACGCTGATATTGGGAATACAATCAGTAATATAGTGATCAAGGCGGCTAACTTCATTGTCGTGACCATCTTATTAGGGCTCAATCGATTTAATAGGTGATGTTGGTAGGGAACATGAGACGTCTGGGGGCCGATTCGAAGATTAGTTTGTAGGTTATACAACTCATGAGATATAGGATCAATTTGTATGCCCCTGGCTCCTTTTCTTACTAATACGTACAATTAATTTTTATATGGCTCTGCCGGTCCGGTCGCACCTAAAGCGCCCATAGGGACTTTTATTTGTGGGGGTATCATTATCGCTTTAATTTCTTTCTTTCTCTCCTCCGTGATTTTAGTATTCTCATCATCTAAGAACTCTTCAATCTCTTTATTTAGCTCATCACGAATTTTTACCATGAGCCAACCCTTATCTTCAGTCATCACCCCGGTCTCCGTTAAATGCGCACCCATTTTATTAATATTTTTCTTTATTTTTAGTAATAAATCATTATCTTTCAAGGGATCCTTCCAATTGTTACAATAATCTGACGCAATAATGGTATCATTCGGTTTTTCGTAGCTTTGAAGGAATTCGATAAGTATTCTTGCGTGAATGACAAAGGATTCTATAAACGCATTACATTCAGGTGAATTAGGTTTAGACATAAATGCAAGTGTAGGCATCTTGTTTAGCATACAAACTACATACCGCAAATTCCAAGTTGCCTTTTCTAATGTTTCTATAGAAATAGGCGTTCTGGATTTTTTCTCCGTTTCATAGCCACATCGAGGGCACCTCATAATTTCACCGTTTTCTATAGTTCGCACAATTACTTTTAAAACATTGTGGTTTTGATGCCGGGATCTCATCCCCCGCACTAAGCAGATCTCTTGGTAGCTCCTGAAAATTGCAGCCTTTGCCGATATTTAAGGCCTGGGCCTTGATTGAATCATCTCTCCAGGACCTCTCAAATCCCTCTGGAGGCGTACTCGTGAGGTGGACCTGGCGGCGAACACAGGTCGGGTCAGTCAAGCCCAGGCTAGCAGTCAGCAACGGTAAGGCCCGAAAGTATCAGCCGACGTGCCAGGCTTGAAAAGCAATGGATAAACACCCCTCCCTGAAATGGTCGGTCAGAGAGATGTTCTGCTCCGGGGATATATAATTCTAAACCTTCCACCGAGCTTTGGTAGATAGGATGATATGTCGCGAATAAAACCGGCAGAAAATCCTAATCTTTGACATATTAGGCAGATTAATATAAAACACTAAAAAGATATAAGTTAGAATTTTTAAATATTTTATATAGCTGATCCAGCCTTCTGATACTCTTTTCTGGAGCCCTGTCCAGGGAATTTATTATAATAATAGATCTTTGCACTTGCTTAGCTCATGAACAATCCAGAAGTATGCTTATATATGACCTTAAAACACAATGTCATACGAGGGGTCCTTTTATGGGCGAGGGAAAAACCAGGATTAGCNNAGATTCAGCAATAGATCCCACGCCCTGAACTATGCTTTGTATGTGCTCAAGCAAGCCGAAAGCGCGGGGGCAACCTCATAAAAATGAAGGATGGGATCTACTAGAGAATAAAGAATAACAGCTCAGTCCAGGGCTGGCACCCTGGGCCGAACAAGGGATAAAAGGACTTAAGGACCTACTTATGACAAAAATAGCTCTGGCTAGCATATATAGTTTTGCATCGATAGAGCAGATGCAGGCAACCTCAGAGGGTTTTTTCCAAAAATTCCAGGCTATCCCAGCATTGCTTTTCAGAGAGCTAACTCTACCAGAGACAATATTATAACTAAAAAACATAATATTAGCAAATAATAGTTAGTAAAATTTGGTTCCGGTCCAGGTGCTCGCAACACCTGGACTGGGATACTCCGAGCAGGAGCGATCGCATATGGTAGATTTAGCCTTGGCTGTAATAAATAGCTTTGGATCCGGACCTGGTACAGGCACCTTGCCAGGCAACATAGAGCCGACAAAAGAATTCACCTCAACGCTCAGGGAGGCGATCTGAATGGATTGCCTCCAGAGAGAAGAGACTATCGAGATCCCTGTCTCCGAGCTTCAGGCATTCTTCGAGGACATGATTCAGGTTTATAATACCCTGAACAAGGTCCTCAAGGAGGGCGGAATCATGAGAGGCCGGATGCTGGCCGAGATGAACGTCAAGGCGAGCAGGGCGGTAAAGCAGGAAAAGTCGCCAATTGGAAAGCTAGTTCTTCTTAATGCCTATATCAAGCAGGAGATCAGGCATATCCATGATGCCTTGAAGGCCAGGCCGAATTTGGCCCCAGCTGAAGAAGGAAGGATCAGGCAGGCAGTTACAAAGATCCAGCTGAGGGCTTCGGCCATCGTGGAGCACATAAAGACCATTGCACAGGGGAAGAGAGAGATTTCCTTTAATTCCAGCCAGGCCAGGGACTTTCTTTCCGGCCGGGAGGGAATTCCGCCCAGCCGACGCGACACCATTCGAGCTCTGAGAAGAGCGGAAAGGATTTGTCCTGCCCTAGACTGCGATCATACTCCCAATGATGGCCGCCAGACAGTGCGATTGACAGCAAAAACTGATGATTTAAAGATTTCTGATATTATAAAAATAGAGCGTGACTGTGACTCAAGGCAACGGTCAAAACTTGATGAGCTTAAGATTGTATTCTTTAACGAGGGGGGGAACTATGCCTGATTTGAGGGCGATGATGAGCTAAAAAGGATACTGACTTTATTCTGGCGGGCAGAAAGACTGTAGCTGGACGCTAGCTCTAGTATACGGTATAGCAACGAATCGAGGCAGAATCATTTATAATAGCAATTGAATATTACTTATTTAAGAAGATAAATATTCTCTTTGGACCGTTGCCAAAGGCAACGATGAATTAATCCGTCCTTCCATTTCTGTAAAAATGGCCTATTGATATTTTTTTCCGTCCAAACTACTTATCCTCGCAGACCAATTAGTCTTCCATGACATGAGTTCTTGAGCTGATAAGGCTGATTGGCCCCAAAAGGCAGCTGAGTGTCCCTTCAGAGAGAGTATCTCAAGCAAGCTCCAAGGCCCTGGTGCTCCAGGCGGCCATGGAGATCCTATCCGAGGTCTTTGGATTAAGGATCTCTGAGATGGAGGAGATGCTACTGGAGAAGGGCGAGGCAAAGGCCCAGTTATATGGTGCAAAAGATGGGCTCTGGCCGGAGAGCTTTTATATGGAGCAAAAGCCCAGCTCATCAAGCAACCATGTGGAACTCTAACTTTTCTCGATCTCTTTTTCTATCTTCTCAAACAGGTCTGGGTATTTCTCCCTGAAGGCTGCCTCGAGGGTCTCGCTCACCTCTCTGCTCATGGAGAACCTGGCCGTCGTGAGCTGGAGGTAGCGGAGAGCTGACATCACCAGAGGCGACCAGGTAGAGATCCTGGGGCTCTTCAGTGCTTCAGAGATGGCCTGTTCCAGGATCTCTTCATCGACCTGTCCAGCAGTTTGACCGATCCTGACGGCAGGAGAGCGTTGTCGGCCCTTGACCACTCTGCTCTCTGATGTCTTTTCTTCTTCCTCTCTTCTGTCAGGAGTAATTACTCCTAACTTTTTACTATCTAACTCTGACTCAGGAGTAACTACTCTTGACTCCTTATTATCTAACTCTAACTTTCCAGTAATTACTTCCTTATCCTTACTAATTACTCCCGACTCATCACTAGTTACTCCTGGCCCGTCAGCGACTACTACTGACTTCTCACTATGTACTTCTGACTCTGGAGTAATTACTTCTGACTTATTACTAGCTACTTCCGCCCCAGAAGTTAGACTTTGCTCTTTACTAACTACTACTGACTCACTAGTAGTTACTCCTGACTCAAGAGCCTTCTCTCCTTCTCCCTCTTTCTCCTCTGGTTCAGAGAACAGGGCACCAATCCCTTTGCCCAGGGCTTCTCTACGGGCCAAGAGCTGACACCTCCTCGGATAGTTGTTTATAAGCCAGAGCGCCGGCAGACTCCGGGTCATACAGGCATATGGGCTGGCCGTGGCTGGGGGCTTCGGCCAGCTTGACGCTCCTGGGTATTATGGTCTGGAAGACCTCNNTCCTTGAAGAAGCTCCTCACCTGTTCCTCCACCTGCTTGCTGAGGTTGGTCCTGGCGTCGTACATGGTGAGCACCACCCGGCGGGTAGGCTTGCTCCCCAGCCTGGTCTCTACCATTTTTACGATCTTTATGAGCTGGCTCATGCCTTCCAGGGCGTAGAACTCCGCCTGCAAGGGTATCAAAAGCAGGTCGCAGGGAGTGAGGCTGTTGATGGTGAGCAGCCCCAGGCTGGGTGGAGTGTCTATGATCACGTAGTCGTAATCCTGCAAGGGGGTAATCTTCTCCTTCAGAATCAGCTCCCGGGCGATCTGGTTGGCCAGCTCCGGCTCTGCGCCGGAGAGGTCGATGTTGCAGGGGGCGATGAAGAGGCCTGGGATCTCCGTGGGAAGGATGGCATCCTGGAGGGGTGCATCCCTCACCATCACGTCGTACATTTGGCTCTTCAGGTGCCATTTGTCTATGCCTAGGCCGGTGCTGGCTGCCCCCTGGGGGTCGAGGTCGATCAGAAGGACCTTTTTGCCCTTGAGTGCGAGGTATGCAGCGAGGTTGATGGCCGTGGTAGTCTTGCCGCACCCTCCTTTATGATTGCAGACGGTAACCACCCTCATGAGTAATTAGTAATTAGTGGGGAGTAATAAGGGTTTGGGTGATATTGTGATAGGATGGCTGATCGATAGCAGAGTGCCTTATAACTATTTACTACTTATGAGTAATTACTAATTAGTAGCTAAAGGTTGGTAATTACTAGATACTAACTACTACTCACATCCTCAGACACAACCACTCCTTCTCAGCCATGGTATTTCCCTTCCTAAAATCTTGGATGGCCAATGCACGCTGAAATGCTATCAACCTTGAGGTTCTGAGCCTGCCTCCAGAATCAACTACGCCCCGAATTTGAAGCGGTCTCAAATATGGTTCTATGTCATTTTCACAAGTATTAAATAGAATGCCATAGAACTAATTTAGCATGCACAAAACCACCTCCGGTGAGAAGAGAAAGGCTTTGCGAAAGGAGGCCCTGGAGCTGGCCACACAGGCCAGGGCGGCCATGAAGGCAGCCGGCGTCCTGCCCCAGGCCGGTCACAAAGCCCGGGAGCTGCAGGATGAGGCGGAGCGGCTCCGGGCGGAGGCGGAGGCTCTCAAGGATCGGGCCCGGCTGGAGGACCTCTCCATCTGGACCATGGAGAAGGTCAAGAGCAGCAAGAAGGGCAGCCGGACCTACTATTATTGGATGGCTACCTGGAGGGAGGGGAGCCGTACCAGAAATGTGCACCTGGGAAGCTGTGCCAGGATGGATGCAGATGCCGCTCTGCAGAAGGCCAAAGCCATGAAGGCCGAGGCCCTGGGAATCAAGCTCTGAATATCATTAGATCAGATTGTATGAAGGAGGGTCTACGAAGGATCAGGATGGCCAATTCTCTTCGTCTTTCTGCCTAATGTTTCTGCTGGCCGCACTACGGTTATAGCATCTCATCCCATCAGTGTGCATCAACTTACGGGCCGTTTGAGTGATAGAGACTCTCGTTTATATTTTGACCGCTATTCGTCATCCACATCAGTATCCATCATGATCTTATCTATCGAATCTGAGAATGGTTGGAAGACGCCACCACAGACTTCCTCGATCATCTTACGCAACTGTTCTCTACGATCCTCTACAAATCCGTCCCAATTGTTGGTGCTCAGGTTGTCTGGATGTATTGCATGTGACCTCAAGATATCATCAAAGATTGGAACCTCCAACCGTTTTCTCCAGATCTCCACATATTCTGACGGGGGTCTCCCACTGATGCTGCGGTTTACCGCAGCACTGATCAAAGTCTTGTTCACAATGGTATTGGCCCTAGGGTCATCTATTTTGAGTTGCTTCAGGGCGTCGGTGGGAAAGATGTGGTGGTGATCTTGGCGCGTCTCGTAGAATAGAGAAGTGTTGAGACGGCCTCCCCCACTGAAGTCCCTCGCTCCCGTATGTGCTAATAAACAGAGCACACCTTTATAGATGGCATTGCGGATTGAGGAGATTTCTTGTAGCGCATCAGACCTGAAAGTAAAGGTTCGGACAGCTTCTGGCTGGGGCCCTCCCTCGACCCAGTCTACCACTTGCTCAAAATCAATGCCAGAATTGGATTCTACCGGACCGCTATATCTCTGGGAAAAGACGCTGCACCAGTACCACTGCCGCACTTTTGGCCAGGCGGCTCCAACGCTCACCTCGCCCTTTCTGTGTCTGATATCTGCGAATATGGCGGTCAGGGGAATGATCATTGTAGTATAAGGAAGGATGCGCTCTGAGAGTATGCCCTGTTCAGCCATGAACTTAGAAGCCTCTCTGTAACCTTCTACCAGGATATCCCACCACTTCTCGACGGTATGCCGGCCAAGCTCCATTAGGTCGTGCTTACGACAGGCCACGGCAAGACGAGCCCCAGGGTTTGCTCTCTTCCTTTCTATGGAATCCAAGAGGGCTATGCTTTGCAGAAATGCCGTGCCAGAGAGTGGTTGCATGGACATGATTTTCCGGGAGGAAAATTTCTTCTTAGTCTCGTCCCACTTTTCATTAAGATAGAATCCCTGAGCCCATAATATAGCAGTACAGAGGTCGAAGACATCAAGAGGCATGCCGGTACTATTGACTTTCTCAAAAATGTGACAGATGGCACTCAGCGGCATGTCTGGTCGCAACTCGACGACTGGAAACGGATAGTTCCTGATGCGGTCCAACCAGGGCTGAACAAGATTGCTCCAAGTATTATCCAGTTCAAGGTAGCGATCCATGTCGCGGTTCGATTGATTCACCAGGTACATCTTCTTCCAATCTGCCAGCTTGCCATTAGCGTCGAAAAGGAGACCAAGAGGTAGAGCACCAGCGGCCATCTCGTCCTCGGAGGTGGTCAATCGATATCTAGGAGTAAGGCCAGAATAACGAATCCGCTGTCCATCTTTCTCCTGAAGCACATAAAAGAGAGCACCATCTAAAAAGGGATCGCCGATTTCTATGCTCCCATCTGGGTCGGACATGAGGTGAGGTACGTCAAGATAGAAGTGGAACCGCCTGCCTTTATACAATACGCCGTCGAGTCTGTAAAGAGCCTGGTATAGGCTAGTGAGCCTCTGTTGGCCATCCAAGACCATAAGGTTTGGCTTGGCTATAAGATCATGACCCGATCCTTCGAAGGGCCGAAGGGCAAAGCTGGTTGATATCACAGGCATAGTGAGAAGACTGCCCGCAGGATATCGATAGGCTACCGAAATAATGAGTGCATGAACTCTCTCGGGCTCCCAGCTCCAGGGACGCTGGAAGTTGGGCAGGGCGATTTTATGAGTATGAATATCTGCTAGCAGCTCGTTGAGTGGCACTGCCTTAGGCGTGAACAAGCTTCCTTCACATGCGATAGACAGAACGGTCCCTCCTTGATCATCTTGTGAATAGTGGAAGCGTAATTAAGCTATCGCCTTCTCGCCCATCTAACACATATCAGCGACTTGCTTGGTTGTCTGTCCTGGTATTAAGCATCTGCCAAAGAGATAATCAGCGAAGAAGATACCGAAAGATGCATTTACGGCCGGCTTCTTAGCTCTTCCTGCGGGAGTCACGATGGAGAAGGAACAACAGAAGGAGAAGATACTAAGTCACCCCAAGCCATTGTCGCCCAACCAGCGCCTGGCCGTGCTCAGCGACAAACGACACATAAGGATCATCGCTGGCGCAGGGGCAGGCAAGACCGAGACCTTGACTCGTAGAATCGTTTACCACCTAATATACGAGGAGATCGACCCGGCCGCCATAGTGGCTTTCACCTTCACCGACAAGGCCGCCCAGGGCATGAAGAGCAGGATCTACGACCGGCTCAAAGATATGGGCCGGGACGACCTCCGCGCCCGTATCGGAGATCTCTACGTGGGCACAATCCATGGGTATTGCTATCGGCTTCTTACAGATTACTTCAACTACGGCAACCACGATTCATTCGACGAGAACCAGGAACGAGCCTTCCTATCGATAGTAGGCAAAGACCTGGGCCTCGCTGACTCAGGCAACTATATCCGAAACTGCAAAAACTTTCTCGAGACCGTGAAGGTAGTGGAAGGAGAACTTATTCCTGATGAAACCCTCCTGGTGGACTCCCCTGGGTTCCTCGAGAAGCTCAACCTGTACAAATCCAAGCTGGCTGAGAACAAGCGCCTGACCTACGATAGAATGGTCAGCCTAGCCGTAGAGAACCTCGAAGAAAAGCCAGGCACCCTCCGGCATATCAGGTGTCTTCTGGTCGATGAATATCAGGATATTAACCGGGCCCAGGAGAGGTTGATCCAGCTCATAGGCAGGAACGCTGGCATATTCATCGTAGGCGATCCGAGGCAGACGATTTACAAGTGGCGTGGATCAGACGAGACCTGTTTCGAGGACTTTGCTGATGTCTACCCGGACGCCGAGACCATCTACCTGACGGAGAACAGAAGAAGCGGAAGAGACATCATTGGTTTGGCGAACGCCTTCTCAGACCGCTTTGAGACCATCCAGTACGACCACATAGATCCCACGAGAGATGATAGCGGCATAGTGGCCCGCATGGTGGCGAGCAGCGAGAGAAGAGAGGCGGAATGGATCGCTGCCCAGGTAGAGAGCTACATTCGCCGAGGGCTTTGCGAGTACTGCGACATGGGGATTCTCCTAAGAAGCGTGTCGACCTCCGCTCCACCTTTCATAGATGTGTTCCGGGACAGAGGCATACCTTTTATCATCGGCGGTGGTGTGGGGCTGTTCAGAAAGGACGAGGCCCGGGCCTTAGGCATGCTGTTCTCCTGGCTCTTCGAGAAGTCCTACTGGAAGCTCGATCCCCTAAAGTCTTACTCCATTATCGATGGAAAAGATCTGCTTCCTTATGCTATCAGAGCCTGGAAGGCTGCAGTTCCCTATTCTCTGCCAGGAGGCATCGAAGACAGGCTGAAAACCTGGAAGAACACAGTCCTCTCGGGAGAGTTCAAGCACTTCACTGAAGCTTATCAAAGCTTGCTGACCCTCCTGGGCTATCTTGCTCTCGACCCCGAGGATGCCAATCAGGCCGTGATCATGGCCAATCTGGGCAGGTTCAATACTATCCTCACCGACTACGAGACGGCCGCCATGCTGGGCGGAAACGACAGAGACTGGGCCCGGGATACGGCCGGGCTGTTCGAGTATATCACTGGCCATGCCAATGGCACCTATGATGAGCAGATAGGCGAGGACCTCCAAGGGATTAATGCTGTCCAGATCACCACCATCCACCAGGCCAAAGGACTGGAGTGGCCTATTGTATTCATGCCGGCCCTGATGTCTAACAGGTTCCCCTCAAAAAACACAGGAAAGCAGAAAAAAGTCATGATCGGACGAGATCTCTTTGATGTAGCCAGATACGAAGGCTCCATCGAGGATGAACGCCGGCTCTTCTACGTAGCCGCCACCCGGGCCAAGGATGTGCTCGTATTCAGCTCGTTTAACGGCCAGAAGAAGGATGTATTCGAGAGCTCTTTTGTCTCGGATCTGCCCCGGGGATCATATCTGAATCTATCTGAGAATGATCTGTTGCCTGCGTATACGGTCACCAAGGGTGGTGATCCAGAGGACATCCAGACCTTCAGTGCCGGGCAGATAATCGCCTACAAGACATGCCCCTATGCTTACAGATTGAACCATATCTGGGGATACAGGCCTGGGTTCTCCGAGTATCTAGGGTATGGTAAGACCCTTCACTTCTGCCTCAGGTTGGCATCTGATCTGATAAAGAAGCAGGGATGCAGCCCAGTAAATGCCATCGAGACCGCATTAGACGATCACTTCTTCTTGCCCTTCATCGTCAGCGACCGAAGCGAGAGGATCCAGGAGGCTGCTCGAAACAAGCTGATCCAGTTTGTCAAAGAGAGGGCAGAAGACATGAAGCAGATCAAAGAGGTGGAGGCGAGGGTGGAGTTCCCTCTGCAAAAGGCTACTGTGACCGGCCGGATCGATGTTTTACTCCACGACGGCAACTGCTTTGAGATCCGGGATTACAAGACCTCCAAAGACAGCACAACCCACGACGACTCGGCCATCCAGGTGCAGATGTACGCCTTGGGAATGAGCATGACTGGGGAGGCCATATCTAAGGGGTCTGTAGCTTATCTGGACGATGCCTCACTCCGAGAGGTGGGGGTTAGCGAAAGCCACCTGGCCAGTGCAAAAGAGGCAGTCGAGAGGCATATTTCTGGTATAGTGACCAAGGACTTCAAGCCGCTGCCCGGGGAGCAGTGCGGAAGCTGCGACTATGGGGCGATCTGCAGATGGAATGGAAGCAAACATAGGCAAAGCTGACCGTACAGAGCTTTAACGGGCTTTCTTGCCTAATCTTCCTTCGCTCGGCTCGATCAATCCTTTTAAAAACCGCAATATGTATATAACTGTTAAACTGATGCATTTGTCGTCGATATCTTAAAAATATTCGATCGCACAATAGCGTAATCAGAGGGAATCATATATGACAAAGGTATTAAGCACTATAAACTTAAAAGGTGGGGTGGGCAAGACCTCAATCACATTAGCACTAGCGGAATTCCTTGCTGTAGAGCATGATAAAAAAATACTCGTAATAGATTTGGATCCTCAAACAAACGCTACAGTTGCGCTCATGGAAGAAGCAGCATGGCTAGACAAAAACACTAAGGGCGAAACGCTTCTTCAGTTATTTAAAGATAAGTTGGATAGCACATCTATATTTGATATAAACAAAGCAATCGTAAATAAAGTATCCAATCTGAATGGCGGTATCGAGAATTTAAGTTTGCTTCCGTCAAGTCTAGGTCTAATCGATATCCAAGACTCTTTAGCACAGATTCCAGCAGGCAATTTTTATGTCACAAGTCCCGTTGATATCCTAAAGGAAGCTATATCCGGTACCATTAGTCAATACGACTTTGTTCTTATTGATTGTCCACCAAATCTTGGGATAATAACACTAAATGGAATAAAAATATCCGATTACTATATTATTCCCACTATTCCAGATATCCTTTCGACATATGGTATACCTCAAATTATCACAAGAATAGAAAACTTTAAAAAGGCAAGCAAAAGCACCATAGAACCTCTTGGTATTATTATTTCGATGTATCGTCAAACCAAACTTCATAGTACCATCATAGATAGCCTTAGACATGATGCACAAAAGGGAGATATCCCTAGAGTTTTTAATACGATGATACCTTCTAGGGTAAAGGTCGCTGAGGCAGCTGACTTCAAAGCATCAGTAAATACCTTAAAACAAAAATATGGTTATGGAGACGACTATACCACATTTCAGAACTTAACCGATGAGGTATTAGGCCATGTCAAATAATACCAGTGGGTCCGAGAACGCAAAAAAAATAGCCGAAATCCTGCAATTGCTCGCTAAAAAAATTGAAGAAAATCCAGAGATACTGGAAGGAATTGAAGTTATTCCTCAGGTCAAGCCTAAGCGAAAGTCAAAAGAGGTTATTTCTCTCGATTTCAGTATATACCAAATTTTTTCCGACAACGGGGAACAAGCACTGAGAGAGAAACTCTCTTCTCTTGATTTAAAAACCTTAAAATATATAATAAGCAAAAATAGTTTTGATCCAGCAGGTTTAGCTCGGAAATGGCGTAATAAAGATAGGCTGATTGATTTTATCGTCGAAAGAGTATCGGCCCGGAGCAAAAAAGGGAACGTCTTTAAAACGCTGTGAATAACGTACCATGTCCTGCATATCTGTGGCCGATATGGAGCTTCTGTATTCTTGACGAGCAAGGTAAAAGAGATCAATCCTGATCTCCCCATCAGACAATATTATCGCCTTGATCTTTTCCAACTCGGTGAACAGTCCGTCTACCGAATAAATTTTATTCAATCCAGCATCACCCATCATCCTTGTCAACGACGGTGTAAAAAATGCTATGGCTGGATAAAAGGACAGCCTCTCTAGGTTTCAATAGGCTCCGGTCCGTCTTCCTGGCCCTGGGTGAGATCATCCTCTCCTTCTTCAATAGCGGGAGCAAGCTCTATCTGGGGTAGCTGTGTGGCCTCCTGGAGTTTTGCTCTCTTCCTGTACTCCTTCAGCTCTCTTTTCTGCTCAGCAACGGCCTGCTCATACCAGTATCGCATCATTTTCGCTGCATCTTCCTTGGCCAGATCACTCATATGGTTCCTCTCAGCCCAATCGGAGAAGGAATCCGGCCTGAGTGCAGTGTAAACATTAATCCTCCGTTCCACTGCTTGTTTCCATATCGCTTCCTCAGGAGTACTCGGCCCGAAGTCCTGCTTAACTTCTCCATAAAGGCCCACGGTTTTCAGGACATGGACTGCCGTTGTTATCGCCACCTTTTCGTCTGGGGATGAGAGACCACTGGTGAGCACATTAATAGCTTCGTAGACCAAAGCCTTGAGCCGGAGCTTGGCATCTGCCCAAAGCTCTTCTCTTCTGATGCTCAATTCGGCGCTGAAAAACGGGTTTTTGTGCCATTTTGTGACCGTCTCCCGCCTGACTCCGACAGCCTCCGCCACCTCGCGGTCCGTCTTGCCTAAAATCAAAAGATCGATAGCGTTGAGCTGCTCAGGCGTCAGCTTAGGAGCCTCTGACCTCTCCTGCATCAACTCAAAAGTCTTAGTTATTTGCTCTTGAGTTAATGTCATTCAACCTCTTGTGGCTTCTGAGCATCCGATATTTTGCTCTCTTGATCTTCTCGGCCTCTTTCAGATCACCCTGGGATCTGAGTGATCTCTCCCAGGCTTCGCAGTCTCGGACGCGCTTTCCGATCAGCTCTATAAAATGTTCAGCAGATAGGTCCTCACGCTGAATGGAGGAGCAGGCCCTGGATCTGTCCATCTCGTCCGGGTTCATGAGAGTCCAGCTTCTTCCATCGCTTTCTCCAGCCTGCTCCTGGCCAGATCCTCGACCTCATCTTCTATCCCGAATAGATCGACTTTAAAAGGATCCCTGCCCTTACCTTGGGCAGTCAACTCCACCCGGGCTTCGTATCGCAGATCCTCCATGATTACGTCCTCGGGCGTCGTGGGACCACTTGCTGGAAGGTCTGTATCGCCCAGGAGTCGAACTCCTTGTAGTACATACTTGGCAGCGGCCAGGGACGTTTTGGGATCGCCGCTATCAAGCTGCAGTTCCACCGCATCTAGAGCTCGATTGGCCAGGGATTTCAGTCGTACTCGAGCCTCCCACCACATCCTGGAACGCTCCCTGTTCAATGTGGCAATAAAGAGGACATCATTATTGCGCCATTCCCATATTGTCTGCCTGGCCACACCCACGGTCTCGGCAACTGCTCTGTCACTCTTGCCCAGCAGGAGATGCTCTATGGCATTCATCTGCTCCTGGGAAAGCTGTCGGATTTTGTCAGATTTTGTCGCCTTGTCCATCTTCATTCCTCGACTTCCCTGACTTCAGACCAGGGGCGGATGAGCAGCCCGCCGTTCTCCGTATCCGGCACAATTGCCAGGTTACCACCTTCTCCAAGACCCAGGAAATCGGCCAATACCGAGGGAATCGATAGTCTGTAATGGCCTCTTCCGTCTTCGGCTAGCTTTCTTTTATATACTATGTTCTGTTTGTACAAACTATCACCCATTATTGTCCTAATAAGACACTAATGATATTTAAATCTTTGTACAAAAAGGATAAATTATGCAATTGATTAGACAATTGTCCTAATAGGTCCTGCATTTGCTTTGCTCCCAAAGCCGATATACTTGCCACGTGGGCACGTCTTGCAGTAACAACCTACAAGATCTCCGCATTTATCAAGCAGAGTCGAGCAATTGAATGGCTTGAGGCCCTTGCTGTAGATTGATTCTATCTGGTGCATGGTGTAATCGAGCTTGAAATCATCCTGATGCTTGAATAGGTCAACAGCGGCCTCCTTTGACAACCCGGCATTATAGGCATCAATAGCTATAGCCGTCCTGGCAGCATGACCTGGTCCGCCACGAAGCAGGACATGGGAATCAATCAGCTTTTGCAGACAAGGACGTAATTTGGAACATCTTGGCGCAGGTCTGTTATCCGAGACAGATGCACGGATCGGATTTTGGACTGGCTTTCTTTGTAGCTCGGGAACTTCAAACAAGCGCACCAGGCCCGGGAGAGGCACGAACTCGAGGGGCTCGAAGGTTTGGGGATCGAGAAAACCTGATCTACGGCCGGTTTTGTTATGGATGCACAGCGGAAGCTTGACGGGATTGCCAAACTCTGCTTTGTCCGAGTTGATGCTCTGCTGCTTCGGCCAGATTTCACATTTGATTCCAGCTTCTGCTGCTATCTGCCGGCTAAACTTGAAAGCATTATAGGTCCTCGTGGGAACCAAGAACACCCAAACATGGTATGAGTCTTCAGAGCCTGATGCTTCTAGCAGATAGGGAATGGAATAACTATCCAGCACAGCAAGAAGCCTCTTGACATCCTCCCTAACTTCAGGGTTGCTGTTATAGTGGTTATCGAGATCATAGCATATCCAAGAGACTCTGTCATCTCTACCAATTTGGTAGACGGCTATGCAGAACCGGTAACCTTGCGGCATGAGCTGGGCTCGGACATGCCGCTTGATGGCATCCAAATTTATATCGTCAAGCGATTCGGTGACTTTATGATAACCCCATTTTTCATGCCGAGTATCACGATACTGCTTGGCATAGCAGTCCGATCGATTGACAAAGTAAACGCCAAGAAACAGAGCTAATTGGTCTGGGGCACCGTGCCAAACCTTGACATAGTTGGGGAGAAACTGCCCATTTTGCCTATAACTATTAGTATAGGCATTTTGGGCACTTTCTCCCATGATTTGACACTCAATAGCACGGTTGAGAATGTTCTCAATGTCGACCTTGCCTCGCTTCAAGGCTATAATGTTCTCGAAACTCTCGATGCCGGCAATATACTCTCTAACAGAATGTCGTTCTCTGTGGCTAGCCGTCCGCTCCTCTGAGAAAATCCTGGGTGGCTCGATTGGGTTATCAACCTGGACCTTGAACTTTGGTGTCCTTGCTATATAGCCGTCTGGCAGCTCAAACTCGCGGATCTCCAGCTGCTCAAGCCGTCGTCCGCTCCCCCATGAGACCACATCGGCGACCTGTTCTGCTCTTATACCTATGCAGTAGACTTTGCTCTCCACTTCGCCTTCTGGATCTTTGACTCGGCTCCAAGCCTGCCAGCTGGCCGCCTGGACGCTCTGGGCTCGAAGGGACTGGGAATGCAGCCACCTGTCCTCGATGTCTCTGCCCCGGGCCAGATGATCATAGGCATTGCTCGGAACCTCGGCCAGGCCGACGGCTATGCAGACTCTATCATCCCTGGCTACGCCTATGGTCATGTCGCTGCGATAGAAGTCGACCTTTGGAGCGGCCGGACCCAGGGTTTCGTGGAGACTCCGCTGTATTACGTTCGCTTTACGTGAGTTTGGTGCCAGGATGTAGACTCCTGCTGACTCATCTTTGCAGATTTCCACGATTCTATCTACGATCCTGTCGAGGCTGCGGGCGAAGTTGCGAGAGCTCAGCCTCCACCTGTCCGGGTAGACGCTCATCCTTGCATTGGTGTTCCTCAAATCGGGGAATATCACATCCTGGACAAACTTTCCCGAGAGACCTTCGAAGAACTCCGTAGAAGGCTCGATGAGGGTGGCGGAACTGTAGATGTGGTCAGCATAAGGGACGTACTCCGTGAGGAAGTCTCTCAGGCATCTATGAAAGGCTCCCACGTTGCCTGAGATGTATGTCCTTCCTTCTGCGCCCTCATTCTCACGTATGTAGGATACGGCCGCCCAATATCCGCCCATGATGCTCACGATATCTCGTATGGCCAGGATTTCGTCGTCTCTCAAGCCCAGTTCTTCTCTTCTCTGTGCCAGGGAGAACAGTTCGTTCCAGGCCGCAGACAATCTCTTGAATCCCAGTTCATCCTTGAGGGGGATGGTCTTGGAGAGGTGTTTGCCCACGTATCCAGCATCGCCTTCTGCTTTCAGGATAGTTAGCAGCTCCAGATTCTCGTTGCAGAAATCCACCCAGCGTTGGCTGATCTCTGTGAGCATCTTGTATTCTTCCGGGATGGGCACAGAGTAAAAAGCCTGGACTCTTGCGGCCGATGGGAGGGCTATTTCATGGGCTTCGTCCAACAGCACTATCTCGGCCTGGGCCAGCTTATGTTTTATCTGCCGGGCGACCTCCGATTTGCTCAGGATCAGGGCATTCAATTTGGCGTAGGTTAACGAGACCACAGGAGGTTTATCCGCCTTTAGGATCTTAGTGACAGCGCACTGTCCCATCGAAGGACATTCCTTGCAGTCCGGCAGTGGGAGTGGTATCTTGGCCAAGAATCGGTCATGCTCTATCTGCTCCTGTAAAATGGGGCAAAAAGAGTTAGCTGGGACGATGATAGCTCGTCCCATGCTGGCTCTCATCACAGTCTCGGAGAGGATCTTGCCGGTGGGGCTCAGCACTAATATCGGCCTTTCCGCCTCCATCGCCGCCAGAACTGCCGAAGTGGTGAACCCGGCCCGGGTGGTCTTGAAGACCTTGCAACTCCCGGCCTTCAGAACCTCGGAGGCGGCGGCGACCAGTTCAGGATCTATGTTCTTCATTGTGCTGTCGCCTCTGCGGGAGCGTTTGCCCGAGTTGCGTCCCATCCTCTTTTCTTTCCGTACCACTTTTCGTAAATTTTCTTTCTTTGAGCGGGAGAGATATCGAGTTTCCTATACAACTTGTGTCGAACGTCTCTGAAAATCCTTTCTTGTTTTGCTGTTCGACGTTTCCGGTTCCAAGTGTTCTTTAGAAATTTGCTTTCCCAATTAGTGATGATTCCCCGCTTGCTTGCGTAGTCAATGATCGCGGGGTTGATACGTCCTTCTCTGAGTGCCGGAAAGATGCGTCTTAGGCTATCAAACTCAGGTGATACCTGGTTGATGCAGCAATTTCCAACTTTCAAAACAGTGTTATTGACCACGTTCTCGATTTTGCAGATTTCGCATATCGGATAATGCCCACATGCACAGGTTTCGGCGCAGTAGATATCTACGAAGCGAATATTTACCAAACGCCATTCTAGCTTCGCATCTTCCCACCCTTTGGCTTCCGAGTACCTAAGAAGCACAGGGATTATGGGTGCAGTCTTTTCTCCGTTCTCCGAAACCCTTTTAGGTAATGACTCAATTGCGGATATCTAATCACCTCACAGATTGACTCAGAGGTTACACTAGGGCAGTTTTCTGGGATGCAACCACCATTCTGAAGAGATCTGGTGATAATCCGGAACAGGGAGCTGGAACCTCCCTGGTCCACATAACACCAACAATCTGTTATCGCCCTTTTTTTGTTCCCTCCTTGTCAAAACAATGGCTATGTTCTTTTGGTATTTAAAAATTGTTGTCGATATTAGCTACTTAAAACAATTGGCTTTTGGTAATCGATTACACAATAACAAAGTTATAACAAATATCTCCACCCATCTCGTCTTAAATTCTCTTTACGGACCTCGTAATTGGGCAGGATAAGATGTAAGAGCTCCCAGAAACTCGCAGAATGGTCCTTGTGCTTCAAGTGGCACAGCTCATGCGCCACCACGTACTCGATCTGGCTCAACGGCGCCATGATCACTCGCAGATTGATGTTCAGCACGCCGTCCTGGGAGCAGCTGCCCCAGCGTTTGGCCTGGTACTTCACCCGGAACTGCGGCGGCTCAATGCGCAACCTCTCAGAGTAGCGGTCAATGATCACCCCTATCTTTTCCTGGGCATGGGCACGATACCATCTCCACATGGTCCGCCGCACGGTCTCTCGCCTGTCCTGCACCGGCATGGACTGCAGCAGAGTGACCTCGAAGAATTTCCCCCGCAGCTTGACGGGGATTCGCTTGGTGCCATATTGTATCTTCAGACGATACTGCCGGCCCAGATAAAGAAAAGTCTCGCCGCTTACGTACTCCCGGTTGACAGCGAGCTGGTTCATCTGCTCGAACCAGTCCAGCCTCTCCTTGACCCACCCCGCCTTCCTCTTCAGAGCACCCTGGATCTCCTCTTGGCTCAGATCGGCCGGTGCCAGAACCTCGACCTTCTTGTTAGGATGGACGGCGATGGACATGTTCTTCCGCCGGGAGCTGTACTTGACTTCGTAATCTATCTGACTGGTTCCGAACTCGATGCTGGCAGTGGCCGTCAACCGGGAAACCTCCGGGCGGCGAGATCCACAAGCTGGGTGGTGAGATCTTGGAGGTCGTTGCCGGAGAGCTTAGACCTCAGGAGGCGCTTGATGTCCCGCCTCATCTCCCTCTTGGCGTCCTCTTTCTGCTGCCAATCTACCACGGCATGCTCCTTTAGAGCATTATAAATCTCCTGGGCTAGAGAAGAGAGAGCCTCTTCGTCGCTGATTTTGGTCTGAACCAGTTGGTAAAATGGAAAGACATCCACCTCGACGCCCTGCTCCAGGGCAAACTTCTCCGGCGATCTGACGTCGTCCAGCAACCCCTGTAGGAGCTTCAGCCTCTCTGCCTCGGAGATAAATTTCTGCGTGTAGTCGCCTATGATGCGCTTCAAACGGTCCATCAATGACTCGTATAAGATCGGGTTCTCTCCCATCTTGACGGTGAGCACATGCTTGATGGCGTGCTCCATCTCGCTTGCCTTTGCCTCCGGTGAGGTGATCCTGGCCACTTCCTCGTCGAACTTGGCGGAGAAGATGGACGTGGGCTCCACAAGCTGCTCGATGCCCTCAACCTGTATGTGCTCATCAATGAGCTTTTGCACCTTCTCGCTACAGCCATGCAGAGATAGCTGCTCGTCTCTGTAGCGTCTCATAGCTCTGGCTCTAATATCCGCCAAGAAGATGAGGTCCTGCCTGTATTCCAGGGCTTTAGGGTCGGGCAGGAGCATATCCATGTACTTCGAGAATGTCTTGAACCTTTGGTCGAAGACCACCCTCCGGTCTTCCGGCTCCAGATACTGCACGCAGGCGTCTTTGTAGGCGAGCTCATCGGCCTGGTATGGCACCTCCCGGAAGAAGTTCATGGCGGCACTGTGAGCTGCCTGCAGCCTCGGTAGGTACTCCTTTTTGTAGTCGGTATTCACCATGCCCACGACATCTTTCTCGCTGTACATCTTGAGGGCATTTTGCAGCTCACCGGCCAGGCCCCAGTAATCTACCACCAGGCCGTAGTTCTTGTTCACCTCTCGGCGGTTGACCCGGCCCATGGCCTGGAGGAGAGCATGCTCCCGCAGAGGGCTGTCGAGATACATCACCTGCTCAATAGGTGCGTCAAAGCCGGTTATGAGCTTGTCACAGACGATCAGAATCTTGGGATCATCCTCTTCCTTGAACTTCCTGATGATCTCCTGTTCCTCGGCCTTAGAACGCTGATAGGGCTGGAAATATGTACTGTCGTTATGGACGGCTGATATCAAAACTTCATGAGAGGGACCATGCAGCTCATTTAAGATCTCATTATAGCGTATCGCCGCTCTGCGGTTCACTGCCACTATCTGGGCCTTGAATTTGTTTGGCAGGATGCGTTCCTCATAATGTTTTATGATATCAAGCGTAATTGCCTTCAGCCTGGGCTTGGACATGGCCAGTGCGGCCCGGGTGGCGTATCTCTTCTTTATCTCTCGTCGCTCCTCGGGGGTGCAATTGGCAAATATGCGGTTGAATAGCTCCTCAAGAGACGGCCCGAGTACGTTGAGATCGGGCATACGAGCCTCGTAGAGTATCTCCACAGTGACACCATCGGCCACGGATTGGTTGTGGTCATAGCGGTCGATGTAGCCGCCGAATGTCTGGCGGGTGTCCCGGTCTTTCTTGAAGAGTGGCGTGCCGGTGAATCCCAGGAAGCAGGCATTGGGCAGGGCTCGCCTCATGTTTGCCGCCAGAGACTTGTATTGGCTGCGGTGGGCCTCGTCGGCCAGGACGAATATGTTGGCGTTTTGGCTCAGGACAGGATATAATGCGGCCGCATCCTGGAACTTCTGGATGGTGGTCATGACCGTCTGGCCCACGGGATTGCCGAGCAGCTCCTGCAGGTGTTTGGATGAATTGGCCTCGGTTGGGTTGGGAAAGCCGCATCTTTCGAATGTTCCATGGATCTGCCGGTCCAGATCGGTGCGGTCTGTGACTATGACCATAGTGGGGTTGGCCAGCCCCTTGAGCCGGCGCAGTTTCACCGCCGTCCAGAGCATAGTAAGGCTCTTGCCGCTGCCCTGCCAGTGCCAGATCACACCACCCTGGCGGTCCTTCTTGGTGACACGCTCTATGGTCTTATTGACCGCCCTGAACTGCTGGTATTTGGCGATCTTCTTGATCACCTTGTTCTGCTCTCTCTCGAAGACCACGAAGTTCTGGATGAGGTCAAGCAGGTTCTCCTTGGAGCAGACTCCGAAGAGGAAGATGTCCTGGGAGGTGGGGGCATGGCCGATCTGGTCTCTGATCTGGTCGAGGGTTTTGGGATAGGGGTCCTTCCATTCTGACCAGTGGCGTGCCGGTGTGAAATTGGTGGCGTATATGGCTTTGTCCCGGTGTGTTATGGTTATTATCTGCACCGTATTGAAGAGCTGAGGGCAGCCGAGGTTACGGAATTCGCTTCCCATCTCCTGGTAGCGGAAGACCTGGGTCAAGCCTTCTTCGAGGGGGTTACGCAGAGTTGGGCTCTTGCATTCTATCACCACCACGGGCAGGCCGTTGACGAAAAGGACCAGGTCAGGGATGTTTTCCTTGTAGCTTAGGACCCTGAACTGTCGGACGACATTGAACTCGTTGTTCTCAGGGTGCTGGTAGTCTATCAGCAGCACATCCTGGCTCTTCTTGCCCAGGCCGCTACCCAGGTCCTGCAAGACGGTGGTGCCACGCTCCAGCATTCCGTGGATTAGCTCGTTGGCCTCGATCACGGAAGTGGCCTGGATGTTGGCGATGGATCGGACGACTCGCTGGGCATTATCCTCGCTGATCCAGGGGTTGAGGCGCTGGATGGCATTGAGCAAGGGCTCGGCGAGGACCACATGCTTGAGGGACTCACGCATGGCCTCCGCTTTTCTGGAGTCAATCTCCTCCCAGCCCAGGTGCTGAGTGAGGACCTCCACGGTTGGGTCTTCGACCTCCAAGAGCTCTTTGGCGTCAGGCATGGCCATCCACCTTTACCCTGACCCGGCCGGTGAGGAGATCCTGCATGAGTCCTTGCCTAATCACGCCCTGGTGTTCGCGGTACTTCTTCTCGGAGAGTAATTTATCATCTATCGTAGAAAGAATTAAAACAAGTTTATTTTGTTTCAAAATAGGTGGGAGGGGTATATATAATTCCCTTATGATAGAAGAGCTAAGACCGCTCATGATTCCTCCTTGAGATAAACTATAAATTTGATCTTTTATATTCTTGTAATTTTCAAAAATATGTGCTAAATATGATGCATTTACAATCGTTGAATCTAATTGAAGCCTAAGCAAATGAGAATCCATTATTCCTTTCTCGAACGTTTCTGGAAAAATCATGGATTTACCTATTGTTCCCATCATCGTGATTACCAAATCTCCAGGAAATATTGTACAAGATTTCAATGTTTTATATTTCTCCAGACTTATAAAACGTCGTCCTAAGGTTAAGTCTTTTTTTATAATATTTTCCTGACCGTATACTTTTATACCTTCAGCCACCATATCTGATAACTTTAATTGGCTACCAAAAGGACCAATCTTTATAGATCCTTTTTTATTTAAAACTATATGTTTTACTTTTTGTGTTTCATTTTCTCCAGAAATAAGCTCCTGCATCAGACCCATCTTCATCCGCTCCGTCTGGGCAATGATGGCATCGGTCTGCTCGATGGCCGTATCTACGGAGGAGAGGATGGCAGCAATCTTGCGCTGCTCAGCTGGAGAAGGTAACGGCAAAACAATATCTTCGAGCGCTTTTTTGGATAATTCCTTGAAGGTACTTCCTCCGCTGAAACGCTCCAAAATTTGCTTTATTAATTTAAAATAGTAATAGTAAAACTCAGTTATCGTTGATTCTGGATATTTCGCAACTAATCCTTTGCAGCCCTGATTAATAGTAGCAGCATTCGAGTTTATAGAGACATACCCCACGGGTGCCCTGGTCGAAAGTATTATCGATTTTTTAGGTAATAGGCTTAAATTTTCCAGTGCTTTTAATGTGATTTTCCTTTCACTGTTGTTTATATAAATTTTCCCATTGTTTTTACTTAAGTCGTTGGGAGTGATCCAGATAATATCTCCGTTTTTCCAATAATCCAAATTCTTTGTAGACGGAGTTGTTCCGGTTTTAACATCAAATAAACCTATTACGGTGGTAGTTTGATTCCATCCTTGAAGACCGATACTTGACCTATCTAGGACGGTTCCATTCTCACTCTCCGTACCTAACACTTTAGGCCCCATAACCCAGCTCCTTCAGGTACCCGTCCATCTGCTCCTCGATCTCCCTGCGCCTGCCCTCCAATGCCTTGAGCTCCCGGAGTGTCCCCGCCACATCTATCTGCTCCTCTTCTGGGGAAGTGTCCACGTAACGGGAGATGTTCAGGTTGTAATCGTTCTCCTCGATCTCAGATAGAGGCACAACCCGGCAGTACTTGAGCACGTCCTTATAGCCATTGTAGGCCGCCACGATCTTCTCGATGTCCTCCGGACGGAGCTTGTTCTGCTTCTTGCCCTCCTGGTAATCCTGGGAGCCGTCAATGAATAGTATCGAGCCTCGCCTCTCCTGGGGCTTGTTTTTGTTGATGATCAGTATAGCTGCAGGTATGCCTGTGCCAAAAAAGAGCTGGGCAGGCAGGCCGATCACGGCCTCAATGATATCCCCCTTGCATATGCCTTCTCGGATCCGGCCCTCTGCACCGCCCCGGAATAGCACGCCATGAGGCACCACCACACCCATCTTACCATCCTGGTTAAGAGTGGCTATCATGTGCTCCACGAAGGCAAAGTCCCCCTTAGTCTTGGGAGGCACTCCGTAGTGAAACCGGCCGTAGCCATCGCTCTCTGCCACCTCATAGCCCCACTTGTCCAGAGAGAACGGAGGATTGGCTATGACTCGGTCGAAGAGCATAAGCTGGCCGTCAATCAGGAGCTTGGGCTCCCGGATCACATCGCCCTTGCGGATATCGGCGTCCGGCAGGCCATGGAGGAGCATGTTCATCTTGCTGATGCCCCAGGTGCCGATGTTCTTCTCCTGGCCGAATAGAGAGAGGTTCTTGGGGTTTCCGCCGTTCCTCTTCACGTACTCTCCGGACTCGATGAGCATGCCTCCCGATCCGACCGTGGGATCGCTTACTCTCATGCCCTCCTTGGGATCGAGGATGGCCACCAGCAGCTTCACCACCATCCGGGGGGTATAAAACTCGCCGCCCTTCTTTCCTGCGCCTTCTGCAAACTTTTCAATCAAAAATTCGTAGGCATCACCCAGAGCATCCGGGTTTTCAATATCGCTGTTCTTCATGGGGATGGCAGAGAAATGCTGCACCAGCTGGAGTAGAGTGCCATCTCTCTGTTTAACATCGCCCAGCCGGTCAGAGTTGAAGTCTATTGAGTTCAGGACCCCTTCCATCATGGGGTTCTGGTCCTCCAGGGCTGCACACGCAATGTTCAGGTTGTTGCCTATCTGTGCCGTGACCTTCCTGATGCTCTCCCAGCGGGCGCGCTCTGGCACAAAGAACTGATGCTCATCTGGATCATTCCAGGCCAGCTCTTTGTCGCCAGTCTCTTGCTCGATCTTCCTGGCCTCTTCTTCGAATACGTCCGAGAGGCGCTTGAGGAACATCAGACCTAGAATGTAATTCTTGTAATCAGCAGAATCGATGGAGCCGCGCAGGATATCGGCAGCTTCCCAGATTTTATCATTCAAGGCTTTTTGAGTCCATTTTCCCATGTTTATTACCTCATAATGCGCAAAACTACAGCGTCGGTGAGCTTCTGTCTCAGTTCCAGCTCCTTAAGGAGAAGGTCGTTATATTCCCGGGTCAGGGTAAGATAGCGGCTCAGTGACTCCTGCACGGGGAGTGGGGGCAGGGGGATGAGAATCTCGAGAAGGTCTTTTGAATTGAGGCCTTTGATGGTAGCGCCGCTGGCTCTGGCTCGGATCATGTTTTGGCCCAGGGGACTGTTGAAGTAGGCTGCGATCAGCTCTGGCTTGATCTCTTCTGAGAGAGTTAATGCGATAAGGTTGGAGCTGAATGTGAAGTTCCTCGCGGAATCATCTGCCACAGCGGCTTTGAAATTCCCCCGGGAGGCTACTATGACATCGCCCGGCTCGATTCGAGAACGTTCTAGGAGAGAGGTTTCATGCACGGAAACTCGGTCTACATTATCGACGAGGACCCTGCCGCTGACTATATCTTTGATGTTGATCATAGATGCCGTGGCGTCCTTACCCTGGAGGTAATAGGATGATAGCCCCCGTTTCACGGTTCTCGTGAGGTCCCCCAGCCGGACCGTCTTCAATGCATTTTTATTGGGTAAATCATTACCCAAATAATGCTTCATTTTAGTAGCTCCTTAGACAACACATTGGTTTCATTGATATAAATAATTGGCGCAAGGAAGGGACGCCCTAGAAACCCGATTGAGAGAAAATCGGACGTCATAGCAACTTACGATCCCCATAACTTGTTATGCGGCATTATCACAGGTTTCTAGCGGTAGCGAAACACACACATTAATAAATGAATAGAGCTTGGCCCAGTAGTTGAGGGTGTTAAAGTGCAAAAGCTGGACGACAGGCAGTTCTATTGCGAATATGATCTGAGAGACGCCAGGAAAAGAAATGCTTGGAAAGAATCCTTCAGGGAACCCGCTTCGCACCAAAAGGAGGCTATAGAGAAGATAGCAAAATGGTATAAAAGCCATCCGAAACCATATGCGGGAGGTATATTGGTCCTTCCGACAGGCGGAGGCAAAACCTTCACAGCACTCCGCTTTCTCTGTGAAAACGCCCTCTCTGATGGATTCAAAGTCCTGTGGTTGGCTCATACTCACCACCTATTGGAACAGGCATATGCCAGCTTCCCGGAACATGTTGGAAAAATCTCGGAGCCCAGAGACCACCTCAATGTAAGAGTGGTATCTGGAACCGTAGGTCATTTCCGCCCCGCCAGTATTTCTTCTCAAGATGATGTGATAATAGCCACATTGCAGACTATAACCAGGGCATACAAAGAAAACCATCCATCTCTTAATAGCTTTCTAGATTCGGCGGGTAGCAAGCTGCTCGTCGTTTTTGACGAAGCACATCACGCGCCTGCACCAAGCTACAGGAATCTGATTCTCAGCCTTAGAGAACGATTTCAAGATATGTATCTGCTAGGACTGACTGCCACTCCGGTTTACACAGACGAAAATCTAGAAGGTTGGCTTCTGAAGCTCTTCCCACAAGATATCCTTCACCAAATTGCTGTTAATAAATTGATGGCGCAAAATATATTGTCGAAGCCAATTATGGAGCCGCAAGAAACTAACTTCAACCCAAATTTTGAATTACGAGATTACGAAAAATGGATTGGAACTTTTAGAGATATACCTGAAGACATAATTGATCAATTGGCCAAAAACAATAACAGAAACATGTTTATTGCAGATCATTACTCCAAAAATAAAGAAAAGTATGGAAAAACCTTGATCTTCGCTGATAGATGGTATCAGTGTGAAACCATATCCAAGTATCTAAGCAACCGTGGCGTTAGCAACGGGGCAATCTATCATCATACAGATGCCAATCCAGGAAGTGCAGATGCACGCAACCGACGCAAATCGGATGAGAATGCGAAAGTTTTGGATGCATTCCGAAAGAACCAGTTAGATGTTGTAATAAATGTCAGAATGCTCACAGAAGGAACAGATATTCCTGATGTCAAGACCTGTTTCATCACCCGACAAACAACTAGCAAGATCCTTCTTACTCAAATGGTGGGAAGAGCTCTCCGGGGGCCGAAATTTGGAGGCACTGCCGAAGCCCATCTTGTTTTCTTCACAGATAATTGGGAACAGCTGATTAACTGGGCAGAGTACGATCCGCTTGCAGAAGGTGGGATAGATCCTGAAATCCCAGAGTATGGTAAGAGGCCGCCACTGCAATATATATCAATTGAGTTGGTACGCAAGCTAGCCGCTCAGATGGATAGCGGGCTTAATATAAATGATGCCCCCTTTAAAGCACTCCTACCAACTGGATGGTATCGTGCAGAATATGCTGCAAAACAGGCAGATAGCGAAGAGATTGAGCACATCCGCCGGCTAGTTATGGTTTTTGAGCATGAGAAAACAGGCTATAAGAACCTCATTGCAGATCTTGTCGCCAATCCAGACACCCAATTGGCTGACGAAGAGATAAGGCTGACGGATGTAGCTGATAGAATCTCAGAGCTCAACCAGACATATTTCACCGGGATGAATCAACATTTTGGCTCAGATATCTCTCAGGACATTTTTAGCGTGGGCAGACATGTAGCACAATCTGGCAAAGAACCCAAGTTCTTTTCCTTTGAAGAAAGAGAGCTTCACGACTTAGACCTCGTTGCTCAGGACCTATTAGCCAAAAGACTGGACTCATATCAAGAAGACGAAGCTGTGGAACTAGAATTCAACCGC